>Ga0075163_10006158_pt1 | contig 15922 bp, 15 predicted proteins | sample JI1023141ADNA_FD_71478 | JGI IMG/M metagenome (GOLD analysis project Ga0075163, IMG submission 71478) | Wastewater effluent complex algal communities from Wisconsin, to seasonally profile nutrient transformation and Carbon sequestration -... | ecosystem: Engineered > WWTP > Effluent > Algae... | reverse complement strand
TGCAGAACTCGCGGCTCGACACCCTGGCGATCTCGATCGACGTGGTGTCGATCGCGGCCAGCTTCCTCAACACCCGGGCCGCGTTCATGGCGATGCGCGAGGGCCCGGTGGTCCTGACCGCGACCCGCCAGGGCCAGTTCCTCCTGTGGAGCGCCTTCACGACCGACGTCATCTCCGGCGTCCTGGTGTCGGTCGACGGCGCCCGCCAGATCTCGCAGATCATGGACTCGGGCCTGTCGGGCGAGGACAAGACCCGGGCGATCGCCTCGGTGGTCGCCAACCTGATCCTGACCGGCGGCCTCCTGGTCTTGTCGGTGCGGCAGATGACCCAGATGGCCGAGAAGGTGCGGACCGGCGTCGGCCCCGACGTCGAGGGCCAGCTCACCAACTCGACCCGCATGACCTTGTCGCACTTCGACGCCGACACCCTGCGCGCGTTGCGCGGCGCCGATGCGCCTCAGCTCGAGCGCCTGGTCGCGATGATGCGCGACGATCCGGCGGCGCTGACCCGCCTGATCCAGCGCCGCGCCCACCTCCTGGGCGCGCTCCAGCGCACCACCGGCCACTCGATCGTCGAGCTCGAGGCCGAGCTGGTGCGCGCGCGCATGACCGGCGATCTCGGCCTGGCCCCCGAGCCGGCCGGGCGGATCGCCACCGCGCTCCGCGAGTCGGGCCTGTCGGGCGCCGCCCTCCACGGCCTCGACGACGCCACCCTGCGCCGGCTGCACACGATCGACGAGCACATCGCCGCCAACCGCATGCCCGAGGCGATGCGCGAGATGGACGGCCTGGCCGGGATCGCGCCGGCCCACCGCCAGACCATCGAGAGCGCGCTGGCCCGGGCCCACGGGCGCCCCGACCCGCACTTCGCCCGCGATCCCCGCGCCGCCCTGCGCGCCAAGTGGCCCGATCGCCCCGAGACCTTCTGGACCCGCCTGGCCGGCCTCGACGACGACGCCCTGCGCGCCCTCGAGCGCGCCAGCGCCGCCCAGCTCGACGGCGTCGCTCGGGTGTGCGATCTGAGCCCGGCCGGCGCGTCGGTGCTCTTGAAGAAGGTCGGCCTCGACTTCCTGCCCCACCGCATCGAGGCCGGCGCCGGCGGCCAGCTCCGGATCAACGGCCAGCTCGAGATCCACCCGAGCCGGCTGGCCGAGGTCGACGCCGCCGACGTCAGGACGATCCTGGAGGCCACCGGCGCGTCACCGGTCGATCAGGCCCGTCTCACGCCGTTCACGCGCTCGGGAAGCTATCGCTTCCGCTTCCAGTTCCAGCTCGACGGGAACGCAACCTGGTTCACGACCAACGTCAACAACCCGTCGGTGTGCAACACGCCAGCCCGGCAAGCGACCGCTACGCGCCTGGAAGCGTCACTAGGGACCGACGCGCGCAGCCTGGCCCGATTGACCGATCTGGTGAACGCGCAGCTTCCGGGCGGCGTGGCGACGGCCCTCCGCGAGCGCGCCGCTGGCTATGCGCTAGACCGCAACCCCGCCAACGCTGCCGAGTTCGTCAACCAGTTCGAGATGTTCGTCTCGGAGTACATGCGGCGGCGCGCCGATCTGGACGCCCAGATACGTGCGAGAACTACCGCGTTGACCACCGGGACTCCGCCGCTCAGCCGGGCGGCCGCCGAGCGACAGGCGAGCACAGAGATCCTCGGACGACCGGTCCAGGGCTTCGGCAACGCGTTCAATGTTGCCGTCCTTGAGGGCTCCCCGGGATCCAGCTACGCGGGGGTCAGCGACGCTGCTGTCACCACACGGGCGACGACCCTCGCCACAGACCTCGCCGGTCGTGCCGGCGCGACGCCGCTAGGGGCCGCGGTCGATCCCGCCCGCTTGGCGAGTCAGGTGCAGGCCATGCCGAACCTACAGTTCGGCAGCGAGTCGTCGGCCACCTACCACGCCAACAAGCACTACCGCGAGCTGCCGTCGATCCATCGCGATCCCGGGTTTGGTTCCAACGACGTCTCGCGCTATCTGCGCTCAGCGTCGGAGACGATCAGCGGCGGAACGTCGACGATCGCCCACAACCAGGATGGGAGTTACAGCGTGATCTTTGCCCGCACCTACGGCGATAGGCCGATGCGGGCCATCGTTCGTGTCAACACCGATGGTACGGTCGTGCTCGCGACGTACATGTCCGGCCAATAGACGAGAGCCTCGATGACTGACCACGCCACCCACGTGCTGGACGCGCTTGCCGCCTTGCGAACCGCCATCGCGGCCGACGTGCCCGAGCAGGAGCTCACGCCTTTCCTGGACGTCGCGGTCGCGATCGTCCGCGGCGAACCCGGCTACGATCGCGAGGCGATGGTCGCAGCGGCCGCCCCCCTCGTGGCGGACAACGAGGGCGGGCTCGCGGCGGCACTCAATGCCCTTGAGGGTCTGCTCACGAGCACGTTCTACGATCAAGAGTGGCGCTGGGCCTGCGAGCGGCGCTCGAAGCTCGAAGCGGTCCGGACATTGTGGGCCGAGCAACTCGGCGGCCCCGGGGCGCCTTACCTCGACTGTGAGGGCGTCGACGATCTGCTCCGACGAAAGGGCGATCACGAAGGCGGCCTGCGCCCCGAGCAGATCCCGCCGGGCACGCCGACCTCGCACTGGTGGTGGTGGTACCCGGCGACGCCGCCCGCATGACCGCGAGTCCTGCGTCAACGTCCACGTCGCGCGACGCCGCTTCCGCCCTCGCGACCCTACGCGCGGCCGCTACGATGGAGAGGCCCAATGCGGAACTCGAGCCCTTCCTTGGCTACGCCTGGGCACTCGTGCGTGGCGCGCTGCGAGATGATGAGTTCGTCGGCAACGCCGCCCCGTACGTCGACGCGGCGCGCTCCGCATTGGTCGAGTACATGTTGTCTCTCGATGAACTCCTGACGACGACGTTCTACGGCGACGAGTGGATCGCCGCGTGTGAGCGCCGGTCGCGGCTCCAGGCTGCGTGTTCGCTGTGGGCCGAAGAGCTCGGTGGCCCGGGCGCGCCGCACCTAGACTGCGAGACCGTCGATGATCTGCTCCGGCAGAAGGGAGATCACGAGGGCGGCCTGCGACCGGAGCAGATCCCGCCGGGCACGCCGACCTCGCACTGGTGGTGGTGGTACCCGGCCCCGCCGCCGGCCTGAGCCAAGAGGACTGTCGGTGTTTTCGGCTCACGAGGCCCTGACGGCGCTGCGCAACGCAGCCGCGAAGGACATGAGCGCCGCGACCGACCTCTGGCCATTTCTCACCGTCGCGGTCGCGATCGTCCGCGGCGACGCCACCTACGACCGGGTCCCGTTCGTCACCGCCGCAGCACCACATATCGCCCCCGCTGAACTCGCGATCGCCGGCTGTGTGGACCGTCTCGAGAGCCTGCTGGTGTCGACGTTCTACTCCGACGAGTGGCTGAGCGCCTGCGAGCGGCGGTCCCAGCTCGAGGCCCTGCGCACGTTCTGGCCGCAGGCCCTCGAACAGATGGGCCTGCTGTTCTTCGACTGCGAGGGCGTCGACGATCTGCTCCGACGAAAGGGCGATCACGAGGGCGGCCTGCGCCCCGAGCAGATCCCGCCGGGCACGCCGACCTCGCACTGGTGGTGGTGGTACCCGGCCTCGCCGCCGGCCTGAGCCAAGCTCCCTCGGAATCGACGCGCGGGACGCAACCGCGGGCACCGGCCGGCCGATACCGGGGCCATGACCTCCTCCACCGTCGATCCGCTCCGCGCCACCGTCTACGGTCCCGCCGTCCTCGCGACGGTGCAGGTCCAGGATCCCCAGGCGGTCGCGGCGCTGGCTGCCCTGGCCGCCCCGGCGGTGCCCCGCCCGGTGTTCGCCGCCCCGCCCGCGCCGCCCGCGCCCCCCGCCCCACCGCCGCGCGCGCGCCTGGCCACCGTCGGGCTGGTCCTGGCCTTCGCCCTGCCGCCGCTCGGCCTCCTGGTCTCGGCGGTGTCCCTGACCCAGATCCTCGAGGCGCGCCCGCGCCCGCCGGGCGAGGCCCACGCGGTCCTGGGGGTCGCGGTCGCGGTCATCGCCCTGACCGCAGCGCTGGCGCTCGTCGCGGGCTAGATCGACACTGCCGGCATGGCCGGCAACCCGCTCTTCGACGACCGCGACGTCGCGCTGCTCATCGACGACGCCTTCGACCTGCCGGGGCTCACCGCCCTGCCGTACTTCGCCGACCACGATCGCACCACCTTCGCCGCGGTCCTCGACGGCGCGCGTCGGGTGGCCCGCGAGGTGCTAGCGCCGGGGTACCGCGCGATCGACGCCGAGCCGCCGCGCCTGGAGGCCGGCCGGATCCGCGTCCACCCGACCTTGCACGCGCAGTTCCGCACCCTGCGCGACCTCGACCTGATCGCGGCGCCGCGCCCGGCCGCGGTCGGCGGTCAGCAGCTCCCACTCGCGGTCTTCACCCTCGCGACCGCGTACCTGATGGCCGGCAACGCCGCCGCCTACGCCTACCTCGGCCTGACCCAGGGCGCGGCCCACCTCCTCGAGGCCTTCGGCGACAAGACGCTGCGCGCGACCTACATGGCGCCGATGTACCGCGGCACCTGGACCGGGACGATGGCGCTGACCGAGCCCCAGGCTGGCTCGAGCCTGGCCGACGTCGCCACCGTCGCGCGGCCGACCGCCGACGGTCACTACCTCCTGACCGGCGCCAAGATCTTCATCAGCGGCGGCGACCACGATCTGACCGACAACGTCGTGCACCTGACCCTGGCGCGCATCGCCGGCGCGCCGCCCGGCATCAAGGGCGTGTCGTTGTTCTGCGTGCCGGCCCGACGCGTCGAGGGCGACGCACTCGTCGACAACGACGTCGCGGTGGCCGGCATGATCCACAAGATCGGCTGGCGCGGCCTGCCCAGCCTGGCGCTGTCGCTCGGCGAGCGCGGCGACTGCCGCGGCTGGCTGGTCGGCGAGCCGCACCAGGGCATCCGCTACATGTTCCAGATGATGAACGAGGCCCGGCTGATGGTCGGCGTCAACGGCGTGGCCACCGCGTCGGTCGCCTATCACGAGGCCGTGGCCTACGCGCGCGAGCGGCCCCAGGGTCGGCCGCTGACCGCCAAGGACCCGAGCGCGCCGCCGGTCGCGATCACCGCTCACGCCGACGTCCGCCGCATGTTGCTCCGCCAGCGCGCGATCGTGGTCGGCGGTCTGGCGCTCCTGGTCCGGACCGCGCGCTACGCCGACCTGGCCGGCCACGCCGTCGACGGCGCCGCCCGGGCGCGCGCCGCGCTCTTGCTCGACCTGCTCACGCCGATCGCCAAGAGCTTCCCGGCCGAGCGCGGCTTCGAGGCCAACGCCCTGGCGGTCCAGGTGTTCGGCGGCTACGGCTACTCGAGCGAGTACCCGGTCGAGGCCTGGCTGCGCGATCAGAAGCTCAACTCGATCCACGAGGGCACGACCGGGATCCAGGCCCTCGATCTCCTGGGCCGACGCGCGGTGGCCGGCGGCGGCGCGGCGCTGGCGGCATGGCGCGCCGAGGTCGAGACCACCTGCACCCGGGCCCGCGCCCACGGCCTGACCGCGTGGTCCGACGAGCTGGTCGCCGCGGTCGCCGACGTGTTGGCGGTCACCGGCGAGCTCGCGGCCCGCGGCGCCGCCGGCGATCCCGAGGCCATGCTCGCCCACGCGACCGACTACCTCGACCTGTTCGCGACCGTGGTCGTCGCGTGGCAGTGGCTCGAGCTGGCGGCGGCGACCCGCGATCGCGCGGCCCGCGGCGCCGACGATGCAGCTCACCGCGCGGTGACCGACGCGTGCGCCGGCTACTGGTTCGCCACCGAGCTGCCGCGCCACCACCACCTGGCCACGCTGTGCCGCGGCGACGACCGCTCGTACCGCGACCTCGATCCGGCGTGGCTATGACGCGTGACTGCGCCGGCGGTCAGCCCCGACGCGGCGGTCGGCGAAAGACGATCGTCGGCAGGTCGCGCCAGGTGGTGTGGGCGACCTGGCGGAAGTCGAGCTTGGTCGCGACCCGCAGCGACGCCACGTTGGCGGGGTCGATGATGCAGGCCAGCTCGGGATCGTCGAGGTTGGCCTCGACCCAGGCCAGCGCGCCGGTGACGGCCTCGGTGGCGTAGCCGCGCCCCTGCTTGCCGGTGGCGATCGCCCAGCCGGCCTCAGGTACGCCTTCGATCGAGGGCTGGAGATCGCGCTTGAAGTCGGCGACCCCGACCTCGCCGACGAAGGCCCCGGTCGCGCGCTCCTCGACGAGCCAGTAGCCGTAGCCGGTCAAGGCCCAGTGACCGCGGTACTGCATCATCCGCATCCACACCGCGTCCTTGGCCGAGGGCTGGCCGCCGATGTAGCGGACCACCTCGGCGTCGCTCCACAGCGCCAGACAGGCCGACAGATCGTCGGCGCGATGGGCGCGCAGCCGCAGGCGCGCGGTCTCCAGCGTCGGGACCTCGATCGCAGGCGGGACCACCATGGCTGCGAGGATCGCCTAGGTTCCGGGCGAACGGAAGCCCCGGCTATGACCCCGCTGGGGTGAGCGGCTCAGTCGATCTCCTCGAAGACGTCGGCCAGGTCGCGGCGGGGCGCGATGCGCTCGACCGGCGGGGCATAGCCGAAGCGCACCACCATCTGCGGCACGCGGTCGGGCGGCAGCATCGTCGTCACTGCGGCGTGGAGGTCCTCGAACTCGAGGAGCTGATCGACGAAGGCGGCCGACAGGCCGAGCGCGGTCGCTCGCAAGAGCACCGCCTCGAGGGCCTGGCCGCAATCGACGTAGTCGAGATCGTCGTCACCCGAGGTCGCGAACACCGCCACCATCGGCGCCGACACCACGCGATCGCGCTCGATCGAGCCGACGTGCTCGCCGAGCGCGGGCTCCTCGAGAGTGCGGCGCAACCCGAACCACGCCGACGACCCGTACTCCTTCTCGGCGAACGGGATGCCGTCCTTGCGCCAGCGCCCGGCCGGCACCAGCCACTCGCCGACCTGCTCGCGGTAGGTCGCTTCGCCAAACCGGCGGCGATCGCACTCGGCGACCAGCTCGGCCAGCTCGCGCTTGCGCACCGGACTCAGGCGCACCAGGGTCGTGCGCTCGGCGCGCGCGGCGTGGATCAAGGCGTCGCTCACGTCCTCGCCGACCGGCCGATCGAGGAACGGCCGGCGGTTGGTGTGGCGGCGACCCACCGCGTCGAGCAAGGCCCGATCGTCGTCGGTCGGGCTGCGCGCCAGGCCGAGGCGGAGCCGGGCGATGAGCGCGGGGTCGGCCGGGTCGGGAAACAGCTCGACGAACCCGGCGTAGCCGGCGGCGCGCAGCGCCACCCGGGCGTTGTAGAGCGCGCAGCCCACGCTCACCAGGAGCTGGCGCTTGAGAGGATCGATGACCTCGAGGTGGCGTTCGAGATCGGCGCGGATCTCCAGCCGATCGCCGACCCGCCGGAACCGCCAGGGCTGGCTGTTGTGGGAGCTGGGGGCCTGGATCGCACAGGCCACCGCGCCGCGGAGGATGTGGATGGGCTCCATCGTCATGGCCGATGGCTCTGCAAGGCGCTGGCCGGGCGATCGACGGGGCGATCGACGGGGCGACCGCGCAAGGTCTGCGAGAGCTCGGGCACACCGGTCCGGCCGGCGCAACTTGTGCGGGCGGCGCTACCGACACGCGGTCGGATCGTCGTCGCATTCGGTGGCGGACGAGAACGCCCCCGACGCCAGGCACTGCCGCTCGATCTCGGCGGCGCGGCGCGTCGAGACCCGGCGCATGGCGCTGCGCGCGAGCGCTGCCTGCCGGGTCGCGCAGAACATCCGCCCGCACAAGGACCACAGCTCGCCGTCGCGGGCGCCGCTGGCCAAGAGGCGACGACAGGCCTCGGCGGCCTCGCGCGCGCTGCGACCGGCGGCGGCCCGGACCTCGTCGAGCGGCGTGCGTGGCCGCGTCGCCAGCACCCCGGGCTCGACCGGTGTCGGCGCGACCGGCCCGGGCTCGGCCGGCGTCGGCGTGGCCGGGTCGGGCTCGGCTGGCATCGGCGCGCCCGGGTCGGGCTCGGCTGGCGTCGGCGCGACCGGGGCGGCCGCGATCGCCGGCCCAGCGTCGGTGACCGTCGGGGCCAGGGCCGGCGCGACCGCCGCGGACCCGACCGCGGGCGTGGCAGGAGCGGGCGCGACCGCCGCGGTCGGCGCCAGCGCGGGGCCCTCGACCGGACCACCGTCCGCCCCACCCGCGACCGCGACCGCGATCGCGATCGCGGCGATCGACGCCCCGGCGACCACCGCGATCCACGGTCCGGCGCGGCGCCGAGCCACCGGCGGCGTCGGGATGGCCCACGCTGCGGACACGCTCGCGGTCGCGTCGCGCGACGGCGGCACGAGCGGCCCCACCGACGGGGCGCTCGATGGAAAGAGCGCGAGCGACGACGGCGCGTTCGGCGCCGCCACCGATGGCGGAGGCGACGGCGCGTGCGACGGCGGCACGACCGGCGCCGGGGCCGGACCGGTCAGGGTCGCCCGCGGCCCGATCGCGGCAGCGACCACCGGCGCCGCCGGCGCGGCCTCGGGTCGAGGTGGTCGCAACGCGGGCGCGCTCGGCCGGAGCGTCGGCGCTGCCGCCTCGGTGGTGAAGGTCGCGACCACCGCGCGCTCCGCCAGGACGGCCGGGGACGCGAGCACCTCGGGCGGCCGCGCCGGCGAGGGGAGGGGACGCAGCCGCGCCGTCGGCTGCACGCTCATCGGCAGCGCGACCGGCACCGCGCCCAGGTCGCCATCATCGGGCTCCACCAGCAGGTCGTCGACCGACAGCTCGCCGATCGAGACGACGTGGGTGTCGGTCACGTCGACGTCGCCCTCGAACCACGGCAGCGGCGGCGAGCCGAACAACCCGCGGACGTAGTCGGCGACCCGGTCCGGGCTGGTGTCGAGCCCCAGCGTCGCCGCGACCGCGCGCAGCTCATCGGCGAAGGCGGCCGCCGTCGGGTAGCGGCGGTCGGGCTCCCGCGCCAGGGCCCGCAGGATGATCGGATCGAGGGCCGGCTCGACCCCGGGCGTCTGCGACGGCCGCGGCAGCGGCTCCTCGATGATCGCCCGCATGCTCTCGTAGTCGCTGTCGCGCTTGAACAGCCGGCGCTGGGTCACCAGCTCCCACGCGCACACCCCGAGCGCGAACACGTCGCTGCGGCGATCGAGGGCGCGCAGCAAGCACTGCTCGGGCGACAGATACGCGATCTTGCCCTTGACGGTGCCCGAGCGCGTCTCGGTCATGCGGTCGGCCGCCTTGGCCACGCCGAAGTCGACCACCTTGATCGTACCGTCGTAGGCGACCATCAGGTTCGACGGCGAGACGTCGCGATGCACGATCTCGAGCGGTGAGCCATCGCGACCGCGGGCCTCGTGGGCGGCGTGGAGCCCGGCGGCCGCGCCGAGCAGGATCGCCACCGCGACGCCGGTCGGGATCCGCCGCCGGGTCTGGCCCGAGCGCTGGAGCACGTCGCGCAGGTTCTGCCCGTGGACGTACTCGAGCGCGTAGAAGTAGGTGTCGCCGGTGCGACCGACGTCGATCACCCCGGCGATGTTGGGGTGGTGCAGGCGCGCTGCGAGGCGCGCCTCGTCGAGGAACATGGCGACGAACGCCGGGTTGCGCGCGTGGTCGGGCAAGATCCGCTTGAGCACGACCCAGGGTTCCCCGGCCGCCGCGCCCGGCGCCCGCGCCAGGTACAGCTCGGCCATACCGCCGGTCGCGAGGTGACGCACCAGCTCGTACGTGCCGCGGCCGACGGCCACGCCTAGAACGCTCCCGCGTAGCCCACGAGCAGCCCGCCGCTGCCGACCGACACGGTCGGAGCGGTCGAGCTCCGACCGGTCAGCCACAGGTAGGTCGCGCCGACCACCGCCGCGCCGCCGCCGAGCAAGAGCCCGACGCCGAGATTGGCGGTGGCGGTGCCATCGGCGTGGAGCTCGCTGGCCCGCGCGAAGCGCTCGTCGCCGGCGCTGGGATCCAGAGCCAGGTCTTCAGCGTCGGCGCGATCACCGAGGCCGATCGCCAGCGCCGCCGCGCCACCGACCACCGCGGCGAGCCCGACGCCGCCCACCGCGTAGGCCGCGATCCTCCGACCCGAGCGCCGCGGCGCCGGACGCGCCGGGGACCGCCGAGAGGTCGACGCCGCGACGACCTCGATCGGCGGCGCCTCGAGGACCAGGGTCTCGCCTTCGGCCAGGACCACGGTGCGTTCGATCGGGGCGCCGCCGCTCCAGGTGATCGTGAGGACGCGGGGACCGGGATCCACCGGGGTCGGTGCGGTCGGCGACGCGACCGGGGCCCCGTCGATCGCCAGCGCGATCGTGCGCCCGGCCGGGACCCGGGCCACCACCGTCGGGATCCGCGCCCGCAGCGCCGCGAGATCGGCGCGGGCCCGGGCCAGCTTGGCCGACTCGCCGAGGGCGGAGGCCCCGGCCTCGGCCTTGGCCAGGAGCTCGACCGCGGCCAGGAGCTGACCGGCCCGCGCCAGGCACGGCGCCAGGTTGAGCTCGGTGCCGACGGCCGGCGCCAGGCGCTCGCTCTCGCCGAAGGCCGCGCACGCGCCGTCCCAGTCGCCGGCCTTGAGCAAGGCCCGACCGCGATCGAAGGCCGCCGCGGCCTTGACCTCGTCGGCGCTCTGGCGGCGCTGACCGACCGCAGGCGCGGCGAAGCCGATCACGACCAGCCCGGCCGCGATCGCCACGGCCCGCGGCGACCGAGCGCGGCGCGGCGACGACCGACCAGCGGACGACGGGACCACGATGGCAAGCCTAGCAGGATCGCGCCGGCGGTTGGAACCGACGCGGCGGCGAGCCACCCTCACCCGCGGGTCACCAGCCACACGCCGGCGGCCGCGATCGCCAGCCCCAGCCCGCGGCTGGCGGTCAGCGACTCCCCGAGGACCACGACCCCGAGCACGGCGAGCGCGGCGATCACCGCGGTGTTGGTCAGCGCGGTCGCGTGGCTCATGGCCACCCCGGAGCGGTAGGCCCACAGGTAACCGCCCTCGATCGCGATCAGCGCCACCGCCAGCACCGCGGCCACCGCCAGGGCGCCCCCCGGCAAGACCGCCGCGGCCCGGCCGCTGCGCCACCACAGGCCGCCGCACACCAGGAAGGCCAGACCGTAGGCCGGCGTGAGGATCGCCCACGGCGACGCGGCGGCCGCCGCGCGCAGGGCCAGGTGGTAGGCGACGCCGCCGCCGATGACCAGGGCGAGAGGGAGAACGAGCGGGAACATGCGCGCAACCTAGCGATCCGCGAGCGATGCGTCCATTGCATGTTTCTCATCGTCCCATGCGCGTGACGCATGGCTGAGGTACCCTCGCGACGATGCAACCCCTGTCGCAAGATCAGCTCGCGGCCTTCGCGGCGGTGGTCCGCGCCGGCTCCTTCACCGCCGCCGCGCGCGAGCTGCACCTGACCCAACCGGCCCTGTCGCGCCGGATCGCCAACCTCGAGACCCACCTGGCGACCGCGCTGATCGTCCGCGGCCCGCGCCACTTGACCCTGACCGACGCCGGCCAGCGCCTGCTCGGCTTCATCCTGGCCCAGCGCGCCCTCGAGGACGAGCTCCTGGCCGAGCTCGCGCCACGCCCGGGCCAGGTCCGCGGCGTGGTCCGCCTGGTCGGCACCTCGTCGCTGGTGCCCGATCAAGTCGTGCCGGTGGTCGCGCCGTACCTCCTGGCCAACCCGGCGGTCCAGCTCGATCTCCACCACGTCGACGACGACGCTCGCGGCGCCACCGTGGCCCGTGGCGCCGCCGACTTCGCGCTGTCCTACGACGAGCCCGATCATCCGTCCTTGGTCCGGGTCGCGATCGGCGTCGAGGAGTACGTGGTCATCGAGCGGGCCCGCGGCCCGGCGCGGCCCGACGTGTTCCTCGACACCTCGACCGCCGATCGCTCCACCGACTGGTTCTTCGCCCGCCAGCCGGCCAAGGCCCGACCGCGCCGCTGGCAGCGCTCGTTCCTCGACGACGACGCCGGCATCTTGCTCGGCGTGTCCCTCGGCCTCGGGCGCGCGGTCATGCCGCGCCACAGCGTGCCGCGCGGCGGCGCGGTCCGCGTCGACCCGCGGTTCAACGCCGTGACCCGCCCGGTCTATCTGTACTACCGGCCGCAGCGTCACTACGGCCGGCTCCACGCCGAACTCGCCGCGCTGCTCGAGCGCGAGCTCAAGGCCCGGCTGGCCGCGGCCGCGTCCGCGCGCTAGTCAGCGCCGGGCCGGGAGGCAGGCCAGGACCGACGACAGGTCGATCAGCTCGGACCGCTCGCACGCCACGCGCGACACCACGCCGCGATCGTCGTTGGCCGTGACCACCACGCCGTCGCGGTCCGCCGCGATCACCACGTCGTAGTCGCCGAAGCCGACCAGCTCGAGGTTCGCGACCGGGATCTCGCGCGCCAGCGGTTGCGCACCGAGCCAATGACGGGAGCCAGGAGGATCGACGCGGGTGGCCATGTCGGGAGGGTCGACCTCCCCCAGCCCCGGAACAGGTCGCGGTGGGGTAGCGGCCGGCGCGGCGCCCGGTCGCACGTCACCACCCGCCGCGCGCGTACAGGGTCACGTAGACCCCGAGGCCGAAGGCCGCCGCCACCACCGCGACGAACCGCGCGAGGTCACCGCCGGTCGCCGGGGGCGGGTCGACCTCGTCGAGCAAGATCGGCGGCGGGGTCGGCTGCGGCGGGTGGACCACGTCGGGCACGAACTGCGGCAGGACCGGTACCGCGCCGGAGCTGGACGGCCGGGCCGCGCGGATCAGCCGATGCCGCTCGGCCAGATCGTCGGCGAACGTGTCGCGCACCCAGCGCGCGATCCGGGTCGGCGCCCCGAGCATGCCGGCCGCCAGCGCCGCCGCCCGCAGGGCCTCGGCCATCGCCCCGGCGCTGGGGAACCGCTTGTCTGGGTCACGGGCCAAGGACCGCAGGATCACCTGATCGAACACCGCGGTCGGAGCCAGGCCGATCGCGCTCGGCGGCGGCACCTCCAGGTGCAAGACGCGCTGCACGGTCTCGGCGTCGGTGTCGCCGCGAAACAGCGCGCGTCCGGTCAGCGCGCTCCACAAGACCGCGCCGGCCGCGAACTGATCGGCGCGGTGGTCGACGCGACCGCCGGCGCCCAGGAGCTCGGGGGCGCAGTAGCACAGCTTGCCCTTGACCATCCCGGGCTGGGTCGACGTGATGCGAGCCTTGGCCTTGGCCACACCGAAGTCGGTGATCCGCGCGTCGCCATCGATGCCGATCAGCACGTTGTGCGGTGACACGTCGCGATGGACCAGGCCGACCGGGCGACCGTCGTCGCCCTCGAGGGCGTGGGCGGCGTGCAGGCCATTGAGGGCGCCGATCAAGATCGGCACCAGCAAGCTGGGCGGGCGATAGGTCGGGTTGCGCGCCAGGAGCTGATCGAGCGAACACCCCTCGACGTAAGGCATGACCAGGTAGTAGCCGCGCTCGGACTTTCCCAGCTCGACGACGCTGGCGACGTTGTGGTGATGGATGCGCGCGGCCAGGCGCGCCTCGTCGAGCAGCATGGTCACGAAGTCGTGATCGGTGGCCAGGTGCGGGTGCATCTCCTTGACCGCGAACAGCCGCTCGAACCCGGCCTCGCCCGCGCGCCGGCACAGGTAGACCACGCCCATCCCACCGCGCGCGATCTCGGCGATCACCTCGTACGGACCGATCGCGCGCACCGCCATCGGCACCCCGCGCCCCGGGGTCGTGACCGCGTCGACGGTGGCCGAGGTCGCGCCCGGCTCGGTGCGCGGCCGGCCGGGCGGCGGCGGCGGTGGCCGGCCTACCGATCCCACGGCGACCCCGCCATCGGCGGCTCGAGGGTGATGTCGACCGCCGACGCCGGACCGAGGGTCGTGATCGTCACCGCCGCCGGACTCAGGTAGGTACCGAACGCGCCGCCGGGATCGGTCCGCGGCCGATAGCGATCGCCGTCGTCGGGGTCGCCGTCGACCATGGCCAGGACGAAGTAGCGCCCCGGCGGCACGCCGCGGACCTGATAGGCCTGCGGGAAGCGCGGCTCGTCGATCGCGACCTCGGCGATCGGCTCGCCGACCGGCGGGAACGAGGCGAACACCGCGACCCGGAGGGTGCCGGCCGCGGGCCGGGCGTAGTCGACCACGCCGGTGATCGTGCCGGGCGCTTCGCCGGGCGGGCCCCCGCCCGCGGCGCAGGCGCCGGCGAGGGCGACGATGCAGGACAGGCGATAGCGAGTCATGGCGAGATCCTCCCGACCGGGTCGCGCAAGAGATAGTCGACCGCCGGTCGCTCGTGGCCCAGAGACAACACGTAGTGCGTCAGATCCCAGCGCTCGGCCGGGGACATCGCGGCGCCGAACGACGGCATGGGCGTGCCGCCCAGGCCGGTCGAGATCGCCCGGTAGATCGCGGCGCCACAACAACCGCCCTTGATCCGCCCGCGCGTGAAGTCGGCCGGCGCGATCTTGTGGCCCCAGTCATCCTTGAGCGCCGCGGCGGCCGGACCGTCGCCCGCGCCGCGCTCACCGTGGCACGTCGCGCACTGCATCTTGGCGTACAGCGCCTTGCCGCGCTCGACCGACGCTAGATCGTAGGCCGGCTCCGGCGGGATCACCAGGAGCTCGGGCGGCGGCGCGCCCGTCCAGAACGGATCCGACAGCGTCGTGACGTAGCGGGCCAGGGTCTCGATCTGGGTCGGGGTCAGCTTGCCCTTCCACGCCGGCATGTGGGTGCCGCGGACGCCGGCGTTGATCGTGCGGATCAGGTCGGCCTGGGTCGGCGGCGCGCCCACCGGCGTCATGCGGAACTTGAACGTGCCGCGGGTCAGGTCGCGCGGCGGCGTGGTGGTGAACTGCGCCGACGGGCCCCGGCCATCGCCGCGCTGGCCGTGGCAGGTGGCGCAGAACTTTCGAAACAGCGGCGCGCCCTCGCGGGCCAGGCGGCCGCGCTCGTCGGCGCGCTGCCGCGCCTCGAGCTCCTCGACCGCGGTCTTGGTCGCGGCCAGCGCGTCGCGCAGGGCATCGGTCGGCGCCGGCTTGGCGTCGTCCTCGAGCTCCTTGAAGGTCAGGCTGACCGCCGCGTCGACCCCGGCCGCCACCGTCACCCGCTGCTCGACCGCGCCGAGCGACTCGTGCCAGGCCCGCAACCGGTACTCGCCGGGCGGCACGTCGTCGAGGGCGAACCGACCGTCGGGCGCCGACACCGCGAAGAAGCGGTGCGGCACCACCGCGACGTAGGCGCTCATCCAGTCGTGGCCAGAGTCGCAGCGGATGCGCAGGATGCCCGACTGCTCGAGCTTGCGCGGCACGGTCTTGCCCGGCACCGGGATCGCCAGGTTGAACGCGGTGCGCTTGCCCAGGAAGGCGTGGACGTTGTGCAGGACCGGGTCGCTCGAGGTGATCGCGAGCGTGGTCCCGAGCGGCACCGCCTGGACGTGCGGCACGAACCGGCACGCCTTCTGGTCGAGGGTCGCGGTGGTCGGGCTCGGCGGCGGCGCGGCCGGCACGCCCTGCAACACCACCACCACGTTGGCCAGGCCACCCGCGCCATCGACGAGCAGGCGCTCGTCGATGAGCGGCCCGCCCTTGGCGCACACCTCGGGATCGTGGTGGGCGTGGAGCTCGGCCGGCGGCGGCGCCGTGCCGGCGAACCGGACCTGACCAGCGATCCGGCCGACCGCGGGCGCCGTCGGCGCGGCCGGCGGTTCGGCGTCGTCGGCGACCGCCTGGCCCAGCACCACGGCCGAGGCCACGAGCGTCGCGGCCACGAGCCAGCGCGCACCCGAAAGCCTGCGAGAGATCATCGGGGAGTTCACGATCGGCTCCTACATGAACAGGTGGGTGAAGAACACCGCGTCCCAGGCGCCACCGGTGGCGGCGGTGTCGCTCCAGGTCCGCCGCACCATCGCGCGCAGCTCGGTGAACGGCCACGGGAAGAACTCGACCACCAGGCCGGCGCGCATGGTGGTGTTGTCGACCAGGTCGAGATC
>Ga0075163_10006157_pt1 | contig 15924 bp, 13 predicted proteins | sample JI1023141ADNA_FD_71478 | JGI IMG/M metagenome (GOLD analysis project Ga0075163, IMG submission 71478) | Wastewater effluent complex algal communities from Wisconsin, to seasonally profile nutrient transformation and Carbon sequestration -... | ecosystem: Engineered > WWTP > Effluent > Algae... | reverse complement strand
CGCTTCGGTCAGGCCATAGTTCTGCGTCAGCACCGGGCCGAAGCGCTGCAGCGCCTTCTCCAGCGTGTTGTACGGAATCGGTTCGGCGCCGTAGCCGATGGCGCGCAGGCTGCGCAGGTCGAAGCGGTCGAGCCGTGGGTGGTTGACGATGCGGGTCAGCACCGTCGGCACGCAGGTGAAGACGCTGATGCGCTCGCGCTCGATGGCCTCGAGCAGCCCGTCGACGGTGCCACCCTCGACGATGACGTTGCAGGCGCCGCGCAGGAACCAAGGCACGAAGTAGGTGCCGCTTGCATGGGTGAGCGGGCCGACGTGGCCGACGACGTCGCTCTCGCGCATGTCGCGGTCCACCAGCATGTTGCGCGTCAGCGCGCTCCAGTTGCGGTGCGTCAGCATCACGCCCTTGGGCTTGCCCGAGGTACCGGAGGTGTAGTTGATCGAGGCCAGTGCGTCGTCGGCCGCGAAGGGCGGCAACTCATCGGCCGACGCCAGCAGCGCGGCCCAGGTGGGGCCTTGGCTGGCGCCGTCGCTGTCCACCGGGCACCACCAGAGCGCGCCGAACGCGTCGGCGAGCTCGGCCACGCGGTCGGCAGTGGCCGCGTCGTGGAAGACCGCGGCGGCCTCGCAATCCTGCAGGATGGTGGCCACCTCGTGTCGCGTGAAGCGCATGTTCAGCGGCACGCGCACCAGGCTGGCCCGCTCGAGCGCGAACTGCAGCAGCATGTACTCGGCGCGGTTGGACATGAACAGCCCCACCCGCGCGCCCGCCGGCAGTTGCGCGGCCAGGCCCGCGGCCAGGCGCTCGACCTGCGCGTGGAATTCGGCAAAGCTCCAGCGCCGATCGCCATGGATCAGGCAGGGCCGGTCGGCAAAGCGGTGTGCGGCCTGGGCGGCGATCGGGGCGAGGCAGGACGCTGCGCTCATGCACGGTCTCCGTAGTTCTGCGCGATGAAGTCGACGATGTCCTGCACCGTGGTGCCGGACAGGAACACCTGCGCCACGCCGGCCCGGCGCAGCGGCTCGATGTCCTCCTGCGGGATGACTCCGCCGGTGATCAGGCCGATGTCCTCGGCGCCGGCCTCGTCCAGCAGGCGCCGCACCTTGGGCAGCAGCGTCAGGTGCGCGCCCGACAGGATGCTGATGCCGATGACATCGACGTCCTCCTCCAAGGCCGCGCGCACCACCTGCTCGGGGGTGCGGCGCAGGCCGGTGTAGATGACCTCCATGCCCGCGTCCAGCAGGCCGCGCGCGATGACGCGCGCACCCACGTCGTGGCCGTCCAGCCCCACCTTGGCGATCAGGACGCGGATTCTCTTTTCGCTCGATTCAGCCATGCGGGGTCTCAGAAATCGGTGTTGGGCTCGAACACGCCGTAGTGCGCGCGCCAGCGGTCGCAGATCTCGCCCACGGTCACGTGCGCGTGCACCGCGGCCAGCACGGCGGGCATCTGGTTGGCCCCGCTGCGGCAGGCGGCGTCGACGTTGGCCAGCGCGGCGGCCACGCGCTGTGGGTCGCGCTGCGCCTTCACCTCGGCCAGGCGGCGGTGCTGGCGCTCGACGTTGTCGCGGTTGACCCGGAAGGCGGTGTTTGGCACATCGGGCTTCTGCGGCCACTTGTTGACCGTGACCCAGGGCCGCGCGCCGCTGTCGAAGCCGCGCTGGCGGCGCACCGCGCCTTCGGTCATCCAACGCCGGCCCAGGCCGTTGCCGATGACCGCCAGCGCGCCGCCGGCCTGATCGATCTCGCCCAGCGCCGTCATGATCTGGTGCTCGACCTCGTTGGTCAGGCTCTCGACGAAGTACGAGCCGCCGAGCGGGTCGATGGTGTCGGAGAAGCCATGCTCGTGGGCGATGATCTGCTGGGTGCGCAGCGCGACCTTGACCGACTGCTCGGTGGGCGTGGACACCGCCTCGTCGTAGGACGCGATGTAGACGTAGGACGCGCCACCCAGCGCATAGGCCAGCGTGCCGAAGGCGATGCGCGCCACGTTGTTCAGCGGCTCCTGCAGCGCTTCCTGGCCGTGGCCGTACACGGTGGTGCGCAGCGCCATGGCCTCGGGCAGCGTGGCGCCGTAGCGCTCCTTCATCAGCCGGGCCCAGACGCGCCGCAGCGCACGCAGGTTGGCCACCGCGGTGAAGAAGTCGTGCCGCTCGTCCGGAAACATGTGCAGCAGCGGCGCCACCTGGTCGATGCCGAAGCCTTGCTTCAGCAGCAGTTCCAGGTAGTGCAGGGCGTTGGCCAGGGCGATGGCCGTGGCGCGGCTGGAGCCGGCGCCGCCGGCGTTGATGTGGTTGACGCACACCGTCATCGGCGACCAGTGCGGCGCATGCTCCACGCACCAGGCAACGCAGTCGGTGGCGAGCTTGGCGGCCGGCGCGTAGGGCAGGATCTGCGTGCCGCGGGCGATGTACTCCTTCAGCGGGTCGTTCTGCAGGTTGACGGTGTAGTCGGCCCAGCGGATGCCGCGCTTGTCGCCCACGGCGGCAAACATCGCCAGCACGATCGGCCCCAGCGAATTGCCCAGCGTGCCGATGCGCTTGACCCGGTCGATGGCGATGCCGTCGAAGAGGGCCTCCATGTCGGCCAGCGTGTCGATCGCCACGCCGACCTGGCCCACCTCGCCCACCGACATCTCGTGGTCGGAGTCGTAGCCGCATTGGGTGGGCAGGTCCAGCGCCACCAGCAACTGCTCGGCGCCCCAGTCCAGCAGGGTGCGAAAGCGCTCGTTCGAGGCCTGCGCGTCGCCAAAGCCCGAGTAGGCCGAGATGACGAAGGGCTCGGTGCGGTACATGCCCGGCCGGTCGCCACGGGTGAAGGGGTACTGGCCGGGAAAGCCCAGGTCCTGCTCGTAGCCGCGGCCGCGCTCGGCGACGTCCAGCGGTGTGTACAGCGGGCGGATCGGGATGCCCACGTCATTGACGAAGGGGCGCGTGGGGGGCGAGCGCAGCGCCTCGGCGTCGTACAGGCGGGTGCGCCAGTCGTCGGCCGCGGCGGCGAGCTCATCTGCCTGGTGCAGGCCGTCGATGCTGCGAGCGCTGTCGTTCATGGGAATCCTGTGCGGTGCGGTGCCATGCGGGCACAGGTGGAAGCGTACGTCGCATGCCGGTCTTCCCGGCGGTCGAACAGCGAACGCAGCGTTGCCGAAAGCGAAACGGGTGGGGCGCGTTGCAGGCGGCGCGAGGCAACAGGTGCGGGCATGCGGGTAGGAAGGCGCCTGGCCATAACGCCAGGCGCCTTGTCCCGCCCTGTCTTCCCCGACAGGGCTACAGCTTGCGGCGGCGGCTCAGCCCTGCGCCGGCCAGTGCGATCCCCACCAATGCCAGCGAGCCTGGCTCGGGGACCTGCAGGCCGCCTCCTTCGACGTTGAGTCCACCCACTGCGTCAATCTCGTTGTCGCCGTCCCGCACGATGGCGCCTGGTCCGCCCCAGGTCACCGAGGCATAGCGAAACGTCGCCTGGTTGGCCAACTGGTAGACGGCAACAAAGCCATCGGAGATGTTGGCCCCTGGCGACCAGCCGTCGCCGTACACGTGCACCAGCGTGGCCTGGATCCAGTCCGCATCCACCGCGTTGGGATCGTTGGAGAGCCAGACCGTGTTTTCCAGGACCTCGCCGGGCACCGGGCCATGGTCGACGAACACGAATACCGCAAGCTGATTGGCCTGCCCGGCCAGATCCCAGATGATGCCCTGGGACGGACCCGATCCAACTGCCCCACCCGGGTTGGCGTTGGGGCTGGTGTCCTGAACCCAGGCATGGTCGCGGGCATTGGCATTGGCAGCGAGCGACCCTGCGCCGTTGTAGGAGCCCAGCGTCGTGTTGTCGACGCCCGTACCGAATCCTTCGGCACCCTTGACGTACGAGCCGAGATTGAAACCGCTGGGATCGGCCCAGGTGCCGTTTTCGATGCAGGTGACGTTCGGGTCGATGCCGAGCCCCACGAAGGTGTTGACCGTGGCGCCGAAGATCGGATCGCCCACCTGGTCGGAACCATTGGTGAGGCAAGGGGCCGCCAATGCGCTGGCCGAGCAGGCCAGTACGACGGGAAGTCCAAGGGTGGCCGCTAGGCCGCGTGGAGTCAATTTCATGGTGGCATCTCCGTGTTGAGAGTCAGCCTGGCCAGATGACCGGACAGTCCGCAAACGATCGCGCCCTCGCGTCGAGTTGAACTTGGCAGGCGACAAGCAAACGTCAAGCCACATTGGCAGGGTGTTGAATCGATTGATCTTTCTTCTCGGCGTGCCAAACCACTACGAAAGTACTGTCAATATCTTCGACGACCTGTCTGTCGAGCGGGCGATCAACTCACCCAGGTTTCGTTGACCAGCAAGCCGGTCGCGGCGTCCATGGCGCTGACGCGCAGCGCGGACATCGCGGCTACCGCGGCGAGAAGCACGAGCACGCAGCCGAAGCCGAGTGCCAAGCGGGTGGCGAGGCGCCGGTCATTTATAGGAAGCATGATGCGTACTCGTGTTAGGGAGATGTCCAGCCATCGGCCCGCGCACGGCGATGAGGTAGAAACCACGCATGCGATTCATCCACACGGCAGACATCCACCTCGACAGCCCGCTCACCGGGCTGTCCGCCTACGACGACGCGCCGGTGCAGCAGTTGCGCACGGCCACCCGCGACGCCTTCGACGGCCTGGTGACCGAGGCCATCCGCGCCGAGGTGGACTTCATGGTGATCGCCGGCGACCTGTACGACGGCAACTGGAAGGACTTCAACACCGGCATCTTCTTCGTCCGCCAGATGGGTCGGCTGCGCCAGGCCGGCGTGCCGGTGTACCTGCTGTTCGGCAACCACGACGCCGAGAGCGAGATGACCCGGCGCCTGGTGCTGCCGGACAACGTGCACTGCTTCTCCGCCAACCGCACGTCGACCTTCGAGCTGCCCGAGCTGCAGGTGGCACTGCACGGGCGCAGCTTCAAGCATGCCGCCACCACCGAGAACCTGGCGGTGTTCTACCCGCCGGGGCGGCCGGGGTGGCTGAACATCGGCGTGCTGCACACGGCGCTCGGCGGCCATGCCGCCCATGCCAACTACGCACCCTGCACCGCGGCCGAGCTGCAGGCGCTGGGCTACCAGTACTGGGCGCTTGGCCATGTCCACGAGCACCGCGTCGAACGCGTCGGCGGCACTGTGCTGGCCTTCCCGGGCAACCTGCAGGGCCGGCATGCGCGCGAACCGGGGCCCAGGGGCGCGCTGCTGGTCACAGCCGCTGGCAGCGAGATCCAGTCCATCGAGCGCCTGCACACCGATGTGCTGCGCTGGGACCTGGTCAACGTGGACGTGGGCGGGGCCTCGTCGATCACCTCGGTGGTGCGCGCGGTCGGCGACGCGCTGGAGCGGCACCTGCATTCCCTCGACGACCCGCTGCCGCGGGCGTTGCGCGTCCAGCTGACGGGCCAGACCCGCCTGCATGGCGAGCTGTTCGGTGCGGCGGCCAGGCTGCGCGCCGAGGTCGTGGCCCAGGCCGCCAGCATCGCGCCCGAGCGCCTGTGGATCGAGAAGCTGCGCATCGAGACGACGCCGCTGACCAGCGCCGCGACGCTGGCCGATCGCGCCGATGCCATTGCCGAACTGCAGGCGGCACTGCTCGGCGCGCCCGACGATGCCGGCCTGCTGCAGGCCCTGGAAGACGAGTTGATGCAGGTGCTGGCCAAGGTGCCGCGCTCGGTGGCCGACGCCGTGCCGCAGCTCGATCTGGTCCGCAATGGCCAGGTGGCCGCGCTGGTGCGCGCGGTGACACCCACCCTGCTGGACCACGTGGCCGGCACGCAGGGTGCGGGGGAGCGGCCATGAGGATCGCCCGCCTGGACCTGCTGCGCTACGGCAAGTTCACCGACCGCAGCGTCGAGCTGCCGGCCGGCGAACTCGACATCCACATCCTGGTCGGCGCCAACGAGGCCGGCAAGTCGACCACCCGCCACGCCATCACGGACCTGCTCTACGGCATCGAGACCCAGACCCGCTACGGCTACCTGCACGGCATGCCCGAGATGCGCCTGGCTGCGCGCATCGAGCAGGCGGCCCAGGCGCTGGAGTTCCTGCGCCGCAAGGGCAACAAGCAGACGCTGCGCACGCTGGCCGGCGCGGTGCTGCCCGACGCCGAGCTGTCGCCCTACCTGGGCGCCAGCGACCGCCCTTTCTTCGAGCGCATGTTCGGCCTGGACCACGCCCGGCTGGTCAAGGGCGGCGCCGAGCTGCTGTCCGCTTCCGACGACCTGGGGCAGATGCTGTTCCGGTCGGCGGCGGGGCTGTCCGGCCTGGGCGACACCGCCAGGCGCCTGGAGGACGAGGCCGACACCTTGTGGGGGCCGCGCAAGAAGGGCGACCGGGCCTACTACGCGGCGGCCGAGGCGATGGAGGCGGCCGAGGCCGAGCTCAAGGCCAGCACCGTCAAGGCCAAGGACTGGGCCCAGGCCCAGGCCGACCTGGACCAGGCGGCGGAGGCGCACGACGCGGCCCGGGCGCTGCACGCGCAGATTCGCGCCGCCAAGCGCGTCAAGGAGCGGGTGCGCCGGTCGCGGCCGGGGCTGGACGCGCTGCAGGGCATCGAGCGCGCCGAAGCGGCCCTGGGTGCGGTGACGCTGTTGCCGACGGATGCCCGGGACCTGCTGGCGCAGGCACAGGCCACGGACGCGCTGTGCGGGGTGGAGATCGCCCAGCACCAGGGCAGCCTCGCGTCGATCGCGGCCGAGCTGGCCGGGCTGGCGCTCGACCGCGCGATCACCGAGGCGGCCGCCGAAGTGGCCGACCTCGATGCCCGGCGGCTCCGGAGCGCGGGCTTTCCTGCGGACATCCAGCTGGCCGAAGGCATGGTGGCGGCGGACTGGACCCGAGTGCGCAGCCTGGCGCAGCAGCTGGGTTGGCGTGCCGAGTCCGAGGACGACGTGCGCGCGCAGTTGCCGCCGCTGATGCGGCGCGCGCGACTTCAGGCGCTGGTGTCGTCGCATGCCACCGTGCAGTTGAAGCTGGAGCACGCCACCGAATCTCGCCGGGCCAAGGCCCGCGAGGTGGAGGGCTTGCAGGCGCAGATCGCCGCCGTGCCCCTGGCCACGCTGCCCTTGGAGTTGACGGTGACCTTGGCCCAGGTGCAGCGACTGGGCGACACCCAGGCCACCGCCCGCAGCTTGCAGCAGTCCGTGGACAGGGCCCAACAGGCCGAAGTGCGAGCCTGTCGCGCCACCCGCCTGGGCACGCGCGAGTTCGCCGACGAGGCGGCGCTGCGGGCCGTGGCCTTGCCGTCGGACGAAGCCGCCCGCCAGCACCTGGCCGACGACCAGGCTGACGCGGCCAGCGAGCGGGCCACGGCCAACGCCATCGGCGAGCTGGTCGAGCAGATCGGGCTGCTGGAGCTCGAGATTTCGCAATTCGAGGCCAGCCACCGCACGGTCGACCAAGAAGCCGTGCTGGCGGCGCGGGGCGAGCGCGACAGCCTGTTCAGGGCGCTGCTGGACCACCCCGCGTCCCTGGCCAACCAGGCCCCCGCGTACCAGGGGCGTGTCGACGATGCGGACCAATTGGCCGACCTGCGGCACGACACCGCCCGCGAGGCCAGCGCCCTGCAGGAAAGACGCCATCGCCTGGAGGCCCTGCAACTGCGCCTGCAGCGCGCCACCGACCGGCTTCGATCGGTGCAGCAGGCCCGCGCGGACCGCGCCCGGTCATGGTCGGCGATGGCCGCCGCGGCGGGCGTGCCCGAGCTGCCCGCCGAGGACCTGGGCCACTGGCGCGCGCTGCGTGCGGCGGCACTCGAGACGATGGCCGCCAGTGTCGAGGCCAGGCACGCGGTGCAGGCGCATCGGCAGGCCTGCGGCGACCTGGCGCGCGCGCTGGCGCAGGCCCTGGGCGACGCTCCCGGCCCGGTGGCGGCCAGCGAGCTCGACCTGCTGCACGAGCGCGCGCAGCTGCTCCAGCAAGGCGCCCAGCAGGCCCAGGTGCGGCACCGCTCGCTGGCCAGCCAGCTCGAGGCGGCGCAACACGCGCTGGGCCCGCTGGACGAGGCCCTGGCATCGGCCAGTGCGGCGGCCTCGGCCTGGCAGGCCGAGTGGGGCCAGGCGCTGCGCGACGCCGGCATCGACGCGGCCACCTCGGTGGGCGAGGTCATGGCGACGCTGAGCACCGTCGAGTCCATCGACGCGGGCCTGGGCAGCATGCTGGCCACGCGCAAGGACCGCATCGCCGGGCCGACCGCCGAACTGGAGACCCTGGCCCGGCTGGCCCGCAGCCTGGCAGGGCGCCTGGGCCCCGAGCTGGTGGGCAGCGAGCCCGCGGAGATTGCCCTGGCCCTGATGGATCGCCTGAACGAGGCCCGGCGTGCGGCGGCCGAGCGCGCGCGCCTGGAGGCCAGGCAGCGGCAGGTCGAGCAGCAGTTGGGTGAGGCCATCGGCCGGCGCGACCGCGCTCTCGCCGCGCTGCAGCCCTTGCTGTCCACGGCCCGCGTGGCCGACCTGCAGGCGCTGGCGCCGGCCATCGAGCGCTCCGATGAGCAGCGGCGCCTGGGCGCCGAGCGCCTGCGGGCCGAGCAGGCCCTGCTGTCGACCGGCGACGGCCTGACCCTGGCCGAGCTGCGTGCCGAGGCCGGGTCCGTGGACCCCGCCACCTTGATGTCCGACCTGGACGAGCTCGGCCAGCAGGAGGGCGAACTCGTGGACACCCTCAGCCGACTGGCGGTGCAGCGCGAGCGCGCGCAGCAGGCCCTGGACCTGATCGGGGGATCGGCGGCGGCCGCGATCGCCGAATCGCGCCGCCAGGAGGCCCTGTCGCGCATGACCGACGCGGTGGAGCGCTACGTCACGCTGGCCACTTCGGCCAGGCTGCTGCGCTGGGCCATCGAGCGCTTTCGGGAGACGCAGCAGGGCCCCATGCTGGCCGGAGCCAGCCGCTGCTTCGAGCAACTGACCGGCGGCTCGTTCGAGCGCCTGGTGGTGGACTTCGAGCACGAGCCGCCCACGCTGGAGGGGCGTCGGGCCGATGGCTCCCTGGTGGGCGTGGCCGGCATGAGCGACGGCACGCGCGACCAGCTCTTCCTGGCGCTGCGCCTGGCGGCGCTGGACATGCACCTCGAAGCCGGCCATGCCCTGCCGTTCATCGCCGACGACCTGTTCGTCAACTTCGACGACGACCGCAGCCGCGCCGGGTTTGCGGCCCTGGGTGCGCTGTCGCGCAAGACCCAGGTCATCTACCTCACACACCACAGACACCTGGCGCAACTGGCCCAGCAGGCCCTGGGCCCGGCCGTGCGCGTCGTCGATCTCTAGCGCCCGGCTGCGCCGTCAGTTCGCTGGCGCCGGGGCGAAGGCGCGATCGGCCTTGGCCGCGAAGTAGAAGTCGCTCTCGGTCAGGCCCTGGATCTTGTGCGTCCAGATCTCCACCGTGCACCGGCCCCAGGCGATGTGCAGGTCGGGGTGATGGCCCTCGGCCTCGGCGATCTCGGCCACGCGGTTGGCAAAGGCCATGGCTTGCGCAAAGTCCGGGAAGGGGTACTGGCGCTCGAGGTGCCCCTGGGCGTTCAATTGCCAGGCGGCGTTCAGCTCCCGCAGGAGCTGGCTGGCGCGGTCCGTGTCCATGGGCGCGACGCCGCCGCGGCAGGGGATGCAGGCTTGGTCTGCCAGTGTCATGGACGTTCGCTCCTGTCATTCGATACACGGCGATCATGGACCGTCGGTCGAAGACCTGCGCCCGTCATGGCATTGCGCCGTCGGCGCGGCAGTCGGGCCGCGTCAGCGCAAGGTGTCGGCCTCGACGTCGGCGTCCACGGGGCCGTCCTGGCGTCGCGACGCGCGGGCATTGGCCACGGCCCGCGTCAGCAAATCGATCGCGGCCAGGTCGCGGGCATCGGTCATCGCGAAGAAACCGTGCCCGGCGATGCGCAGCGTGCTGCCACCGGGGTGGACGCGGTGCAGGCACAGGCCGAGGCGCACGACGTCCTGCAGGATCTGGGCTTCCCGGGCGTCCGCGGGCTGGATGGTCGGGTCGACAAAGCCGACCAGGCGTTGGGGCATGGACATGCCCCGAGTGTCGGTGCTTCGCGGGCGGGCAGGCCGCCGGGCCGACGCGCTACCTGGCGGTGTAGCCCCGCGCGTCCAGGCATGCCGACTGCGCGCGCACGTAGTCGCCGCGCTGTCCCGTGCCGGCGGCGGTGCCCAGCGTGGCATTCACCGGGTCGAAGCCGGTCTGGCCGACGGCCCACTTGTGGCAGTCGTATTCATCGCTGGCCTGCTTCTCGGCCGACTGGCCATTGCGGGGGTAGATGTAGAGGCGGTCGGGCCCGGGCGGGTTGTATGGCCGGTCGCTGCCGGCCATGCGTCCCGGCTCGCCGCCCTCGGGCGGCGCCACCAGCACGTAGCCGCCGGACGGCACCGCGCGGTAGTACTGGCCGTCGGCCACCCAGTAGGTGATGGCCCCAATCGTCAGTACCGTGGCCACCGCCGGCAGCACCCCCAGCACCCCGCCGTAGCCCCGCCAGCCCCAGCCGCCGCCGTAGCGGTGGCCGCCGCTCCACTGTCCGCCGTGCCACTGGCTGCCGCCAAAGCGGTGCTGGGCCAGGGCGGTCTGCGGCGCCAGGGCGCCCGCTGCCAATGCCGCCAACAGCGCCAGTTTCAAGGCCAGCTTCGGCGATGGGGCCGTGAAGGGCCATCGAGTTGTGTGTGATTGGGCCATGACCGAACTCCCGGGTTGTCGTCCAACCCCGTCATGGTGCCAGCGCCCGGGGCGGCCGGGCATGTCGCCGATGTAAAGCCCATTCACCGCCATCTTTCCGCCGCCGTGGCCTGCGGCCCGGTGCAATGCCGGCGACAGATCAACCAGCGCTTACACAACTGGCATTCGGATAACCCATTCGAACGGTGAATTCGCAGAACATCGGCCGCGCAAATCCGAACGACAACCCCCCGGCCCGAGATGCCGGAAATCTTCGAGGACCCCCATGCCCACTTACGTGCTCAACGTCAACGGTGTCGATCGCCAGGCCAATGTCAGCAGTTCCGCAATGCCCCTGCTCTGGGTGCTGCGCGACGTGCTGAACCTCACGGGAACCAAGTACGGTTGCGGCATCGAGGTGTGCGGCGCCTGCACCGTGATGATCGATGGACAGCCGGAGCATTCGTGCGTGTTCGACGTGTCGTCGGCCGTGGGCAAGAAGATCGTCACCATCGAGGGCTTGTCGCCGGACCGAAGCCATCCGGCGCAGAGGGCCTGGATCGCCAAGCAGGTGCCGCAATGCGGCTACTGCCAGCCGGGAATGCTGATGTCCACCGCCTGCGCCATGAAGGCCGGCCACCACGGCTCGGAGATCGCGTCCGAAGTCAAGAACCTCTGCGTGTGCGGCACCTACCCGCGCATCAAGCAGGCCATCGCCGGCCTGTGAGCCCACGGCACGATCAGGAGCCACACGCATGAATACTCTTGCAACCATGGACCGCCGTAGCTTTCTCGGCACGACGGCCGGCGGGCTGACCCTTGGCTTTGCCTTGAATGGCTTCGGGCCGATACCCGAGGCCCAGGCCGCCGTATCGACGGCGCGCGTCAACAGCTGGTTGAGCGTAGGCGCCGACAACAGCATCACGCTGACGGTCGGCGCCTCGGAAATGGGCCAGGGCTCGTTCCAGGGCCTGGGCCAGGTGCTGGCCGAAGACCTGATGGTTGATCCTGCCCGCATTGCGCTCGTGCAGGGCGCGCCCACCATGGCTGTGCCGGCGCCGCTGGGCTCGGCCATCTCCACCGTGGGCTCGAGCGTCACCCGCAACAACTATTGGCGCCTGCGCGATGCCGGCGCCATCGCCCGCGAGACCCTGGTCCAGGCGGCCATGAACCGCCAGGGTGATGCATCGCGCGGCAACTACGCTGTGGCCAACGGTGTCATCACCCACCTGCCCACGGGCAAGGCCTACAGCTACGGCGACGTGGCGGCCGATGCGGCCTTGCTCACGCCGCCGGCCAGTGCAGCGCTGGTGCCGGATGCGCAATTGAAGGTCATCGGCCAGCCCTTGCCGCGCGCCGACATTCCGGCCAAGGTGGACGGCAGCGCGAAGTACGGCCTGGACATCCGGCTGCCGAACATGGTGTTTGCGGTGATCCGCCATTGCCCCAGCTTCGGCGGCAGGCTGGTCGCGACGCCGGCCACGCCCGCGGGCGCGATGGCGGTGATACCCGTGAGCGTGGCGGCCGGCATTGGCCGAGGGGCCGATCAGGCGGGCAATGTGAATGCGGTGGCGGTTGTTGCCGCGACCACCTGGGATGCCATGCAGGCGGCCCGGCGGCTCACGCCGAAGTGGACGCTGCCGGCCAATGTGGCGTCGATGAACAGCGCCCAGTTCCTCAGCGACGCCAAGGCGCTGGCCCTCAGCGCGCCACCCTACGTGGCCGGAGGCGCCAACCCGCCGGGCACCCTGTACACGGTGGAGGCCAGCACCGCGGACGCGCAGGCGGCCTTGTCCGCGCCCGGCAACAAGGTGCTGGACGTCACCTACAGCCTGCCCTACCAGTCGCATGCCTGCATGGAGGTGCTGAACTGCACCGTCGACTTCGTTGCCGGTGTGCGCTGCGATATCCACGCCCCCACGCAGGTGGCGAAGTCGGTGCTGGCGCTGGCCATCGCGCTGACCGGACTGCCGGCCGACAAGGTGACGGTGCACACCACGCTGCTGGGCGGTGGCCTGGGACGCAAGGCCGAGGTCGACTTCGTGGCCCAGGCGTTGCAGGTGGGCATGGCGCTGCAGCGGCCGGTGCAGCTGGTATGGCCGCGCGAGGAGGATTTCTCGCACGACCAGTACCGGCCGATGGCCGTGGTGCGCGCCAGGGCTGCGATGGACAGCAATGCCTACATCGGCGCCTGGGTCTACCGCAATGTGTCGCCGTCCATCCTGGGGCAGCGCGGCGCCGTGCTGGGGGCCAAGGGCGACAGCCAGGGGTCGGAGGGATCGAATGCCTTGCCCTACAACTTCGGCAGCAGGCTCGTCGAGTGGGTGAGCCACCCGTCTCCGGTTCCCGTCGGGTTCTGGCGATCGGTGGGTGCATCGATCAACACCTTTGCGGTCGAGTCGATGGTGGATGAACTGGCGGCTGCCGCTGGGCAGGACGCGTTCCAGTTCCGCCGTGCCCGGCTCACCGACCCGCGCTGGATTGCCGTGCTCGAAGCCGCGGCGGCCCTGGGCAGCTGGGGCACCAAGCCGCCCGCCGGCACGGCGCGCGGCATTGCCATCGGCACGGCCTTCAACAGCATCGTGGCCGCGGTGGTCGAGGTGTCGGGCTCCAGCGCCACCTCGTTCAGCGTCAGGCGGGTCTCGGTGGTGCTGGACAGCTACCTCACCGTCAATCCGGCCAACGTCGAGGCGCAGATCTCGGGCGGCGTGGTGCACGGGCTCAATGCGACGCTGTACGGCAACCAGACCTTCAGCAACGGTGCCGCGCAGAAGCGCAACTTCAATGTCAACCGCATGATTCGGCTGCAGGAAATGCCCCAGGTGGCGGTGAGCATCATGCCGCGGCCGGCCTTGGCCGACCGCAGCGTGCCCATCGGCGGCGTGGGCGAACTGGGTGTGCCTACGCTGGCACCGGCCCTGGCCAATGCGGTGTTCAAGCTGACCGGCCAGCGGGTGCGTACCTTGCCGTTCTTCCCGACGGCCACCATGGGCGGGCTCTGAAGGGCCAGGCGCCTACGCGTACATCTTGCGGATCATCGGCACGTCGAGTGCCGAGACCTTGGTGGTCTCGTTGGTCGACCCCGGACCGCTACGCCTGTGCCACCAGGTAGCGCCGCTCCCAGGCGCTGATCTCGCGTTGGAAGCTGTCGTGCTCGAGCTCCTTCACCGCCAGGTAGGCCTGCACGAAGTCGGCGCCCAGCAGGCGCGGCGCCGAGGCGCTGCGCGCCATGCGGGCGTGGGCCTCGATGAAGGCCCGCGGCAGGTCGTGCGCGTGGTCGTAGGCGTTGTCCAGGATGGGTTCGGTGGGCTGCAGCTGGCCGTCCATGCCGGCCAGCCCGGCGGCCAGCGTGGCGGCGATGGCCAGGTAGGGGTTGGCGTCGGCGCCGGCGATGCGGTTTTCCACCCGGCGCGCGGCCGGCGCGCTGTCAGGCACGCGCAGGCCCACGGTGCGGTTGTCGTGGCCCCAGTGCAGGTTGATCGGTGCCTGGCTGCCGGTGACATAGCGGCGGAACGAGTTGACGAAGGGCGCGTACACCAGCATCAGGTCGGTGGTGTGGGCCTGCAGCCCGCCGATGTAGTGCGCAAAGCAATCGTCCGCCTCGCCGTCGGGGCGGGTGAAGATGTTGCGGCCGTCGAGGTCGACGATGCTCTGGTGCAGGTGCATCGAGCTGCCCGACTGCCCGGCGATGGGCTTGGCCATGAACACGGCATTGAGCCCGTGCCGCAGCGCCACCTCCTTGGCGGCGTACTTGAACAGGAAGGCCTGGTCGGCCACGCGGATGGCGTCGCCATGCACCAGGTTGATCTCGTACTGGGTGGTGCCCACCTCGTGGATCCAGGTGTCGCTGGCAATGCCGAGTGAGTCGATGGCCGCATGGAACTCGTCCCAGAACGGCGCCAGCTCGTTCAGCATGTTCAGGCTGAAGGCCGACTGGCCCACCTCGGCACGGCCGCCGCGGCCGCGCGGCGGCGCCAGCGGCAGGTCGGGGTCGACGCAGGTCTCGGTGAGGTAGAACTCGATCTCGGGTGCGACCACCGGCGTCAGGCCGCGGGCGCGGTAGCGCTCGACCACGGCGGCCAGCACCGAGCGTGGCGCGATGGGGCAGGGCTCGCCGCTCAGCTCCACGCAATCGTGGATGGCCAGGTAGCGCGGCGTGCTGCTCCAGGGCACGCGGTGCAGCGTGGCCATGTCGGGCACCAGCCGCACGTCGGGGTCGGCGTCCGGAAAGATCGGGTCGTACGAGTAGTCGCCGGTCACGCACTGCATCGGGATGGCCTGGGCGATGCGCAGTTCGTGCCCCTGGGCGAAGCTCTTCGCAGGCATCAGCTTGCCGCGTGGATACCCCGATACATCGGGAAAGATGCACTCGATGTCGCGCACGCCTTCGCGCTGGAATCGTTCGGCCAGCCCGGCCGTATCTGGTCGTTGCGACAAGTGCTTGAGCGCAGTCATTTGGAGGCTTTCGGCCGGGCGGGGTAACTCCCTGCGAAGTGCAGGGTCACCGCTCCCTAGAATGTTGCCACACCCTAGGAGCTTGCCTCGATGCCATCCACCCGCCGCAACAGCGCCAAGAGCGAGACCGACACGGCAGCCGAAAGCGGTCCGCGCATCCTCAAGAAGTACCCCAACCGCCGCCTGTACGACACCCGCACCAGCAGCTACATCACGCTGGCTGATGTCAAGAAGATGGTGCTCGAAGGCGAGACCTTCGAGGTGCGTGACGCCAAGGCGGGCGAGGACCTCACCCGCAGCATCCTGCTGCAGATCATCCTCGAGGAAGAGACCGGCGGCATGCCGATGTTCAGCACCCAGATGCTGGCGCACATCATCCGCTTCTACGGCCATGCCATGCAGGGCATGATGGGCTCGTACCTCGAGAAAAACCTGCAGACCTTCGTCGACCTGCAGGCGCGGTTTGCCGAACAGGGCAAGGGCCTGTACGACCCCAAGACCTTCACGCCCGAGACCTGGGCGCAGTTCATGAGCGGGCAGGCCCCGCTGATGCAGGGGTTGATGGGCAACTACCTCGAGCAAAGCAAGAACCTGTTCGTGCAGATGCAGGAGCAGATGCAGGCTGGCGCGCTGTTTCCGGTGGTTCCGGGGTTCACCACCAAGCGCTGAGCCCCGCGCGGCGCGGTCGTCACCGACAATGGCGCCATGCAAGAAACCGCCACTCCCCCGAAGCCGCCCAAGGTCGGCTTCGTCTCGCTGGGCTGCCCCAAGGCCCTGACCGATTCCGAACTGATCCTCACCCAGCTCAGCGCCGAGGGCTAC
>Ga0075163_10006156_pt1 | contig 15925 bp, 9 predicted proteins | sample JI1023141ADNA_FD_71478 | JGI IMG/M metagenome (GOLD analysis project Ga0075163, IMG submission 71478) | Wastewater effluent complex algal communities from Wisconsin, to seasonally profile nutrient transformation and Carbon sequestration -... | ecosystem: Engineered > WWTP > Effluent > Algae... | reverse complement strand
TCCATATGACATAGAAAATTCAGCAATTGCTATCAGAAATGCTCTGGAAATGTCAATTTCTGAACAAGAAAGCAGAATGATGCAAATGCGGGAGACTATTGTCGGGAATAATATTTATTATTGGGCGTCTTCATTATTGAGAGCTATGGCTTCCATACAAAATTGATAAATTGAAGTTGTGTTTTTACTGTTTCCCTCTCAATTTTTTCGTGCATTTTTTTTGAAATATATTGCTAATAATAGATTAATTCGAAACGGAGTTGATTTTTCCGAGATTAAATGTGATTGATATTAGAGAATTTATTGTCTGAAAACGAGTAGCTGTTTAGCTGGTTCATTGTCAACCCGAATTAAATAATATCCATTCTCAAATTGTGATACATCAATCCTGTTATTTGTTTTTTCAAATTCTGAACTGAAAACAATTCTTCCTGCAATATCTGTAATACTTATTAAATGCTTCGAAGCATTTTTGAAATTCACCAGAACATAGTTTTGTGCCGGATTTGGATAAATTTCCATTTCAATATGTTGATGTTCCGGAATGATTGTAATGAAAGAAGAATCGATTACTGCTGAATCTCCGGTGGAGATCACCGACTCATAAATTTCATTAGTCTGCATGGCCACAACCTGAGATGGTTGTATTTGTAATGTGGATGAATTTAGATTTGCGCCGGTCGAAATAAGATCGAATGAAACAATGTTTCCGAATCCTGACAGATCTGAATGTGTTATTGAACTCAAGGCGAAATGAATTGTTCCTGCACCATCAGATTTTGCCATTGCAATCATATCTGTACCATATTCTCCCATCCATGAATTACTGTAATCAAACGATGTTGTATCAACTTCGGCAAGCGATGAATTGAAATGAACATCAAAAGCAATTCCATAGATTGCTGATACAGGATCGGATACTTCTCCTAAGTCTATATTTATACGTATTGCCTGATTCAATCCGATTGTATCATTTGCAATTGTGACGGATAAACTTCCACCTGACATTACCTGCATAGGTTGTTGAATCGATCGTGCCGGATGATTCATTCCGTAATTCTGATATACAGCAAGCGTATCTGAAAAATCTATATTCCCGGAACCATCACAATCCGCATGTTTAACATTAAGGCCTGTAACTAAAGTATCAGTCCAGTCAATACATGGCTGACCAACCCATAATAAACTTGCAGAAGGCCGGACAGGTCCGCTTGAACCGAATGCAGAAGCAATTGTAAGTATATCAAGATTGTTTACCTGCAGATCATAGTTTGCGTCACCCGGCCAGACATTACTTCCATTACACGCGCTAAATTGCCAATTCGTATTTCCGCCATTATCAAGACTGTTATAGCCTGCAAAAAATTGTGCGCCGCCAATTGCAGCAATATTTGTTATCAGCAAATAATCAAGACAAACCAATCCCGTGTCAACACTTAAAACCGATTGAAAAGAAAAAGAACTCATGCTTCCATTGTTTCCCGGATACGAATTGACAATTAGTGCACCGTGAATGAATAAAGTATCTCCTAACTGAAAATTGGAAACTGGTTGTGTGAATTCTATATAGTCTGCATGATTTTTTCCGTTCATGATCAACTCATTCCCTGTTAAAATTGTCTGGAAATCGTTAGTTGAATCCGGATAGTAGATAATATCATTATTAATGATAAGCACTGAATCCAGAGATGAAAGTACATGCACAATATTTCGGCTTCCTGAAAAAGAGTGCGCATTGAGAGTATCGAAATAGGCTAAATAAGCTGTAACATCATATGCTTCGACATTGAACAGAAAAAGATTTTGTATATCAGGACCTGTACTGAAATAGTGACTTTTAAATTTACATGAGTCCGCAGATAAATTTGCAGTAACAGGAGTTGATGCAGGAAAAATATCCATTCCAAATTCGGAGCTGATAAGTGAGGTTCCAAAAGAAATATAGGACAAACTTTGAACAGTGAACATTGAATCACAAATAACATCGAAGCTATTTGAAATAAATGAACCGTCGTTGATAGTGAAAAATTTACAATGGACATTATTTCCAAGACTATATTGTCCGCCGGGCGATTGAATCAGAATCGGTGAAATGAAAGAAGTACTTCCGGTATTACATGTTAATGTATGGTTACTAAATCCGGCAAGCCATAAAGGCAAGCTGAATTTCCAGTTTGCAGTGGAATCAATACTAAAAGATCCATGTGTCTCTAAAGCAATGGCAATAGGATCAGCCATGAAAGTTGCAGGAAAAGTTAAGTTTGAAATTGAAAAATCCCCGCAAAGAGAAAAATATGTGTCGAGATAAACAGTATCATTTGCACTTAGAAATGAGTTGCTGTCGAAATAGACATTGTCTATTGAATCCGGAGGGCTTGTATTGAATACTGTTCCGCCGCTTGTAGTTGCCCAATGAGATGGATCGCTCCAGTTTCCGGTACCATTGACCCAATAGAAATCGGCGGAAACTGCATTCAGAGCAAAGAATAGAAGAATAAAGGTTAGTCGCATATACAAATATACTTTTTTTTTAAAAGTAAAGTGCATATGTGATAGAACTGTTCTAAGTAGTCGCCATATTTACTACAGTGTTTCGTATTCGGGCTTTAGTTTATTAATGCCCTTTTCATATATTCACGCAATCAATTAAATGATGAAATTAAGTTTTTTATTCTTAAATTAATTATTAATTTGCACACCTAACACGAGTTAAACGATGAAGATAAAAAAGCATTCTGATATACTATATCACTTATTTATTTTGATTTCGGTATTTTTATTCTCTTGTAAAAAATATGATCAGGGTAATGATCCGTGTCCTGTTTGTCCCAGGATAACATCTATATCACCAACTCATGGTGGAGCGGGTGCAATATTAAATATTTATGGAAAAAATTTTAATAGTGATTACAGACAAAACATTGTAAAAATAAATGGTGTTCAGGTTAGTCGTGATTCCATAATTACAGGTTCGTCTGACTCGCTTACTGTATTTGTGCCGAAGGGATGTGGTACAGGTAATGTAACAATTGATATCGATGATGAATTGACTTTTAGCGGAGAAGCACCTATATTTAATTATAATTATAAATATGCTGTTTCGAACTTCGCAGGTAATGGAACAGATTCGGTGATAAATGGGATTGGAAACGATGCTTCTTTTTCTCGTCCTTCTCTGATCACAGTAGATCAAAATGATAACTTATATGTGGTTGACAAAGGAAATTCTGTCATAAGAAAAATATCTCCCAGTGCAAGTGTTTGTGGAATAATTTAAATGGAATTTGCATAAATAACTGATAAGACATTTTATGTACTGTTTCCTCTTGATAAATAAAGATAATGTTTATATAAAAAAATAAGTTGAAATGAAAATGTTGCGAAACGTGTTTTTTTATTTAATGCCATTTCTATTTAATGCATCTTTATCTGTCTCGCAAAGTCTAACCAATTATAGCGGATTGAAAAATGCAGATCTGAAAAAATACACTTGTGCAGTTGAAGATATTCAAAAAGAAAGACAGGCTGAATTGCCTGGTGGGGGACTTCCAAAATGGGGGCCGGATCAAAGCAAGAGAAAGGCATCTTCAAATCCAATGATTGAGCGCGTGTCCATTCTGGAAGATCGCTGCATGCAAGTAAAGGGAGAAATTTATTTCAATGATTTTGAAGGAGGAAAAGTGACCATTGTTACACTCAATAACAAAGGAGAAGAGCAAAAGGAAATACCGGCTCAGATAATTCCTGTTAATGGGACTTCAGGAATGTTAGAATTAGATATTAAATTACCATTATCTTATTCTGAAAACTTCTATCTTAAATCAAATCTATTGAGAATAGTTTATTCACCATCTACTCATGAGAAAGGTAAAATATATTGTTTTGAATTTCCTAAGCGATGGAAAGTCCTTCCTAGTAATGAAAATATTATTGTAAATGTTAAGCCTGTTCCATTCAAGACGGCCAAATATATTTCTAATTACAGCACTTCATTACAAGCACCTGGTACTGTGCCTTCACAATCTTCACCAAACCAAACTGCACAACCAACTAGTCCGCCTTCCGGTTCGAACGCAAATAATAAATACAGAGAAGTTCTAAAAGATCGCAAGGTAACAGATATCAATAGGAGTAATAAATCTACATATCCTGCCAATTCCAATAAAGTAAATGAGTCATATAAGACCAAAATAAAAATTGGGGAGTATGTAAATGCGAAACCATTCACGGTTGTTAAAGCTAATCCAAATCCGGTACAAAATGACATGGAACCTCAAGGGCCATCGAATCAAAATCAAATTAATTTATTTAAGCATATTAAAAGCGATTATGAATTCACCAGACCAGTGGAAATTTCTGATATCGCCTTAGATGAAATATATGTCGATAAGAATCCCGCATCAGGTAAGTTTTATTGTAAACCTGCATCATATTCATTAGGTTGGGACGCAGAAGAAGGGTATAAATTCAGTATGCTTTATGGAAATACGAATTCAAGTGGTGAAGGCCAAGTAAATATTCTTGCATCGTTAAATTCTAATGTAACAAACAATGAGTTTGAATTTGTAAGATCTACGTTAGCTTCTTTTCTAAATGGAAAGTCATTTACTGACCTGGTTGTATCTGAACCGACAGATGCGCAAGCTACAATAAAGGATAATCTTGCACGATTTAATGTCCCTCCTGATAAATGTAATGTTACAATTCCTTCATCTATCTATGATGCAATTAATATATCTATGTCTGCAACGGCTGATGCAACAAATTTCATGATTACAGCATTAAAGGAAAATAGTGATATCGGTGGTGAGTTGACATATAAAAGCGACAATGAGGCAGTCAAATATTCAATTCCTTTAAAATTAAAAATTGCTGATAAATCTACTTTTGGTCGATTTGAATTAGACCCTCAAACTTGGAGAGAAAATGTATGGCAAAATCCAACACCATTTGGAGTTAAATTGAAAAATATTCATGTATTTATTATGAATTCAATTAATGGAGTTTCCAGCCCATGCATTTATACATGGAATCTTGGAAGTCCCGTTGTTTTATCTAAATCCAAAGTTAAATTTGATTCAGAATTTGTTCCGGCATGGATAGATGATCCAGGTAAGGTTTTGCGAATGTGGATGGAGTATGAAGTTATTCCATGTGAAGAATGTACGCAGGAAATTTCAGATATGCTCAGCAGCGGAACATCAAGTGGGCGGCAGAAAATTGTTAAGTTTCATTCGATGGGTTTACTTAGTTCTTATGGAGCAACTTTTCTAAAAATAAAAATAAGATCTAAATATTTCGACCCGAGAGGAATGGCAACGACAGAGAAAACGATTACTATTAACAAGGATCGACAAGACTTTGAAGTGGGACCTTTTTATGTATGGAACGAAAAGGATTTAAACTTCGAATATAAGTTATCTTTTTTAACAGATGAAAGAACTTTTGAAGGGACATCATGGATAGGAACAAAAGAATTAGAAGTCTTTATGAATAAAAATACGGCCGAAAAAAGTATGGGTGCGAACTTACCTGAGCAAAAAAAATAGGTGTTTAAATGAGATCTACATTGTTTTTTTTGATATATATTTTTCTTTATATTTTTTCTTGTAAATTATTTGCGCAACCTATTATTTCGGATGGAGAAATGATAAATGGATTACAGGTTTATCCTGATCAGATAAAGAAAAATGTCTTCTATTATTCACCGGGTACACTTATCATGGCTACAGATAACTTCGGAGATCCGCTATTCCAATTTTTGCAATTAAGATATTCCGGTACAGCAGTTATGGGGGATCAAGGAGTTTTCAAATATAAAAGTTTACTTGAGTTTACAGTGAAAATGAATAATCCACCATCTGAATCAAGAGAAAAAGTAAATCAATTGTTAAGTGTGAAATATGGAAGCAAGATAGAACTAATCCCAATCCCAATCAGAAAAATCAAAGCAACACTTGTGTATGCTCTCGCAGAAGAAACGGAACATAGACCGGTGACTCCAGCGATTCTTGATGGAACGTTTGATGAAAAAGAGGATACAGAAAGCGAAACTTCTGAATACTGGTCTGAACGTACTTTTAATTTGAACTTAGATAATTATTCCTCACAACTTTTCTGGAATGCACTTTCAAAAGGTCAGGTTCTTATGAGTATTGGATATGCGTTTTATGCAACTGGTGTCCAAAATATTTTGAAACCTCAGATTTCAGTAGTTGGAATAGAAAGCAAGCAAATTAGGGAGCAAATGGACCAAATGCTTAAGGAAGAAAAAATGGATTCCATCTCAAAAATGATATTGATTAAAGCTGATGCTTTTCCGGTAACGATAGATATCAAAAAACATTCCGGAAAAATAAAGAAAATAGACATTAATGAAAGTTGGATTCCTCCTGGGTATGCAGTAATGGATATTCGTTGTTACGATTTTAATAATGAAATTAGAAAGGATCTGTATGCAAAAAGATTGGAAATCTGCGCAACAGGAATGGATGGTAATGAAGTGAGGCAAAACGTTACATTTTTTGCGTCGTCACCGGACATTTATTCAAGAAACTTAAAATTTAAATATGCAATAAAATTGAACAAACCATATAAATACCGTATTATTGAAATTAATAATGATGCTGCACCTAAATATGGTAAGTGGTTAGAGGAAAAAGATTGGAATAAATTAATTGACATTACGACGGAATTAAAATAATTTAACTAGGCATAAAATGAAAAGTTTTTATTTTCAAATTATTATTATTATAAGTTTGCTTTTAAGCAACAAAGCGGATGCGATTGTTAATTATGAAAAGGGCGCTATTATAGTGAGAGGGGTTCAATTGCTTCAGGATCGCGATGACCCGAAACAATATTTTTATGTTCCTACATATCCTCGTCTTAGCATGAAGCCGGATAGTACATTGGAATTTTTATGTCTGAAGTATGTGGGCTTGAACCGAGAAACAAGTGGAGGTTTATTTCATGCACTTATTCAATTTACTCTACCGATAGCAGAAGTTGAGTTACTTGAAAAGGAGTTGCGTAAGAAAGTTTCAGGAGCAAAAATAGCAGGGCCTGTTCCTATGATGCAGCCTCAGACACCCGAAGGAGAAAGTTTTCAGCCAACCTTCGAAATCGTTTCAGCTATCTTGAGCAATAAAGATGGAAAGGATGTTTTTACAAGGTCACTGGTTTCATCCGGATATGCACCCTTAACTGCTGGTTCAAAAGCTGCTGTAGCAGCATTGCTTAATCAGGAAGGAGCAACTTTGCTTTGGAATTCTTTGACAGGCCCTACCTCTGATGTCTCTGTAACCGTTCATGGGTATTATGAAGCGGCAGTTCAGGCGTATAATGCAACAGTTACTGCAGATATGAAAACAGTTTATCAGCACCTTAGTAAATTTCAAAATAACCAAAAAGAGTATACAAGAGAACAAATCAGACAGTCAATGGATTCACTTTATCAAAATGGTGCTATGAAAGTTGAAGTATTTGACCGTTCCTCAACAGTAGGCGGCTCTACAAAACAGTTAGATGCAATCCTGGATATCGTAACAAGTAAACTTACTGAACTGATGTTTGATAATAAAACGGGTTGGGCGCAAGTTCCTAAAAAAGTTGATGCAATGGATGGTGTTGATATTCCCGGGAAACAAAAAAAAGATGAGAAAACTGTAGCAGGACAAGCTGTCGGTGAAATGACAGAAGCAATAACAACAGGTGCTCTTGATATTGCAACAGGTGGTATATTTTCTATTGCAACCGGATTTCTATTCCCTAAAAAAGACAAATACAACAATCCACAATACGTGACAGATAACCAATATATATTGAAAGATATAAAAGATGTTCGCCAGCAAAGTTTTTATTTGAACTTAAGTAAAACAACGACTATAAAAGTACCAGTTCATACATCTGGAAATATCGGGGGGATATATCAAACTACTGGAGTCGATAATAAATATTTCAGAATAGTAGATATGAATGATCCGGCATTTTTGAAAAGAGAAGTGAACTTTCAGATTGACGGTGAGTTTGTTGATGCTTTTGATGACCTTATTAATTTTGTTACTGTTAATTTTAGAAAAAGATATTCAAACAATCAGGCCGATGAGACTCATCAGTTGTTTTTTAATTCTAAGGATATCAAAGATGGGATAATCTATAAAACAATTGTTTATCCTCGACTGGGAATTGAAACTTCAGATTGGCTAGATTATGAATATCAGATAGCATGGAGTTTAAAAGGTGACACAAAAACAGTTTATTTCCCAACAGATGAAAATGTATGGGCTAAATCCAACACTCCAGCTGTGTCTTTGGTATTGCCCTTCAAAAAAATGATATTTGAAATTGATGGAGATAGATCGCTTTTTCTGGAAAAAAATTATGTCACAGCAAGCGTAGTTTTTGCTACAACCCTTGCAGGAAAAAAAACGGTGGTTAGAAAAGCTTTATTGAGAGCAACTGATACAGAGTCGACTTTGAAAACATCATTGTATCACGATCCGCAGAAAGAGGTTGTGTTTCAAACCACATGGCATTCAAATGAAGGTGAAGTTAAAGATGCATTAAAAGTATTTGATTCCGGATACATTAATATTGTACCTCCTGGAAAGTGATGTACAATTGCTGCTCATGTAAGTTAATTATTGACACAAGTAGTTTCCACTAATATTTGAATTGAAGGATTTAAAATATTAGCCCATTAACCTTACTAATTATACTGGATATGCGTAAAGTGATTATTAGATATTTTTATTTAATTCTACCCCTTTTACTTTTATCTATCCGTTCGAGCGGGCAGGGAATACTGATTGATAGAGGCATATATGTAAATGGTTTGTGGTGCTTTCCTCTTATTTCGGATTCCGCAAAGTATCTATTCCTTCCAAGTAATCCGCATCTTGCTCTTGATTCGAAAAAACGGCCTCAATTTTCCTTTGTGCGATATGTAAAGAATGTTCTTTCTATTAAAGATTCCGGGAAATCGATAACAGAAGCCGAAGGTGGAGCTGTCTTGCATTTTGTGATTACTTATGATACTCCACAAGATAAAATTGATGTTGCACAGGAAGAGCTCAGGCAAATTACACGAATTCATAATGTTAGTATTCTAGGACCGGTCATTTTTAAAGAAGGCAGATTTACTTTAATATCATCAATCTTAAGTTCCGAAAAAAAAGGAGCGTTAGTAAGATCTGTTATATCTACAGGTGAAGCACCAGTTCTCGAAGGTGGAAGAATTGCTCTCTCATTTGAAATGGATCCAAGCAGGTCTAAGTTATTACTAGAAAGTTTTAAAATGAATACTCCGGATGTTTCTGTAATTTTCGAAATGACATTTGAAGGTTTATCTGATGCTTATGATGCTAAATTGAAAGTGAATTGGAATGATGTTTATTCATCAGAAATGATCAATCAGAAAACGAATATTCTTTTCGTGAGTAATGATGTGTCAAAAACCTATAATGAATTGAGAAAAAACCAGGCAGTTGAGTTGGTTTCTTCAGGAAGTGATGAACGTATGGAAATAATCGTAGATCACGCATACCGTAAACTTACGGAGATGTTGTTTGCACCCATTGATCCCGAAAAGCTGCCTAAGCAGGAGCAATTGGAAGCTAACGAAAAGGTTAATTCACAAATAGATTTGCTTGGAATAGGAAGTTTAACAAAGGCATTAAGTATAAATTCAAATAAATTGTACCAACTTAAAGAATTTAAATATTCAGGAAACACTGTTCTTAACTTTAACAGCCGTCTTTCAATTGAACGTTACCATACTATGGTATTTAATATGGGAGATTTATTTAAGAAATATGGAGATGATATTAGGTTTTTTCGGGATATCAATATGGATGATCCCACTTTTCAGCAGCGTGAAATACTTATAAATATTGACGGTGATGTAATGCCAGAGTTTGATAAGATAATAGATAATGTTACCGTAATATTGAAAAAAAACCATGAACAATCAATTCCTACAATTCAAGAATTGAACTTAACAAAAAAAATTATCAATGAAAAAGAAAGAATAGAAATTGTTTATGGAAACTCAGGAGATAAAGATCGCGAAAAATGGCTCCAATACGATTATAAAGCGGTTTATGCGTTTAAAGGGGGAAGGGTATATGAAACAGATTGGATAACCCAAAATTCTGCAGTAATCAATTTACATCCTCATTATGAAAGGCGTGTTGTGCAGTTGGATGGAGATATCGAACGATTGAAAAAAAATAAGGTCAGAGCGGTTAGTGTTCAGATTAATTATATATTTATGAACGAAATAGTTAAGACCCAGCAAACAATTAGAATTGGTAAGGGATTTGAAGGAAATCAATTTGAATTAACCCTTCCAAAAAATAATTTTGATTACAACTATAAAATAACATGGATACTGGAGGATGGAAATGAAAGGGAAATTATGAATAAGGGTAGCAGTGGAATTTTATTTGTTGATAATATCCCGATTAATTAAAATCAAGAATATTGGGGATATTATTTTTTTATTTTGTGAATTTCGGAATTCAAAAACAATTATATAATGAAACTAATTCTATTATTTAGTTTAAGTTTTATACTTGGAAATAATTTGAGCTTTGGTAATGTCTATTTGATTACCTACTTTACTTATAGTGGTCATACCGGACATTCAGGTATAGCAATTGACAAATATGATTTTATTATTCGGGATACAATAATTGATGAAAAAGTTACTTCAGTTTTGGATACTGTTCAAAGTGAAGGTATTGTTTATTATGATTTCTGGCCTAAAGTAGACCATTTTGATCTTTATAAGATCACTCATTATATAGATGGAGAAGTGTTTAAAATAAATTCATTCCGAAACAAAGAACTTACTTTAAATGATATTGCTTTCTACGGAATTCCTCATAAAAAAGGACGGCCATGCGATGCTATTGTTTCCATGAAAACAACTTACGAGGACGATATGGCGATTTTAAAGTACCTAGATAGCTTAGTTTCTGCAGTTCCTCAATTTCATGGAATAAAAAACAATTGCTCTGATTTTGTCAGAAATAGTTTTGAAAGGATATTAAATAAAAAGGTAAATGCGTTTGAAAAATTACTGTTCATAAAATTTACAACACCAAATGAATTGTATAGCGTAATTGTAAGACAACAAGAAAATTCACGAATTTTAAAATTTCCCAAAGTCCCTGAGAATGGTAAATTTTTAACTGAGCGAATATTACACAGATACTTAGTTAAATTTAAAATATTAAATCCACACAAAAATCAAATTCTATGAAGAATAACAATCATTTTATTCGAAAATTACTTCTAATCCTTACTTTTTCAACTTTTTTTATTAGTAGTTCAAAGGGACAACCTGTAGAAAACAGAAACAGAATCACAGTTCATTTGACTAATGGAACTACTGTGACATTATTTGGCAGGTACAATTCAATGCAGTCTGCTGCTACAAGTCTAGCGGATAGACCTATGAGCAAAGATTATTATTACTTGCCACCACATCTCAAACTTTCTACAAATCCGGAATCCGGAAACCCGGTATTTTTGTTTTTAAAATATGTAACTGAAGAGAGAGAAGATCAAGGTGGCGTAAGCGGTGCATTGTTACATTTGAATTGTGAATGGGGTTTGACTGAGGCCGAACGGTTGGAACTCGAGCAAAAACTAACTGCTAAAATTCCTGGGGCTAAAGTACTCGGACCTCTTGAATTATTTCCTGTCGCAGATTCATACCGGATTACTTCTGCTGTAATGAGTGATAAGGAACTGACTAAAACAAGTTTAAGTTCCGGACGAGCACCATTAATAGAAAGTGGCAAATTTGCTATAGCTGCCAATTTACAAAAGTATGGCGCTCAACTAATGGCAGCAACATTTGAAAAAGCAAGCGGAGCTTCCGATTTATCTATAGACTTTTATTATAAATATCAAACAATGGTTACAGGTTGTAAGGGTAGTATAGTATTGGATTATACGAAATTTGCTTCTGCTTTTAACAGCTTAAATATTAACGGGAAGCAAACTTATTATAATAATGATGACAAAGATGATAAAACCACAAATGAAACCCTTTCCTATAGTCAAATGCAACAAGCTTACAGTGCACTAATCTCAAGTGGTGCTATCGTGTTTCATATGGAATGTATGTATGATGATGGCAACAATAGTAAAATTAAAGAATTATTTTTTCAATATTTTGTTGAAAAATTCAGTTTACCTGAAGATGATACGAAGGCTGAGGAAAATAAAGATCCGGATACCTCCGGTATGCCAAAAATGAATACCGGAATTGAAAATTCAGATGAAGATGATAGAAGAGTGGATCGCACATATTCGGTAAATCTTACAAAAATAAAAGCAGAATATGTTCACAAAACTAGTGTAATAACTTTTAGTGAAGATTTTCCAATTGTTTGGGAAGGAGCTGTCTCGGGAAATCTAGGTGCTTGGTATAATGGATTAAAAAACAATAAAACATGCGTATCGTCTGTCAATCTAAATGATCCTTTTTATAAGCACATGGATATTCGATTTGTTTTAGATTTGGAAGCTAAGGAGATGTTTGAAAAAGAAGTAAATTTCGTTACAGTAAATGTAAGAAAGAAAAGATCTTCCGGTAATCCATTTATAAGTAGAGTAACATTTGATCAGAAATTTATTGCTGAAAAAGGAATAACGGCAGCTATGACTTATGCTGGAGGTGAAGATAAAAATCCCGAAATGTATGAATATGCATCGCAGTGGAGTTTAAGAGGTGGGAATGTATTTCCCGAAAACCCTGCTTGGCAAAAGGGAAAAATGGAAGCAGTAACTTTGATTCCCCCAATTATGCCTCGTACAATAACGTTTGAAGCGGATCCTACTGATATGAAGTTAGCAAATTTAGTCAGAGCAACACTTCAAGTACGATATATGAAATTTGGGAAGGAACTCGAAGCTAATTTGCCAATTTCCATAGCAAAAGGAGAACCAGAAGCAACTCAAATGATTTTCATGGATAGAAATACTTCTGGATATGCTTATAGAATCATTTACAATCATAAAGAAGAAGGAAAACTTGCCACAGATTGGGATGCAAAAATTAATGATGATTATGTTTATGCCACAATTCCGGAACAATTTAGAGATAAGTCATCCAGTGCATTTCAAAAAGCAAAGGAAGCGGCTAAAACAATTATTTCTCCTTCTCCTGATGGAACAGTTACTTCTGATAAAGTATTAGATGGGTTTCAGGAATTATTTGGTGTTGTAAAGGATGTAATGAAAAAATAAAAGTAAGATGAAAAAATATACAATACGTCTATTCGCGTTTACACTTCTGCTTTTATTATTGATTATTGATTTGGAGAGAGGAAGCGCACAAGATAAAGGAAAAGAGTTTTCCCAAAGAATCTTACTTGATAAACCTGTAGATGCAGGTGATCTGAAATTATTCCGTTCTTTTTCTATTAAAGGAGAGTCAAATGAATACTATTATCTGCCAAACAAAATAAGTATTGCTTTAGATCCTGAAGGTAAACCAAGGTTTTCATTTCTTCGATTTGTAGAAAACAAACTCAGTGAAACGAATCAGAACAAATCAGAAATTCAAGCTGATGGTGGAGGTATAGTTCACTTTCTGGTTGGCCTTCATGTAAGTGATGCTGAAAAACGAAAGGCGGAAAGTGTTGCAAAGCGTTTAAATCCGGAAGCAAAAATTATGGGACCGGTAATTTATCGCAGTGGTACGGTAAGTCTGGTTTCTTTCATGCCTGAAGAACAGCAGAAAGTAAATGTCTTAGGTGTAGGAAAAGCTCCAATACTTGAAGGCGACAATATTGCTGTTTCAATGATCCTTGATAAAAAGAATGCAAAAATTTTATGGGAGATGATGAAGATGCCAACTCCGCCTGTTTCAATTACTCTGGACATGATAATTGCCGGTTATCAAAGTCCGGTTGAATTCTCAATTGAAATGGATTTTTCAAAGATATATAATCACGAAACATTTCAAGGTGCTTTTGGAATGCCAATATTTTCTGCTGAGATCAATAAGACAACTCAAGAATTGAAAGAATCGGGAGCAATCAGAGTGACGATGATCGGCGAGGATCAGGCAATGGAAAAGGTTATGTCTACAATTGAAAACAAATTAATTGATATGTGCTTTACATCCTTTGGTAGTGAGCAAGGAGCAAAATGGGATGCACTCTCAAAGCCGTCTTATGCAGGTGGAAAAAGTATGCTGGATGATGTGAATAAGAATAGCAATGCACTTTTTGACTATGCTTCTAAGAGTTTATCAGATAAACCTGAACCATCAAGAGCGTCTACTCCTGCTCGAGAAGAACGCAATAGTGGTGCGCAGAATTCAGGCGGGAATCAACCCGCTTCTGTTTCAAAACCAAAGGATATCCCTAAGCCTTCAGGAGGTGCATTACCGCCCTCTTCTTCTCAGCCTGTTAAAAAGGAAAATGTTTCTGAAAAAAATAGTACATCAACTACATCAAATTCGTTACCTGCTAAAGAGGGAAATAGCGCTCAGCAGGGAACTGCAAATTCCCCCATTTCAAAATTAGCTTCAGATCCTTCAAAAAGTTCTACGACGATTACAAAAGAAAGAGATCGTCCACAAGACCCTTGGCCAGACTCTTCTGCTCCTGCTTCTACATCTTCCTCAGATAAACCCGATCCGCAAAATACTACTCCTTCTGCGACATCGTCATCATCAAATACACAAGAGTCAGCAGGTAAACCGGATCCTCTAAATCCGCGTTCCGTATCTCCATCATCTACATCACCTGGTACGCAAACTTCACCTGAAAAACCTGATCCGCAAAATCCGCCACCTGTTCTGCAGCCAGCGTCATCAAATTCTCAAAGTTCGACTTCACAAAATTCTGCTCAGTCGGGAACGACACAAACTGCTTCCTCGTCTTCTTCCGGAGCAACTCAAACGCAGCCACGTAACAGCTCGCAGAATTCCAATTCATCAGGCAATTCTACTGCACAAGTTGCCGGAGAAACTGCCGGAGCTGTAACATCAGCTGTATTAGGAGCAGCTACAACAGCGGCAACTAGTATGACTCCCGTAGGGTTGGGACTAAATTTATTAAAATCAATAAAAGTTTCTGCGGTCTACCAGACAAAAAGTATTAAGCACCAAGGTAAATATACTGCAAGTGCAAAACATTATTTTACAACCTCTCTTCCGGAAGTTTTTTCCGGAAATATTGGTAAGATAGACTGTGCTGAATGTTTCCGTGAAATTAATTTATGGGACCCATTATATGTTCAGCGTGAAATCACAACTTTTGTGGATGGCGATACTAAAGATTTCGAGCAGTATATTAATTATGTAACACTTGCAATCCGGAAGAAACATCCCAAAGGAGATATTACTACTGACGATATAAGAGTTGACAGAGTGAACTTTAATACAATGGGAAATAATTTCCGTGTTATGTACGGCTGGATGCCGGGTGATGCAGACCGTAAAAAATGGCTTGATTATGAATATAAGATTCAATGGAGCTTTTTTGGTGGGGGTACAATAGATAGTGCATGGACACCTACTACTCAAGCAGCAATTACGCTTACTCCGCCTTTAATTCGCAGATCAGTTAAAATTGAAGCGGATTCTGCACGACTTGCTGAACAGGATGTCAGAGTGATTGATGTCAGAATTTTTTATAGTCTTGGAGGGCAGGAGCAGGTGAAACAAGTTACTTTGGTACCTTCCAAAGATATGCTTGCTACTGAAATTGACTTTGCACAACTCAAGAATAGTCCGGCTTACGAATACGAAATAAACTGGTTGTTGAATGATAATTCTAATATAGAAAGCGGTCGAAAGGCTGCTAAAGGAAATCTTCTATATGTAGATGCTCTTCCAAGAAAGTGATTTATTTGGTTTTTAACAACATTAAACAGGTATTTTAATAGATTTGGA
>Ga0075163_10006155_pt1 | contig 15925 bp, 11 predicted proteins | sample JI1023141ADNA_FD_71478 | JGI IMG/M metagenome (GOLD analysis project Ga0075163, IMG submission 71478) | Wastewater effluent complex algal communities from Wisconsin, to seasonally profile nutrient transformation and Carbon sequestration -... | ecosystem: Engineered > WWTP > Effluent > Algae... | reverse complement strand
CGCCCCGCCATGCGCCCGCTCCGCCCAGAGCCATGGGCTCCTCTGCCCGCCTGGCCGCGAGCTCCGTGAGCCAGCCAGCGACCTCCTTACGGCTCGCGGGCACCGGATGGCCATCCACCGAGAAACGCGGGGCCACGTGGAACCACAGCGCGACCGTGGCGCCCGCCACCAGAGCCAGGGCCAAGAGGGTGGCTGGCAGGAAGATCGACGATCGGCGCGAAGGGGAAACCCGGGTCATGGAAGGCCTCACGCAGCCGGTGTGCCATCGACCCGATTCGCAATTTGGCCGAGTTTTCCTCGGTGAATCGCGGGGTGGCGACGGCGCGTTGCGGGAACCCGCAAGAGTTTGCCGGCACCGGCGCAGGCGGCGTTACCTGGGTTTACGGAACCTGAGCGGGTTTCTCCCCTGCGTCCCGTCGAGCGCGAAGGATCGCTCAGTCGAGCTTGACGTTGACGCCGAAGATTCCGCCGGTCCGGGAGACCGCTTCGACCACGATGGTGTAGTCGCCGGCGGGGACGTTGTTCAGCACCAGCGTCGAGGAGAAGCCTTGCGTGTCGTCGTTGCAGCCGAGGGCCGAAGCCCCGCTCGCCGCACAGCCGGGTACCAGATAGATGGCGGTGTCGAACTCGGTCTCCGGCAGCGCCGTGGTGAGGGTGAGCTTGGGGGTGGCCGCGGCGACGTGCAGCGAGATGATGCCCTCCGGCCGGCCGGTGGCGTCGCCAGTCACGCAACCGCTCGGCGGCTCCCACAGGCTGACGCCCTGGGTACGACCGTACGCGGTGAGCGTGGTCTTCGAGGTGTCGAGCTTCACCGAGGCGGTGCACGCGGTGGTGCGGAGCGACGCGCCGCTGGTGCAGGTGTTGGTAGCACCGGGAAAACCGGGCGCACAGAGGTTGCCACCGGTGCACGCGTCGAAGCCGTACGGGTCGCAGGCCTGGCCCACGCCCTTCACCGGAGCGGTGGTCACCGCGGCGATGACGGCGTTTCCGGTGTGGCCGAAGAGGTCCCGCGGGGTGGCGCGGATCTTCGGCACCATGGTCTCGAAGCCCGCTGCCGGGTCGTTCTGCAGGAAGAAGGTGGCCGAAGCGGCGGAGGACGCCTTGGCGTCGATGCTGAACGCCGACGTCATGTTGCCGTCGTTGTTGAGGTCGATGGCCACCGGGTTGCCGGCGCCATCGAGGAACTCGACGTCGATGTTGCCCATGTCCTGATCCGGCTCGTTGCCGCGGAAGAGCATGACCGGGCCGCGGGGTCCGTTGTAGTAGGCGACGCCGTTGAACTGCGGTGCGACCCCGGCCTGGCAGGTAGCGGGAGAGCCGGCGCAGGAGAGGCCCGGCGCGCAGCGGCTGGTGATCATCTTGGTGTCGCAGGGGTCGTTCTCCTCGCCCTGGGTTTGCCGGGAGAGGGTGGCGACCAGCTCGTTGGAGCGGGCATTGGTTGCATCCTGCAGCGATATCTTCACCTTCTCGATGTTGGCGACGCGGGTGAGAATGCCGGGAAAGGTGATGGTCGAGGTGAACGAGGTCTTGCCGCTGGCGCTGGTGTCGAAGAACGCGCGACGCTCGGTGGCGTCGGCGACGCCGTCCCAGTTGGTGTCGAAGGCGGTGATCTCGTTGTCGGAGGCGTCGAGGAAGGAGAGGTGCGCCGAGCTGGTGCGCCCCTTGGCGTCGGTGCCGGTGAGGGAGATCTGGAGATCGATGCCCTTGCGACCCACGTTGGCGAGGGTGGCAGCGGTGAGCTTGAGGTTGGCGCTGGTGGGCTTGCCACCGTCGGTACCGCCATCGGGGCCGGGCGTGCTGCCATCGGTGCCCGGCGTGCTGCCATCGGCGCCCGGCGTGCCGCCATCGGGGCCGGTCCCGGTGCCGGCGTCGCTACCGCCTGCGCCGGGAGAGCTACACGCAGCAATCAGGGCCATGACCGACGGGGCAACCAACCAGACAGCTCGACGCATCGCTCTTGCTCCTTCGTCGCCGACTTTGGCGACGGGAGGGGAGTAGCAACGAGGGTGCCAGCGCGAACTGACTTGAACCTCCCTTGAAACCTCACCCCCAGCCCCCTCTCCCTGAAGGGAGAGCGGGTGAAGATTGAAAAGAGACCCCGAGCCCCAACAGCGGGGAGACGGCGCGTTGACGGGCGTCAGGGTTTTGACGTCGCCGAGAGGCGGTAGTGGCCGCCCTTGGCGCCGATGGAGTCGACGACCACCAGGTAGTCGCCAGGGGCCACGTCGCGGAGTGTGATCTTGGAGCGCGGGGGCGCGTCGTCGTCGTTGCATGCGAGCGGATCGACGGCGCAACCCGCGTAGATCGAGAGCACGGTGTCGAAGTCGGTGTCGGGCGAATCGGTGGACACCGTGAGCTCCGCAAGGGGCTCCGCAACGTGGAGGGTCACGAGGCCCTCGGGACCGCCCCGCACGTCGGCGCTCACGCAGCCGAGCAGCGGTTCCCAGAAGCTGACGTCGCCGGTGCTCCCCAGCGTCGAAGCGCCGACCGCGAGCGTGGAGGCTGCGGCGCAGCGGGTGGCGCGGGTCTGCGCGCCGTCGAGGCATCGGTGATCGGTGCCCGACGGCGCACAGATCCCTCCGCTGGCGCACGCGTCGAATACCGCGTCGCAGGTGTCCGCGATGGCACGTTCCGGCGGCGTTCCCAGCGTGGCCACGCGCCGCAGGCCCTTGCCGGGGCGGCCCCGAGGCGTCGCCGCGATGGCCTTCACCTGCGCGTCGAAGCCGGGCGCGCTCTGCATGTCGACGAGGAACACCCCGTCCTGCAGCGAGGCCATGGCGTTCACCAAGAGGTCCGAGGTGTCGGGGGTGCCGCTGCCCAGGTCCACCAGTACCGGCGCGCCGGCGGCATCGAGAAACTCCAGCCGCAGCGTGAGCAGGTCTGCGGGCTCGCCATCGACCCCGCGAATCAGGAGCCGCGGCCCACGGGCGCCCGCGTAGTAGGCCATGCGCTCGATCTGCGGCGGCCCGATGGGGCCTGCATCGGCGTCTGCATCGGTCCCTGCGTCACGCCCAGACCCGATCCCGGACGAAGCGCCGCCACCGGCCGAGGAGCACGCCACCACGAGCCCCAAGGCCGCCCCCGCCGCCCCCAGAAGCGCCAGCCATCGTTCCTTCATCGCATGCTCCTGCACGGGGCAATGCACCCCGCGTGCCGACAAAATAGGCTTCGGCGGCGAGGCGCATTTCGCGCATCGCCGCCGAGCTGTTCACGCTGCTAGCGGGTCAGAACTCGCAGTTGGTGCGGCTGTTGCCGACACCCGAACCTTGACCGAAGCCCGTGTCGCCGTCGCCGGTGCCGCAGTCGAGGACGTTCGCCTCGGCCAGACCGCCGCCTTCGAGGACGTCGTCTCCCGCGCCACCGCTGAGGGTGTCGTTGCCAGTGCCGCCCACGAGCTCGTTGGCAGAGCCGTTGCCGGTGAAGACGTCGGCGCCGGTGCCGCCCCAGAGGTTCTCCACGTCGGTGCAACCCACGTAGGGGAGAGGGGCCGCGCAGGCCGCGCCGAGGACGTCACCTTCGGTACCGCCACCGAGGCCGGAGGTGGTCGCGCCGTCGAGGACCGCCGTGATGGCGGCCGTGCGGAGGCGGTAGTCCACGGTGTCGGAGCCGGTGCCGCCGCTGATGGTGTCGGCGCCGTCGGTGACCGCGAGAGCCACGAAGATGTCGTCGCCCGCGCCGCCGGAGAGCGTGTCGTCGCCGAGGCCACCGGTGATGGTGTTGTTGCCCGGGCCGCCGGTGATGGTGTCGGCGACGGTGCTGCCCTTGCAGTTCTCGACGTCGGCCTTCACGTTGTCGCCTTCGGTCGCGCCGCCTTCGCCGTCGTTGGCCGCGACGCCGTCCATGGTCACGGTGACGCCAACGCCGCGGGCGCTGTAGTCGACCGTGTCGGTGCCGTTGCCGCCGTTGAGGACCTCGGGGCCGTTCGTGGTCGCGCGCTGGTTGAACGTGTCGTCGCCGTCGTTGCCGTTGAAGGTGTGCGGCAAGGCCGTACCACCCATGGAGTCGTTGCCGCTGCCGCCGTTGACGATCTCGATGTCGTCCGCGAGATCGTCGAGCTCGCCGGTCTCACCGTCGGTGGCCGTGGCGTCGCCGAGGATCATCGTGAGCGCCGCGGTGCGCGAGGCATAGCTCACGGTGTCGGTGCCCGCGCCACCCGAGAGCGTCTCGCTCAAGGTGACGGCGCTGCCCTGGTTGAAGAGGTCGTTGCCTGCACCGCCGTACACCGTCACCGCGGCGCCGAAGGCCGCGCCGGCCGTGGCGTTGCCGCCCGCGGACCAGACGTCGTCGCCGTCGCCGAGCGAGACGATCCACGTCTCTGCGGCGGTGACCATGACGTCCTTGAAGAGGTCGGTGTTGGTGAGCAGCGCGGGCGTGCCGCCGCCGGCGCCGAGGACGAAGTTGTCCGCGCCGGTCGTGCCCTTGATACCGATCTTGTCGGTACCGCCGGCGAGGTCGACCACGATGCCGGAGGCCGAGGCCGACGAGGTGCCGGTGGCGAAGACGCCGTTGGTGAAGTCGAGGATCAGCGTGTCGGCGCCGGCGGAGCCGGTAACCGTGATCTTCTTCAGCGCCGCCGCGGTGACGAGCACCGGACCGTTGGGAGCCACCGTGCTGTTGCAGGTGGCGCCATTCTGGAGGATGGCCGAGTCCGCCGCGCGCTTCGAGATGATCGCCGTTTCGCCGGTGGCGATGGTGACCGTCATGAAGTTCGTGGCCGGATCGTACGTACACGGCGTCGCGAGGGCCGTCAGGGAGTCGTCGTCGTAGCCCAACGGGTCCTGCGGATCGCCCTTGGGTTTCTCGGAGCCGGTCGACGCCGAGCAGGCGGCGATGCCGACGGTGGCCAGCATGGCCAGGTTTCGGAGCGCTCGACGCGCATTGCTCAAATTCAACCTTCTCATTGTGACAGCACCCTTCCTCTTGTTTCGAAGAGACCGGGCGTGAATGGCCCGGTGTGGAGGTTTCGTTGGTTCGTTGGGGAGGCGGGCCCGAGAGGCACACGAGGTCCGCTTCGACGCTGGGAAGGCGTCGCTTCGAACTTCGTGGGCCCCTTGATCTGCCTCGTGCTCGTTGATAACGGCAACCCGTTGCATAGCTTGAGCCGAGGGCCCAGATGGCCGCGCTGGCCACGCTCGAGCGCCGCTCGCAGCCGGTCCGCGACCGCTCGGTGCATGGGCGATGGCAGAGGGCGCCGCGACTGGTACCGTCGATTCGATGGCCGAATCCGGCGCTCCTCAGCTCAGCCGCGTGGTCCGCGAGACCGCCCACGCGCTCTCTCGGCCCAAGCGCCTCGTGCCCATCGTGCTGGTGAGCATGCCCTTGGTGTACGCACAGACCACATTCAGCAGCGATCCGCTGGCGGTGCTCCTGGGTGTGCTCCTGTGCGTGGCCTTCGTGCTCATCGCGCCGCTCTCGTGGCGGTTGCTCTTTCCCGACAGCGAGGAGGAGCTGGGCCTGGGGCGCCTGCTCGTCTACGCGGGCATCACCACGGTGGTGGTGGTCATCCTCGGGCTGGTGCTCCCCACGGCGCTCGGCATGGGCTTCACCTTCCTGACGAGCCTGCAGACCATCACCGTCTCCTGGGCGCTCTTTCTGGTGGGCGGCTGGGGTCTCGGCCGCGACATCGGCCTCGAAGCGAGCTTGCACAAGGCGCGCCGCCGCGCCGAGCTCCTGGCGATGGAGGCCGAGCAGGCGCAGCTGCTGGCGTTGCGTGCGCACTTCGATCCCCACTTTCTCTTCAACACCCTCAACGCCATCGCCGAGTGGTGCCGGGAAGACGGCGAGACCGCCGAGCGCGCCATCCTCCAGCTCTCCTCGATGCTGCGCTCGCTGCTCGCCGGCGTCCGCTCCGCCTGGTGGCCCCTCGAGCGCGAGCTCTCGCTCCTGAAGGAGCTCTTTGCGCTGCACCGCATTCGCGACCCCGATGCCTTCAGCCTGGTGTGGAAGGTGGACGGAGCGGCGGCCGGCATCTCCGATCGCGTGGTGCCACCCATGCTCCTCCTGCCGCTGGTGGAGAACGCGCTGAAACACGGGCCGCGGGCCGGCCATCGCGGCCCCATCGAGGTCACTGTAGAATGCACGCACAATGGCGTACGCTTCACGGTGGAGAACCCGGGCACCTACGCCGGACCGCGCCCGGGTAGCGAGGGCCTACCCACCATGGAGCGACGGCTCCAGCTCTCCTACGGCGGCGCCGCGCGCTTCGCCATCGGTCCGGCCGCGACCCCGACGCGTACCCGGGCTACCCTCGACCTACCCACCATGGAAGCCGAAACCACCGGCGCGGAGCCACACTGATGCGCGTCTTGATCGCCGACGATGAAGAGATTGCTCGCAAGCGCTTGCTTCGCCTGCTTCGCGAGGTGCCCGACGTCACCGTGGTGGGCGAGTGCCGAGACGGCATCGAGGTGCTGCGGGCGGTGAAGGAGTCTCCCGCCGACGTGCTCCTCCTCGACATCCAGATGCCGGGCCTTACCGGGCTCGAGGCCATGGCGCTGATGCCCGAGGACGGGCCGTACGTCGTCTTCTGCACGGCGTACGCCGACCACGCCGTGGCGGCCTTCGACGTGGGCGCCGTCGACTATCTGCTCAAGCCGGTGGAGCAAGATCGGCTGGAGAAGGCCCTGGCGCGGGCGCGCTCCCGAGAGACCGTCGAGCGATTTCGCGCGGAGACCGCTCGGGTACGCGAGAGCGCCAAGGACGGCCTGAACCGGCTGGCCATCCCCACCCGAAACGGCATCGTGCTCCTCGATCCGCGGGAGATCACCCACGCGGTCCTGGAGGGGGAGCTGGTCACCATCTACACGCCGGGCGGCGAGCACCTCACGGACCAGTCGCTGCAAGCGCTCCAGGATCGACTGCCCGACACGGTGGTGCGGGTGCACCGCAAGGCCCTCCTCAGCCTGGTTCACGTGAGCAAGCTGGAGAACGCCGACACCGGCGGCATGATCGCCCACGTCCCGCCGGGCCACCGGGTGGAGGTATCGCGACAGGCGGCCCGAGCCCTCCGCAAGCGGCTCGGTTTGCGAAAGCCCGACGGCGCCCCCGATGACCCCTGAGTCGGTTCGCCTCGCGTCGCTCCGGAGACGCGAGCCTCGCCGCAGCTGAAACGCCGGGATTTGGCGGGTTTCGACACTGATGGCGCCAATGTGGGACACGGCTCTGGAGAGCGCCCCCGAACGACACCTCGCGTCATGGAAGGGGTACCCAGAAGCCGCGACTGACGCTATGGTGCGGCGAAGAGCGTAGGCGCGCACACGCATGTCGCGCGCGCGATGCACCGTAAATCTGGAGGGTCGTCGTGACCGAAAAGGCAGAGATCAAGCACGCGAGCGGCTCGCTCGAAGTCCCCGTAATCATCGGCTCCGAGAACGAGCAGGCGCTCGACATCGCGCAGCTCCGAGCGAAGACCGGTCTCGTAACCCTGGACCCGGCGTTCATGAACACCGCGTCCACCAAGAGCGCCATCACGTTCCTGGACGGCGAGAAAGGCATCCTCCGGTACCGCGGGTATCCGATCGAGCAAGTGGCCGAGAAATCCACCTTCGTGGAAACCGCCTACCTGCTCATCTACGGAAACCTGCCGAACGCGACGGAGCTGAATCGCTTCTCCACGCTCCTCACGCGGCACTCCTTGCTGCACGAGGACATGAAGCACTTCTTCGACGGCTTCCCCTCCACCGCGCACCCCATGGCGGTCCTCTCGTCGATGGTCTGCTCGCTCTCGACGTACTACCCGGACGACATCGACTTCTCCAACAAGGACGAGCTCGACACCACCATCGCCCGGCTCATCTCCAAGGTCCGCACCATCGCGGCCTACGCCTACAAGAAGTCCATCGGGCAGCCGTTCGTCTACCCGCGCAACGACCTCAAGTACGCAGCGAACTTCCTGAACATGATGTTCAGCGTCCCGGCCGAGCCCTACAACGTGGACCCGGAAGTGGAAGCCGCGATGAACCTCCTGTTCATCCTCCACGCCGATCACGAGCAGAACTGCTCGACCTCGACGGTGCGTCTGGTGGGCAGCTCCCGCGCCAACCTCTTCGCCAGCATCGCGGCCGGCATCCTCGCCCTCTGGGGCCCGCTCCACGGCGGCGCCAACCAGGAAGTCATCGAGATGCTCGAGGGCATCAAGCGTGACGGCGGCGACGTGAAGAAGTACGTCGAGCTCGCCAAGGACAAGAACTCGAACTTCCGCCTCATGGGCTTCGGCCACCGCGTCTACAAGAACTTCGACCCCCGCGCGAAGATCATCAAGACCACCGCCGACAAGGTCCTCAAGAAGCTCGGCATCCAGGATCCCCTCCTCGACATCGCCAAGGAGCTCGAAGAAGCCGCCCTCAAGGACAGCTACTTCGTCGAGCGCAAGCTGTACCCGAACGTCGACTTCTACTCGGGCATCATCTACCGCGCGCTCGGGTTCCCCACCAACATGTTCACGGTGCTCTTCGCCATCGGTCGCCTCCCCGGCTGGATTGCCCACTGGAAGGAGATGATGGAAGATCCCTCCACCAAGATCGGCCGTCCGCGGCAGATCTACACGGGCGCCACCGCCCGCGACTACGTGCCGGTCGACCAGCGCAAGTAAGCGTTCGAGCGAGTCACGTATCGACACCGCGCTCCCGGAAACGGCGAGCGCGGTTTCGTTTTTTGAGCCCCGGGATCGTCAGTGGGAGCGCGCGTAGCGGCCCGGCGCGGCGCCGACGTGGCGGCGAAACGCGGTGCTGAAGGTGCTGGCGGAGCCGTAGCCCACGCGATCGGCGACCTCGGCGATGCCCAGCTCGCGGCGGCGCAGCAGATCCTTGGCCACCGCCATGCGCCAGCCCACCAGGTACTCCATCGGCGGCATGCCCACCTGGCGCGTGAAGCGATCGAAGAAGGCGGAGCGCGAAAGGCCTGCCTTGCGGGCGAGCTCTTCGACCGTCCACCCCCGCGTCAGGTGCGCGTGCATCTGCCGGATCGCCTGCGCGAGACGGGCGTCGGCGAGGCCACGCAGGAGCCCCGGCGGCGAGCCATCGCCGGGCGTGGATCGCAGCGCTTCCACGAGCATGATCTCCACCAGCCGCGACAGCACCAGCTCGCGGCCGGATCGATGCTCCGCCGCCTCTTCCGCAACCAGCTGCACCAGCGCCGCCAGCCGCGGTACGCCGCGCACGTGAAAGAGCGCGGGCAAGAGCGACACCAGGAGCGCGTTGTCCGGCGAGTCGAAGGCGAAGTAGCCGCCGAGGATGCGCACGTCGGGCCGGCCGCCGCGGGTTCCGTAGCGCGTCTCGCCGCTGGGCGCGGCTTGCTGCTTGGGGTCGATGCGCTCCGGACGCACCGGCTCGAAGCCCGACATGGTGAAGGCGGGTGTTGCCGGCAGCAGCACGAAGTCGCCGGCCTCCAGCGTCAGCGGCCGGTGCCCTTCGACGGTCAGGCGGCATCGCCCCTCGAGCACCGCGCCGAAGCTGGGCTGCTCGAAGGCCGAGTAGCGAACACCCCAACGGCCGGCGCCGCTGATGCATTTCGCGAGCACGGTGCGCGGCTGCAGGAGCGCGATGATCTCGGAGAGAGGGTCGTGTTCGGCCACGCCTGGACTCTAGCAAATAAAAGTCGGACTCCACATACTAGAGAGTCCAGCCTCCGGTGCGTAGGGTCCATGACATGAAAACAGTGCTCATCACGGGTTGCTCCTCTGGTTATGGCCTCGAGACGGCTCGCCGCTTCCACGCCGAAGGCTGGAACGTCGTCGCCACCATGCGTACCCCACGCACGGACCTCTTCTCCGCTTCGGCCCGGCTCCGCGTCTTGCCGCTCGACGTCACGAGCCCCGCCAGCATCGCCGCGGTGCTCGAGGCGAGCGGGCCCATCGACGTGCTGGTGAACAACGCCGGCATCGGCCTCTTCGGGGCGCTGGAGGTCACCCCCATGGCCACCGTGCGCGAGGTGTTCGAGACCAACACCTTCGGCGTGATTGCCATGACCCAAGCGGTGGTGCCGCAGATGCGGGCGCGGCGATCGGGCGTGGTGGTGAACGTGACCTCGAGCGCAACCCTTGCCCCCATGCCGCTGGTGGCGGTGTACACCGCGAGCAAGGTGGCGGTGGAAGGCTTCACCGCGTCGCTGGCCTTCGAGCTCGCCGCGTTCGACGTGCGGGTGAAGGTGGTGGAGCCCGGCTACGGCCCGGGGACGGCGTTCACCAAGAACACCGGTAGTCGCCTGGAAGGGCTCCTTCCGGAGGCGTACGCGCCGCTGGCGCAGGCGGCGTTCGCCGAGCTCGGGAAAGAGGGCGCGCTGGTGACCACCGGCGCCGACGTGGCCGAGGTGGTATGGCAGGCGGCCAACGATACCTCGGAGCGGTTGCAGTTCCCGGCGGGTCCCGACGCGGTGGCGCTGGCTAGCCAGCCAGCAGCTTGCGGTAGATGAGCCCGAGGGCGGCGCCGGCCACCACCGACAGCACCAGGAACATGACGGTCATCCAGGTGCGTCGGGATGCGCCGTCGGCGAAGTCGTCTTCGGCGCTGGGCCCCTGAACCACCGCGGCAACCGGGCGCGGAATCGCGGGCATGGTCCCGGGCAACACCACGTGCGGCCGGGGCCCCGACGGGGGCCCGTCGGGAATCGCGAAGGAGATCTGCGGTGGCACCGGTTGCGTCGCCGAGATGGGCGGCGGCGCCAGCACCACCGGCGGCGGATCGTTGACCATCACCTTCGGCACGCTCGGCATCGGCGGGCGCGCGGGCTCGGGTGAAAGCGGAACACCCGCGAGCGGGGTCGGCATCTGAATGGCAGGGCGAGGTCCGGAGCCTTGTGCGCCGCCCACCGTGCCGGTGCCGGCCGGTGGCGTCCGCGCATGCATCGGTGCGGGTGCGGGTGCGGGGGCGGCTGCGGGTGCGGGCGGTGGCGCCGAAGGCTGCATCGGCGCCGAGCGCGCGTTCACCGACGCGGCGCCACCCGAAGGCGTGCGCGAGGGGAGCGCCGAGACGCCGCTCGAGGGGGTATGCGCCACCGCCGGCGTGGGGGCACCGAGCGAGACCGACGGCATCGCCGGGGCCGGAGGAATCGGCGGCAGGGCCGCCGCGCCCATCAGTTGCGCGGTGCGGAACGAGGGCGGAATCGGCGAAGGCGCCGTGGGCTCCGGCAGGCTACTGGCAGGCGGTGAAGGAGGCGCCGAAGGCTGGGCCGTGCGCTGGCTCGTCGACGAGGGCTTGGGCGGAGGCTCGAGGGCGTTGGGCGCCGACGACAGCGCTGCGCGCGTGGTGACCGCCGGCTTCGACGAGGTGACCGGCATCACCCTCGGCGCGGCCTTGGCGGCGATGGCGTTCTTGTGCGCCACCGGCGTCGCGCCCTGCGCATGCGCGACCGTCTCCGAAGCCGTGGCCGGGACCATCGCCGCGCGCGTCCCTGCGGACCCTTGGGCCGCGTGCATGGCGAGCTCCGGCGGGAGGTCCTCCATCCCACGCACCAGCGGCACCGTGGGCGGATCGTCGGTCTCGTCGGTCTCCAGGGTGGAGAGCGTGCTGGGCTCCTCGTCGCCCACCGGCGAGAGCAGCGGCGGCGACGAGGCGGTGGCATGCGACTCGGTGAGGAGCTCCTGGAATCGCTCGTCGACGGTGGTGTAGCGTTGCTCCCGCTCTTCGGCGAAGACGCCGGCTACCACGTCGCCCACGTCGTGGGCGGTGGGTTGCGAGGGCAGCTCCGCCAGCAGGCCCTGGAGCGCCGCGCGCATCTCGGCCGCGCTTCCGTAGCGATCGCGGGCCAACGGGGCCAGGGCCTTGTTGCAGATGTCGTCGACGCTCTTGGGCAGGCCGCGCTGCTCGGCGCCGGTGGGCTGCGGCTTGGCGCCTTCGGAGGCCAATCGTTGCAGGATCAACGCATCGGGCAAGCGCCCCCAGCGCTTGCGGCCGGCAGCGAACTCCCAGAGCATGGCGCCCACCGAGTAGAGGTCGGCGCGAAAGTCGGCCTCGCCGGCGGCGGCGATCTCCGGCGCGATGTAGTGCGCCTTCCCCTTGGCAGAGCGATCCGCCAGGGAGCTCTCGACCTTGGCGACGCCGAAGTCCACCAGCTTCACCCGGCCGTCATAGGCGATGACCACGTTGGCGGGCGTGACGTCGCGATGCACGACCGGCATGGGGGTGCCGCCGTAGTCCTGCATGTCGTGGGCGTAGCCGAGGCCGGTGAGCACCTCCATGAGCACCCGAACGAGGTGCGCGAACTTCAGCGGGCCGTCGTAGCCGCAACGCTCGAGCACCGTGGCGAGGCTGGCGCCGTCGAGGTACTCGGTGGCGATGTAGTAGCGCCCCTCGGCCGACGAGACGCCGAAGGTCCGGACCACGTTGGGATGCGTCAGACGGCTCGCGAGCTGCGCCTCTTCGAGAAAGCTCTGCAGCACCTCGGAGCTCCGCGAGAGCTCTTGCCGGAGCTCCTTGATGACGGTGAGCTTCTTCGGTGAGAGCGACCCCTTCGCCACCGCCAGGTACGCGGTGGTGGTGGCAGTCGACCCGAGCTCACCCAGGAGGCGGTACTTGCCCCCCACTTCGCCGTGGACCGGAACCAGCGCGAACGGGCTCGGCCGACTTGCTTCCGCGGGATCACTCATGGTTCGTCGCCGTAGGAAGGCGGGGCCCTCAAGTATACGAGGGTACAGTCCCGCTCGGGGAGTTTTCGCCGGGTACCGCGCGACGCCAATGTAGGCGCCGCGCGCCAATTTACGGGAAGGGAAGTGGTCGAACCAATAACTGGTACAACCAGTGCATCGGAAGTGGTGCCATGCCCCCCCTTCCCGTCTCGCCCTGGGCCGCGCTCCAATTGTCGGGTCTTTTCGCGGCGATCGCCCTCCTGGTGGTGCGTACTCGCCGGCGCGACCGCGAATTCCGGCTCACATTCCTGTGTGCGCTCCCGTTCACGGCGCTCGGCGCCCTGGGCCTCGACTACGGCCTCCGGCTGGTTCCGTTCGTGCTCCGGGGATTCGCCGGTGCGCCGCCGCGCGTGGGCGGCATCATGGCCTACGGCGCGCTGCTGGGGCTCGCGCTGGCACACGCCGCGGGCGCCCGGGCCTTTCGCGGTAGGTACGCGGCCGGACGGGCGCTCGATCGCGCAGCGCCTTCGTTCGGGCTGCTGGTGGCGTTCGGACGCGTGGGGTGCTTCCTCACCGGCTGCGAGCACGGTCGCCCCACGTCGCTCCCCTGGGCCGTGCGCTATCCGGCGGATCACGTGAGCTTTCCCGAGCTGGTGCGCGAAGGCTATGCGCGCGGGGACGACGCCTTCTCGGTGGGCCTGCACCCCACGCAGCTGTACGAGGCCGGCGTGGGTCTGCTGGCGGCGGCCGTGGGCTTCTACGTCGACGTACGCCGCAAGCGGAGGGGCGACGGCACTGCGTTCGCCGCCACCGCGCTCACCTATGCGAGCGGGCGGTTCCTGGTGGAGCTCCTGCGCGGGGATGCGCTCCGCGGCCACGCGGGCCCGTTCACGGTGGGCCAGGCCATGAGCCTGGTGCTGGCGTTCGGCACCCTGGCCTGGCTCCTGCGCGAGCGGAAGCGACCGAAGAAATCACGATCTCGTGAAATTTCCCGGCCCACCGCCACGACCGGTAGGGACGATGGTCAAGCTCCTCTTGTGGTGCATCCTCTTCGTGCTTTGCTGGCCGCTGGCGCTCCTGGCGCTCTTGCTCTACCCGCTGGCGTGGCTGCTCTGCCTGCCGTTCCGGCTGCTCGGCAAGACGGTGCGAGCGACGCTCGACCTGGTGCTCGCGGCGCTGCTCTTTCCGATCCGTCTTCCGGCCCGCATGCTGCGGCTGAGCTAGATTTCGCCGGCGCCGGGGATGCTGAGCAGGTCGCGCACGTAGCCGCTCATGCCGAAGACGTAGGCGAAGAAGCAGAGGATGAGGAACGGACCGAACGGGAGCCGGCGGCCCATGAACCCTTCGCCGGTGTTCTCGGCCAGCGGATCCTCGTCGAGTAGCTCCTTGGCCTCGGCGTCGCCCTCGGCGGCGGCCTTGCGCAGCTCCTCCAGCTCCTCCTTCACCGCCTGCGGCACCTCCAGCTCCTTGCCGGCGATGCGAAGGCCCAGCGCGAACACGGTGGCGCAGATGGCGCCGCCGAAGAGGGCGAAGAGGGTGCCTTGCCACCCGGTCCAGGCGCCGATGAGCATGAGCAGCTTGGCATCGCCCAGGCCCATGCCGGTGCGACCGCGAATGAGCCGATAGATGACGTTGAGCGGGAGCCAGACGATGACGAAGCCGAGCACCGCGCCGATGGCGGCCTCCTTGATGGAGTAGCCACGGACGGTGGCGGTGATGATGCCGAGCAGCGCCCCCACGTAGTTGATCATGTCGGGGATGTACATGTGCTCGAGGTCGATGAACGCCGCTGCGACCAGCGCCATGCACACGAAGAAGTACGAGAAGTACACCGCGGCCAGCTGCGCCAGCGTGGTGTTGCTGGGGAGCGGACGCACGAGCGCCTCGACGATGGCCAGCGACACGAAGCCACCGATGAGCTCCACCAGCACGTAGCGAGGGCTCATCTTGGCGCCGCAGCAGCGAGCCCGCCCGCGGAGGATGACGTAGGAGAGCACCGGGATGTTGTCCCAGGGCTTCACCGGAGCCTTGCAGGCGGGGCAGTGGGACGGCGGCCGGGAGACGCTCATCTCGCGCGGCACCCGGTAGATGACCACGTTGAGGAAGCTGCCCCAGAGGAGCCCAAAGCCGAACCCGAAAGCACGGAGAAACCAGAGCGGGATCTCGTTCAGGTACATGGCCGGCCTGACATCGTAGCGAATGGACCCCCGAAAGCGCTCGACTATTCCGCGGCTCCGCGGCGAGCACCGGCTGCATATTGACTATTTAATCTGTTGCGGCCTGGTCGGTTTGCCCGATGTGCGTTCAAGGTCATGCCTTCCTTGGATCAGCGGCCGACCGATGCTAACTATTTTTTCAGTTAAACGGAGGCCCCATGCACGCACGCACTTCGACTCTCGTCACGGTCCTCGCCATCGTCGCCTGCGGAGGCGACAGCGCGCCCGGGAGTAGCTCCGGAAGCAGCGGAAGCTCCGGTGCCAGCGGAAGCTCCGGAACGGTGAGCCCGGCCACCTCCTTCGACGCGTGCGGGGGTCGCATCGTCGACCCGGCGACCGGCGCGGTCGACCCGGGGGAGTACGAGGTGCAGGCGCGCAAGTGGGATCGCGCGACCATCGACTGCCGGCTCGGGCCCAAGTACGCCGACCTCAATGGCGCCAAGGAGGATCCGCGTCCGCTCGCCTGGGCCCGTCCGCACCAGACCGGCACCGGCTACCTGTGCAAGACCTTCGAGCTCCAGGGCACCTGCAGCGGCAACTGCGACTTCGGCTCCACGTCGGGGCAGGCGCTCTACGCCGACGACGATCCTTCGCTCCTCGGCGTGTATCGCGTGCAGACCTACGGCTACGAGCGAGGCGTCATCTGCGAGTCGCCGCAGACCGGCGGCTACCTGGGCGGTCCGCATCCGGACCCGGGCGTGGTGGCGTTCGCCAAGGCCGCGGGCGAGCCGGTGCGCTTGCCCAACGGCTTCTCACAGACGGAGATGCGCCAGACCAACGCTGGCATCATGATCTTCCCGAACGGCCTGGTGGGCGCCACCGGCAATCAGACCGCCGGCACCTCGTACCCATCGTTCCGCTTGCCGCCCAGCAAGGTGCCCACCGCGGTGGCCGTCACCAGCTACAACGAGCTGGCGCTGGTGACGGTGTGGGACACCGACCTCGTGAAGGCGCAGATCGCGGTGTTCGTTCTTCGCGCCGACAGTCCGGCGGCCTTCAGCGTGCCCTACTTCGGCTTGCCCAACGAGGCGGGGTTCAAGAACATCCAGCTCCTCGGCTACGTGGACTTGCCGGACATGAAGGCGCCCACGGCCATCGCCGCCTCCGGTGACAATGCCGCTACCCAGGGTGGCTACGTGCCGGGCTTCGA
>Ga0075163_10006154_pt1 | contig 15925 bp, 13 predicted proteins | sample JI1023141ADNA_FD_71478 | JGI IMG/M metagenome (GOLD analysis project Ga0075163, IMG submission 71478) | Wastewater effluent complex algal communities from Wisconsin, to seasonally profile nutrient transformation and Carbon sequestration -... | ecosystem: Engineered > WWTP > Effluent > Algae... | reverse complement strand
GCGTCGGCACGGTCACGGTCGCGCCCAGCGCGGCTTCCCACGGCGCCACCGGCAGGCTGTAGAGGATGTTGCGGCCGTCGACCTCGAACTGCGGATGCGCGGCGTATTCGATTTCCAGCAACAGGTCGCCGTGCGCGCCCTGCCCCGCGAGCCGGATCGCCTGTCCCGGGCGGATGCCCTTGGGCACGCGCACGTCCAGCGACTTGCCGTTGATGCCGATGCGGATGCTGCTGCCGTCGTAGACCGCTTCCAGCGGCACCGACAACCTGGCGCGGGTGTCCCCGTGCGGTTGCGGCCGCGGTGCGCCCGGGCCCTGCTGGCGGAAACCGCCGCGCCCGAACAGTGATTCGAAGAAATCGCTGAAGCCGCCGCCATCGCCGCCTGCGCCACGCGCGAAGATTTCCTCGAAATCGAAATCGCCGGGGGCGCCGCCGCCGAAACCGCCGTGCGGCGGGCGTACCTCGTCGCCCGGGCGATAACCGCCTGCGCGCAACTGGTCGTAGGCCTTGCGCTTCTGCGGGTCGCGCAGCGCCTCGTAAGCCTCGTTCACCGCCTTGAACTTCTCCTCGGCGCCGGCTTCCTTGCTGACGTCGGGATGGTATTTGCGCGCGAGCCGGCGGTAGGCGGTCTTGATCTCGGCCTCGCCCGCGTTCGCTTCGACGCCGAGGATCTGGTAGTAATCCTTGAATTGCATGATGTCCCCGCGAAAATGCCGGCCCGCGGGTGCCGCGGGCCGGTCAGGTTAGCAAGAACGTTCGCCCGCGCACGTGCGGCAGACGCGCGCGCTTACTGGCGGGTCGCCTCGCCACCCACCTGGATGCGGCGCGGCTTGGTCTCCGGGCGCTTGGGGATGGAGATTTCCAGCACCCCGTGGCGGCCGGTTGCGGTGATGCCCTCGGGATCGGCGCTGTCGGGCAGCGCGAAGCGACGGTGGAAGTTTCCGTAGCGACGCTCCACCCGCGAGTAGCGCTCGGTCTGCTCGCTCGATTCGCTCCTGCGTTCGCCCTTGATGGTCAGGATGCCCTTGTCCATCAGGATTTCCACGTCCTTCGGTTCGATGCCCGGGAGATCGGCATAGATCACGAAGCGGTCGGCTTCTTCCTTGATGTCGACCATGGGGGCCCACTGGCTCGTGACCACGGAGGACTCATCCTGGTTCTCGCCGCTCTGGAAGAAGCGATCGAACACCTGCTGGATCTCGTCCTGGAGCATGGTCTGCCCGGGCCATTGTTGCTGGTAACGCACGATGTTGCGCATGATGAAGTCCTCCTTTCCGGGAAGCGGCGGCCGCTACGGCCGCCATGCCCCTCAAGTAGGCCCTCGGCGCGGACTTTCAAGGGTTCCTTGACGCCGCCTTACCGCGGGCCGGGCCTAGACTGCAGGCCTCAGGAGAATCGAATGTCCATCCAGCCCGGCGACAAGCTCCCGATCGCGCCGATCAAGCGCGTCGACCAGGGAGGTTTCGAAGACACCGATACCGGCGCCTTGTTCGCCGGCCGCGACGTGGTGCTGTTCGCGGTGCCCGGCGCGTTCACCCCCACCTGTTCCGAGCGCCACCTGCCGGGTTTCGTCGCCCATTACCAGGCCTTCCGCGACAAGGGCGTCGACGTCGCCTGCATGTCGGTCAACGATGCGTTCGTGATGCAGGCCTGGGGACAGGTGCAGCAGGTTCCCGAGGGGTTGTGGATGCTCTCCGACGGCAATGCGGAATTCACCCGCGCGCTCGGCCTGGAAATGGACGCCAGCGGCTACGGCATGGGCACGCGCAGCAAGCGCTTCGCGCTGCACGCGGTCGATGGCGTGGTGAAGCAGCTCTTCGTCGAGGCGCCGGGCGAATTCCGCGTCTCCTCCGCCGAACACGTGCTCGAACAGCTCGACCGTTCCGCCTGATCCTTCCCGCCCCCAGCCACGCCGAGGCCCCAATGCCCAAGCCAGCCAAGAAGCCCGCGAAAACGCCGTCCGCCGCCAAGCCGCCGGCGCCCGCGATCACGGATACGAAAACCCTGCGCGCCCGCGCGCGCAAGAGCGTCGAGGACGGCGCGATCACGCCCACCTACACCGCCGACCGCAAGCAGGTGATCCGCCTGCTCAACGAAGCCCTGGCCACCGAGTGGGTCTGCGTGCTGCGCTACTACCGCCACTACTACGGCGCCAAGGGCATGCTCGTCGACGCGGTGAAGGGCGAATTCCTCGAACATGCGCAGCAGGAAATGGAACATGCTGGCATGCTGTCCGAACGCATCGTGCAGCTCGGCGGCGAACCCGACCTGAACCCGGACACGCTCACCGCGCGCAGCCATGCCGAATACAAGGAAGGCAAGGATTTGCGCGACATGGTCCGCGAGAACCTCGTCGCCGAACGCATCGCGATCGACAGCTATCGCGAGATGATCAACTACATCGGCGACCGCGACACCACGACCAAGCGCATCCTCGAGCACATCCTCGCGCAGGAAGAGGAACACGCCGACGACATGGCCGACCTGCTCGATGGTTGGATAGGCAAGTAAGCCCGGCGATCCCGACTCACCCTCTCCCCTGAAGGGAGAGGGAAAAACGCATCACGTCTCGGACGTTTCCGTAGCATCCTCATCGTCCAGCGACGCATCCACGCGCTCGATCGCCTGCAGGCTTTCGCCCTCGCCGAGGCGGATCAGGGTCACGCCCTGGGTGTTGCGCCCGACCTGGGCGATTTCCGACGCGCGCGTGCGCACCAGCGTGCCGCCATCGGAGATCAGCAGCACTTCGTGGTGCTCGCTGAGCTGGATCGCGCCGACCAACTTGCCGTTGCGCTCGGTGGTCTGCAGCGCGATCACGCCCTGCGTGCCGCGCCCCTTCTTCGGGTAATCCTCCACCGGGGTGCGCTTGCCGTAGCCGCGTTCGCTGGCGGTGAGGATGTCGCCCTCGCCGTCGAGCACGACCAGGCTCATCACCTGCTCGCCTTTCGCCAGCTTCATGCCGCGCACGCCGGTGGCGGTGCGGCCCATCGGGCGCACGGTGTCGCCGGCGAAGCGCACCGCCTTGCCGTTGCTCGCGAACAGCATGATGTCGCGGCTGCCATCGGACAGCTCGGCGTTCACCAGCGCATCGCCGTCCGCGAGGTTGATCGCGATCTTGCCGCGCGCGAGCCGGTAGGCGTATTCGGTCAGCGGCGTCTTCTTCACCGTGCCGTTGCGGGTGGCGAAGAACACGTACACGCCTTCGGCGTATTCGCGCACCGGCAACACCGCCTGCACCTTCTCGCCTTCCTCCAGCGCGATCCAGTTGACGATCGGGCGGCCGCGCGCATGCGGGCCGGCATCCGGCAACTGGTGCACCGGCAGCCAGAACACGCGGCCGTTGCTGGTGAAGGTAAGCAGCGTGTCGTGGGTGTTCACCAGCCACAGCTTGTCGATGAAATCCTCGTCCTTGGTCGCCGCCGCGTTGCGCCCGCGCCCGCCGCGACGCTGCGCGCGGTATGCGGTCACCGGCTGGCGCTTGGCGTAGCCGGCGTGCGAGAGGGTGACGACCACGTCTTCCGGCGCGATCAGGTCGAGGATATCGAGGTCTTCTTCCGACGCGCGGATCTCGCTGCGACGCGCATCGCCGAACTCTTCCTTGAGGTTCCTCAGCTCGGTGCGGATCACGTCGAGCAGCACCGCGGGTTCCTCGAGGATGCGGATCAGGCCGCGGATTTCCTCGAGCAGCTCGCGGTATTCCTCGGTCAGCTTTTCCTGCTCCAGCCCGGTCAGGCGGTGCAGGCGCATTTCCAGGATCTGCTGCGCCTGGGTCTCGGTGAGCTGGTAGCCGTCGGCGAGCAGGCCGACGCCGGGCGGCAGGTCTTCGGGACGCGAAGCGTCCGCTCCGGCCGCCGCGAGCAGCGAACCGACCAGCCCAGGCTGCCAGCGCCGCGCCAGCATGCGTTCCTTCGCGACCTGCGGGTTCTCCGAGGTCTTGATCAGCTCGATCATCGCGTCGATGTTGGCGAGCGCGACGGTCAGGCCTTCGAGGATGTGGGCGCGGTTGCGCGCCTTGCGCAGTTCGAAGATCGTGCGGCGCGTCACCACTTCGCGGCGATGCTTGAGGAAGGCCTCGAGGATCTGCTTCAGGTTCAGCAACTGCGGGCGACCGTCGACCAGCGCCACCATGTTGATGCCGAAGGTCGATTCCATCGGCGTCTGCGAATAGAGGTTGTTGAGCACGACCTCGGCCGATTCGCCGCGCTTGACCTCGATGTAGATGCGCATGCCGTCCTTGTCGGACTCGTCGCGCAGTTCGCTGATGCCTTCGAGCTTCTTTTCCTTCACCAACTCGGCGATCTTCTCGATCAGCCGCGCCTTGTTCACCTGGTAGGGGATCTCGGTGACGATGATCGCCTCGCGACCCTTCTCGTCCACCTCGACCTCGGCCTTGGCGCGCATGCGCACGCGGCCGCGCCCGGTCTTGTACGCGAGCTGGATGCCGCCGACGCCGTTGATGATGCCGGCGGTGGGGAAATCCGGGCCCGGGATGTATTGCATCAGGCCGTCGATGTCGATCCGCGGATCGTCGAGCAGCGCAAGCAACGCGTCCACGACCTCGTTGAGGTTGTGCGGCGGGATGTTGGTCGCCATGCCCACCGCGATGCCGGCGGAACCGTTCACCAGCAGGTTCGGCACCCGCGCCGGCATCACCGTCGGCTCGAGTTCCTTCTCGTCGTAGTTCGGCTGGAAATCGACCGTGTCCTTGTCGATGTCGTCCATCAGCTCGTGGCTGATGCGCGACATGCGCGCCTCGGTGTAGCGCATCGCCGCGGCGTTGTCGCCGTCGATGGAGCCGAAGTTGCCCTGCCCGTCCACCAGCAGGTAGCGCAGCGAGAACGGCTGCGCCATGCGCACCAGGGTGTCGTAGACCGCGTTGTCGCCGTGCGGGTGGTACTTGCCGATGACGTCGCCGACGATGCGCGCGGACTTGTAGTAGGGCTTGTTGCTGTGCGCGCCCAGTTCGTTCATCGCGAACAGCACGCGGCGGTGCACCGGCTTGAGTCCGTCGCGGACGTCCGGGAGCGCCCGTCCCACGATCACGCTCATGGCGTAATCGAGGTAGCTGCGGCGCATCTCGTCCTCGAGATTGACCGGGATGATTTCCTTGGCGAGTTCGGACATCAGGGATCCGTTTCGGGTGGTTTCGACGCCCGCGAACGGCCCGGTTTCGGGCGCCCGGAACAGGCGGATTCAAAGACGTGAAATTGTATCATCCGGAGCGCTCGAGCGCACCCCGGAATCACCGAAAAAATCAATGGGTTACGGCGGTTTTCAAGGCCGCATTCGACCTCACTTCGTCATCCCGGAGAAAGCCGGCCGCCCGTCACGACTTGTCGTGCATCCGGCGTCTTGGCTCTTCCACGAACGGCCGCAATCCGGACGAAAGTCACTGGATTCCCGCTTTCGCGGGAATGACGAGCAAAAGCATTCCGATCGAGCGAATCAGGCCGGGAACATCGCCCGCATCGACGCCGCATCCGGGCGTTCGATCACGCCCTTTTCGGTCACGATGGCGTCGATCAGTTCGTGCGGGGTGACGTCGAACACCGGGTTCCAGGCGCGCACGCCTTCGGCCACGGTGCGTTCGCCGCGGTGCGAGAGCAGTTCGGCCGGATCGCGTTCCTCGATCTCGATCAGGTCGCCCGAAGCGGTGGCCATGTCGACGGTCGAGGACGGCGCCACGACCATGAACTTCACGCCGTGGTGACGCGCCGCAAGCGCGAGTTGGTAGGTGCCGATCTTGTTGGCGGTATCGCCATTGGCGCAGATGCGGTCGGCGCCGACCACGACCCATTGCACCTGCCCGATCTTCATCAGGTGCGAAGCCGCGGCATCGGCGATCAGCGTCGCATCGATGCCGTCCTGCTGCAATTCCCATACCGTGAGGCGCGCGCCCTGGTTCCAGGGCCGGGTTTCGCCGGCGAATACGCGCGCGATGCGATCCGCGGCCACGCCGGCGCGGATCACGCCCAGCGCGGTACCGAAACCGGCGGTCGCCAGCGAACCGGTATTGCAATGGGTGAGCACGCCGCTGCCGGGTGCGATCAACGCAGCGCCGGCCTGGCCCATCGCGCGATTGGCGGCGAGGTCTTCGGTTTCGATGGCGCGCGCCTCGCGTTCCAGCGCATCGCGCCAATCCGCGCCGGCGACGTGCAGTGCGGCGCGCATCCGCGCCAACGCCCAGGCCAGGTTCACCGCGGTCGGGCGCGCGGCGTTGAGGCGATCCAGCGCCGGCTGCAGTGCCTTCGCGGCCTCGGTGCCGTTCCCGGCTTCGACATCACGCGATGCAAGCACCACGCCCCAGGCCGCGGAAATGCCGATCGCCGGCGCTCCGCGCACGACCAGGTCGCGGATCGCGGCCGCGACCTCGTCGCTGCTCGCGCAGCGCACGTATTCCATCGCGAACGGCAGCTTGCGCTGGTCGAGCAGTTCCAGTGCATCGCCGGTCCAGCGGATCGGGCGGATGCGGTCGTAGCGTGCGAGCGAGGCGGCGTCCATGCCGCCCAGTTTAAGCGCGACGAAGCAGCGTCAGTAGACGAGGAAATCCGCGCGGCAGCCGTGGTCGACCCAGACGCCGTTGCGATCCCAGCCCCAATCCGAGCCCTGGTTGCACGAGGAATCCGACAGCTTCCGCTGCAGCTGCACGCGCTGGTAGACCGTCACGTTGCAGCGGCGCAGGCGCTTGTCCTGCGATTCGCAGCGCACGGTCTGTCCCTGTCCGTAGCCACCACCCGGATACGACGGTCCGTCGCCATAACCGCCGCCGGTCACGAACTCCGCGCGGCAGCCATTGGACACCCAGACCCCGGCATTGTCGTAGCCCCAACTACGGCCCTGGATGCATGGGGAATCCGACAACTGGCGATTGATGCGAACCCCGTAGCGGGTGTCGGCGCTGCAGCGGCGCATGCGGCCGTCCTGGGATTCGCAACGGAAGGTGCGCGCCGTATTCCCGCCCTGATAAGGCGGATACGACGGATATGGCTGCGAACCATAGTCTCCGGGATATCCCGTATCGCCCGGAAATCCGTATCCGACACAACCGCCCAGTGCGATCGTGGCGGCGAGGATCGAAGCGGTTCGAATCGTGTGGCGCATGGCATTCCCCGTTCGGTTGCGACCCGATGCGAGCATTCCAGCACCCAGGCATACGCGAGGTGAATCCGGCCCGACGTGCAATGGACCGTTCAGGAACGGGCGAAGTCGAATGCCAGTACGTCCGCGATCCGGTCGGTTCCGAGCATCGCCATCAGCAGCCGGTCCACGCCGAGCGCGACGCCCGCGCAATCCGGCAGTCCCGCATCGAGCGCGGCAAGGAAGGCCTCGTCCAGCGTCGGTTCCGATGCGCCGCGTTCGCGGCGGCGTTCGAGGTCGCGCTGGAAACGTGCGCGTTGTTCGCCTACATCCGTGAGCTCGTGGTAGCCGTTCGCCAGCTCGACCGGGCCGAGATACAACTCGAAGCGTTCCGCGATCAGGAATCCGTCGCCATCGTCCCGCAGCCGCGCCAGCGCGCATTGCGACGCCGGCCAATCGGTGACCGCGAGCAGTTCGCCCGATGCGAACGCGGGCTGCAGCCGATGCGTCATCAGCAGGTCGAGCCGGTCGTCGCGGGTCAGGCCGGTCGGATCGATGTGGACATCGCCCAGCGCGGCGCGCAATTCGCCCTCGCTCGCGACGAATGGATCGATGCCGAGCGCGTCGCGATACAGGTCGCGGTAGCGCACCACGCGCAGCGTCGCCGAACGCCCGACCAGCGCCAGCGCGGCGTTGACGAGGTCCGCGGTTTCTTCGGCGAGTCGCAGGTGGTTCCAGCCGACGCGGTACCACTCCAGCATGGTGAATTCGGGATTGTGGCGCCCCCCGGCCTCGCCGTCGCGGAACACCCGACCGAGTTCGTAGCAATCGCCGAGCCCGGCCGCGAGCAGGCGCTTCAACGGATATTCCGGCGAAGTCCGCAGCCAGCGCGTGCGCGGCGCGCCGTCGGTGCGGCCGGAGAATTCCAGCGAAAACGAGGCGATGTTCGGCTCGCTGTTGCCGCCGCGCGACAGCACCGGCGTTTCGACTTCGAGCATGCCTCGTTCGGCGAAGAACGCGCGGACCAGCGCGTTCAAGCGTGCGCGAAGGCGCAGCGTGTCGAAGGATGCCGATGGTTGCCAGTTCATGTCCTTGCCTTTGTAGGAGCGCACTTGGGCGCGACCCGGGCAACCATGAGATCAGTCGCGCTCGAGAGCGCTCCTACACAAAAGCTCATGCGCGGTCACGCAGGAACGCGAGTAATTGGGCTTCGTCCCAGATCTCGATGCCAAGTTCCTGCGCCTTGGCCAACTTGCTCCCCGCCGCCTCGCCGGCAACGACCAGCGAGGTCTTCTTCGACACGCTGCCGCTGACCTTGGCGCCCAGCGCCTCGAGTTTCGCGCCGGCTTCATCGCGCGACATCGCAGCCAACCCGCCGGTCAGCACCACGGTCTTGCCCGCGAGCGGACCGTCGGTCGTGCGTTGCGGCGCGCCCTCCTTCCAGTGCACGCCGGCCGAACGCAGTGCCGCGATCACCTCGCGGTTGTGCGGCTGCGCGAAGAAATGCGCGATGCGCGCGGCCACGACCGGGCCGACGTCGGGCACTTCGGTCAACGCCGGTTCGTCGGCATCGATGATCGGTTGCAGCGCGCCGAAATGCCGCGCCAGCGTCTTCGCCGTGCTTTCGCCGACGTCGCGGATACCGAGCGCGTACAGCAGGCGCTCCAGCGTGGTATCGCGGCTGGCGTCGATGGCGGAAACGAGGTTCTCGGCCCACTTCGTCGCGATCTTTCCGGCCTTCACCGTCTCGGGAACGATGCCCGCGGCTTCGTCGGCGCGCTGCTTGGTCGAAACGAAATCCTCGACCGTCAACGCATACAGATCCGCGACCGTGCGCACGCCACCGAACTCCACCAGCGCCATGATCAGGCGTTCGCCCAGGCCTTCGATGTCCATCGCGCGGCGCGAAGCGAAGTGGAACAGCGATTGCACGCGCTGCGCCGGGCAGAACAGCCCGCCGGTGCAGCGCGCCACGACCTCGCCTTCCTCGCGTTCGATCGCGGAACCGCAATCCGGGCAGGTTTCCGGCAATGTGTACGCTGGGTGCAACGGTCTGCCCTTCGCGTCCAGCGGACGCTTGTCCAGCACCACGCTCACCACTTCCGGGATCACGTCGCCGGCGCGGCGCACGATCACGCTGTCGCCGACGCGCACGTCCAGGCGCGCAACCTGGTCGGCGTTGTGCAGCGTCGCGCGGGTCACGGTCACGCCGCCGACATGCACGGGTTTCATCAGCACCCATGGCGTCACCGCGCCGGTTCGGCCGACGTTGACCTCGATCGACTCGACCGTGGTCACCTGCTCCTGCGCCGGGAACTTGTGCGCGATCGCCCAGCGCGGCGCGCGCGAGACGAAACCCATCGCGCGCTGCTGGTCATGGCGGTCGAGCTTGTAGACCACGCCGTCGATGTCGAACGGCAACGCATCGCGGCGCGCGCCGATGCGTCGGTAGTAATCGAGCAGGCCATCGACCCCGCGTACGGATTCGACCAATGTCGAGACCGGGAAGCCGAGTGTGCGCAACCATGCCAGCGTCGCGGTGTGCGTCGCCGGCAATACCGACGCCGGCGCGACCTCGCCCAGCGCATAGGCGTAGAACGCCAGTGGCCGTTGTGCGGTGATGCGGGGATCCAGCTGGCGCAGCGAACCGGCGGCACCGTTGCGCGGATTCGCCAGCGGTTTGATCCTGCCTTCCGAGGCACGCGCTTTTTCGTTGTACGCCTCGAAACCCGCGCGCGGCATGTACACCTCGCCGCGGACTTCGAGCACGTCCGGCGCCTTGCCGCGCAACTTCAGCGGGATGGCCTTGATCGTGCGCAGGTTCGCGGTCACGTCCTCGCCGGTCGCGCCGTCGCCGCGGGTCGCGCCGCGCACGAATGCGCCGCGCTCGTAGCGCAGGCTGATCGCGAGTCCGTCGAGCTTGGGTTCGGCCGAGAACGCGGGTTCCGCGTCGCCGGTTTCCTTGCCGATGCGCGCGACGAAATCCGCGACTTCCTGATCGCTGAACGCGTTCGCCAGCGACAACATCGGCACCGCGTGCACGACTTCCGAAAACGCACGCGACGGCATCGCGCCGACCCGCCGCGTCGGCGAATCGGCATCGGCGAACTCGGGATATTCGGCTTCCAGCGCTTCCAGTTCGCGCAGCAGCCGGTCGTACTCGGCGTCGGTGATGTCCGGATCGTCGAGCACGTGGTAGCGGTGGTTGGCGTCCTCCAGCCGGCGGCGGAGTTCGGCGGCGCGGGCGGCGGGAGCGGGTTTGGAAGCCATCATTCGAGGATCGCGCGCACTGCGTCCAATGCTTCCGCGACGAGCGCCTGTGGCGCCTTTTCGATTCGCCGAAACGTTCTTGCGCGCGCATCCACGGTTCGAGTCTGATCGCACAGCACCACGCCATGCGTTCGCGTGCCGGAACCCGTCAGGGTTACGCTGAATCCGTGCTCGCGCGAAGCCGTTCCGCCTTGGGTGATCGGTGCGACCAGCAACAACCCCGAAGCCTTGTTGAACGCATCGGCGGAAAGTACCAGCACCGGACGCGAGCCGCGAATCTCATGCCCGAGCGTCGGGTCGAGACTCAACTCGATGATGTCCCCGCGTTGTGGAATGCCCCTGCTCAAATCGCTTCACGACCGACCGGGCCGTCCTGCAGCCATTCCTCATCCCGATGCCAGTGCGCTGGAGTCTTCGGACTGTCCGCCAATCGTTCAGCCAAGCCTCGACGGGCCGGCACGACCGACAAGGTGCGCCCCCTCACGGTCAATTCGACGACCGATCCGGTGCCGACGGCCATGGATTCGGCGATGGCCTTGGGGATGGACAGAATGACCGAACCTCCGGATTGCCGGAGCGTGGCGGTGCGGGACATGGCGTCCTCCAGAATGTTTTACCAGAGTAAAACATACGCCAACACTGCGGAAGCCGCAACCGGGCTTTTCCCGATCCCCCGTCGGGAAATGCCGAGACTGTATCTCCCCTACGAGCCGCACAGGTCGGGGGCGCTGGTGGTAATTCTAGTTTTCCTTCGCCCTCGCTTTATCCGGACCGCGCCACTTCGCCAAGCGGCTTGAACATGGTGATATCGGTCGCCTCGAAGCCGAGCTTTTCGTAGAGCGAAAGGGCCCCGCGATTGTGGCCGAAGACGTGGAGGGCGATTCCCTCCAGGCCTAGGCGGCTGGCTTCACGTTCAAGCGCATCGAACGCGCGCTCGGCATGGCCCTGGCGGCGGAATTGCGGGTCGATGGCGATGTTGTAAACGTAGGCGATCCGGCTCCCGGACCGTTCCTTGACCGCGAACCACAGCATTCCGACGGATTCGCCATCCGGGCCGACGATGGTGAACAGGTGGTTGTCGGCAGTCTCGATTCCCCGGGGAAGCAATCCGTCGAGCGATTCGCGCGATCGGGCGAGTGCTTCACTCTCCGGCCAGTCGCCGGATTTCACCTTTTCCGCCGCATAGTCGGGAACGATCGCATCGCACCACGCCGAGAATTCGGCTTCGGTCATTGGGCGTAGCGAAGACATGTCATCCCCTTGCATGCCAACAATTACTTGACCACTCGCATCTGCCGCGACCTCAGTATGTCTCGACTTTCCAGACTTCGATCTCGGCGAGCTTCCCGTGCGCGAAAGATCCGGTGACGGTCACCGAAACGTCGTACATGGCATCGCCACGGATATCCGCCGGCAGGAGAGCTAACTCCTCTTGGATCGGTTTGCGGCGCGACTCGAAGAATGCATATCCATTGCCATCCTTCTGCCAGTCAACCTGCACACCGACCATCGACTCGAATTGCTGTTTTGTCATTCCCGGCCGTAGCCCGGAAACAGACATTGCGGGAATCGGCCTGCCGCTCGGCCAAGAAGCGCACTCCCTGCGTGGAGCCGTGGAGATTGAAAATCCGGTCAACTCGGATTCACCACCGATTTCGCCGGCTAAGAAACTGATGACACCGTCGGGCACGCGATAGCAAATGCGGGTTCCCGATTCACCGCCATCGCCGGAATGAACGGCGTCCGCCGCTCCCAATCGGTGCTGCACATCATCGAGCGTGCCGACGCCTAGCTGGAACCCTGCGTAGGAAGTAAAGCGTTCGCCATCATTTCCTGCGAACGCAGTTGAAGAAAGAACCCCCAGCAATGCCGCGAACAGCGCGCCGGAAATTCTCACTTTTCACCACCTCGCCGGCTTCAGCGGCGGCGCTTCGCGCTGGCGGTCGTAGGCGCGCAGCTCGTCGCGGATGCCCTGCACCCGCTGGCGGCTGAGCGCATTGCGCGACTCGTCCAGCACCACGCCACCGAGCAGGTCCGCCATGCGCTCCGCCGTGGGTTGCATCATGTCCCAGGCATCGAGCGCCGAGACCGGCGCCGGCAAGGTGAGGAAGAACGCGACCGCCGGCGTTTCCAGTTCCTGGATCGACGCCATGTCGAAACTGCCCGGCTTCATGATGTTTGCCACGCTGAACACCGGCCCGCGTTCCGGATGGCCTTCCACCAGCCGATGGAACACGTTCATGTGCCCGTAGGCCAGGCCGGCCTTCTCCGCCGCGACCACGATGTCCGGCCCGCGCAGCTTCTCGCCCGCGTGCGCCGCGATGTAGATGGTGACGATCTTGTCGAAGGCATCGTCCGGGCGGCGCCCGAGGTTGCTGGACGCATTCGGCTCTTCATCGCCGAGTTCCAGTTCCGGTTGTTTGGCATCGTCGCGGACGCCGATCCCGTGCGCGAACTGGTCCGAGATCCGCGGCTCAACGCGCTCGCCGCCCTCGCCCGCGCGGCGCCGGCCCTGCCCGCCCTTGCGCGGCTGCCCGAAGTAGATGATCGCGCCGAACAGGATGGCGCCGGCAACCAGTATCCCGATCCGCAACAGCCACACATCCGACATGCGTTGTTCTCCTCGTTGCAGGACCTCAGGCGGCGCCGGCGAGGCGCGCGGCCTCGGCCAGGTCCACCGACACCAGCCGGCTGACGCCGGGTTCGCGCATGGTAACGCCCGAGAGCTGTTGCGCGGCTTCCATCGTCGCCTTGTTGTGGGTGACGAACAGGAACTGCACGTGCGCGCTCATCTCGCCGACCATCGCGGTGAAGCGGCCGACGTTGGCCTCGTCCAGCGGCGCGTCCACTTCGTCGAGCAGGCAGAACGGCGCGGGGTTGAGCCGGAAGATCGCGAACACCAGCGCGACCGCGGTCATCGCCTTCTCGCCGCCGGAGAGCAGCGAGATGTTGGACACGCGCTTGCCCGGCGGGCGCGCCATGATCGCGACGCCGGCATCGAGCAGGTCCTCGCCGGTGAGTTCGAGGTAGGCGTGGCCGCCGCCGAACAGGCGCGGATACAGCTCCTGCATGCCGGAATTGACGCGGTCGAAGGTGTCCTTGAAGCGGCCGCGGGTCTCGCGGTCGATCTTGCGGATCGCTTCCTCCAGCGTTTCCAGCGCGGTGGTGAGGTCGGCGTCCTGCGCGTCGAGGTATTCCTTGCGCTGCGCGGCCTCGGCATGTTCCTGGATCGCGGCGAGGTTGACCGGTTCCAGCCGGCGCAACTTGTTGTCGAAATCGGCGACCGCCTTTTCCCACGCGGCGACGTCGGCATCGTCGGCGAGCGTGGCAACCACGTCCTCGAGCACGAAACCGGAGGCCGAAACCGCATCGCCGAGCTGTTTCGCGCGGATGTCGAGCGCCTGCTGGTCGAGCCGGCGCTGGCCGATGGCTTCGCGCTGGGCGATGGCCTGTTCGTCGCGCTGGTGACGGGTCTGTTCGAACGCGCGCAGGTCGTTGTCGATGCCGTCGAGCGCGGCGCGCGCGGTGGCGAGCTCGCGGTCGGCGACGACGCGCTTCTCCAGCGCGGACTGGCGTTCGTTTTCCAGCGATGCGACCGGCGAATCGCCATCGGAGAGTTGCGCGGCGAGTTCGCCGAGGCGGCTGTCGAGCTGGCCGCGCTGCCCGCCCATGCGTTCCAGCGACTGCGCCAACGCAACGACCTGCGCGCGCTGCGATTCCAGCGACAGCGCCGCGGCGTGGGCGGCATCGCGCGAGGCGCGCGCGGAACTGCGCGCCGAATCGAGCGTCTGCGCGAGGCCCTGGCGTTCGGTGTCGAGCGCGGCCCGACCGGTTTCGAGTTCGGCCATGCGCGCGACCGCGATTTCCAGCGCGCCACGGGCATCGCGGGCCTGGGCATTGCTTTCGGCCAGCGTCTGCGCGAGCTGTTCGCTGTCGGCTTCGATCCGGGCGATGCGTTCGCGCGCGCCGTCGAGCCGGCCCTGGTGGCTTTGCAACTGGCCGGCGAGTTCGGCGACGCCGCGATGCGCCTGGTGCAGCGAGCGCTGCGCATCCTCGCGCTGCTGTTCGGCGGCCAGCGCGCGATCGCGCCATGCGGTGAGGCCGCGATCGAGTTCGTGTTCGCGCGTGGCCAGCGATTCGATCTCGCCGCGCAGCGCCTGCATGTCCTTTTCGCGCAGCAGCGCGCCCTGCTTGGCCGCGCCCGAGCGCAGCACGCGCACCCAACCGGCGCCGAGGCGTTCGCCGCCGCGGGTGATGATCGATTCCCCATCGCCGAGCCGCGATTGCAACGCGCGTGCATCGGCGAGCGTTTCGGCGAAACGCAATTTGGCGAGGATGCGGCGGATCGCGCGCGGACCGCGCACCTTGGCCGCCAGCGAATCCGGCGGGAACGATTCTTCGCCGGCGTCCGAGGACACCAGCGCAAGCCGGCCTTCGCCGAGTTCGCCCAGCGCATCGACCAGCGTCTCGGGCGATTCGACCAGCACGCCTTCCACCAGCTGGCCGAGCGCGGATTCGACCGCGTTTTCCCAGCCCGGCTCGACCTGCAGCGAAGCGCCGACGCGCGCGGCGGAATCCAGCCCGCGCTGGCGCAGCCATTCCATCGCCGCGCCCTGCTCCTGCCCGAGCGCGGCAGCCTGCAGCGTTTCCAGCGAAGCGAGGCGGCCGCGCGCTTCCTGCGCGGACTTGCGCACTTCGGCGAGCTCGGACTGCGCGTTGCGGATGTCGTCCTGCAGCGCGACCACGGCCTGCTTGCGGTGCTCGACGTCGGCGTCGAGTTCGGCCAGCGAAGCGCTCTTTTCCGAATGCTGCGATTGCAGGCCGGCGAAAGCGGCTGCGAGCGCGTCGAGATCGAAGTTCGCGCGTTCGGCGGCGAGCGCATCGCGGCGGCGGCTGGCGTCCAGCGCCTGGCGATCGAGGTAATCGACGCGGGTGCGTTCGACATCGGCGGCGCGGTTGGCCTCGGCGCGGTCGCGGCCGTGCGCGTCCCAACGCTGTTGCCAGTCGGTGAGCGCGGCTTCGGCCTGCTGCAACGCAGCCTGTTGCGCATCGTCTTCCGACCGCAGGCGCGCGTGCTCGGGATCGGCGGCCGCGATGACGGACTGCAGCTCGGTGAGCCGCGATTGGTCGCCGCTGATGTGCTGGCCGAGTTCGGCCAGCGCGGTTTCCGCTTCGTTGCGCGCGCGCTGCAGGCGTTCGGCGAGGTCGCGCTGGTGCGCGATCTGCTGCTCGATCCGCGCCAGCGCACCGCCGACTTCGTACACCGCCGCCTGCGCCTTGTTCAGCGTTTCGGCCGATTCCTCGCGGCGCACGCGCCCGGTCTCGATCTCGCGTTCGGCCTCGCGCTGCTCGGCGATCAATTGCTGCAGCCGCGTTTCCTCCTGCGAAAGCGCTTCGCGCAGGCCCTGCAATTGCGCGTCGAGGCCGCGGAATTCCAGCGCCTTCCACTCCGCGTCCCTGACCTTGCGTTCGGCCTGGATCGCGGTGTACTGCTCGGCCTGCCGGGCCTGGCGCTTGAGGTGCTCGAGCTGCTTGCCGACTTCCTCGCGCAGGTCGTTGAGGCGGTCGAGGTTCTCGCG
>Ga0075163_10006153_pt1 | contig 15926 bp, 10 predicted proteins | sample JI1023141ADNA_FD_71478 | JGI IMG/M metagenome (GOLD analysis project Ga0075163, IMG submission 71478) | Wastewater effluent complex algal communities from Wisconsin, to seasonally profile nutrient transformation and Carbon sequestration -... | ecosystem: Engineered > WWTP > Effluent > Algae... | reverse complement strand
GTTCACCAGGGTTTCATAAAAAGGTTTTCCGGAATATTTTAATACCAGTTGCAGGTTCAGTCCTTCTATTGTACGTAAGGATGTCATGATGTATTCATTTAATTTTTGAACATCAGTTAGTGTCTCTTCTTCAGTTGGTATCAAATTGTTTTCAATTGATTTTATATAAAGGGCATTGTTGGCGATATTCCATTTTCTTTTTTTGTTTCCATCAAATGAATGTGCAGAAGGCCCGAATCCATAATATGGAATTCCAAAACCCGCTGGTGACTGCAGCCAGTAATTGCTGTTGTGTTTACTCCGCATGCCCGGTTTTGCATAATTACTAATTTCATAATGCTCATAACCGTTTGCTTCCATCTTTTCCATTAAAAGAAAAAACTGTGCCGCCTGTTTTTCTGCATCTATTGGCTGAGCCCCTTTTTTTTCAACCTGGTGAAAAAGAGCCGTATTACTTTCCATTGTCAATGCATAACATGAAATGTGCGGAACATCTTCTTCAAAAAGTATGGTTAAATTCCTGGCCAGGTCATCATTGCTTTGCAATTGCGAGCCATAGATAAGATCGGCTGAAAAATTAGAAAATCCGGCATCCCTGATCCGTTTTATACTTTGCAATGATTCTTCAGCATGATGGGCACGGTTCATCCATACCAGTTCAGATTCAACAAATGACTGCACACCCAGGCTTAACCTGTTAATGCCGGCATCCAGCCATTGTTCAGGCTTATCAATTACAATATCGTCGGGGTTTGCTTCCAGTGTTATTTCTGCATTGCTATCAATATTAAATTTTTCATACAGTTTTTCCAGGATCAACTTTATATCAGATACCGGTAGAATACTGGGAGTTCCACCGCCAAAATAAATGCTGCTGATCTTGTCGCCGGTATCGTTAAATGGGTTGGTAAGCTCAATTTCGCGGACAATTGCTTCAATCATTTTATCTTTTAAAGCAAGGGAAGCAGAGAAATGAAAATTACAATATGTACAAGCCTGTTTGCAAAAGGGAATATGGATATAAATTCCGGCCAATGAATGTAGATTTACTTTTAGTACTTTTGATTTTTTACTGCATGAACTTTACCGGTACAAATTTGATAAATAAATTAATGCTGATATTCTTCTGTTGCAGTTTATCCGTACAGGTTATAGCGCAGCAAATACAGGATTCAAAAAATATCTTATTATCAGTTAGGTTCAGCGACAAAGATAGTTCCTTTAATGCGCAGTCATTGAAACTGCAATCATCTTTTACCAACCTTAATTCAGTTACAACTTATATAAACAAACTGCCAGCATTACTCGCTTCCAAAGGTTACCCGGTGGCTTCTGTAGACAGTAGCTGGTTTACCGATACATCTGTGAATATTTTATTATACCTCGGTACAAAATACAACTGGGTAAAGCTAAAACCGGTTAATATTGAAAAAAAGGCTTTGGATGAAAGTGGGTTTTTAGAAAAGAATTTTTTGGACAAACCAATTAATATAACCCAGTTACAATTACTGCAACAACGGCTGCTCGATTATTATGAAAGAGAAGGTTACCCTTTTGCATCTGTTTTCCTGGATACGGTTCAGATTGCGGGTGATAAGATAGATGCATTGCTGAAAGCAGATAAAGGAATTCTGTATCATATAGACAGCATCCGGGTTTATGGAAAAGTGAATATCCGTAAAAAATTCCTTCAGCGATACCTGAATATTTTCAATGGAAGCGTTTACAATAAAGAAAAATTGCAATTGGTAGATAAGCGAATGCTGGAACTGCCTTATTTAACTCCGGTGCAGCCATCCGACCTCACTATGCTGGGTGCAGGATCTGTGCTTAACCTGTATGTAAAACCAAAACGAAGCAGCCAGGTAAATTTTCTTATTGGCTTTTTACCAGGTTCAGGGCAGTCGGGAAAACTGCAATTAACCGGCGACGTTAACCTCGACCTGAAGAATATGTTTGGCTCCGGTGAATCCATCCTTTTAAAATGGCAGCAACTGCAGCAAAAATCACCACGGCTTAACCTGGGATATAGCCAGCCTTATATTTTTAATACCGCTTTCGGCTTCGATTTTCTTTTCGACCTGTTTAAGAAAGATTCCAGTTTTTTGCAGATAAACGCACAACTCGGACTGGCTTATGTATTGTCGGCAAATAAAACCGGAAAGCTTTTCGTACAATGGCAAAATACTGGACTGCTGGCGGGTGCAATAGATACAAACATCATTAAAGTTGAAAAAAAATTGCCCGTTAATATTGACATAAGTTCTGTAAACATTGGTTTAAGTTATGACTGGGCCAATACCGATTACAGGTACAATCCCCGAAAAGGGAATGATATTAATATCGTTGGATCTGTGGGAATCAAGAATATTAAACGCAACAATGACATTACCGGGATAAAGGATCCATCGTTTAACTATGCTTCATTGTATGATTCCATTAAGCCGGATATTTACCAGTTTCGTGTTAAACTTGCTGCTGCGCATTATTTCCCTTTGGGAAAACTGTCTGTATTTAAAGCAGCTTTACAGTCAGGCATATACGAAAGCCCGGCTGTTTTCCGGAACGAACTGTTCCAGATAGGAGGATATAAACTCTTACGTGGCTTTGATGAAGAAAGCATCTATGCAACAAGGTATGCTGTGCTTACTGCAGAATACCGTAGCCTGATTTCTCTTAATTCATACTTTTTCTTTTTCGTGGATGGTGGGATGGTTAAAAACAGGTTCCAGGAGATTAATGTAAATAATAATTTTTTTGCTGCCGGCCTGGGGCTGGTTTATGAAACAAAAGCCGGATTATTGAATATCAGTTATGCACTTGGTAAAAGGAATGATGTAAAATTTAATTTCAGTAATGCTTCCAAACTGCATTTTGGTTATGTTAATTACTTTTAAAACTTTGCTTACCGAAAACTATTTTTGCATAGAAATTATTCTAGTATGTTGAAGCAGGCCATATTGTTATCCTTTTTATTTACCCTGTTAACCAATTACTGTTTAGCCCAAAAAAAGGATTCACTCTTACCGGAAAATGCAAACAGCAGTCTGCTCGATAGTTTACCGGTAAAAGACAGCCTGTTAATTCTCAATAATCCTGTTAACCAGGTAACGGTGATTGACAGTGTACAACATCCCCTTCAAAAAATACTGGATGACAATCTTTATTTAAACAGTAGCAAAAATCCATTAAGTTTTATACAAAGCAAGAAGAAAGTTGAATCCAGGGATATTCTTTTTTATACCTTGCTCCTGCTTGTTTTTGTATTTGCATTGTTAAAGTACTTTTATTCACGCTATTTAACCAACTTGTTCAGGGTTTTCTTTAATACATCCCTGCGGCAAAGCCAGTTAACTGATCAGTTATTACAGGCAAAACTTCCTTCATTATTGTTCAATATCTTATTTATACTTATTGGCGGAGCTTACCTATACCTGGTTTTAAACTACTTTGGAAAATTGGAAACCCATTCAAAAGGGCAGGTGATATTAATCTGTACAACCAGCCTGGCATTGATCTATTTCGTTAAATATCTCGTTATAAAATTTACTGGATGGATAACCGGTTATAAACAGGAGGCAGATACATATATTTTCATTGTATTCCTGATAAACAAAATTGTTGCCATTTGCCTGATACCACTATTAGTGATAGTCGCTTTTTCAGACAAAAAGATTGTTGATATTGCCCTTGTTCTTACTTATGTGATAATCGGATTGATGGTTTCATTGCGTTATTTCAGGTCATATAACCTGCTTCAAAACCGCCTGAAAGTGAGCAGGTTTCATTTTTTTATTTATATAATCGGGATAGAAATTATTCCCCTTGCGTTAATTTACAAGGCCGCATTATTGTTTATGAGTAAAAATTTATAATTTTGCATATCCATTGGAGAAATAAGTATGATAAAAAAGGATTTAAAAAAGACTGTTGCTTCAAATAAAAAAGTTAAAAAGATACTTATTACCCAACCTAAACCGGAAGGCGTAAAATCTCCATATTATGATCTTGCCAGTAAACATGGTTTAGCACTTGATTTTCATCCGTTTATTGTTGTTGAAGGTATACCGGCCAAAGAATTCCGTAAACAAAAGATCGATATTGCTGCATATTCTGCAGTCATTTTTACAAGCCGGAACACAATCGATCATTTTTTCAGGATCTGCGATGAAATGAAGGTTACTGTATCTCAGGAAACAAAATATTTCTGTATTACGGAAGCCGTTGCCCTCTATCTTCAAAAATTCATCTTATACCGTAAAAGAAAGGTATTTTATGGTGCCGATGGTGTTAACAAAAGTTTATTTGATGTAATAAATAAACATAAAGACAATGAAAAATTCCTCTATCCCTGTTCAGAATCCTTTGACAGTGAAGTAACGAACTGGCTTAAAAATCACCATTGCGAATATGCTATACCGGTTTTATATAAAATCATCAGCAACGATATTAAAGATGTAATTGCCCGTGAGTATGATGTGATTTGCTTTTTTACGCCCGGAGGTGTAAAAAGCCTCATGGAAAACTTCCCTAAATACAAGCAGAACGGTACAAAGATCGGCGCTTTTGGTGCCAATACTTTCAAAGCTGCAGAAGATGCCGGATTGAAACTTGATATTAAAGCGCCGTTGCCACAGGCTCCCAGCATGATCAGCGCTTTGGATAATTTCCTCTCTTCAGAAAATAAGAAATAGACCAAACCAGTCATGCTGAGGTACAAAGCATCTCACGTAAGATTTCTCAATAGTATATTTCATTGCAACCGCATTTGTTTAATTTTAACAAATGACTGAGAAACATCCCAATAAATTAATCAACGAAACAAGTCCTTACCTGCTTCAGCACGCCTATAATCCGGTTCAATGGAATCCATGGTGCGAAGAAGCTTTGGATCTGGCAAAAAAAACAGGTAAGCCAATTCTTGTGAGTATTGGTTATGCAGCTTGCCATTGGTGCCATGTTATGGAACGGGAGAGTTTTGAAAATGAAGAAACAGCCAGGTACATGAACGAACATTTCATCAATATAAAAATTGACAGGGAAGAACGCCCCGACCTTGATCATATCTACATGGATGCAGTTCAGGCTATGACAGGAAGCGGTGGCTGGCCATTGAATGTTTTTCTTACTCCTGATGGGAAACCGTTTTACGGCGGTACCTATTTCCCGCCTGTAAAGGCTTACAACAGGTCTTCCTGGAAAGATGTTTTAATGAACATTCAGGATGCCTGGGAAAACCGGCGGGAAGAAATGGAAGCTCAGGCAGATAAATTAGTTAACCACATCAGTCTTTCCGGCAATTTAATCGGCAAGAGCAATACTCCTGAAACTGCTGATGCTGGTAATAACTTTACAACAGAACATTGCGATATCATAGCAGCCAATATTTTAAAATCAGCAGATAAAATTTATGGTGGATTCGGTGCTGCACCCAAGTTTCCGCAGACATTCTCCATTCAGTATTTAATTGCATACGGTCATTATTTTAACAATGAAGATGCATTAAAACAGGCCGGGCTTTCTTTAAGGAAAATGCTGGAAGGCGGAATTTACGATCACCTCGCCGGAGGTATGTCGAGGTATAGCACAGACAGGCAGTGGCTGGCACCCCATTTTGAAAAAATGTTGTATGATAATGCTTTACTGGTAAGTGTATTGGCAGATGCTTACCAGCTTACGGATGATATTTATTATGCTGATGCAATCCATAAAACCCTTGGTTTTTTTATCAGGGAGATGAAACACCATGAGGGAGGTTTTTTTGCAGCATTGGATGCCGACAGTGAAGGTGTGGAAGGTAAATTTTATGTTTGGGATAAGAAAGAGATAGATGAAATACTGTGTGAAGATTCCGGGCTTTATTGTAAATGGTTCAGCATATCGGAAAAAGGAAACTGGGAAGAAAAGAACATCCTGCATATTTCAGAAAATGAAAGTGCATTTGCAGTAGCTAACAATATGGATGTTCAGGGCCTGAAAAATTTTATAAGTAAGTGCAATAAAAAGTTACTTGTAATTAGAAACAATCGTCCCAGGCCATTAACAGATGATAAGATACTACTTGGATGGAATGCCCTGCTGATCACATCATTTTGTAAAGCATTTGCATCAACAGGTAAAGAACGATACAGAACGGAAGCTATTGAACTTTTTGATTTTATAACAGATAAATTCTCTGTAAATGGAATGGTTTGTATGCATACATATAAGAACAACCAGGCCAGGTACCCTGCATTCCTTGATGATTATGCTTATCTTATTCAGGCATGTATACAGTTACAGGAAATAACCTCAAACCAGCAGTACCTTATACATGCGCAAACGCTTACACAGTATGTTACAGACAATTTTGAGGATACAGACAGCGGCTATTATTACTATACTCATGCAAAGCAAACAGATGTTATTACCAGGAAAATAGAATTCTATGACGGGGCCGTACCATCAGGCAACAGCATAATGGCAGAAAACCTATATTACCTGTCGGTTGTTTTTGAAAACAGCAATTGGTTCAACAGAGCTCAGAAAATAACAACAGCACTAACAGAAGCAGTTGTAAAATATCCCACTTCTTTTGCCGTTTGGGCATTGCTGATCTTAAAAAGGGTAATAGGAATTAATGAGATTGTTGTTACAGGAAATGATATAGAACAAATACATAAAGAAATGTTAAGATTGTACCTGCCCGATAAAATATTTCAGAGTAGTAGCAATGAAGTAAATGGGTTTCCATTACTGAAGGATAAGAACTATGTAAGCGGAACTAACATATACCTGTGCCGTGATTTTGCCTGTATGGAGCCTGTAAACACTATAAATCAGCTCAAATTATTGTTGAAAAAACCTGTTTATTAACATGTAAGTTCACAATAATTAAATAATTTAGCCGTTAATCAGCAATTGAGTAGAAATTGTGTGAAAAAAATAATCTTTATGAACAAACCCAAAATGATAATAATTCAAAATAATCATTACATTTGCCCATTACCCTCAAAGTTTAAAACAATGACTAATCGGTTATTCTACTTGATAGCCTTGGTAGCTATCGCATCTACTAATAGTAGTTGCAGCAAAAAAAACAAGACAAGCTCATTGCCAAAGGATGGCCAGCTTCACGGTGTGGCACCAGGCTCACGTTGGTCTTTGCCTAAGCCTCCGGGTATGGTTTATATACCACCGGGTACTTTCCACATGGGCCCAAGCGATGAGGATATGAATTATGCCTATACAGCCCGCAATAAGCAGGTTTCTATTAGTGGTTTCTGGATGGATGCTACTGAGATTACAAACAATGAGTACCGCCAGTTTACAAACTGGGTTAGGGATTCCATCGCAGCTAAACTGATGGGATTTGTTAAACAGGGTTCTGATGGCAATGAATACATTGACTGGAAAAAGGCCGGCACTATCAAATGGAGTGATAAAGCAACCATAGAGAAAATTGATGCAATAGTGGTAACTCCGGACAACCGTATTTTCGGAAAAAAAGAGCTGGATGCTAAAAAAATAGTTTACCAGTCAGAAACATTCGACTACAAAGCTGCTGCTCAAAACAGGGATGTTACTATTCCGCGATCTGCATTTATTGTAAAACAACAGATTCCGGTTTATCCTGATTCACTTTGCTGGGTAAGGGATTTTGCTTATTCTTACAATGAGCCAATGGCTAAAAAATATTACAATCACCCGGCTTTTGGTAATTACCCGGTAGTGGGCGTTTCCTGGAAACAAGCAACAGCATTCTGCGAATGGCGTACTCACTACCTGAATTCTTATTTGGAGTCTAAAAAGAGGTCACCTGAGTCAGACTTCAGGTTACCAAATGAAGCTCAGTGGGAATATGCAGCAAGGGGTGGCCGTTCACAATCACCATTCCCTTGGGGTGGTCCTTATCTGAGGAATAAAAAAGGTTGCTTATTGGCAAATTTCAAACCTGGCCGGGGAAATTATCCTGAAGATGGAGGTTTTTACACAGTTAGGGCTGATGCTTACTGGCCTAACGATTTTGGTTTATATAACATGGCAGGAAATGTTGCTGAATGGACGTCTTCTTTATATTATGAAGGTGGATATAGTTTCCAGCATGACATGAACCCTGATATTCGCTGGAATGCAAAAGATTCAGATCCCCCGCGTATGAAACGTAAAGTATTGCGTGGCGGAAGCTGGAAAGATGTAGGTTTTTTCCTTCAAACAAGCACACGCAGTTATGAATACCAGGACACAGCTAAATCTTATATAGGTTTTAGGTGTGTGATCGATTTACCCCCCGCATCCAAAAAAAGGTAATAAATAGCAAAATTCTAATTTAATTTATTGTACAGTAACCCGTTTTTTAATTATTTAAAAAACGGGTTATTTTTCGAAAGATTTTAATAAAACAATTATTCAAACAATCCCCAGTTAAAACTTTAAAACTTTAAAACACATGTCAGTAAAAATCCCTTCTAATGTAAGTAAATGGATGGACGTAGGCGTTTCAATCGGAGCAGCAGCAGTTATTTTCGGAGCATTACAGAAAATCCTTCACACCCCAATTGCAGATACCTGGTTAAAGATAGGTCTGTATACTGAGGCTGTGATCTTCTTAACTTATGGTATTTTATATTTGGTGTATCCACCGGTAAAGGAAGAGTATGAAGGGAAGCCTAAGTTGGCAACAGCAGGCAATTCTGCTTTGAATAATATGGATAAAATGTTACAGGATGCAGATATTACTCCTGCTAACCTGAAAAAGCTTGGAGAAGGTTTCCAGAAATTAGGAACAACTGTTTCAGGAATTTCTGATGTAAGTGATGTTGTTAAATCAACCGGCGATTTCAGTGCTAAAACAAAAGAAGCAACAGCTGCTATCAGTACGATGGCTACTGCGTTCTCAAGCAGTGCTAATACCATGCAGTCATTCAACACAGCATCTGAAAGTGCTAAAGGATTCCACGAACAAGTTCAGGTTTTAACTAAAAACCTGGGTTCACTTAACACTATTTATGAACTGGAATTAAAAGAAAGTAATAACCATTTGAAGGCACTGAACAGCTTCTATGGTAAGATGGCTGAAGCAAGTCAGGCTATGATGAACAGTGTTGATGATGCTAATAAAGCTAAAGAAGAAATTGGTAAACTGGCTAATAACCTGGGTAAATTGAATGCTGTTTATGGCAATATGCTAACAGCAATGCAAGGCAGGTAATTACCAGAGAGAATACGATCCAAACAACATTGAATAAAAACATTTAAATACTAAATAGTTATGGCTTTACCTAAAGAGCCCCGGCAAAAGATGATCAACATCATGTACCTGGTGCTTACAGCGCTGCTTGCATTGAATGTGTCATCTGAAATTCTAAACGCTTTTAAAGTAGTGGACAAAAGTTTGATGCTGTCAAATACTAATCTTGATGGCGCAAATAAAACATTGTTCCAGTCTCTTGATGCCAAATTAAAAGATCCGATGACAGCCGAAAAAGCAAAGCCATGGAATGAAAAGGCGTTGCTTGCAAAAGCTGAATCTGAAAAAATGGATAAATACATCGAAGAACTTAAAGTTGAACTGAAAAAAGAAGCAGGTTCAAAAATGGTTGAAGGGAAAGAACAATTTAAAGAAGATGACCTGGAAGCGGCTACCCGTCTATTCGGAAATGGGGAAGGTGGAAAAAATAAAGGTGTGGAATTTGAGAAGATGCTGGTTGATTACAGGAAGAAAATGCTGGCAATCGATCCGGAAATTGCAAAGGAATTTGCTACATCACTGGCAGTAGAAGACATGGAAAAAAACAAGACTGTTGGCCAGGATGGAAAAACAAAAGAATTTACGGAGGCGTTTTTTCACATGACACCAACAGTAGCTGCATTAACATTATTGAGTAAATTCCAAAACAACGTTAAAAATGCTGAAAACCAGGTGGTAACTTATTGCCACACCCAGGTTGGAGCAGTTAAAGTTGTTTATGATCAGTTTGCAGCGTTGGTTGGACAAAGTTCTAACTATGTAATGCCGGGTGAAGACATGGAAATTACAGCAGGTGTTGGAGCATACAGTAAAGCAGCACAACCGCAAATTACCATTGCAGGTTCCGGAGCAGCAATTGATGCCGATGGCCGTGCTGTTTATAAATTTAAAGCAAGTGGTGCCGGTCCGCGTACAGTACCCGTAAACGTTACTTACACCAAACCAGATGGAACAAAAGAATCAAAATCATTTGATGTAAAGTATACAGTTGGTACACCTGGTGGAGCAGCAGTAATGCTTGATAAAATGAACGTGTTTTATATTGGTGTTGATAATCCGGTTACCATTGGTTCTCCAACAGGTTGGGATAAAACTACAGTTAGTATGGCAGGAGGAGCAATCTCCGGATCAGGTTCCAACAGAACAGTTAGGGTTACAGCTGTTGGTCCTGCAAGCATCAGCGTAGTGGCTGATGGTAAACCAAGCAAATTTGAATTCAGGGTTAAGAGAATTCCTGATCCGATATTTAAAGTGGCTGATGGTAAAGTAAGGATGCCTTCTGTTACTTTCAAAAGCCAGCAATATTGCCGTGCAGACCTGGAGAACTTTGATTTTGACCTTAAATTCACCATCGTTAGTGCAACAGTATATTTTTCAGGTGCTGGTTTTCCTAACGTAGCACAATCATCAATAGCAGGTAACAGCCTTGCACCACTTTCTGCATTTATTTCGCGTTGTGGACCTGGTTCTGTTGTTACTTTCGATAATATTAAAGTACAGGGACCAGATGGCGTAAGGTCAATTGATGGTAAATCAATAGCATTATATTAAAATATATCACTATGAAAAAGCAGTTTTTAAAATTTTTCTTACTGGCAGTTTTACTGGGAGGGTTTGCACAGGTTGCTGAAGCGCAAAAAAAGCGTACAGCTACCAAGCGTTCTTCAACACGTAAAACGACAAAAACAAAAACAAAGGCAAGCATTCAGCCTACAACAGCAACGGCAGACACTGTTGCAGTAGCTGCTGCAGTTGTTGAACCACCGGTTAACGATAGCCTTCCAATTAAAGCAGTAAAGAAATCTTTAAGGCCTGATGAAGCTGTTGAAACTACCGTATTACGGGAAAGGATACCGCTTCCTTATGAACATCTTCGTGCAGATGATGCAGTTTACCGCCATAAGATATGGAGGGAAATTGATACAAGGGAAAAAATAAATAATCCTTTTAATTACTCAGCTGATGAGGATAACGGAAACCAGCGTTTCATATCAATTCTTTTAAAAGCAATTCAAGACAGTGCTGTAACTGTGTTCAGTAATATTGATGACAGGTTCACTACTCCGATGACAAAATCGGAAGTAGCGAAAATTATCGGTGGTGATGAAATTGATGTTCCAATAATTGACTCTAATGGAGTTACTGTAGGAACTAAAAAAATGCGCCCGGAAATTAACCTCGATTCATTTTACAAATTCAGGGTAAAAGAAGAAGTGATTTTTGATAAAGAAAGTTCCCGTTTATTTTGGAGGATTCTGGGTATTGCGCCTGTTAAAAATGTGATCACATCAATGGGTGTTAATCTTGGTGAAACAGAATTATTCTGGGCCTATTATCCCGATATGAGGCCTGTATTTGCCAAGTATGAAGTGTATAATGGCAAGAACTACGGCGCACGTATGAGCTGGGAAGAATTGTTTGAAACCAGGATGTTCTCCGGAAGAATTATCAAAAGCACCATTGATAACCCAAGGGATATGTATATCAAGAATTACAAAGGATTAAGTGAAAACGGCATACTGCAGTTATACGAAGGTGAGAATATCAAAGAAAAAGTATTCAATTACGAACAGGACCTTTGGAGTTACTAATCTTTAAAGAATAAGTTTTTTATAAAATGCCCTGGTTTTTCCGGGGCATTTTTATTGAGCATTGATAGTTGAGCATTGTGTATTGAAAATTGCTTCCAAGTAAATATTCAACAATCAATATTCAATGTTCAATTTTCATTTTGTAGTGCCTTATGCACAATGGCAGCTTTAGATTTACCAATTACTTCTTCCAGTTCAGAAAAACTTGTTGCTTTTACATTTTTAACCGACCTGAATTTTTTCAATAACTGATCTGCAGTTGCTTTACCAATACCCGGTATTTTTTCAAGTTCGTTTTCTATGGCAGCCTTGCTTCTTTTGGCCCTGTGAAAGCTTATTCCAAAGCGGTGAACTTCATCCCTGATATACCGGATAAGTTTGAGGCTGTCGCTGTTCCAGTTCAGTTGTAATGAACTGGTATCACCTGCAAAAAAAAGTTCCTCTTTATTTTTTGCCAATCCAACCAACGTAGTTTTTCCATCAAGGTTTAAAGATCGGATACTTTCCAGTGCTGCACTTAGCTGGCCCTTTCCGCCATCTATAATCACCAGTTCTGGCAGTGGCTTATTTTCATCAATAAGCCTTTTATATCGCCTGTAAACCACTTCCTGCATAGAAGCAAAATCGTTAATGCCTGTTACAGTTTTTATATTGTAATGGCGGTAATCTTTTTTACTGGGTTGCCCGTCAATAAAGCAAACCATCGCGGCAACCGCATTTGTGCCGTGTAAATTAGAATTGTCAAAACATTCAATATGCCTGGGTAATTCTGGCAGATGCAGGTCTTCCTGTAATTGTAATAAGACCTCTTTTTTTTGGTCGGCTGTTTTTTCGTGCAGGTTTAGTGCTTTTTTTGAATTTATTTCAACCTTGAAATAATTCACATTTTTTTCTGAAAGCTCAAGCAGCTTCTTTTTGTCACCAAACCGTGGAACGGTTACTAAAATTCCTTCCTCAGGATAGTTTATTTCAAATGGTACAATGATCTCTTTTGCTTCACTGTTAAACGTTTCCCGAATTTGCCTGATTGCAAAATTGAGTATTTCTTCTTTGGGTTCATTGAGCTTTTTTTCAATAATGATGGTCTTGGTCTGAATGATACTTCCATTGTTTACTGCCAGGTAATTCACATATGACTGTTCTGCTTCATCCAGTATAGAAAATATATCTACTGTTCCCGTTTTTGTATTTACAACCATTGATTTCGATTGATACTGCTGCAGGTGTTCGATTTTATTTTTATAAATGGCTGCTTTTTCAAATTCAAGATTATTAGAATGGAATTTTAATTGTTTTTTAAACTCCTGTAAAACAGGCGAAAGGTTTCCCTTTAATAAATGTTTAAGCCGTTCCAGGCCTTCATCATAATCTTCCCGGGTTTGAAGATTTTCACAGGGGCCCTTGCAATTTCCAAGATGGTATTCCAGGCACACTTTGAATTTCTTTTTTTCGATGTTACTTTTTGAAAGATTGAGTTTGCAGGTTCGTAAAGGAATGTTTTGTTTTATGAACCCAAGCAGGTCTTTTACTTTGTTTACTGAAGTATAAGGCCCGAAATATTGTGAACCGTCATTGATTTTTTTACGCGTAAAAAATACCCTGGAAAAAGGTTCATTCTTTACAACTATATAAGGATAAGTTTTATCATCTTTCAGGTTGATGTTGAACAGCGGCTGGTATTCTTTTATAAGCGAATTTTCAAGAAAAAAAGCATCCTGCTCACTGTTTACGATGGTGAATTCTATTTTTTTGATTCGTTTTACAAGTTCTGCAGTTTTGTAGGTTGTAAAAGTTTTTGAGAAATAACTGCTTACCCTTTTACGAAGATGTTTGGCTTTTCCAACATATATTAAATCTCCTGCTTCGTTATAATACTTATATATGCCGGGTAAGGCAGGTATTGAGGCAGCAATTGAAGAAAACTCCTGTTGTGTCATTTTTTAAAAATCCCATTTTATGGTAACCTCTTTTTCTGTGATGGTTTTGCCGTCTTTATCCGTTACAAGTGAAACGATCCTGCAGCTTTTTCCATGCAGCCAGGTTAATTGAATCGTTTTATTGCCGGCAGTCTTTTTTAAAAGATAAACCCGTTTTACTTCATTGGTTTGGGGATCAATATATACATCCCAGTGTTTAAGGGAAAACGTATCGGGTAATGGCCCGGAAGGGTCATAAGTAAAAGTGAATGCATTGATTGTTTGGTCAAGGAATTTGCTTTCTGTGAACAGGTTGTTTAAATTGGTACTGTCTATTACCGGGAAAAGAAATAATTCAAATTCTGAATCTAACTGTTCCATTCTGATCCATGTAGAATCAATCCTGTTATTTAAGTTTGTAAGTTTTATGGGGTTAATGCCTTTGTTCCTGATCTCAGACAATTGCCCTTGAAAATAATCCGTAACAGGAAAAAAATCTGCAGATTCAGTTTTCGGTTTAACCGGATCTGTAACAATGCTGTTATTTTTTTCAGTACTATCAGGAGCATTATTACATGAATAAAAAATAAGCGCTGTAATCAGCAACTGGACAAAAAATTTCATACAGCAAATTTAACTGTTAACTTCATTAATGTTAAACTTAGGCAGTTAAAATATATTTCCAATTAGTTCTTTTGTGAATTTTCCAGACACGAATATCAATAGAAGAAAAATATTTGCCTGGGCTGAAAAGTTGAATAAAAAAAGGTTCATGAAAACACGAACCTGGTTTTTGTAATATATCTTCTTTTTTAACAGAATTAAAATCTTGAAATAATACCGATCTTTAAGCCAACATTATACAGTTTTTCATTGTAGCTGTATTTTTTACTGTAAGTAGACAATAACTGGTACCTGAGTTGAGGGCCGGCATTTAGTGTTAAACCACTTTTTGTTTTGTAACTGATAAATGTTTCTACTCCTCCATTGAGGTTCCATTTACGCATCAATGTATTATCCGTTACATAATTCTTCAGGTCTGAAGAAATAAAATAAGCATTTCCTTTTGCAACATAAGTTGGCTGTATGGTGGCTCCTGCAAACCATTTGAGGTTATTATTTCCCGCAATTTTAATATCGGCACCAACAGGTATAGAAACCTGGTATGTATTGTTGTTCAGCTTTGTTGAATAAACACCTGTTGTATTTGCCAATGTTGTGGTACGCGGCGAAAGTACAGGTAATTCAGTATTCAGGTCATTGAGCAATAAAGTAGTCATAGTTGGGTGCTTCAATTCATAAGCGTTGATGTTATAATTTGTATAATTCAACTGCACACCAATTTTCAGGTTAAGGATCTTTGTAATGCTGTAAAGGATATTTCCTCCTAATTCCATATTTACTGCAGGTGCCTGGCTAACCGCACTTTCGTATTGTTGTTCTGGTATTGTTGTATTTGATATGAATGATGTATTTGCAGGTATTGAATATGAATTATTTTTTGAAATAGAACGGTAACCGATGGATGGTGTTACATAAAACTGGAAGCTTGTTTTAGATTTCCATTTTGAAGCCGGTGGCTTATAATGAAAAGCATGGTCTTCTATCCATTCCTTGTCATTGATGACATCAAAAGCAATTGCTTTGTTTAATGATTTTTCATCTGTTTTTTCTACTGACTTAATATTGGCAGATAAATTGTTTTTTAATTCGCTGATGTTTAAATCTAGGTTGTTCAGATTGCTGTTTGTTATATTATTTGTTCTTTGTTTATTAATTGCAACATCTCCGGAGATATTTTCTGTATCTTTTTCAGCAGCCAATTTGTTTTCAGGTACTAAAGAATTACTGCTTTTGTTTGCTTGCTTTTTATAATATGATATGATATTTGCTGATTGAGAAGCTTGTTCAGCTAACTGAATATCAAATGGATTATGTTGCGTATTTGATTTCTTAGCATCTTTCCTGCTTAAGTCATTCAGAATATCCTGTTTGGGATAAGTAGTGGGTTCACTGGTTAGTGCTGCAGGCTTGTTAACCGGGTTTTGGTTGGAAATTTTAGCGGGAACTAAATTGGCAATAGTATAATTCTTCCCGGCATTTTGGTAATTAGTACCATTATTATTTGATAATCCAATAAAGATCACCGAGAAAATAAACAATAGCCAAACAGCAACAGACGGCCATCTG
>Ga0075163_10006152_pt1 | contig 15929 bp, 9 predicted proteins | sample JI1023141ADNA_FD_71478 | JGI IMG/M metagenome (GOLD analysis project Ga0075163, IMG submission 71478) | Wastewater effluent complex algal communities from Wisconsin, to seasonally profile nutrient transformation and Carbon sequestration -... | ecosystem: Engineered > WWTP > Effluent > Algae... | reverse complement strand
GTCAGGCGACGCCGTGCTCGGCCGCCGGCGCGAAGGTCGCCTTGGCGACCACCTGGCCGCGCAGGGTCAGGGTCAGGACCGTGCCGTCGCCCTGGAGGTACGGCTTGGGCAAGAGCAGGTAGTAGTTGGTGACGCCGTCGACGCCGTCCTCGGGCGGGGTGCCCTGGTCCTTGGCGCCCGGGCTGCCGGTCAACATCCGCACCCGCTCGCCGGGCTTGAGCACGAAGCCGGGGTCGATGATGCCGAGCTCCCGACGCTTGGCCTGGCCGCGCCGACCGACGCTCATGCCGCAGCCGCGGGTGACGAACGGGAGCGTGCCGTCATTGGCCAGCACGACCCACTCGGTGTTGAGCTCGGCGGGGTCAGCGGCGGGGTGGATTTCGACGAAGCGGATCGCCATCGGGGCGCGGAGAATAGCGATCGCGCGTCGCCCTGTCGAGGCGTTGCAAACCCGCGGCGCGCGACGATAATCGCCGCCATGACCAAGGCGGTGATCCGCGTCGTCGCGGCTGTGATCGAGCACGACGGCCGGTACCTGATCACCCAGCGCAACGCCACCGCGGTCTTGCCGCTCCTGTGGGAGTTCCCGGGCGGCAAGGTCGAGCCCGGCGAGACCGACGACCGCGCCCTCCTGCGCGAGGTCCGTCACCGGATCGGCGTCGAGGTCGTGGTCGGCGCGCCGCTCGGCGAGCACCGCCACGAGTACGCCCACTACGACATCCACATGGTCATGATCGGCTGCAAGCTGGTCGACGGCGCGGTGCCGTACCCGGCGACGGTCGCCGACCTGCGCTGGGTCACCTCGCGCGAGTTCCTCGACTACGAGTTCCCCCCGGCCGACGAGACCACGCTCAGCCGCCTGCTCGGGCTGATGCGGAACTGACGCGGCGGCGGCGGCGACCGAGGAGCGCGGCGACCACGGCGGTCAGCGCCAGGCTGGCGGTGGGCGCGGCGCCAGTCGAGCAGCACCCGCCCGGGGTCCCGGGCAGCGGGTCGCCAGCGTCGGGGCTCGCCCCCGGGCCGGCGTCGACGCCCGCGGGGGCCAGGTGGACCAGGACGCCGTCGGACAAGATGTCGGGTGAGCGGCCGCCGTCCGACAGGGCGCGCACCGCGATCACGTAGCGCTGGCCATCGACCAGGGGGACCCCGGTGCGGGTGAACGAGGTCGCGTCGACGCGCTGCCACGGCGGGTAGACCACGTAGCCGCCCTCGGCGTGGGCGATCGCGACCTCGTAGCCGGTCGCCCCCGGGACCGGATCCCACGACGCCGACAGGGTGTCGCGGCTGTCGATCTCGTCGACGTCGTCGCCGCTGCCGGTCCGCGGGTCGAGATCGCGGACCACGCCCGGGCCGCGGATCGGCGCGTGCTTGAGGCCGTACAGGTAACCGTCGGCCACCGAGACCAGGAGCTCGTCCTTGCCGTCGGCGTCGGTGTCGGCGACCGCGGTCGCGCCGACCGGCGCGCCGAAGGGCACCGCGAAGTCGAGGGCGCCAGCGCAGGGATCGATCGCGTACAGCCAGCCGTCGCTCGAGCCGATCACCGCGCTGGGCCGGCCGCGACCGGTGAGGTCGCCGTGGACCAGCGGCGACGCCAGGACGCCGAGCTTGGCGGCGGCGGTCTCGGCGGCGCTGGCGTCGGTGAAGAGCTGACCGCCGGCCAGCACCACCGAGCGCACGACCCGCCCCGCAGCCGGGTCGATGACCTTGACCAGCCCGGGCCGCAGCGAGGTCGCCACCGCATGCCAGCGGCTGTCGCACCGAACCAGCCCGACGTACGGGTAGGGCCGATCGTCGGTGTCGGTGAACAGGTTGGTCACCAGATCGTGATCGACGGCGCGGAGGGGCATGAAGCCGCCCGACAACACCAGCTCGGCGCCCGGATCGCTGTCGAGGTTGACCACCGTCGGCTGCAGATAGGTCGTGACCGCGCCCGGCGGGTTGGCGCTGGCCAGCACCGCGCCATCGACGCCGCTCATCACGTAGGTCCGGTAGTGGTGGTAGATCACGTCGTCGCGGCCGTCGCCGTTCCAGTCCGTGACCGCCACGCCCGACGGAAACTTGGCCGGCCCGGGGTTGAGATCGGTGGTCCACAGGTGGCGGCCGTCGGTGCCAGCCAGCGCGGTCGTGCGGATCACCGCGTCGCTGGCCCGGCCCCACTGCACGATCAGATCGGGCACGCCGTCGCCGTCGAGGTTGCCGGTGACCACGTCGTTCCACGCGTCGCCGCCGATCGGCACCTCCCACCGGATCGCCCCCAGACCATCGAGCCGCGCCAACGACTCGACCGCCGGCACCGCGCCGTCGTCGCGCCGCCGGCACACCAGCCCAGGTGAGCCGCCGAGGTCGGGCACGATGTTGGGCGCGACCGTGCCGCGCAGCTCCCACAGTCGGAGCGGCGGCGCGGCGTTGGTGGCGTTCCGGGCGTCGAAGGCGGCCAGGGTGCGCCGGCTATCGGCCACCACGACCTCGTGGGCGGCGTCGCCGGTGAGCTGCCCAGCCACGGGGGCCTGGGCCTGGTGCTGCCAGGCCCCGGGGTCGTAGTACTGCCCGGCGCGAAACGAGCCGCGCGAGGTCAGCGCGGGCAGCGCCAGCGTCGTGACCCGGCCGTCGCTGGTCGACACCACCAGGGCATCGCCGGCCCGCCACGCCGCCAGCACCTCGGCGTCGGGCGCGGCCCGCCACGACCGCAGGGTCAGGTCGGCCGGCTGCCGGGCGTCGTAGACCAACAGCTCGTTGGGCCGCTTGGTGTCGACGGTCGCCAGGTCGAGGGCGCCGTCGCCGTTGACGTCGATCAAGATCGGCCGCACCGCCAGCGGCAGGCGCCCGGCCAGGGCCGGATCGCGGGTCGGCAGGATCCGCCGGTCCTTGAGGCGCCACGCCAGGGTCATGCGCACGGCGCCGTCGCGATCGAAGCGCCAGCCCAGGAGCTGCTGGCTGGCCTGGGTGACCAGGAGCGCGACCTCGGCGGTCGGAGTCAAGATCGCGACCTGCTGCTGCCCGGGCACGGTGGCCAGGACCGCGCCGGTCGCGGCGTCGAGGATCGTGGTCACCGGCTCGCCGTTGGCCGCGGTGCCCGTGGCGATCAGCTCGAGCGCGCCGTCGCCGTCGAGATCGCCGATGCGATCGCTGCCCATGACGAAGTCGCCGTCGCGATCGCCGACGTCGGTGGTCCACACCCGCTCGAGGCGGGCCGGCCCGGTCCGATACCGGAACACCATGACCCGGTGGCCGCTGCCGGGGTTGGTCAGGACCGAGCCCTGCCAGCACGCCAGCTCGAGGCCCGTCCCGGGCAAGAGCTCGACGGCCTCGCAGTAGGCCGCGGTGGTCCACGGCCCGAGGTCGTCACTGACCGCGACCTGGACCCCGGTCGCGCCGTCGAGGAGCCGCAGGTCGTTCTGGGTCGCGAGCACGAACTCCGGCGCGCCGTCGCCGGTGAAGTCGGCGACCTGCATCTGCCGCGCGCCGCCACACGCCGACGACGGCAGCGCCCACAGCCGGCGCGGCGCCGCGAACCCGTCGGCGAAGGTGTAGACGAAGCCGGGGGTGCCGCTGCGCAGCGCGCAGCAGAAGCACTCCTGCACGATCAGCTCGGCCCCGGGGCGACCGTCGACGTCGGCCAGCCGGACATCGGCCAGCGTGCCCATCTCACCGATCGGCTCAGCCCACAGGAGCGCCCCGGTGGCGCGGGCGAACACGAACGCGCGATCGCCCGAGCGCGCGATCACCTCGCGGGTGCCGTCGCCGTCGAGATCGGCGTCGCCGACCAGGCCGGTCAGCTCGAGGTTGTCGCTGTGCCAGCGCGGCGTGCCCTCGAGCGACAGCGCGCGCAGCCGTCCCCCGCCGACGTAGGCGACGTCGCCGTCGGTCAGGGGGATCACCTGGCCGGTCCCCAGCGCGCCGCCCAGGTACTGCCGCCAGTAGGGCGCCGGGTTCACCAGGTCGCTCGTGCCCGCGGCCAGGCCGGTCCGCCGCGCGTCGTGGCGCGCCATCGGCCAGTCGGCGGCGGCGGGGGCAGCGGTCGCGGTGACCACCGCGAGGACGACAGTGAGACGCACGGGGGCCATCGGTTCTCCTGGGAGGGCGCGCGGCGCCCCACACCTATCTATGGCCGATGAGTGACCGAAAGCCCGGCCCGCGTTCACCGCGAGCGCGCGCCGAGCATGATCTCGATCACACGATCCTGGTCGGCCGCGGTCAAGCTCGAACCGCTGGGCAGGCACAGCCCGCGCTCGAACCGGTCGGCGGCGACCGCTCCGCCGCGCACCGGCGCCTCGGCGAACACCGGCTGCAGGTGCATCGGCTTCCACACCGGACGGGCCTCGATGTCGGCGGCCTCGAGGGCGCGACGGACGGTCTCGCGGTCGGCCCCGAACTCCCGCGGGTCGAGGGTGACGCAGGTCAACCAGGTGTTGCCGACCACCCCGGGCGCGTCGTCGAGGAAGGTCACGCCCGGGACCCCGGCCAGGGCCGCGCGATAGCGGGCGTTGACCGCGCGCCGGGCCGCGACCCGCTCGGGCAGGACCGCGAGCTGGGCCCGGCCGACCGCGGCCAGGAGGTTCGACAGCCGGTAGTTGAAGCCGATCTCGACGTGCTGGTAGTGCGGCGCGGGCTCGCGGGCCTGGGTCGACAGCTTGCGGGCGTGGCCGAGCCAGTCGGGTCGGTTGCCGATCAGCGCGCCGCCGCCGCTGGTGGTGATGATCTTGTTGCCGTTGAACGAGAACACCCCGAGGTCGCCCTGACCGCCGACCGGCTGGCCGCGGTAGGTCGAGCCCAGGGCCTCGGCGGCGTCCTGGATGAGGATCGCGCCGTGGCGGGCGCACAGCGGCGCGAGGCGATCGTAGGCGCAGCTCTGGCCGTAGAGATCGACCGCGATCACCGCGCGGATCGGCTGGCCGGCGCGCTCGCTGTCGACCAGCTCCTCCTCGAGGAGCTCCGGGTCCATGGTCCAGGTGGCGTCGCAGTCGATGAAGACCGGCGTGGCGCCGACGTAGACCACCGGGTTGGCGCTGGCCGAGAAGGTCAAGGTCGAGACCGCGACCCGATCGCCCGGGCCGACCCCGGCCACCAGGAGCGCCAGGTGCAGCGCCGCGGTGCCGCTCGCCAGCGCGACCGCGCCGCCGACCCGCGCCGCGAGGGCCAGCTCGCCCTCGAAGGCGTCGACGTGAGGCCCGAGCGGCGCGATCCAGTTCGACGCGATGGCCTCGGCGACCAGGGCCTGCTCGCGACCCGACAGGTGCGGCGGTGACAGATAGATGCGCGCCATCAGTTGAGCACGGCGTCGGCGTCGACCGCGCGGCCGGCCGGGTTGGGCTCAGGGGCGGCGGCGGCGCCGCGCGGTTGCCCGCGCACGCGATCGAGCACGGCCCGGGCCACGATCAGCGCGTCGACGGTGAGCGAGCCGTGTTCGACGTACCAGCGATCGAGGGCCTGCTCGTCGTCCCAGGTCGCGGACCGGCCGCGGTGGAGCTGGGCCCAGCCGACCAGCCCCGGCTTGACCGTGAAGCGCTCGCGCGCCATCGCGACGTACTGCGGGTGCAGCGGGCGCGGGCCGACCAGGCTCATCTCGCCGCGGACCACGTTCCACAGCGCCGGGAGCTGATCGATGCCGGTGGCGCGCAGCCACGCGCCGAGCTCGCTGGCGGCGTGGGTGCGGAGCTGCCACATCGCGAACGGCTCACCGCCGCGCCCGGCCCGCAGGTACCGGGTCAAGGCCGGCGCGCCGACCTCGGCCCGCGCCGCGGCGGCGGCCGCCGCCAAGAGCGGCCCGGTCGCGAGCACCGCGACGCCCGCCCCGACCAGATCGAACGCCCGCTTGGTCACGCGTCGGAGGAGCCGCATCAGGAGGACTGTAGCAAACCTCGCCGGCCCCGCTGATCGATCAGCGCCGCGTACTGATCGGCGACCCGGGCCCAGACCTCGGACATGCGGAAGTCGCAGAGGACGCGCGCCTGGGCGGCTGCGCCGTGGGCCGCGGCCCGCGCCGGGTCGGTCAGGTAGCCGGCGATCGCCCGGGCCAGGCCGGCGACGTCGCCGACCTCGACCAGGGCGCCGGTGACGCCGTCGACGATCACGTCGACACAGCCGGGGATGCGCGACGCCACCGCCGGGGTCGCCATGGCCCCGGCCTCGAGCAGCACGTTGGCCAGGCCCTCGCGATGCGACGGCAGCACGACGACGTCGGCGGCGGCGTAGATCGGCCCGACCTCGCGCTGATCGCCGAGCAGGTGGATCGTCGGCGCCGCCAGCGCGGCCCGGGTCGCGCCGTCGATCGGGTCGGTGGGATCGTCAGGCCCGACGATCCAGAGCTGGGCGTCGGCGCGCCCGAGCCGCGCCCAGGCCGCGACCAGCTCGGCCAGGCCCTTGTCGCGCGACACCCGGCCGACGAACGCCACCACCGGACCGGTCGCGCCGTGGGCTGCGCGTAGCGCCGCGCCCGCCGCCGCGTGGCGCACCGGATCGAAGCGCGCCGGATCGACGCCGTTGCCCGAGCCCGGACCGAGCACGACCGCGCGGTCGGCGGCGACCACACCCAGGGCGACCGCGCGCGCGCGCAGGCTCGGCCCGACGCAGATCACCTGATGGGCGAGCTGGCAGGTGACGCGGTGCCCCGCCCACAAGACCGCCCGCCGGGCCCCGCGCGCGGTCAGGTGGCGCAGCCCGCGCAGGGTGTGGACCCGCACCGGCACGCGACTGACCGTCGCCGCCACCATCGCTAGGAGCCCCGCCTTCGGCGTCGAGCCGTCGATCAGGGTCGGCCGCAGCCGGGCCAGGAGCCCGACCAACTGGGCCAACGCCCGCGGGTCCGAGCCGAGCGCGATGTCGCGCTGGATGTCGACCGCGTGGTGGGTCGCGCCCTCGGCGGCGGCCAGCGCGCCAGCCGGCTCGCCGCGTCCCGTCACCAGGTGGACGTCGAAGCCGCGCCGCCCGAGGTAGGCGAGCTGGCCGCGGACCAGGAGCGCGCTGCGCGGGTCGGTGAGCGCCAGCACGATGCGCGTCATCGAAACGTCACGCTACCACCTTCGCCCGTCGGTCCGGGCGTCACTATACTGATCGTCGACGCGCGCGGCGCGTCCCCCATGACCAGCACGGCCAGCACCAGCGGCGCGTTCCGCTTCGTCGACGGCACCCTGACCGAGGTCGAGCGACCGGCCGCCCCCGAGCCGCCGCCGCGCGGCGCCACCCCGCCCCACCCCGGCACCCGCGGCCCGGTCCCGACCGAGCTGACCGCGCCCGAGCTCCTGCTCAACCGCGAGCTGACCTACCTGAACTTCTGCTGGCGGGTGCTGCACGAAGCCGAGGACGAGCGCGTGCCGCTCCTCGAGCGGTTGAAGTTCGTCGCGATCGTCTCGGCCAACATCGACGAGTTCTTCCAGAAGCGCATCGGCGGCCTGAAGCAGCAGGTCGGCGCCGGCCTGACCGCGGTCACGCCCGACGGTCGCTCGCCGACCCAGCAGATCGCCGAGTGCTTGCAGATGATCTCCGACCTCGAGCGCCGCAAGACCGCGCTCCTCGACGAGCTGCGCGCCCGCCTGGCCGACCACGGCGTGGTGATCGCGGCCTGGCGCGACCTCGGCGCCGACGAGCGCGCCCAGGTCCGGGCCTACTACCTCGACAACATCTTCCCGCTGGTCACGCCCCAGGCGATGGACCCGGCCCACCCGTTCCCGTTCGTCTCGAACCTGTCGCTCAACCTGCTGGTCACCCTGCACTACCCCGACGATCCCGAGCCGCTCCTGGCCCGGATCAAGGTGCCGATCGGCGCCGGCATCCCGCGCTTCCTCCAGCTCGGCCCGACCCGCTTCGTGCCTCTCGACGAGGTCATGGTCGGCAACCTCGATCTGCTGTTCCCCGGCATGGAGGTCGATAGCTGCGCCCGGTTCCGGGTCACCCGCAACGCGATCACCGAGCGCGAGGAGGGCGAGGCCGACGACCTGCTCGAGCTGATCGAGATCGAGCTGCGCGAGCGCCGGTTCGCGCCGATCGTCCGGCTCCAGGTCGAGAAGACCATGACCGCGTACCTGCGCGGCAAGCTGGCGGCCGAGCTAGGCCTCGACGAGCGCGACGTCTTCGAGGCCGAGGGCATGCTCGGCCAGCGCGACCTCATGGAGCTGGCCGGCCTCGACGTGCCGGCCCTGCGCGACCCGCCCCACGCCCCCGGTCCGCCGGTCGACCTGCTCGGCGAGCGCTCGATCTTCCACACCATCCGCGACGCCGGCAGCGTCCTGGTCCATCACCCCTACGAGTCGTTCCAGCAGTCGGTCGAGCGGTTCCTGCGCGAGGCCGCCAGCGATCCGAAGGTCCGCGCGATCAAGGCCACGCTGTACCGGACCTCGCGCGACTCGCAGGTCATCAAGCACCTGATCAACGCCGCGCTCGGCGGCAAGCAGGTCGCGGTCGTGCTCGAGCTCAAGGCCCGCTTCGACGAGGAGGCCAACATCCGCTGGGCCAGCCGCATGGAGCGGGCCGGCATCCACGTCACCTACGGCGTCGTCGGCCTGAAGACCCACTGCAAGCTGGTCCTGGTCGTGCGCCAGGACTACGACGGCCTGCGCCGCTACGCCCACATCGCCACCGGCAACTACCACGCCGGCACCGCCCGGCAGTACGCCGACCTCGGCCTGTTCACCTGCGACAAGGTCCTGGGCAGCGACCTGACCGAGCTGTTCAACTACCTGACCACCGGGTTCCGGCCCAAGCGCAAGTACGGCAAGCTCCTGCCGGCGCCCAAGAACCTGAAGGCCGCGCTCCTCGACAAGATCGAGCGCGAGATCCGCCACGCCGAGAAGGGCCGCGAGGCCCGACTGCAGTGGAAGGTCAACGCGCTCGAGGACGTCGATATCGTCCGCGCCCTGTACCGCGCTTCCCAGGCCGGGGTCGCGATCGATCTCATCGTCCGCGACACCTGCCGGTTGCGGCCCGGCCTGCCCGGCATCTCGGAGCACATCCGGGTGGTGTCGGTGGTCGGCCGCTTCCTCGAGCACGCCCGGGTCCTGTACTTCCACAACCACGGCAAGCCCGAGTACTACCTGGGCTCGGCCGACCTGATGCAGCGCAACCTCGAGCGCCGGGTCGAGGTCCTCGCGCCGATCGACGACCCGCGCCTCCAGGCCGAGGTCCGGCACTTCCTCGACGTCCAGCTCGCCGATCAGCGCGGCGCCTGGGACATGATGCCCGACGGCAGCTACCGCCAGCGCCGCGGCGACGACGGCGCCCGCCACGCCCAGCAGCAGATGATCGAGCACACCGATCGCCGCTTGAAGGACGCCACGCGCCTGCGCCGCCGCAAGGTCGCCGGGATCGCCCGCCGCAAGATCCGCTAGGGCGCTAGTTCAGGGGGACGTCGACGATCACCGGGTCGTGGGCGAGGGTCAGGCCGGCCTCGAGGCTCCCGAAACAGGTCGCGTCCTTCGGATCGCGGGGGCCGAGATCGATCGAGGCATACACGACGCGGTTGTCGATCTGGATCCGCGCATAGGCCCTCGGCGCCTCGAGCTTGTCGACCTGGCGTAGCGTGGTCACCAGGCGCGCGGTGGCTGCGTCCGAGATGCCGGCAGTGTGCTGATACAGCCGAGCGAGCTGATCTGGGATCGACTGGCAGAGCGCCACGTTCACAGGCGGGCCCTTGCGGTACGCGACCTGGATCGCATCGACCTGGCCCACGACCCGTCGGTAGCGCTCTTCCTTGCCAAGCCTGGCCACATACGAGTGCACATCGTCGACCGCGGTGTAGGTCACGCCGAAGAACGCGACGTGGTCGCGCTCGCGGACCTTGCACCCCCGGCCGGCTGGACCGATATAGGCGTGCTCCTGAGACGGTCGGCTGCTCGGCCCGTCGGGTTCGGGCAGCGTGATCGGGCACCGCGCCACGAAGTCAGCGTGCAGGTTGGCGTACGGCCCCAGGCCGAGCGACGGCGGCGCATCGGGGGGCGGGGGCGGCGGGACGTGGCCGTCGGGCGGCGGCCCCGCATCGTCCGCAGCCGACGGCGGCGGTCCGGCAGATGGCGCTCCGCGCTCGCGACAGCCCACCGTCAGTAGCGCCAGTCCGAGGCCGAGCAGCCCAAGGCCAGCCAGCCATCGGTCCCTGGTCCGATCGAACCCATGGGGGTCGGTCCCCGCGTCGCGCGTCGTCATGTTCGTGCCTCTCTCGCAGGCCCTAGGCCTCGAGTCTAACGAAGCGCGCCCCCCGGTTGTTCCCGGTCGCGACGCAGTTCCTTCGGATCGCTTGGGCCGTGCCGGTGCTGGCCGGCGTGGGCGGTCGACCACGAGTCAGCGGGGGCGCGGGATGCGGGCGCCGACCGTGGCGGTGGTGCGGGGGCAGAGGGTGATGTTCGAGCGGGTGCCGACGTCGTAGGCGGACAGCGGGGCGCCGTCGTCGACGGTGAGGGTGACCAGGGCGCGCAGCTCGGAGAGATCGGGGTCGGGGGCGGCGCGCTCGAGGGTGGCGAGGAGCGGGCCCGTGGGGAGCGACACGCGGAGGGCGCGCTCGCGCAGGCTGCCGTCGGGGTAGAGGCAGTTGGACAGCGCGAGGTCGACCTCGGCGGGGAGGCGGGCGCGGCGGCGGGCGGCGAGGTCGGGGCGGAGGGTCTCGTCGCCGACCGGGTGGGCGGTGACGGCCTCGAAGAGCGGCGTCGCGGTGCCGTAGTGGTCCTCGGGGTGGAGCCACGGCAGGTAGCCATGGCGGGCCTCGAGCTCATCGCGCCAGGTGTCGACGCGCCGCTGGTAGAGCGTCTGCCGGTAGTCGCCCATGCTGCCGTAGGCCCGCGAGTAGCCGTAGACGTCGGCGCCGACGTAGGACAGCGCGCGGAGGTGCGGAGAGAGCGCGAGGTGATCGAGGGCGCGGATGGTCAGGGCCTCATTGTCCTCGAGGTCGAGGAAGTTGACGCGTCCGAGGTGCGGCGACAGCGCCAGCGCCGCGACGTGATCGTCGGTCAAGGCGTTCAGGCGGGTGTGCTCGTTGCGGAGCATCCGGTTGGGCAGGATCAGCGTCCGGATCCGGTCGAGGTGCGGCGACGCGACCAGCTCGTCCAAGACCGGCGGGCAGTAGGTCAGCGTCAGGTGCCGCAGCGGCGCCAACTCGTAGAGGAAGGCCGCGAAGTCGAGAAAGGCCCGGGCCTTGATCGCGACGTGCTCGATGAAGCCGCGGACGAAGAAGCGCTGCTCGGTGAAGTCGTCGGTGACCGAGAGCTCGTGGGTGCCGTATTCGGCGACGAACGGCAGTCGCATCTCGTCCGGGTCGAACTGGTAGCCGTCGCGCAACCAGAAGGGTGCGAGGGCCGCCTTTGGATCGGCGCGCAGCGCATCGTGCGTGTTGAGCTGTGCCTCGATGAACCAGGCGACATCCGCGGGGTTCGACGGCGACTCGTGCCACTCGGGTGCGCCTCGCGCCACCGACTCCCGCGTCCGCCAGCGTGCCGGCGCCTGCGTGTTCATCCAGGTCGCGTACTTCCGCCGGAGAGTGTCGTCTTCCGGGTCCGCCAAGATCTGCGCAAACAGCTCCGGGTGCTCCGGCACCGCGCGATCGCCACGGTCGGCCAGCAGCTGGCGATAGAACGGGACGCCAGCGCTGACCGGGTCATGGGGCCAGGTGCGCTTCTTCTCGTTGGCCTCGCGGCGCTCGATCGTCTCGCGGAGCTGGCGGGCGTAGTCCTCATGGCTATAGGTGTCGACGAAGATCGGGTTGCGCCAGCGCCCCCGCTTGGCGACGAACTCCGGCTGGTCGTCGGTGCAGCTCTCGACCAGGTAGCACTCAGTGCAGTAGTACTCGTGCCGCTTCACGTAGTCGTAGGCGTCCTTCGCAGGCTGGCCCGAGTACGTGGCATTCATCGTGGTGCGGCTCGTCTTCACGCTGCCGCTGCCGCAGCGCGGACACCGCAGGTCGTGCTTCTCGGTCGCAGGCGTGGCTGCGGGGGCCACCGATGTGGGCGGAGCGTCGGGCGTGGCCGGCGTAGTGGTCATGGCGTACCTCCCGGGTGAATCGGCGCGAGGGCGAGCGCGAGCAGCCGGCCGAGCCGCTCCACTGCACGCGGATCCGTGGGCGCGGCTGCGACTTCCATTTCGATCCGGTACCAGTCCCGCGCCGACCTCAGCGCGGCCGAATCGATGTCGAAGGTACGCCCGCCCAGCCGCGGTTGCTTCGCAAGAGCCCTTTGATACGCGTCCAGATACGCCTTGCTCGCAGCTTCTTGAATGCGCTGCACCTCCGCCGCCGAGAGCGCCCCCTCGGGGAGCTTGCTCTCGAGGGCTCCCAAGAGCCGTCCCAGGTCGGCGCCGGCCGCGGGCTTGTCGCCCTTGGGTGCGTGAGCGCCGTCGAGGTTCGCGGCGACGTCCTCGGGGAACCCGCGGCTCATCTCGCCGACGTTGACCGCGTACAGGTCGCGCCAGGCGCGTTGCTCCGGATCCCAGCCGCCGACCGTGAAGTTCTCGAGCTGGGCATTGCCATGGTAGGCGCTCGGCGGCAGATCGGCGGCGAGGAAGGGCTCGTAGAGCGTGGCGCGCATGGCCGCGCGGATGGCGTCGGCGTTGGTGCGACCGCCGAGGGCCGCGATACGCGCGGGGTCGTCGAAGGAGGCGAGCAAGTGGTCGGCGTCAGCCTTGCGCGCCGCACGACGGCCGGCGGCGTCGAGGTTCGGATCGGTGAAGTGTGCGTGCAGCTCGGCCAACCCCTGGGCCGCGCGGACCACCGCGGATCGCAGCTTCAAGAGTTCATCGGCGCGCGCTTCGGGATGGGCCCTGCCTAGCCCCGCCCCCAGCTCCTCGAGGCTCGTCCCCGGCACGGCGTCCATCAGCACCGACTCGCCGGCCTCACCGCCGTCCTGCGTCGCACCCAGGCCGCCGCGCTCGCGGGGCGTCCGCAGCGTCGCCAGGTCGGCCTCGGCGAGCTGCTTGAGGACGGCGCGCTCCGCCCGCGCGGCGCGGTCGCGGCCGAAGACCTTCCACACCCCGAGCGACACGCCGTCGATCGTCACGTCGTACACCGCGTCGCCCGAGGTGCCACCGCTGCGCTCGGTCACCCGCACCTTGTCGGGCGGAGCGGCCGGGAGCTGCTCGACCATGAAGCGGCGGATCTGCGCGGCCCACTGCCCGCGGTCGCCGAGCTCGAGGGCGAACTCGGTGCCCGGGAGCTGATAGTCGCGACGCGCGTCGGCCACCGCGCCGCGCGCCAGCCGATCGCCGGCGACCTCGAGACCGCCGGAGACGTTGGTCGAGTCGGGCGACAAGGTCCGCCCGTCGAACAGCTCGACGCCAGCGGCGGCGGCGCGCTTCACGCCGGCGCCCCAGGCCTCGCGATCCTGGGCGCGCACCCACGGCTCGGCGTCGGCGGCGAACGCGCCGGCGCCACGTAGCACGTAGTTCGCCGCCTCGTGGCGTAACCCTACGAGCTGGGTCCGGGCCTCATCGTAGAACACCGGTACGAGGATACCCCCAGGCGGCGGCAGCCCGAAGAGCTCGAGCAGGTGAGTCGCTTTGGTCTGACCGTAGGCGTAGACGATCTGATCGTAGACCTTGGGCGGCTGCGCCTCGCCGGTGATCACGTCGGTCATCACCACCTCGTAGCGGCCGTCGGAGCGTCGGGTGATCGATCTCGGTCGCCCGGTGCCCAGGTGGATGTTGGGGTGGTCGCCGGCGGCGCCCGGCGCCCGGTTGCGCGGGATGCTGAGGCCGGGGTGCGCTTCGATCTCGAGGGCGGACCGCACCGCGGCCAGCGCCGCGGGGTCGTCGCTCTGCTTGGCGGCCGCGATCCGCTCGTTCCAGTAGGTCTGGCGACCCGGGCTGACGTCGCCGATCAGGTCGACCTGGCTCCCCTTGGTGGCGCCCATCTCGGCGCCCCAGTCGGCGCTGGGTGAGCCGGGCACGGCCAAGATGCGCCCGTCCTCGATCAGCTTGGCGCGCACCTGGGGATCCGAGGCCGCGAGGAGCGAGCCGTCGGCGCGTCCATCCGCCAGGGTCTCGGGATCGGTGATCTTGGCGAGGGGCTCGACGCGCGCCGCGCCGGCGCCGGTCAGATCGTCGAAGCCGTCGCTGTAGACCCACAGCTCCTTGCCGTTGGCCAGGCGCAGGCGGGCGCGGGCCGCGACCTCGGGGACCTGCCACGAGCCATCCGCCGGCGGGTTGGCCGGGCGTAGCTCGAGGCGACCGATCACGCGACCGTCGACCATCGACGCCTGCGCCTCGAGCCATCCCAGGAGCATCGCGTCGTCGAGCTCGGCCGAGGTCACGAAGCCGGCGTCCTGGGCCAGGCTGGTCTCGTGGACGGGCAGACCGGGCTGGCGGATCGCGTCGGCGTGTTGGCCGATCCGCAGGTCGCCCTGGTTGGCCAGGACCGACGGCGCGCCGCCGTCGGCGATGGTGAGCTGCTCGTCGAGCGGCCGCGGCTTGAACGCCGGCGGCTGCGCGCCTTGATGGATCGCGCCCTGGGGACCCGCGCCGACCTGCACGCGCCGCGACCGCACGAAGGTGCGCATCGACAGCTCGCCGAGGATGAGAGCCTGGCGGGCCGCGACCACGCCGCGGATCGACGCGAGCTGCCGCTGGCGTCGCGCCAGCTCGGCCGGATCCGCCGGCGCGCCGCGATCGCGCACGCGGCCGGTCCGACGGTCCTGGGCGAACGTGGTGGTGCGATCGCCGTCGGTGACCGTGGCCCGCGGCGCAGTGACGTCGGACACGTCGTGTTCGACTGCGAGCCCGACCCGGGCCGCGGTGTCGGCGGCGACCGCGACCTCGATCGCGCCGCCGCGGGCGCTGCCCTCGGCGTCGCGCGACAGACCGGCGCCGTCGTGGAGCTTGTCTCGCACCGCGGCGTCGACGCGATCGGTGCGGCGGTTGAACTCGCCGGCCATCGAGCGCGCGGCGTGGGCGTCGGAGGCATCGCCGGCGACCAGGAGCTGGTCCAGGAGCTCGGCCTCGGCGCGCACCAGCGCCTCGTGCTGATCGTACAGCTCGGCCAGCGCGGTCGGGTCCGGCGCGGCCTCGATCCGGGCCACCAGCGCATCGGCGGCGGCCAGGCCGGGGCGCAGGCGCTGATACGCGAGGTCGAAGCCTCGACCGTGGAGCTGGGCCAGCGCCTTGCGCACCGCCGCGACGTGGTTGCCCAGGCCCCGGGCCAGGCCGAGCGTCGCGCCGGACAGGAGCCAGTCGCCGACCGTCTCGGGCGTCGGCGCGGTCTCACCGAGGAGGCGACTGCCGGCGTAGTCGACCGCGGCCCCCATGATCACGTCCGCCGACAGATGCGTGACGGTGAGGTGGAAGTGACCGAAGAACCGCGCCTCATCGAGGCGTATGCGATAGAGCCGCGACACCGCGCGCTCGATCGCCGCGCCAGCGAACACCATGCCGCCGTTGATGAGCGCGAGCGTCCCGACGTGGCGCGGGTCGTCGAGCAGGAGCTTCTGCCCCGCGGTGTTGAGCGCGACGTCGGTCACGACCGTCACGACTTGACCGACGCGCTTCGCGGTCGCAACCCCGCGCACGGTCGAGCCGAAGCGCGCTGCGTAGGCGCCGCGCGCCGCGCCGCCGACCGCCGATGCGATCCCCATGCTCGCGAGCGAGATCGCGATCGACATCGCCAGGGTCGCGACCATCTTCGCGGTCTGCGCGGTCTCGATGGCCTCGTGGGCCGCGCCCTCGTGCTGCGTGCCCTCGGCGTCGAGGCCACCCAGGAGCTCGAGGAAGTAGTGACTGCTGAACCAGCGCCCGAGCTGGCCGCGCAGCTTCTCGACCGCGGCGCGCCGGTCGGCGACGTCGCTGCGCCGCGCCTTGCCGTGCTTGTCGAGGAGCGACTCGGTGAAGTCGGCGGCCTCGCGCAGCGCGCCGCGGACGTGATCGTTGCCGTCGAGGTCGGCCAGGACCTTGGCGAGCTGCCGGCACTGGACGACCACCAGCCGGCCCTGGCGGTACAGCGCCAGCTCCTCGGCCTCGACCGCCAGCGCCTC
>Ga0075163_10006151_pt1 | contig 15929 bp, 19 predicted proteins | sample JI1023141ADNA_FD_71478 | JGI IMG/M metagenome (GOLD analysis project Ga0075163, IMG submission 71478) | Wastewater effluent complex algal communities from Wisconsin, to seasonally profile nutrient transformation and Carbon sequestration -... | ecosystem: Engineered > WWTP > Effluent > Algae... | reverse complement strand
AGTCCAGCGGTATTAGTCAGTGTCATCTGCAAATCAGTCATGGGGTATCCTCAATTTTCGTTTGCGTTACCAGATTAAACTGCTTACTGAGACTTTCTTTGATTTTATCCAGCCCGCGCTCAAAGCCGACTTTAGCCTTTCTCGATGTGCCGCCCAAATAAATCAGAGCACCGTTATCTGATTTTTCGACAGCGCACCAGAAGTGTCTGTGCGGTACAGCGGCAAGAAAAATGCCAACCATAATGATGATAAAAGCGACATAAGTGACTGGCAATCCCGGATCGCATTTATATTGCAAACCTGTGATGGGCAACACTTTGACAAACTTCATCTGGACATCACCAAGACTGATGGACTGTCCCACGGGTACTACTTGCAAAAGCTTGGGTGCTTCCCACTCCCGCCTCTTACCAAATACTCTCAGCTCCTTGCCTTCGCTATTGAGAGAGAGTACTAGCATTGTATCGGCATCGAGAGGCAAAAAGGCAGCGTACTTTTGGCCCATACTCTGCAAACTAAGAGTGCGCTCTTTATCGTTAAAGCTGATGACGACTTGATCTAGACCCCAGCTCGATTGATAGATATCGACATTGTCATAGCTGAGCGGATTATTGACCGAGATCTCTTGAGTCTTTACGGCCTTGCCATTTTTAATAACACTCAAATTGCTATACCACTGTTTGGCTTCGCCAGTGGGATAGTTTTCGCGTCTGCTGCTCTCTACTTTGGCAGTCCAATCTGGCTTTTTGCCAATCCAGAGTGAGGCATGTTTGGCATCATCAAAGTTGAGTGCTTGTCCCAGTAGGACTGGCTGAAACCCCGTAAACCCAGTCCAGCTGGTAATTGAAATACCAGCCATCAATGAAAGCAAGCCCACATGGGTAATGGATGCAGACAGTCGACCATAACGACCGGACTCGGCCATGAGCCTATCGCCATCCATTTTTACTTTGTAGCCCAGTCTGGTCAAAGTAGCAGAAAGCGTGGCCAAAATGGCCGCAGTCTGAGTACTATCGGCACTGACAAGCGTGGCATGGGCAGGCAATTTAGAAATTTCGCGACCGGCAAAAAAGGGCATATCGCGCTTGAGGTAGCCACTGAGCTTGGGAAATACTCTTTGAAAGCTAACAACAACGATATTGAGACTCATAAGTGCTGTGAGAGCCAAAAACCAGGTGGAGTGAAAAATGTCACTAACACCGGCGCGCACAAGCAGCTCAGCTGTTTGGCGGTCAAAGGCTTCAAAGACTTTGGCTTGACCCACTTGTGATTCTTGTGGACACCAGGCACCAAGCAAAATGGTGGCAGCCATCAGCACCATCAAAGTTATTGATAGCGGCACCGAAGCAAAAATACTGATTTTACGATGAGCGGGCTTTTTAGGACCTTTCGCCTCTGCTACTGCCGGGTCAGAGACTGTCTCATCGTTATCGGCAGGCGAGTCTTTTTGCGATAGTTGAAAGGTACCCATAAAAGTTCTTTTTAGCTCACCCTGGTAAGCACATATTGGATCACATCAATCAGAGACTTTTTGGCATCACTATCAGCAAAGACACTGAGTGCAGCTTGCGCTTTGTCACCATACTCTTTTGCCAGAGCTTCGGTTTTTGTGATACCACCGCCAGCTTTGATTATTGCTACGGCTCTTGCCAGCCCTTCATCGTTTTCGACCTGACGGGTGCGGATAAGCTCACTTAGCTCTTTGGCCATGTCATCTTCGCGTTCCAGGATATAGAGAGCCGGAGCGGTTATGACACCACCTCTGAGATCACTACCAACTGGTTTACCGGTCTTAGCTGTGGAGCTTGTGATATCCAGCAAGTCATCAACGATCTGAAAACAAATACCGACATTGATACCGTAATCTTTGAGGGCTTTGATCTCGCTATCTGGCCTGGCGTTTAAAATGGCGCCGCAATGCGCACCGGCAGCTATAAGTGAGGCGGTCTTGCCAATTGATTTTTGGATATAAGCGTCAAAATCAACTTTAAGACTGAAGTGTTGACGCATCTGGCTAATTTCGCCAGAACAAAGATCTCCCAGCACCTGACCATAAACGCCGACTACGACAGGATTCATGATGCGAGATAGACAGATTGAGGCTTGGGCAAAAAGCAAATCGCCTAAAAGCACAGCCATTTTGTCGCTAAAGCGGCGATTGACAGTCTCTTTGCCACGTCTAGTGGAGGCAGCGTCGATAACATCATCGTGCACGAGGCTGGCAGAGTGGATAAGCTCGGTCAATACAGCAAGGATGATGTGTACTCTGGCAAGCTTGCTATGAGCCTTATCAACAGCAGGGTCACTGAGACTGGCAGCGCTGCCCAGAAGTGTTATCAGTGGACGAATGCGTTTGCCACCAGAGGCAAATAGCTGGGAGAGCAGCTCTCCGACAAAGGGGCTCTCGTCAATTAAGTTTGTGGTCAACCATTCTTCCACGAGCTTGAGTTCGTGCGCCACAGGACGTGAGATCTGAGTCAGGTCCAGGACAGGCTGATGGGTTGCATCTGCAGTGGTCATGCTTCCTCTGAATTGGCACAGTGATTGCCAAGCATTCAAAGCCAAATTATGGCAGCTTATAGCCCTTTCTTCCCGGTGCATTCTCTCATGGTAGAAAAACTTTGCACTAATCAGCCTTCAAGCGCATAAAATGGCGTTCACGTGGAACAAATATGGAGAGGCATTTACTAGTTCGCGTTATCAGCCTTACCTTGCCTCTTTCAATCTGATAAGCGTAATATGTCCTGTGCCGGGATCACAGGGTCGAGAGGGTTTACAGTGTTTCAGAATCTAAAGTCTCAGCTCTTATCTGGGCAGATCAGTTTCAATCAGGCTCTGCCACAGGCTCTTCCAGAGCTGAGAGGCAAAGTGCCAGACGCCAAACTGCTCTGGCTTGCCAGTGAGCTGCAAGGCTACGAAAACGCCGTTTCCTACTATCAAGCAGGCGATCATGAGCTGCCCAAGTACCGCATCGTGCCTGGTACATTGCGATTTGTCACTCCCGATGGACAATTGACCGAGCTTAAACATCCCTATGCCAAGCGGGACATGATCTTTCTCAGTTCGCCGATTTCGTGGCTCGAAGAGTTTGCCACTTATGACGGCGACATATCAATCGTCGATGTACCAGAGTTGACCGCTTTTATGAATGGCGGCAATGGTGGAGGCGTTGTTTGCGAGACGCAAAAGTCCGAGCTACGCCGCATTATCGCCACTTTTCGTAATGAATTTATCGCTCTATTGGACCAGGTATCGCAAGCCCAGGCTACCAGCCAGTAGCACTTGTTGACAAACACTCAAATCGCAGTAATTAGGTCTAAACGCCTACCAGTACTGGTGTGCGTGCCTTTTGCAAGTCTTCTGCAATCATTTCGTGCAAAAGCATTTCCATGTCGCGCACGATGATGTGGCGCTGCTCCACAGAAACACTACTGTAAACAGTGAGATCTTGTGCCAGATCGCTCCATTCTTCGCTCATAGCCGACGATACAGCCAGTCGCATAGACAGGTCTTTCATCAGTTGGCTAAAAGTAAAATTGCGAGCGCGGCAATTGGCATAATTCTGGTCTTTTTCGATGGCCAGTCCCAGTCTCATCGCTGAGATATAGGCATCTCGGTCAGGTCTGATCTTGAGCAGCTCATCTTCTAGCAAAATCAAGTCAGAGTCGATAAAGGTAAGCGTCTCTTCCAGGCTTAAATTGGGCAAACGCTCCATGGGAGTGGTGATTATTGTGTCCTCGATGCCGCCATCGACTTGCTTAAAAGCAATCGACTCAGGACGCCTGTCAAGACGGGCGAGGGCCTGGTGATAGGGCGAAGGACCGGATAGCTCAGCCAGAGACTGACGACGCTCAAGCAGAGCGACCGCACTGGTGCGCTCATAGAGATAGCAGGCAACAGCGCCAGTGGCTAACAGTCCACCATAATAGATAACTGACAAAAGCATGGTCTGGCCGCCAATGACCTCACCAAAGCTATAGACCACAAGCAGGGCTGACAACTGCAAAGCACCAACAGTTAAAGCCAATAGAGCAGCCATAAAAGTGCGATTTTTTTCGCGTAGTCGCGGTGAGAGATTGACACCGACAAGCACCGAGCAAAGACAAGCAGACCAGTTGCTCAGAGCAACAAACAAATCGATGATGTATGTCATCCGCGTAAAATGCAGGCTATAGGCTTGCGGCATCAGTATCGGCAATTGATACAAAACCGCTATCAAGCCCTGAAAGGCTCCATATACAGTGAGAGCGGCAGCTACAGCAATGAAATACGGGAGCATTGATAAATCCTATAAGTGAAGGCAATATAGCACGTTAGCGCCACGATTCAAAGAGCTTAAACCAGGCAAACAAAGCCTTTCCAAGTGCACACCGCTAAATCTAATTAATGATGCCCTTGTCTCAGTTAATTCTCACCTAACAGAGCAACCAGCAAAATTATCGATACAAGCAATGAGATACAGGCAAATTTTGTGTCCTTTAGCCTGACAAACATCAAAAACGTCAAAAGCACCCGCACAAGCGGCGTCACAATCAAAATAATCAACCCGGTCTGCACAATAGCAATCGCCTTAAAATCTTTGAGAGCAGCAAAGAGCAGGGGCAAATTGCTGAGATAAAGCGGTTCTCCTTTAAAAACATGAAATTGCATTTGATCTTGACCGTGATGCATTAAAAACAGCACTGCCCCAAAAGCCACAACGAGACAAGAGACGACCACACCAAAAGCCAGCACAAGAGCGATTTTGATCTCGATGGCACGCTCGATATCAGCGACAGTGCTGCCTGGCTCAATATTGGCTATGTGGCTGTTGTCCTCGGTCATCAAATCGCCCCTGTAAGCCCTTTGTAGATAAGCTCAACGGCTACTACAAGCATCACAAAAGCAAAGACAAGACGCAGCTCCCGAGCCCGGATATGAGGCAAGAGCCGCGCTCCAGCCAGGCTACCTATGACTACGCCAAGGACCACAGGCATGGACAGCACCGGGTCGATGTAGCCACGGCGCAGATAAACACCAGCGCTAGCACAGGCTGTCACACCAATCATAAAATTACTGGTGGTAGTGGAGACTTTGATAGGCAGACCCATGATGCGATCCATGGCCAGCACCTTGAGCGCCCCAGAGCCCACGCCCAGTAAACCGGACAATGCGCCTGCCACAGACATCATGGCAAAGCCCCAACCAGCATGATTGGCAGCATAAGGCTTTTGCTCAAAAGCCTCTGGATATGTACCTTTGAGTCCGAGATATCTGGCAATGGGAGTGGTTGTATCGGCGTGCACATGCTCAGCATGTTTGCCCAGTCCAGCCAGAGCACTGTATATCAAGATCAAGCCAAAAATAACAGCAATGACTGAGCCATCTACCCGACCGGCCAGATAAGCGCCAAACATTGCACCAAGGGTAGTGGCAATCTCAAGAAACATGGCGATTTTGACATTAGAAAAGCCATCACGCAAATAAGCTGAGGCAGAGGCAGTAGAAGTTGCTATAACTGAGACCAGAGAGGCTCCGGCGGCGTAGTGGATATCTACACCAAAGGCGAGCACTAATACTGGCACCAGTACCACGCCGCCACCAAGCCCAGAGAGAGCACCAAGCAACCCCGCCAATAAAGACACTAAAAAAATATAGCCGTCAAAACCAAAAATTGTCATCGCGCCTAAAAGCTTATAAGATCTGAAGACCAATTTGGGAAATTTGTTTTGTCAGTAGTAAATCTCTACGATATCGAAGCCATTGCGGCAAAAGCCATACAGGCTGAGCATTTTGACTACTACCGCTCAGGGGCGCAAGACGAGATAACGCTCCAACTCAATAACAGCCACTTTAATGAGATTCGCCTGAGACCAAAGATGCTCAGAGATGTAAGTGTGGTTGACACAAAAACCACACTCCTGGGCAGCAACATTGCTATGCCTTTGGTAATCGCGCCCACGGCCTTTCAGTGTCTGGCACATGCAGACGGTGAGCGCGCTACAGCCGTGGCAGCCAGCCGGGCAGGCACGATTATGACCTTGAGCACGTTATCTACCAGCAGCATCGAAGAAGTGGCACAGGCAGCCGTCCCTCACCGCCTGTGGTTTCAATTGTATGTATACCGAGATCGCAAAATCACCGAGGACTTAATTAAGCGGGCCGAAGCCTCTGGCTATAAGGCTCTCGTTTTGACGGTGGATAGCCCCAAGTTGGGCAAAAGAGAACGCGACATTCGCAATAACTTCCATTTGCCGCCCGGTCTCAGTGTCAAAAATCTCGAAAAATTTCTGCTCCAGACTCTCGCTGCCTCACCAGATACAGTCCAGAACAACCTGGCTCACTACATCGCCACTCTCTATGACCAATCACTGACCTGGCAAGATCTGGAGTGGATTGTCTCAATGACAAAACTACCAGTTTTGGTCAAAGGAATACTGCGGGGCGATGATGCCATCCTGGCTCTTAAATCTGGCGCCAAAGGCATTATCGTCTCCAATCACGGAGCAAGACAATTAGACACAGCGCTATCAGGTATAGAAGCACTGCCAGAGATAGTCCAGGCTGTGCGCACATTTGAAGGTGTCGACGTCAGTGATAGTCGTGCCTTTGTAGCCGCTAACCAGGACGACAACAAAGCACTTGTGATGATGGACGGCGGTGTGAGGAGAGGGGCAGATATCTACAAAGCTCTGTGTCTTGGAGCCAGAGCTGTTTTACTGGGTCGACCTGTGCTGTGGGGACTGGCCATGGATGGAGCAAACGGTGTAGAGGCCGTGCTCAAGATCTTGTATGACGAGCTAGTCCTGACCATGCAACTCAGTGGCGCTGCCAGTCTTAGCGACCTGACTAGAGACTGTGTCAAATCTCCATTTTAAATTTGCCAGTTAAATTGACAACAAACCGGAGCAATCATGCCGCAAAAAGACCTGAATATATTACTTGCATCGATGCAACCAGAGCTACACGGCAATCAATTTGTCTTTTGTACTGTGAGCGAAGCACACTTAGAAATGCTTGCGCTAAAGCCTCTTGGATTGTTTAGAGAAAAGGAAGGCGTCACTCTTATTATCACTAAAGAAGAAGCAGTTGATTCTCAGCTTGAATATGCCGACCTGTGGGCACTAATCACTTGCAACATCCACTCCGACCTCAATGCTGTAGGATTTTTGGCGGCAATGTCGACAGCCCTGGCAGATTGCGGTATCGCAGTCAATGCTATTTCAGCTTACTACCATGATCATTTATTTGTACCAGCCTCTAAGGCTCAACAAGCAATGACTTTGCTAAAACAACTGACTAACTAACTGACTCAAAACCCAGCCAGTAGATCTGTAGTAACCTATCTATACAACTCAAAGGTAGTACCGATGCGCATCGTATCACTCATTGCCAGCTCTACAGAGATAGTCCACGCCCTCGGTCTGGGTCAATTTATGGTAGGTAGATCTCACGAGTGCGACTATCCCGAGTCTGTAAAAGCTCTGCCAGTCTGCACCAGTCCAAAATTTAAAGTGGAAGGTACAAGCCTGGAGATTGACCAGCGCGTCAAAGAAATCCTCGAAAAGTCTCTTAGCGTCTACATGGTCGACGCAGCAATGCTCGACAATCTTGAGCCCAGCCACGTCATTACCCAGGCTCAGTGCGAAGTCTGTGCAGTCAGCCTCAAAGACGTCGAAGAAGCAGCCTGTCAAATGATCAAAAGCAGACCCGAGATAATATCTCTAGAGCCAAATTGTCTGGAGGACTACTTTAGCGACCTCAGCAAAGTAGGCAAGGCACTTGGTGTAATAGAAGCAGCCACTAAGCTTGAAAATCAATCACGCAGCAAAATAGCTGAAATCAATAGACGCACAAAAGCGCTAACAGACAAGACTGGCAAGCCAACAGTAGCCATAGTCGAATGGATTGAACCACTGATGGCTGCTGGCAACTGGATGCCAGAGCTAGTTGAGCTGGCCAACGGTATTAATCTATTTGGCACAGCGGGCAAGCACTCACCCTGGATGACATTTGCCGAGCTCGTCGACAAAGACCCGGACATCATCATTGTCACGCCCTGCGGCTTTGATAATAAGCGCACCCTTGAAGAGATGCCGTTATTTGCCGCATCAGCAGGCTATCAAAACCTAAAAGCCGTAAAGACTGGACGTGTTTATGTCGCTGACGGCAATCAATACTTTAACCGTCCTGGTCCGCGTCTGCTAGACTCGCTAGAGATACTGGCTGAGATCTTTTACCAGGAGGCATTTGCCCTCAATCATAAAGACAAAGCCTGGCTCCAATATCAGGGACAAAATTGACTGATAAAAAATTCGACAAACGTAAGCAATACCTTATAGCAGCAGGACTAGTCCCCCTGGTGGCAGCTCTATCTGAGCCACCAAATTTGACACCACTTATCTTTACTGTATTTGTCTTCATCGACGTTTTTGCGGATAAATTCCCCCACAAAACAGATCATCAAAACAAACTCAAAGTGGCACTACACTTTACTTTGCTCTACATACTCTGCCAATTTACTGTACTTTTATTGGGGCTGGTCACATCCAAATTAGGTGGCCAAATGTTGGAATTTAAACCGCAATACACCATGTTTTACCCGCTATCAGCGGCATTTTTGTTGGCCCTTTTAAGTCGCTTTAAAATCAACCTTTTACAGATCTTTTTGCTGCAAACTATCTTTGACCCGTTTTTATTAGTGCATAGCTCTTATCTACACAACTGGCTGGATATGGCCTCTCGCGATTGGCCAGAAGCCATTGCCTTTTTTATCTGCCACGTGGCCCAGGCTGGCAGCGCGGCTGCTATCTGCATGGTGATTTTAAAAGAAGATCTAAAAAGCTGGTATCGCGGCAAAATCAGCTAATGGATAGAGCTGCCCTGACTCATTTTTGATAGTGGGTTGAATGAGAAATTGGCCTGTTTTTTCTCACTCAACCTCTACTTTTAAAAGAGATACAGGACAAAAGCTACTTAATTACAAGTCGCTTGATTGGCTTATTAGCCTTGAGAGATGGCACAAGACGCTCGACTGGTGTAGCAAACATACTCATACGCGCATGACAGACAGCAATAGCCAGAGCGTCAGAGGCATCGTCAGGTTTGACAATCTCAGCCAGTCCCAAAAGCTTAGCTACCGCCCACTGCACATCTTGTTTTTCGGCTTTGCCATAGCCTGAGATTTGCAACTTGACTTGCATTGGGGTGTATTCGCCAGGTTTGTGATCGCGACAGCTCAGTGCTTCGAGTATGACACCGCGGGCTTGCGCTACTGGCATAACTGTTTTGGCATTTTTAAAGAAAAAGAGTGCTTCTACAGCAGTTTGATCTGGAGCATACTCATCAAAGATAGAGAGCATATCCTCACGGATCATCTTGAGGCGAGCACCGGCATCCAGAGTCTTGGGGGTGGATATGACACCAGACCCTACATATACAAAAACATTTGGTGGCGTGTAATCAACAATGCCAAATCCAACGGTAGCCGTACCGGGGTCGATACCGAGAATGCGCATGGTGGAGTCTGACTTAGAAATTTTAATAGCTCCATAGCAACTGTATATACATCTAAGAATGTACAAACAAGACCTTATTAAGTGTAACATTGACATGATGTTCATGAGAGAAATGCTTATTGCACCAGAAAGCCTGACCCCCCAGTCAGGTTATCTTGAGCATGCCAGGCAGCGCATCAAATTGCCGATTGCCTTCGCTCTTGGTGCTATTCTCGGGCTTTGCACACCAGGCTTTGACCAGGATTATTTAGCCTGGGTTGGACTTGCACCACTTCTGGTATTAATCAGAGGGTGCCGCAGCTCAATGCAAGCAGCCTGGACCGGTCTTGTCTTTGGCATGGGCTATTACGCTATCGCCCTGAGCTTTTTTAACGGCTTGATACCACTTGGCTGGCTTAAAATTCCAGACATCCTGGGCTATCAGCTTGTCTTTGTTTCCTGGCTTATTGAGTGTTTGCACTATTCACTGCTCTTTGCTCTCTTTGCCGTTATGGTGCATCTGGTCCCAGCCAGACCTGGATTTTTAGCCCACTTCCGCCGTCCCTTTTACCCTTATTTATTGGTAGTGCCGATTTTGTGGGTAGCTATCAACTGGATTCTGGCGCCATCCCCACTGTTCATGGGCATTCCGCTATGCCAACTGGCTTACAGTCAGAGTCGCAACTTGCCTCTAATACAGTTAGCATCAATTGGTGGCGCGGCAGCCGTTGACTTTGTCCTTATCCTGGTCAACTGTGTTGTCGCCAATCTCTTTATGGAATTTACCAAACTGGTAAAGCGCCTCGGTCAACGCACCGACCAGCTCAATACTAAAATCGGCGCGACTTTTGACCTGACTGCCTGTATGTTGCTATTGACTCTAATAACTTCTTGGGGTCAGTATCGCATTGCCCACATCACCGAGGCAGTGAGACCCGAGAAGGCACTCAAAGTCTCGCCCCAGTGTCCGCCTGTGCCAGTAGCAATTGTCCAGGGTAATGTCTCTATCGAAGAAGAGCGCTACAAAACCATCTCTCAGCAAGAATACATGCAGCGCTACAGTGAGCTAACAAGCAATCTGGGAGCCAGTCTCATAGTACTGCCAGAAGGTGTGGTTACTGTCGATCAAATTGGTGGACTGGAAAACCGCCTCAAAGAGATAGAGACAAAAGAGAAAAAAGAAATCATATATGGTGCCGTGGTACCCAATCAAGAAGGCTATATCAACGCCGCTAAGCTACTTACGCCCAATAATCTCAAAGGCACAATCTACGGCAAACAAAAGCTCATTCCCTTTGGTGAGTCTATCCCAATCAATTTGATCTATCAAAAAATACCGGAAGAACTGAGAGAAAAAATCCCCGCCACTAAAGAGCGCTTTTTGGAAGCACCAGAGGCAAAGCTATTGACCAGCGGCTTTGGCAAAGTGGGAGTGACTATAAGTAATGAGATAGTCTATCCCAAACTAGTCGCCAGCGAAGTACGTAAAGGTGCATCACTACTCGTTTGTCTCGCTAATCTGGGATGGTTTCATAACTCCAGCCTGGGCAAACAATTTTTAGCTTGCGCTACACTACGTGCTGTTGAAAACAAAAGATTTTTGGTCCTCTCCACAAGCACAGGCACTTCCTCGGTGATAGACCCTGTAGGCATGGTGGTCTCGCGCTCTTATGCCCACAAACGTGGAATCTTACTGGACACGGTACAATTTATCTACACAAAAACCCCTTACAACAGAATGCACTGGCTATGAGTAATAAAAACAAACTGGCGCTCTCTACCCTCGTTGCCCTTGTAATCGCTCCGTTGAGCGGACTGGCAGCTCTAGCCAGGATGCCCGAAGTCAAATTGGGCAACGAAGTAGTCAAACTAGAAGTGGCATCCACCGACAAAGAAGTGCAGCGCGGTTTGATGTACCGCACCAATTTGCCCGAGACTCAGGGGATGGTTTTTTTGTTTAATCCGCCAAGACCAGTGGCGTTTTGGATGTATCACTGCTTTATCACTCTTGATATGCTTTTTATCAAAGATGGCAAAATAGCCAAAATCAGCCACAATGTGCCGCCTTGCAAGTCAAAAATATCCAGCGAGTGCCCCACTTATCCGGCTGACGGTCAAATAGAAGTCGATCAAGTAATCGAAGTGGCTGGCGGCTACTGCGAGAGACACGGCGTCAAAGAAGGCGACTCCGTCTCTGTAGATTTTGCTAAATAATGCCAGACCTTAAAGTGGCAGGACTGACGCTGAGCCCACTTACCGCCGCGGTAACTTTGCTCACCATAGATAGATTGGAGCAGCGCAATGCACTGTCGCTCGTTATGTGGCAGGCTATCCCCAGCATCCTAACTAGTCAATTGGAGCAAGGCACAAAAGTGCTGGTCATTACTGGCAGTCACAATTTGTTTTGTGCGGGAGCAGACTTTAACGACCTGCGTCAAATCTGTGGCGCTGAGTCTAAAGCCCGAGAGCTCTGGACAGCCATTGCCACTGCTTTAAATGCCCTGGCTGACAGCAAGCTCGTCACCATAGCTGCAATTGATGGACCCTGCCTGGGTGGCGGCTGTTTGCTTGCTGTTGCCTGTGACCTGAGATATGCCAGTGCCAGATCAAAATTTAGCGTACCTGTAGCCAAGCTCGGTATCCAGCTCGATGACGCCAATATAGATCGTCTACAGAGCCTGATTGGCACAGCCCGGACAAAAGAAATGCTCTTTACGGCAGGCACCATAGATAGTGCCGAGGCCAGTCGCATCGGACTAATCAATGCTGTAGTCTCTGCTGCTAGCTCCGAAAAAATGAGTGGACAAAGCACAGTGGTGGATCACTGCAAAGAGATAGCGCTAGCTATCGTGCACAACAGTCTAGCAGCGGTAACATCTACCAAAGAGAGCATAAAACGTCTAAATAATGGCATGCCCTACGGCGAGGCAGAGCTAAAAGAAGTAATAGCAAGTTATACCAGTGAGGATTTTGCCAGCCGCCTGCAAAAATATGCCATATGAAATACTCATTTAATATCACAGCCAATGACGGCAAAAATGACTACACCGAAAAGCTCGTCATAGGCGCATTTAGCAACGAATCAGGCGACGGTATCGCCCTTAAACTTGTGGCTTTTTTGATGTTTATCAAACAGCATCCCAACATAGGCGAAGACCCGGGCTGGCAGGTAGTGCCGGATTTACTGGCACGCAATGACTCTGGTGATATCACGCTCTGGATTGATTGCGGCAGTGTCTCGGCTAAGAAGGCCGATACCATTGCCACAAAAGTGCGCGACAGCATTGATTTTTACGTCTTTCGTAAGACAGAGCGCGACATGGAGCAGTTTTACAATCAAATAAAAGACAAAGTCAAACATCTCCAAAACGTCAAATGTGTCAGCTTTGATGATGGCTTTATCGATGGTCTGGGAGCGGCTCTCGACCGCACCAATAATCTCTCGGCTTATATCACTGATGAGATGGTAACCATCACTGTCGACAATACTTTTGGCAAACACGAGGGCTACTCAGCGATTTACAAGATTGCTGGTGGTTAAAAGGGTCCGAAAAATCGCCACGCCGTCGCAAGGAGCAAATATAACGCTCCGAAATAGCTTGAATTGCAAGTTGTTGAAGGTGGTATGGGCTATACCAGTTTGATAATAAGAAGGTCTCGCTTGCCCAAATATCAGACCCTTTTGCCCCTGGATTTCCATGGCTAAATCTTCGAAGAAAAAGAAACTGTAAGGAACAAGGACCGCAGGCAGAGTAGCGATCAAACTAGCAGATCTAACATTCCGAAATCTCATTGCAATACTCCAGTAAGACTATCATTGCCCCGCAAGAGAGCAAAGTCAATCTGGCAGTGGGGGTTTTACGTTCAAAGTGATTCAAATTCGCCAACCGCTATCAAATTCATTCAAAATCCAATCAACATGCCCTTAGATCGTCAGACATTGGGGCCTTATAGACAGCATAGACTTCACAAGACTGACCAGGTATCACTCAAACCATCAGTAGCACTGATATCCGTCCATATAGTTTTCCCCGCTACTATGCCTAACTTCGGATACTTCAAATTAACCGAAAGAGGCTTGTTACCTAAATTCGACTGCGTGTATTCAAGCAATGCATAAACATATCCATCAGGAGATTCAAACGCACGAGAGACTCGATCCAGAATTTAGTCTGATTAAAGAATGAAACCTACAAATAGAACTCCTGCATCTCTGATTGAATCAAAGCTTTGTCGCTTCAATTACTCCACTGGTAAACTCTTTAAGCAGGGGGTATAACTTAGTCTAGTACAAACGGACCTTTGCCCATGACCGCCTCAAAAATAACTCTACACGTCATCATCGAAAAAGATCCCGAAAGTGGATGGCTCACGGCGAGTTGTCCAGCTTTACCAGGCTGCGTCACCCAGGCCGAGACTCAAGAAGAATTGATCGAGAATATAAAAGAGGCTGTCACTCTCTGGCTCGAAGTGCAAGATGAGAAAGAAATGCAATCCGCGCATGCCACTCTCGGTGGCTCTTCACTTGTCCACGAGCTGGCTCTAAAGTTCTAGATATGGGCGACTGGTCCTTATCAGAGCTGCCTTCTGTTTCTGGTGCTCAAACAGTAAAAGCTCTTGAAAAAGCAGGCTGGGTCTTAGCTCGTTCAAAGGGCGACCACGCAATTCTCACGAAAACTGGAATGCTAGCCAATGTCTGCATCCCCCAGCACCGCGAACTTAAGAGACCTACTCTTAAGAACATACTTCAGGCAGCCGATTTGACAGCCGCTGAATTCAAGCAACTTCTTTGAACAACTTGAGTTAAGCAAAAGCCCGTTTTCAGTGTCACACCAGACATAAACACCCATGCCAAAAAGGTCGGAGAAATCATCCTCCGACCTTGATGCTAACTTAGCCTGCGCTCAGCTCTTATACAGAGATGACGCGTTTGATTTCAGGCAATTCTTCTTTGAGTGATCTCTCAACGCCCATCTTGAGGGTCATTGTCGAGCTGGGGCACATGCCGCAAGCACCCATCAGACGCACAAATACTTCGCCGTCTTTGACTTCGACTAGCTCGATATTGCCACCGTCCATCATGAGCATGGGACGAATCTTTTCGAGTACGGCTTCAACTTTCTCGTTAAGCCCGGTTTCAACTTTCTCAGTCATTTCACTGTCCTTTAGATAAAGCTTTTAGATAGTGCAGTCGGCTATTACTAACCACTGATTATGATAACCGGTCAACAAGAGGAACACACAGTTTTTTCCCAAGATGTTAAGGATGTGAGGCGTTTTGGGGGTCAAAGGCTTAAGGTCTAATAAAAAACAGGGGCATACGAGCAGATCGGCAGTATCCTCATAGCCATGCCGGATAGAGCGCAGTAGCCATAAATGACTCGCCTATCTCTACTTCCCTGTGAGAGGACTATATTCAGATGGCAAGAGTAGCAATTAATGGTTTTGGTCGTATCGGCCGCAATGTGTTTCGCGCTTATATCGAAGCAGCCCCTAAAGAATGGGAAATCGTAGCAATCAACGATCCCTTCCAAAATTTAGAGCAATCAGCTCACCTTCTTCAATTCGACTCAGTACTGGGCGAATTCAAGCACAATATCTCTGTTGATGGCGAGTTTCTCGTAGTCGACGGCAAAAAAGTCAAATTTACCGCTGAAAAAGATCCAGCAAACTGCCCTTGGGCTAAGCTCGAAATCGACATGGTGCTTGAGTGCTCCGGTGCTTTTACCGATGCCGAAAAAGCCAAAGCTCACATGACAGCTGGCGCCAAGAAAATACTTATCTCAGCTCCTGCTAAAAACGAAGACATCACCATCGTGCTCGGTGTCAACGACAAAAACTATGATGCTGAAAAGCACAACATCATCTCCAATGCTAGCTGCACCACCAACTGCCTCGCTCCAGTAGCCAAAGCGCTTGACGATGCATTCGGTATCGAGCATGGTTTGATGACCACCATCCACAGCTACACCCTCGATCAAAAACTGCTCGACGGCGCTCACTCAGACTTGAGAAGAGCAAGAGCTGCTGCTCTTTCCATGATTCCTTCAACCACCGGCGCTGCTAAAGCAATCGGTCTGGTTATGCCCCACCTCAAAGGCAAACTCAATGGCTTCGCCATGCGCGTGCCCACTCCTAACGTGAGCGTAGTCGACCTGGTCGTCACCCTCAAAAAGGATGTCACCGCTGAGTCTGTCAACAAAGCAATCAAAGACGCTGCCGAATCCGGTCTCAAAGGTTACCTCCAGTACAGCGAGAAGCCACTTGTTTCCATCGACTTCTGCGGCAACAAAGTATCCTCCATCGTTGACGCTGACCTGACCATGATTGTCGGTGAGCGCATGGTCAAAGTATTGGCCTGGTACGACAACGAGTGGGGCTACAGCAACCGCCTGGTAGAGCTCGCTACTCTCGTAGCAAAAAAGCTCCCAGTAGCTGCTAAGTAAATCACTG
>Ga0075163_10006150_pt1 | contig 15929 bp, 7 predicted proteins | sample JI1023141ADNA_FD_71478 | JGI IMG/M metagenome (GOLD analysis project Ga0075163, IMG submission 71478) | Wastewater effluent complex algal communities from Wisconsin, to seasonally profile nutrient transformation and Carbon sequestration -... | ecosystem: Engineered > WWTP > Effluent > Algae... | reverse complement strand
GCGGCGGTCTGGATCTGGTGATGATCCGCAGCATCAGCCCCAACGGAATCCTGGGCATTGCCGGCGGCATCCCCGGCGCACCGGGGCTCAAGGGCAACCCGCGCACCGGCGCAGTGATGTCCATTGGATTTCTGTGCATGCCCGGAACCGGCTACGGCCTGCCGCAGCTGGCGCAGACGGCCGCGCACGAGCTTGGCCACACGCTGGGCCTGTCGCACAACCGCGAGAGCAACGGCCAGATCGATCCGCTGGGCAACGGCATGAGCCCGTCCGAGTCGAGCACGCAGGACGCCGCGAACCTCATGTACTGGGCCGCGACCAGCATGCCCGGACAGACGCTCACCGCCGAGCAGGGGCAGGTGATCCGCAGCATGCCGCAGGTCCAGCCGTAACGCGCAACCCCTTGATATTGACTGAGAAAACCATGAACAAGCTGCTGACTGTCTCCTTGCTCCTGCTCGCGGCGCAGCCGCTGTGGGCCGCCCCGGCCGCCCCGACTGCCGCTGCCGCCTCCGTGACGCTGACCCCGGGCGAGCTGGTCGCGGCGGTGCAGGCGCTGCTGTCGGCCTACGAGCCGCTGGACGTCGATCGCACCCTGCCGGCGCTGGGCAGCCCCGCCGCAGTGGCCGAGGTGCTGCTGGGCCTGGCGCGCGAGCCCGGCACTGCCCCCAACGCGGGGATCGTGCGGGTGCGGGCCATCGAGGCGCTGGGCTATGTGCCGACCGATGCCGGCCGCATCTATTTACATGGGCTGGTCGCGGAGCTGGGCGATGCAACCGACAGCCGCGTGTATCCGCTGGCGGCCGCCGTGCGCGCGCTCGGCCACTTTGGCGACGGTGAACTGGGGCGGCTCGGGCCCTATCTGGGCCATCCGAGCGCCGATGTGCGCGAGGCCGCGGCCATGGCCGTGGCGGCGATGCCGGCGGCCCGCCCGCTGCTCCAGCGCCGGCTGGCGGTCGAGTCCGAGCGCGGCGTACAGGCGGTGCTTCAGAGCTCGCTCAAGCAGCCGGCGGCGCCGCGTCCAGCGCGCGAAGCTCGACCGACCCGCTAGACCCGCCCGACTCACCAGACTCACCAGATTCAATAGATTCCGCGACCTTATCAACCGCGAACCCGAAGTACGTTACACTGGGGCCTGTTGGACTACCGTCCTACCACCGAATTTGGCGCGCTGGTGGGGGCGCTGCTCGCGGATCTGGAGCGGCTGCGCCCCGGCATCTCCGCCGATGCCTCGCTTGACGAGATCCGCCGGCAGTGCGGCCTGCGGCTGCGCCTGCGCCTGCCCGAGATCTACGCCGAGTATCAGGCCGACACCTCGGATCCCGACTCTGCGCAGCAGCTGGCGCTCTATCAGCGCGAGATGGAGCAGCTGCTGCTTCCGCGCTACGCCGCGCTGGCCGAGCGGCAGAACCAGATCGAGCGTCGCAGCGGTCGCGCGCGCGGCACCGACATCTACAACCGCGTGACCTACGCCGCGATCTTCTTTGCCATCGGCGTATTCGTCATCTGGGCGCCCTTCATTCCGATCTGGGACAAGTGGATTCCGTTCGTGCTGGCGCTGGTGGCGCCGCTGGCCAGCCCGTGGCTGCCCGATCTGTATCAGATGATGATGGCGCGCCGGCACAACCTGGCGCTGGGGATCCTCCAGATGGATCTGGATCAGGCCGGGCGCAACCTGCCGCTGCCTCCCGTGGGGCTGCCCGAGGCTCCGCGCACGCAGGCTGCGTCCGAGTCCGCCGCCCAGGCTGCGGCCCAGCGCCTCGCCGATTCCAACAATCAGAAGCGGTAATTTCAAAGGAATTGGGAGCGCCTGCTCCCGGGAAGAACGCGATGGAGACCGTAATCAAGGTGCTCAAGTTTCTGCTCTGGCGGAAGACGGTGATGATCCCGCTCGTCATCTTCTTTTTCGGCTATGAGCTGGTGTCATGTGCGACGGTGTACGTGGGTCCGAACGAGATCGGGGTCAGGCAGGTCTACTACGGCAGCGGCTCGGGCATCCACCGCGATCCCCTGCCCATCGGCACCCACTTCGTCGTTCCCGGCTACGAGCGCGTGCACGTCTTTCCCACGGATCTCCAGTCGCTCGACAAGGCCTCGCGCGCCGAGCACAGCTCGCACGAGCACGGCCGCACCACCGATCCCATCCACATCCAGACCTCCGACGGCTATCAGGTCACGGTCGATGCCACGGTGCTCTACCGCATCAAGGATCCCTACCTGGTCATCACCAAGGTCGGTCCGGGCAAGCTCTACGAGGACTCGGTGGTGATTCCGCGCTCGGATCAGGCGCTGCGCAAGGCGCTGGGCGAGCTCAACTCCGAAGAGTTTTATCAGGGTCCGAAGCGCCTCCAGCAGACCAAGCAGGCGTTCGATGCGCTCAAGCCCGAGTTCGAGATGAAGGGCATCGAGCTCGTGAAGCTGCTGGTGCGCAGCATCAGCTACGATCAGGCGTATCAGCACCAGATCGAGCAGCGCAAGATTCAGGATCAGGTGGTGTTCCGAAACCGCGCCGAGCAGGCCGCGGCCAAGGAAGAGGCCAAGAAGCGCGAGACGATCTCCATCGGTCAGGCGATCGTGCGGGTCGAGCTGGAAAAGGGTCAGCGCGAGGTCGCGCAGATCCTGTCGGACGCGAACCTGTACCGCCGGCAAAAAGCGGCAGAGGGCGACCTTCAGGTCAAGACCGCGGTGGCGCAGGGAACCGAGCTGGAAAATCGCGCGCTCGAAGGCGCGGGCGCGGCGAGCATGGTCGGGCAGAAGCTCGCGGATGTGCTGCGCGGCATCAAGGTGATCATCGTTCCGTCGACGGGACAGGGCGGAACCAATCCGCTCAACATCGGCGACATGCTGAAGCAGTTTGAGGTGGGGGTGGGCAAATGAAGCGCCAGCAACTTCTTCCGCTCGGGCTCCTGGCGCTGACGACCCTGGTCGGCTGCACCAGCTACTCGACCGACAGCACCGAGATCGGCGTGCGCACGCGCAAGATCTTCGGCGCCGGGGTCGAGCGGCACGTGTACGCACCCGGTGCGACCTACTTCTTCGTGCCGTTTCTGTCCGACTGGGCGACCTTCGACATCAAGCTCCAGAACCTGGAGATGTCCTCTTCGTCCACCTCCGGCGACCGCTCCAGCGACGACGCCATCGAGTTCAAGACCACCGACGGCAACGACATCCGCGTAAACGTCACCGTGGCCTGGCGCATCGATCCCGACAAGGCCCCGCAGCTGCTGCGCAACGTCGGCCGCTCCACGGTCGAGATCAAAGAAAAGCTCATCCGCCCGGCCTGCCGCACCTACATCCGCGACACCTTCAACGAGCTCCACTCCGAGGAGTTCTACAACGCGGATCAGCGCACGCAAAAGGGCGCCAAGGCCCAGGACAAGCTGAACCAGGAGCTTGGCCCCGAGGGCATCATCGTCGAGCAGGTCATCGTCGGTCAGTACTACCTGAACACCGAGTATCAGAAGGTCATCCACGACCGCAAGATCGCCGAGCAGAACGCCGAGCGCCTAAAGAGCGAGGCCCAGGCCGCCGAGGCCGAGCAGAACCGCAACCTCGAAAAGGCCAAGGGCGACGTGCAGGTGCAGATCGCCCAGGCCAAGGGCGAGGCCGAGCAGATCCACATCGCCGCCGATCGCGACTACTACCAGAAAGAGCGCGAGGCCAAGGCGCTGCTGGCCGAGGCCACGGCGCGCGCCAAGGGCATCGAGAAGCAGAACAAGGCCATGGCCGGCGCCGGCGGTCGCACCACCGTCAAGCTGCGCATCGCCGAGGCGCTCATGGGCAAGCCCATCATGGTCGTGCCGGCGGGCAGCGGCGCGTCGCTCCAGAAGCTCGACATCAACCGCATCTTCGAGTCGATCCTCGCCAACGAAGCCAACCGATCGTCATCTTCCAAGTCCGAAAGCGAATAGCTCGCGCGGCTCGCGCGCGGCGGGGGGGAGACGCTCCTACGGTCTAGCAGGGGGCACGGGACCCCCTATTCGAATAATTCGCGCGGCTCGCGCGCGGCGGGGGGAGACGCTCCTACGGTCTAGCAGGGGGCACGGGAAAGTGCCCCCCTATTCGAATAATTCGCGCGGCTCGCGCGCGGCGGGGGGGAGGCTCACTTGGCTCTGCCAAGTGAGGGGGCACGGGAAAGTGCCCCCCTATTGTTGATATACTGCTCTCTTGGAGATGGATTTCAGCCGATATAAGCCCCACTGGCGCCGCTTCCGCCAGGTGGTTCTGCTCGTCTGGGATGGCTTCTGGGAGGACCACTGTAGCCTGGCGGCCTCGTCGCTGGCGTATCAGACGGCGCTGGCGCTGGTGCCGCTGCTCGCCATCGCGCTCGCCCTGCTCAAGGCCTCGGGCCAGCTCGAAGCTGGCAGCGGCCTCGTCTCGTTCCTGGTCAAGAGCGTCTTTCCCTCCTCGCCCGAGGCGCAGCAGGAGGTCGTCGAGCGCCTTTCGAGCTTCTCGGGCAAGCTCACCGCCGGCGGCCTCGGCAGCTTCGGCCTCATCACCTCCAGCGTCATCGGCTTTCTGCTGTTCCTATCGATCGAGTCGATCTGGAACCGCATCTGGGACAGCCAGCGCGAGCGCGGCTACATCGAGCGCTTCCTCTACTTCTACACCGGCATCACGCTCGCCCCGTTCATCGCCGCCATCTCCTTCATCCACACCGCCCGCCTCTGGGAGGCGTACTGGATGTCGCGCATCCTATCGATCGCCGCCACCTCGGCCGGCATCACGCTCATCAATCGCTTCACGCCGACCCAGCGCGTCGAGTGGCGGCCCGCGCTCATCGGCGGCGTCACCTCGGCGCTGCTGTTCGAGTTTTCCAAGTGGAGCCTGGGCCTGTACCTGTCCTTCATCTCGGGCAAGTACCGCTCTATTTACGGAGCGCTGGGCGTCCTGCCGCTGTTCCTGCTTTCGATCTACCTCTGGTGGGTGATCCTGCTCATAGGTGCGGAGGTGTGCCGCTCGGTGCAGCGGCTGCCGCTGCTGCGCCAGTTTGTCGATCGGCCGCGCACCGAAGACTCGGTCTACGGCAAGCTGCGCCCGGACATTCCTACGATCAATGGACCGCTGGCCGCGCGGCTGCTCTGTGACGTCGCGCAGTACTGGAAGGCCGGCAAGAAGGCCATCCCCATCGTCGAGCTGGAGCAGCGCCACGGCCTGCCCGAGAGCTTGGTGCGGCGCGTCATGCACCGCCTGGGTCAGCGCGGCCTGGTGGCCGAGATCGACGACAACTCGTATCTGCTCTCGCGCCCGCCCGAGAGCATCCGCCTGGACGAAGTGCTGCGGCTGTTTCACGACTTTGCGCCGCCGTCGTTCGATCACGAAGAGCCCGATGCCCTGGACAAGGTCCTCCAGGAGCTGAACGACTCGGTGCGCAACCAGACCCGCAGCGTCACCTTCGCCCACCTCGTCTAGCGCTGCAAAGCGCCCCTTTTTCCCTGCTTTTCCCTGCCTTGTCCCACATGCCTCACCGGCGATAAATCGGCGCTGGGCCCTCACAAAGAGCCGTGATAAGGTAAACGAACCGAAGTCTTGCCAACCTAGCTCAGGCACGGACGGTCCATGGCCCAAAGTCACACCCAGCCCGACCCAAAGCAGAAGACCTCCGACCCGGATGCGCTTGTCCGCCGGGCCGATGGTCAGCGCGGTCTGCCCGCGGCCGAGACGCTGCTGGAGGCGGCCCTCGCCTACCGCCGCCGCCCCGACATGGTCGCGGCCATGCACAGCCTCGAACGCGCTCTCGCCGAGCTGGCAGAGCTCATCGAGTCGCCGCCGGCAGCCCGGCTCGGCGCCGAGCTCGAATACCAGCTTGGCATCCTCTGTGAAGAGGAGCTCGGCCGCTTCGAGGACGCCCTGGTCCACTACCAGCGCGCCTTCAAGCTCCGCCCCGACAACCTCGATCCGCTGCGTCGCGGTCGGGTTGTGTATCAGTCGCTCGGCGACATGGACATGGTGGCGCGGCTCATCGAGCTGCACCTGGCCAACCTCGTCGCCAGCGAGACCCGCTCGGGCATCACGCTGGCGCTGGAGCTCGGCCAGCTCAAGCTCAAGCTGAACGATCCCGCGGGGGCCGTCGAAGCGCTGCGCAGCGCCCTGCGCATGCACAACGACGCCGCCGGCAACGAAGAGATCCCCGAGCTGCTTTTAGCCACGCTGGCCGACGCCTACGTCTCGCCCGAGTACCAGCCCGGCATCGCTGAAAAAGATCAGGCCCGACGCCACGCCAGCGAGATCTACCTGAGCCTGGCCAAGCGCTACCTCGACGCCAAGCTGCTCGAAACCCTGCCGCACGACGGCGACGACGAGCCGCGCCGCGAAAAGAGCGCAGCTGCCGGCACCGGCCCCGAGAGCTCGACCGAGATCCGCGAGAGCGACCGCAAGGCCATCGGCTACCTGCGCCGGGCGCTCGAAGCCGACGCCCGCAACGTCACCGCCGCCGGCCTCCTTGAGACGCTGTACGGCCGCATGGCGCCGCCGCAGCGCACCGCCGAGCTCATCAAGCTGTACAAGGGCGGCTCGCGCGTCTCGCGCCGCGGCCCCAAGCTGCTCAAGCTCTACGAAGAGGCGGGCGGCCCCGTCGACTATGGCGCGGTCATCGATGCCTGCCGCACCGGTCTCGACGCCGTCAACTCCGTCGACGAGTGGAACGAGACGCGCGACACCCTGAAGGACATGCTCCAGAAGTCGGGCGACCTGCTCGGCCTGGCCGCAGTGCGCGAAGAGGACGCCAGCGAAGCCGCTCTTCCCGAGGAGCGCGCCGATCTGCTCATGCAGGCCGCGGATCTGTATCAGCGCGGCGGCGACCAGGAGCGCTACATCGGCTGCCTCAAGCAGGCGTTCCACGAGCTGCCGCTGCACACCGAAGCGTTCCGCAAGCTCAGCGACTTCTACAAGAGCCGCCGCGACTTCATCGGCCTGGCCGTGATCCAGGAAAACCGCATGGCGGCGCAGTTCGAGACCGCGCGGCTGGATCTGGCCAGCTACTCCAAGCAGCTCGAAGAGCTCGGCGAGCTCTACGAAAAGAAGCTCCAGGACGTGGTCTCGGCCGCCGCGATCTGGCGCCGCATCGACGAGCTCCTGCCCAGCGCCCGCTCCCAGAGCGAGCGCAAGCGCCTGGCGCAGCGGCTCCAGCGCATCGATCAGCAGGTCTCCGAGCTTCAGATCGAGCTGGAGCGCACGTCCGAAGAAAACGTGCCGCAGCGCGTCGAGATGCTGCGCCGGCTCGCGCAGCTGTACCGCGAGCTGCACGAGCCCAAGCACGCCGCCAGCGTCTACGAGACGCTGCTCCAGCTGTCGCCCGCTGACCTGCCCTCGATGAAGCTGCTCATCGAGCTGCGCGAGCACTCGGGCGATGTGCCGGGCCAGCTGGATCTATTGCGCCAGCAGGTGAGCCTGGTCACCGACCGCGCCGAGCGGCTTGCGCTCTTGCGCCGCATGATGGCCCTGTGCGACCAGCGCATGCTCCAGCGCGACGAGCGCTGGGACGCGCAGGACGGCATCGGCATGACCATCTGGGTCTGCCGGGCGCTGCTCACCGAGCTGCCCTCGGATCGCGACGCACTGCGTCGTCTGTCGGAGGCGCTGGCGCTGCTGGGCAACAAGAGCGAGCTCCTGGAAGTGCTGGAGGCCTATCTCAAGGTCGCGCCGACGCCGCGCGAAAAGCTGAGCCTTCATCGCCAGATCGCCAAGGTTGCCGAAGACGCCGAGGATCTGGCGCGCGCCGTCTCGCACCTGGAGCGCGCCGTGCGCATCTCGCCGCCGGGCACCGAGTCGGAAGAGGTGCTGTCCGAGCTGGCGCGCATCTACGGACTTCAGGATCGCACCGAGCTGGCCGTGCAGACGCTGGAGCTGTCGCTCAAGCAGAATCCGCGCGCCAGCGTCGAGCTCTTCCGCCAGCTGGGGCGCGTCACGCTGGCCGCCGGCGATGGCGCCGATCCGGCGCTGCTCGACAAGAGCACCCGCGCCCTGCGCGAGGTCCTGGCCCGCGTTCCCGACGATATGGAAGCGCTCACCGGCCTCCAGAAGCTCTATCGCCGCCGCGGCGAGTGGACCGAGCTTCAGTCGGTGCTCGACAACCTCCTGCACACGCCGGATCCGCCGCTGCCGCCGCGCGAGCGCCTGAGCATCGCGCTGGAGCTGTCCGAGGTCTACAGCGAAAAGCTCGGCGATCCCAAGAAGGCCGCCGCGCTCATCGAGCAGATCCAGGCCGAGAGTCCCGTCGTCGACATGCGCGTGCATCGCCGGCTGCGCATCCTGTACGAAGAGATGAACGACTTCGCCCAGGCCGCCCGCTACGCCGAGCGCGAGCTGCTGCTCACCGAGGATCCGGTGGCGCGCATGGAGCGGGCGCTGGACATTGCCACGCTGTGGCGCGTTCGCGCCCACGACACCGCCCGGGCGCTGCTCGCCTACGAGCGCGTGCTCCAGATCGTGCCCGACCTGCCCGCCGACACCGCCGAGGCGGCGAGCGTGCGCATGCTGACCCTCCAAGCGCTCGAAGCGATGAGCCAGATGTTCATCGCCGAAGGGCGCTGGAGCGACGTGATCCTGGTCGGACAGCGCCGCCTGGGCATGGCCATCGATCAGAGCGAGGTCGTGCCCGCCGCGATGATCCTGCTGGAGCTGGCGCAGATCTACGAAGAGAAGATCAACCAGCCTGCCGACGGCTTTGCCCTGCGGCAGCAGGCGTTCGATCTCGCGCCGCACATGGTCTCGCTCGACCAGCTGTCCAGCGTCGCCGCCCAGTACGGGCTGTGGAAGGAGCTCGGCAACCTGCACGTGCAGCGCGTCGAGCAGGCCATCCAGAGCGGTCAGCCGCCGCCCGTTGACTCGGCGCTGGCCGCGACCGGAATCTACGAAAAGCAGCTGCACCAGCCCGCCGTGGGCTTCAAGCTGCTGCGCCGCCTGCTGCCGCAGAGCACCGAAGCGGCGCTGGCCGCGACCACCGCCGGCTCCGACTACGCGCTGCTGCTCGACGAGATGCGCCGCCTGGTGTCGACCTATGGCAAGTCGAGCCGCGACGACGACTCCGAGGCCATCGAGGGAATCTCGATGGTGCGCGAGCTGCTTCAGCTGTACCGCGGCCTGGTCGACGAGCTGTGCAAGCGCAAGGACGCCGGCAGCGAAGAGATGGCGGTGCGGATCCACCAGCTCCTCGGTGCCGCCGCCCGCGTTCGCGAAGAGGTCAACGGCGACAGCAGCGGCGCGCTGAGCGACCGCCTGCACGCCTTTACCGTCGGTGGCGAGCGCGACCACAGCCTCGACTTCCACGCCAACGCGATCTTTGCCGAGACCATCCGCGAGATCCACCGCCTGGCTGCCTTGAGCGGCCTCATCAAAGAGGCCGTCTCCGTCGACAACCGCCGCATGGAGCGGGCCGACACCGACATGCGCCGCCAGCAGGTGGCGTGCGAAAATGCCGCCTGGCTCGACGAAAACGGCGGCGATCCGCAGCGCTCGCTGCGCGCCTGCATCAAGGCCCTGTCGCTCTGCGAAGAGGGCAGCGACGCCCAGGCCGAGATGCGCGGCCGCCTCTACCGGCTCGGCCAGAAGCTCGGCCTCCTGGCGTGGGACGAGATTGCCCGCGCCGAGCGCAGCCTGGCCGGCAGCAACGCGCGCCTGCTGCGGCAGCGGCTGCTCTACCTGGCCTCGCTGTGGCAGTACGGCGCCGTCGACTACGTGCGCGCCATCGACGCCGCCGGCCAGGCCTTCCGCCTCTGCTACTTCCCCGGTGGGCTGCCGCAGGTCGGCAAGGGCGGACCGCCGCTGTCCGAGCTCATCGTGGCCAACCCCGACGCCGAGCTCGTCTCGGAGCGGCAGGCTGCCCGCGCAGTGCTCGACCGCATTGCGCTCGCCGCCCCCAGCGACGGCGAGGGCAACAGCAAGCTCGTGGCCCTGCTCGACAACCTGACCACGCAGGTCAACGAAGCGGGCGCCTCGGTGCTCGCCGCGCAGCTGCTGCTCGACGCCGGCCAGATCGACGAGCGGCGCGGCCGGCTGGCCCAGGCCGAGCGCCGCTACCAGGAAGCGCTCAAGCACCCGAGCGCCGTCGAGCAGGCGCTGACCGCCCTGGAGCGCCTGTATCGCCAGCAGCGCCGCCTGACCGATCTTGCGGCCCTGCTCGAGCGGCGACGGCCGCTCATGCCCGAGTCGGCCCAGTATGCCGTGCTGCTCGACCTTGCCGAGGTCTACCGCGAGGTCAACAAGGTCGGCCCCGCGCTCGCCGCCCTGAACCAGGCGATTGCGCTCGACGACCGCGACTCAGCGCCGCACCTGCTCATGGCGCGGCTCTACGAGGGCCAGCGCACCTACACCCGCGCCGTCGAGTCCTACAAGAACGCCGCCGGACGCGCCGACACCGACGAAAAGGCCCTGCGGGCGCTGGTCGCCGCGGCGCAGCTGTGCGAGCGCAAGCTCGAAGAAAACGGCGAGGCCCTGGAGCTCTATCGCCTGGCGCTCACCCGCGCCTATGCCGCCCTTGCCAGCGTGCGTGCCGCCGGCCGCCTGCCCGAGAGCAACCCCGAGCTGATCGCGGACCGCGACGCCGCCTGGAGCGGCGCCGAGCGGCTGCTGCGCCTGGGCAAGGATGCGAATGCCCTGGACCAGCTGCTCGTCGAGCGCCTGGCGGCAATGCCCAGCGGCGAAGATGCCGAAGCGCCCCTCGTCGAGGAGCGCACCAGCCTGCTCAAGCAGCGCCTGGAGCTGCTCCAGAGCCGCCGCACCGGCAGCGATGCCAGCGGCGACGCGCCGATCGTCAATCAGCTCATCGAGATCGCCGTCGAGCTCTCCCGCCTGCACGCCCACGACGACGCGCTCCTGGGCCAGCAGGAGGAGCTCCTGCACTCGCTTGGCCAGCTGACCGCCGCGCGCGACGTGGCCTTACAGCGGGCGCGCGTCGCCACCGAGCCGTCCGTGCAGATCGATCGCTGGCTGGGCGTGAGCCGCCGCGAGCTCGACCTGCAGAGCTGGAGCGGCGCCGAAGCCGCCCTGGAGCAGGCGCTGGCCCTGGCCCCCGACGCCCTGCCCGTGCTGCACGGCCTCATCGAGCTGCACCGCCGGGCAGGCAACGCCACCGCCGAGGTGCGGGCCCTGACCCGCCTGGCTGCCCAGGAGACTGACCCCGAGCGGGCCGTGCGCGCCCGCCTCCAGGCCGCCGAGGTCACGCAGCGAGCGCTCGCCGACCTGCCCGCCGCCCGCGAGCTCCTGACCGAGGCACTCCAGGCTGCCGAAGGGCTGGGCGCCGGCCTCAACGCCGAGGTGCTGGCCGCCTTCTTCGAGCTGGAGCGCCAGAGCGGTGCCAGCGAAGCCGCCGCCGAGCTGGCCCGCCGGGCCGTCGCCACCCAGGCCGTGCCCGCGGCGCAGGCAGCTGGCCTCCACGACTTCCTGGGTCAGCTGGCCGTCAGCTCCGGGCAGCTCGAAGAGGCCCAGGCGCACTTCGAGGCCGCTCTGGCCGCCTGTCCGGGGCTGCTCAGCCCGACCCGCGCGCTCATCGACCTCTTGCAGCCGAGCGGCGAGTACGAGCGCATCGATCAGCTGATTGAGCAGGCGCTGGCCGAGCACGCCCACCTGGAGCCCGGCGAGCGCGCCGAGCTCTTGCGCCGCCAGGCCGAAGCGCGGCAGGCCCAGGGTCGCGCCCGCGAGGCCTATCAGGCCCTGCTGGCAGCCGAGGAGCTGGCCCCCGGCGACATCGCGCAGCAGGTCTGGCTGGGCGACAGCGCCTACGAGCTGGGCGAGTACGGCGAGGCCGCCCACCGCCTGGGCAGCCTGCTCACCTACGCCAGCCACCCCGAGCAGCTGCCGGCGCCGCTCACCCCGCTGCGGCTGGCCGACGCCCTGGACCGCGCCGCCGAGGCCGAGCGCACCCTGGCGCGGCCGGCGCAGGCCCGCCAGCTGTGGCAGGCGGCCCTGCGGCTTCAGCCCGAGCATGGGGCGGCATCCGACCATTACCTACAGCTGCTCCTTGATGAAGGCCAGCCCGAGGACGCCGGCGAGGCGATGAACCTGCTCAGCGGTCGTGCCGAGCGGGCCCTGGCCGCCGGCCACGTCGCCGATGCGGTGCAGGCCTATCTCCAGGGCGCGCAGCTGGCGCAGCGCCTGGGCCAGGCCGAAAAGGCGCACTCGCTGCTGCTCAGCGCCTACGCCCAGATTCCGACGCCCACCGCCTTCATCATGTCCGAGGACCTGGCGCCGGATCTGCACGCCGCCGACACCACCGAGCTGCCGCCGATCTCCGAGAGCGCGCTCATGCTGTCGCCGGAGCTCATCGGGCTACAGAAGCAGCTGCTGGAGCAGCTCTATGCCAGCGCCCGGCGGCTCGGGGATCTGGCGCAGGCGCAGACCTATGCCGAGCAGCTCGCCGAGCAGGCGCTGCTCGACAGCGACCGCAGCCAGTACCTGCGCCAGGCCGCCGACTGCGCCCTGGAGAGCGGTCAGTCGGTCATCGGCAAGGGGCTGCTGCTCAAGGCGCTGCGCTATGCGCCTGCGGATCTCGATCTGCTGTCGATGCTGGCGCCGCTCCTCGACGACAGCGAGGCGGTCTCGATGCTCGGCGTGATGCTGGAGCATGCCGCCCCGACGCCCGACGAGACCGGCGAGCGGGCGAGCATCGCCGCGCAGCAGCGCATCCAGCTGTGGCGCCACCTGGCCGCAGCGCAGCTGCGCGTCGGCGAGCACGATGCGGCGGCCGTGTCCTACGACCACGCCATCGTCGCCGCCAGCGCTCTCGGGAGCGCGGTCGAGCTGGAGCTGCGCCGCGCTGCCCTGGAGGTGCTGCCCGAGAGCGACACCGAGCGCACCCGCACCCACCTGCAGGCACTGCTGGCCTCCTCGGCGCTAGACGTTGAGCTCCTGGAGCGGCTGGCCAGCCTGCAGACGCGCGTCGGCCACACCGGCGGAGCCTGGCGCATCAGCCAGGTGCTGCACCTGCTTGAGCCGTCCCGCGAAGCGCCGCCGCCCACCACCCCGATTCCCACCGGGCTGCGGCTCGACGAAGCGGACCATGCCCGCTGGGCGCTGCCCGAGGCGCGCATCCTGGGCGATGTGCTGGCGGCGCTGTGGGATGGCGTGGTCGGGCTCAAGGCGCCGCCGCTCGACAACTTCGGCGTCGCCGGCAACGACAAGGTCCCCGGCTCCGAGTCCTCGCCCGACGAGGTCGCGCGCACGTTCGGCATCAGCTGTCGCGTGCTCGGCAACCAGCGCTGCGGCATGTACCGCCAGGGCTGGCAGCAGCACCTCCTGCCGCGCGTGTTTGCCCGCATGCCGACCGCGCTCATCGTGTCGCCGGCACTGGGCCGGCGGCCGCTGCCCGAGATCCAGTTCATCCTGGCGCGCGCCGTCGAAGGGCTGCGCCCCGAGTACATCCTGGCCATGTGCCTGCCGCCGCGCGAGCTGGCGCAGATCCTGGGGCTGGCGGTGCGCGGCTTCCATCCGCGCCATGCCCGCATCCCGGCCGAGGACGTGGCGGCCTGGAAGCGCGAGCTGCCCTACCGCACGGTGAAGCGGCTGGGCGAGGTCTTCCGCGATCAGCCGGATGTGGTGTTCTCGACCGTCACCTGGCGGCGCGCGGTGCGGCGCACGATCCAGCGGGCGGCGCTGCTGCTGGGCGGGGATCTGCTGGCGGCGGCCACCGTGCTGCGCACCATCGATCTGCCGCTGGCGCACACCGCCCTGCCCAAGGATGAGCCCGGCGGCCCCTACCTGCGCCTCGACAGCATCGAGCGCGACTCGGATCCCGCCGTCGAGTGCGAGGCCGATCTGCGCGACCTGTGCACGTTCTTCATCGATCCGCAGTTCGCCCCGCTCTTCGACCGCCTGCACCCGCGCTGAGCGCCCCTAATCTGGGCAACTTCAGAGCTTTTGTGTTTCCGGACGCCCGTTCACGGTAGGATGCCGCGCCGTGCAGGGCGAAGCGGACAAGCAGCAGTCACCATCTCCATCTCCACCCCCGCCAGCAGCGCCGGGCAGCGGCCAGCGGGCGGCGGCGGCAGCGGTGGTGCTGGTGGTGCTGGTCATCGCGGTGTGGGAGGCGACCTCGGGCCTGTGGCGGCGCTCGCATACGCCGGGCCACGGCGACTGGGTGGCAGCAGCCGCGGCCGTGCGCGCCGATTTTCGGCCGGGCGACCTCATCGCCATTGCGCCGCCGTGGGCCGATGCGCTGGGCCGGGCCGAGCTGGGCGATCTGATGCCGCCGTCCATGGTGGGGCGGGCCGATGGCCGCCGCTACCGCCGCATCTGGGAGCTGTCGCTGGCCAGCCGCGGCGCCCGCGCCGAAGACACCACCGGGCTCACCGCTGAGTGGACAGGCACGTTCGGCGGCGTGCAGGTCAGCCGCTACAGCCAGCGGCCGGTCGCCGTCACTTTTGACCTGGTCGAGCATGCGCTGGAGGCCCGGGTCGCGCAGCGGGCGCTGCCGCTGCCGGCGACCCCGGTGGAGCCGACGCCCTGTCTGTGGCAGGGACCGCTGCCTTCGCCGCAGGCTCCGCCCGCACCCGGTCCGGCGGGCGCATTTCGCTGCCCCGGCAGCAAGGTCGAGCGGCGCATGCTCGAGATCAACTACAGGCCGCGCTATGGGGTGGCGGTGGAGCTGGAGGCGGGCCGGCAGACGCTGGTCACCTGGGATATTCCCGAGGGCGACCTGCGCGGCGGCCAGCTGGTGCTGTGGTTTGGGCTGCACGACTACTACGCGCGCAAAAACGCCCAGGGGCCTGCGGATGTGACGGTGGATATCGACGACGGCCAGGTGCGGCTGCCGCTGCGGCTGGAGCTGGGCCGCGGCCTGCAGCAGCTGGTGGTGGCGCCGCCGCCCGCCACTGCGCCGGGCCGGGCGCTGCACGCGGTGCGCATCGAGGTCTCGGCAGCCAGCGCCCCCAACCATGTCGTCGGCGTGCTCGGCCAGGTTGAAAAGGTCGAGCAGGTGGGGCCCAGTGACCCGGCGCGCTGACTGGCTGGTGGCAGCGGCGCTGCTCGTGATGGCAACGGTGGCGCTGCAGCTGGCCAGCCGCGAGCTCGGATTTACGCGCGACGAGGGCTACTACTTCCAGGCCGCCGAGCAGCACGTGGCCTACCTGGAGGAGGCGCTGGATGGCCTGCGCCATGGCAAGCCGCTGGCGTTTGCCGACCGCCGCGTGATCGATCACTGGCTCAGCTACAACAGCGAGCACCCGCCGCTCATGAAGACGCTGTTCGGGATCTCGTGGCGGCTCTTGCACCGCTGCGACTGCCCGAACGAGGCGGGCCTGCACCCCATCGCCTACCCGCAGCGCCACCGCACGCTGGGGCTGCTCAAGCAGGGCGACGCGATGCGGCTGCCGGCGCACCTTTTGACCGGAGCGCTGGTGGCCGCCGTCTATCTGTTCGGGACGCTGGCGTTTGGGCGGCCGGCGGGGCTTGTGGGCGCGCTCTTGACGCTGCTTCAGCCGCGGCTGTTTTTTCACTCGCAGCTGTCGTGCTTCGATGCGCCGGTGGCGGCGATGATCTTCATCATCACCGCGGCCTACCTGCGGCTGCACCTGCGGCCGTCGCGAGGCTGGGCGGTTGCCTTTGGCGTGCTTTTGGGGCTAGGGCTGCTCACCAAGCACAACACGTTCTTTTTGCCGCCGGTGCTGCTCGTGCACTCGCTGTGGAGCCGGCGGCAGCGCATCGCGGGCTGGGCGGAGATGTCGGGGCGGCAGAAGGCGGCGGCGCTGGCCAGCTGGATCGTGGCGCCGTGGACGCTGCCCGCGGCGCTGCTGGCGCCGGCGGTCTACTTCGCGGGCTGGCCCCACCTGTGGCCGGCGCCGATTGCGCGCTTTGGCAACTACGTGGGCTTTCACCTTCACCACGTGCACTACAACATCGAGTACCTGGGGGTGAACTACAACAAGCCTCCGTATCCGTGGCACTACGTGCCGGTGATGACGGCGCTGACGGCGCCGGTGACGATGCTGCTCTTGGCG
>Ga0075163_10006148_pt1 | contig 15934 bp, 17 predicted proteins | sample JI1023141ADNA_FD_71478 | JGI IMG/M metagenome (GOLD analysis project Ga0075163, IMG submission 71478) | Wastewater effluent complex algal communities from Wisconsin, to seasonally profile nutrient transformation and Carbon sequestration -... | ecosystem: Engineered > WWTP > Effluent > Algae... | reverse complement strand
ATGACCGGGATGTAGCGATAAGTCTTCGTCGTGGATACCAACGCGGTCGAAACCGGGCTGGAGATTGTCGATGTCAGCGGCACCTTGTAATCGTCCAGGCCCGTGATGGTCGTATCCACGGCGACAGCACTCGTCTGCGCGCCAGACAGGGTCACGGTACGCGCGACGCCCAGATCGATATAAGACGTGCCATTGATCGTAACCGTCGTGGTGCCCGTGGCCGCAGCCAGCGTCCAGCTGCCGCCCGATACCGCTGCCGCCGCGCCAATGGCCGCCGCGTCTTTGGTCGGGGGAACGATGCGGTAAACGTAGATCGGCGAAGTCGCGACACCCGGCAGAACAGCGCTGCCGTTGCGGGACCACTGATCGCCTACACGAAGATACGAACCGGCATGGGTAAACGGCATGATCAAGCCCTCCTAGGCCGGCAGTCTGTGATGCCGGTCCTTACAAAGTGGCCGGCGGGGATTGCCCCCGCCGGCCGTTCTATTACGTCACGCCCTGCGATCCGAAGCTGATGCGCGGGTTCGACCAACCGAACGAATAGCGTTCGAGCGCCTTCGTCTTCAGGTTGTCGTTGTCGAACTCGGTGAACATGTCGATTTCCAGCTTCTCACGCTCGTAGTACTTGAAGCCGGCATCGGCATCGGTCTTGATGATCCAGCCGTTGGTATCGGTGAAGAACTGGTTCACGCGATAGCCTTCGGGGATCATCTGCGTCGAGGCGATGGGGTTGATGTCGTTGTTCGCGGTGTCGGTGCGATACTTCGACCCCAGCAGTCGGTCGGCGGTCCACGCTAGCTGCGGCGGCACGACCAGCTTCTTCGGCTTGGTCATGACGATCAGTCCGGCCTGGTCCTTGAACTGCTGGATGATCACGTTGGCATCGTTCAGCGCCGTCTCGTTCAGGTCCGCCTGCGTCGTGAACGTATTCTGGTACGTCCCGCCGTCAATCGGATGGCTGGTCGAATACAGCGGCTGACCGTCACCACCAGGGTAGCTGGTGGAGAAACCGTTGTTGATCACCGATGCGCCGAGCACTTCCTTGGTCTGCAACATCGACCGTTTCAGCGCCGATGCCTGCATCGGGAACTGGGTCTTATACAGATTGTCCTTCAGTGCCTGCCGCGTGACGATGAAGCCAAGCGACACGTACTTGTGGATGTAGGTCGTGATCCAACGCTGGCCCATCGCGTTATCGAACGCGGTGGACGCGCCTTCCGCCCGGATTTCCGCCATGCCCAGGAGTCGAGTTTCGACCTCGATTTCCTGCTGCATGATGGAGGTGTGCCGGTCGAAAAGCTCCGTCCACTGGGACGGATACATCGGGTAGTCGCCAAAAACGTCCGCCAGTCCGGGGCGGAGGAGGTTGGCAATCGCACTTGTATTAATAGCCATTGCTCATTCCTCCTTACACGCCGACGGTGCCGGTGCCGCCCTTCAGCACGTGGTTGTTCGCGACCACGAGCCAATTGGCGAAACTGCCGACAGCATTGCCGACGCGGGGGTCAAGCCCGATCACCTTCACCGTCCACGTTGCCGTGGTGGAAAGGGTCGAGTTGTCCAGGGAAACCAGCGAGATTCCGCCACCCGTGGTGGTGGAAGCCGCCGTGATCAGCAGGCGTGCGTTCAGGAATACGTCGGTCAGCGCAAGCGGCGTACCGGCGGCCTGAGAGCCATTCGTTTCCTGGACCGTGTAGACCACGGTGGGGTCCGTGACCACGTACGCAACCGGGATCGTGCCGGTCGCTACCGTCGTGGACGCGGGCCAGTACTTAGAGTTCTGGAGCGTCCGGGTGGTGTCGAGATACTGACAGCCCATGAAGACACCGAGAAGCGGACCAGCGGAGACCGCTCGGCCAATGGTGCCGTCGCTGAGCTGAGTGACAGGGTCGCCGTAGCCAATCGTCGTAGCATACCCGGACGAAATGCTCAGATTCTGCAGACCACCATTCCAGGGGCTGCCATCCAGGTGCATGATCGGACGAAGGCCAAACGGCGCATTGGTGCCGTATGCCATGAGAAGTCCTCTTCGAGAACGTGCTTCAACAAGCCGCGCGTGGCGCGCTCATGGCCGAGAAATACCGGCCCATCCAATGCCGCGTCGGGGAGACGCGTGGTCTGGTATTAACCAGACACCAGACCGCTACCATGGGAAGTTATCGCGTGGCAAGAACAATCTACATCTGGTAGGATGCAGGTCCCGTAGTGGCGGTCTCCCGACTGCCCTCGGCGTTTCCTCCCAAACTAAAAAGCCCCGGGACTTACGTGCCCGGGGCTTTCTTTTGGTGGCTTGGCGACTACTGCTTGATCGGCCGTCGATGCTCGAACTTCGTCTGGTTCGCGTGGACCTGCAGCCGGTTCTCCGACATGCCGGGCCCATCGACCGCCGTGGAAATCGACTGCGACACAGCAGCGTTCTCGGCTTCCTGGTCATCCAGGCGCTCCTCGAACTGCCACTTGTCGATCTCCATCAAAATCTGGCCGCCCTTGCGTACCAGATTGTCTGTCTTCTCACGCCCCGGAAGAGCCGGCGGCTTTAGGTCCGGATACTTGGCGGCGTCAACCGGGGTCCAGCCATCCTGAAGCGCCGATTCCACGCGGCCATCGTTCGGCGCATTGTGGACGGTCTCGGCGACCCAGCGCCATTCCTTGTCCGCCGGCTTCACTTCGGGCGGGATAAAGAGGCGGGTGCGGCGATCCGCGCTCAGCTGCGGGCGCTGGGCGGCGCGGACATCGCGGTCTGCTCGTTGGCGTGCCATCGGTTTCTCCTTATTTCACGCGCATGTTGATTTCGACGCCCCCGATGTTCTTACCACGGGACTGGTCGTATTTGATCCGCGCATAATGTGCCTCTTTCTCGGCATCGCTCCATGCCTGCCCGGCCTTTGGGCCAGACTCATGCTTCTTCTGCATGTTGCGGGCGAACTCACGCTCCTCCGCCGATAGCGCCACGTTGATCTGGTTGCCATTCCGGCGGATGCCGTTCTGGACCGCGCCGTTATGGCTTACCGCCGCGTTCGGGCCATTGGCCTGCATGCGCAACGGCTGGCGCGACTGCGCCGGCTCATCCTCGAACATGTCTGGAAACTCCTTACGCACGACCTGGTCAATCTCGGCCAGATACGACGCCTTGCCGATCTCGGCCGCGCGACCCTGGCGACGCAGGCGGGCCTCCACCTGCTGCGCCACCCCGTGGGCGAACTGGCTCATATCGGCATCAAAGTCCGGCGAGCTGCGGTCGTACCAGCTGTTGTCCTTCATCCACGCCTGAACCTCGGGCGTAAACGCGGGCTGCTGGGACTGCTGAGGCTGACCCTGGCGCTGAGGCTGTTGGTTCTGCTGCGGCTGCTGCTGGGGGTTGCGCTGCAGGTAAGCCTCGGCAGACCGCAAATCAGACGTGTGCGAAGCCAGGTCCTCGATGGCCTTGGCCTCAGCCATGGCATCCCCGGAGTTCTTCGCCTCGATCATAGCCTGCCGCGCGCTAGCCTGCTTGGCTTTCAGGCTTTCCGCCCAAAGCCGCATCGACTGCTGCTCGGTCTGCTGGTTCTTCTGGTGCAGCGTCTGGGTCGAGGAATAATACTTCTTCGCTTCGTTTTCCCAGTAAGCGGCGCGCTCTTCCGCTTCCTTGCGCTGAGCCGTCAGCTGGCTGATCCGCTGCTTGGACGGCACATGGTTCTTGCGACGCTGCGGCTGATCTGAAGTCGGCGCGGCATCGATGCTTACGTCTTCATCGGCCTGCCTGTCCGCATCCGACTGCCCAGTGGACTGATCACCCCCTTCCTGTTTTTGGGGCTGGGCTTCGCCCTCGGCTTCGATGGTAACAGTCGTCGGTTCCAGCGACTCGCCAGACTGCTGCTGCTCACCATTCAACGGGAGCTGCGGCTGTTGTTCGGTCGCCTGCTGTGTGTTTTCAGTAGCCATTAGTTCATGCTCCCTTTCCAGCCACCAGGGCCGACCCAACGGTGGCCGCGAAGAATTTGCGCAACCGTCGAATACGGGGCCGAGAAGCGGCGGGCTACATCGCGGCGGCTAAGCCCCGAAGAAAACAAACGGCGCATTTCCGCCACGTCTGTTTCGGTATACTTGGCCATCGGATGCCTGGACCCGTGATTACCGCGCGCTCTCGATACCTTGTCCCCAGCATTTTCTAGGTACGTGCCAAGTCGCAGATGCTCCGGGTTCACGCACAGCGGCTGATCGCAGGAATGCAGAACCAACGTGTCTTCCGGCACCGGCTCGCCGGTCGCGATAGCCACAGACAGCCTATGTGCCCGCACTTTCTTGCCGCCAACAAAAGCCAATCCGTAACCGTTATACGTTACGGCCCCAGACCAAAACCAACACCCAGTATTGGGACACGGGGAAACGTGGTTTAAGAAACGCTCGTTTGCCCTAACCAAAGCCGCAGCATGACGGCCAGGGCGGCGTTTAATTTCCCGGCACTCAATCAAGTTCGGTCTCCCGCATTAATGCGGGCATGGGCATTGGGGTCATCAATGACAGCCATGACCTTATTGTCCGGGACAAAAGCGTAGGCCGTCCCGAAATAGTTATGAGCTTGGGCGCCGCCACGGTCGAACATGACCCACTGTTCCGGGGCGCACCACGGCCCACTTGGATACTGGTCCCCGCGATAACAATCCGGGCCAACACTCACCACCCTGCCAACCGGACGCGAGTACTTGTCTTCGGTCTTCGTCTGATCAGGCACGTAGATGCTGCCGATCTTATCCGGTGTTACCCAGATTTCGATGCAGACGTAGTACCCCGTCGCCTGCGGAACCTTCGCCGCCTCAGTCTTGGGTTTCGTCGTGACTGCCTTCAGCATCTTTCACCCTTTCGCCACCAAACATTTTCTTCGTCACCGCGTCGATGATGCCCTTCGCCTCATCGAGCCCCTTAATCAGCCCCGTCAGACGCCGATATTCTTCCTGGTTATCCACGTTCCCGTTGACTACGCGGCTGGCGTAGATAGCCATCTTTGCATCGATCTCGGTTTCGATGCGGTCCCTGTAATCGAATATCGACATTACGCCTTCGTCGTCCCGGGCTTGCTGCGGTCCGAGCGAAGGGCGTCGCGAACACAATCCGCCGCAATCCAGGCGGTATTCCACGACGTTGTCTTCCACCAGACCGGCTTTGTCCGGATCGCTTTCGGATGCCTGAACAATTCCGGGCTATCCATCATCAGCGCATAGACGTAATTAAACGCCTCGCGCCCCTTGGGCCCCCATTTGCGCCACTGCGACTTGGGCACCCGATATGTGTTCCTGACCACTAGCACTTCACCTTGCCGCCGGCCTTGTACTGCCCCTTGCGCACCTTCGCCGTGCCACCAGCAGCGAACTCCTTAGCCACGCCTGGACGCACGCTGTCCATCGCACTGCGCATCGGGGCCTTCATCGGAGGCACCGCATTCTTGCGGGCCATCTTCGGACGCATTCCACCTGTTTTCATGTCATCTCTCCCATATCTGGCTAACACCGCCTTCAACGGGCTTCTCGTTGTCCGACAAGTCCACGAAGGCATTCATCTTCGCGATACGCTCGCGCGAGTCGATTTCAGCAACCTTGGTCGCGAAGTTCAGCGCATCCTTGCGCGACTGCTGGTCGATCTTGGCGGCATCGGCCTGCGCCTTCTGCTCCACCTTTTTCATATCGACCTTGACCTGCTCCATGGCCACAGCAACCGGGTCCATGCCCCCGCCGCCCTGCTCCATCGCCTGCTGCTCTTTCATGACCTTGACGGCCTGAGCGGCGCGCAGCGCGATCTCGTTCTCGACTTCCGGCGGCATCTTCTGGCCAAGCGGCGGAAGCGGCTGCCCCATGGCCAGCTGGATATCCACGCGGAATTTCTGCGCGAAGTGTTCCTGGATATGAGCCAGGGCACCCGTCGCTTCCATCACGGCGGCATGAACGGCAATATGGCTGGCGTGGTCCTGGTATTCGCCCGTGGCCACCGGCTTACCCGTAATCATCAGCTGGTTTTCGCTGACCGGGTCCAGTGGCTGCGCCTGTTCCTGCGGCGGGAAAATCCTGTCCACGTTCTCGACGTTCAGCTCGCGCAGCAAGTTCACGGCAGCCTCACGCTGGTCTCCGCCAGCACCTGGCATGCCGGTAACCACACGCATCACGACCTCGGCGCGGAGCTGGCGCTGGGCGGAATTGGTGATGTTCGGGTCGGCCACCGGAATGATGTCGATCCGGTTATCGAAGTCCTGGCGCATGATGGCGGCCATGCCGCCCTTGACCGGGAATGGGTAGGGTGTCTCGGGCAGGCTTTGGGCGAAGAGACGACCCAACAGGCGGAACTCGTTCTTGAATGCCTCCCGCTCGCGCTTCATGATCGCCGACTGCACTTTGGTAGCCTGCTCAAGAAGCGCGACTGTGGTGCCAACCGGAGCGTCCTGTCTTCCGTCGCCCACGGCGATTTCGGTGTTGGCTGCCAATGACTTGGCTTCCTCACGCATCTTGTCGCGAAGAAGCATCGTAATCTCCGACGGCCCCTTGTAGGGCATCGGCATGATCGCGTCCTGAATCTTCATCCCGCCGGTCTCGATCTCGGCGAAGGTCCCGGGGCCGACCATGATTTCGGAGTTCTCGGTGCGCACGCCCTTCACGCGCACGCCGCCGGGGAAATTGGACAGCGTCCCGGCGTCCACGTTCTGGCGCAGCATCATCGTGCTAGCGCGGGCGGACCCGGCCAGAAGGTGGACATACCCGTAGCCGTAGAAGCCCTCGCCGGACGGGATCATCTTGTGGTGGACGTAGTGCTGGACGCGCTGGAAATTCAGGTCGCCCTCTTCCCAGTTACGCCTGATAGACAGCACTTTCTTGGAATAGAGGTCTATCGCGATGATGTAAGGCAGCGGCATCCCCGTAGGGGCCCCGTCGATCTCGTGCTCGAACCCAGGCAGATCATAGTCAACGTGGAACTCGCCGACCCAATGGCGATCATCGCCAACAGCCAACTCCGCGACCACGCCGATCAGCGCGTCATGCTTCGGCATATCGGCGGCGTTGGAATTGGGGGCGTCTTCGTCGGGCTCGCCTAGCGGCACATCCCGGTAGAAACCCTTGAGCTGCAGGGCCACCATCTCGCGCGGCGTGTAGGGGATCAGCTCGCAGGAGCGCGGGCAGCGCTCCAAGCTGGTGGTCGTATAGGAAACGATGAACTGTTCGGGTGTCAGGAAGGGCAGTGTTGGACGGCCAAGGCGCGGGTCCAGGTAGACCTTGCGGAACACCGAGCCCCAGCAGCCCAGCGCCATCGACATGCTATCGGTGTCTGGGTAGTACTCGGTCGCGATTTCGGTCAGAAAGTAATTGAACCACTCGCGCACCCGGCTGGCCTGATCGGCGAGCATCTGATTCTCGACGCCGACAATCTTGGTCAGAACAGGCCCGGCGGCCGGCATCATCTCGCCACGGTAGGTCGCCTGGAATCGAACCAGCGCCTCCATAAGCATCGTGTCGTAAGTGCCGCAGGCGTCCTGAAACGGGCTGGTGCGGACCTCGTAGGTCACACCCAGATATTTCATGCCCTCTTTGACGATCTTGCGGTACTTGGCACCCGACGCCCAATCTTCGTCCAGGGCGTCCAAAAGATCGATGGCGATACCAGACAGCTCAGAATCGCCAACAAAATCCGCCAGGTTCGCGTCGTGGGGCGCGGTCTGCGGGTCGGCCATAACGGACGGATTGAAGACGATCTCGGCGGAACCAGACCCGTCATCGGCTTCGACAACCATGGGCTCGCCGTCCGGCGGGATCACCGGGGAGTCGTCTAATACGATGTCTTCGTCTTCGAGCGCCGCGCGGGCAACCATCGCGTATCCAGACCTGGTAGGTCGGTGATGGTTGGGCACAATATGTATAAGGGGTTAACGTGTCAAGTTAGTACGGGCTGGCGTAATCCTGGCGCTCGGCCTCACGAGCGACTCGTCTGTAATCATCATCTGCTGGACGGGGGTCCTCGGTGTGGACCACCCAGCCAGACGCAGACAGCCGAAGCAGCGCCTGGGTCATCGTGTCCACCAGGTCGCGGGACTCCGCCTTGGGGAACAGCATGCACTGCTGGACGAACTCCATCGCCCAGCCTTTGGGGTACTGATAGTTCGGTGCTGAACACGGGATATAGACACGTCCGTTTTGGATCAGATGCGTCACGCCGCGCACGCGTCCGATCTTGTCGCCGAATCGCGTGGGGTCGAACGGCTGGACGCCACGAATACCCGCGCGCATCAGATCGGGGATCAACGTCAGGCCCGAGGATTTCGACTCGATCAGCACGATGTCCGGCGCGTTGACTGGATTGGGGCGCTCCAGCGGCTCATGGGTTTCGTCGTCCAGATAGTCGAACGCCAGACGCTTTACCATTTCGCGCAACTCGGGGTACTCCAGGCGGTCACGCCACATACTGAGTAAAAGCGCGGCCGGCTGGTTCTTCTGATCGCGGAACACGCCCCATGTCGTGCAGGCGCTATAGGCCGCGTCTTCCCTTTCGCTGGTCGCAGTGTCCCATGACTGCAGCACGCATTCAAAGCGCGGCGTCTCGCTGTGCTGCCATAGCCTGAACCACGCGCGCTTGATCATGCCGCCCTCGGCCGGCGCGGGGCGCTGCTGCAGCTGGCCGGCGATGGCGTACTGCGACCGCAGCGAGCGCTTCAGCGTCGAGATTTCTTCCGGACCCCAGCGCCCCTCGCACAGCGGCTCGCCTTCCTCTTCGCGCGGGTCAGTCCATGGCTTAGCGCCAGTAGACGGCAGCTTCACCGTCACACAACGCCGCTCCTCCTCGAACTCCATCGGGAGCACAAGGTTCACCATGTCAGCGCCGAACTTTTCCTGGAGGTGGCCCGTCGCGTCCTTTTCGTGGACACGCTGTTGGATGTTCACAAATCGCGCGGATTTCGGGTCGTTAAAACGCGTGGACAGCACCGTATCCAGCCAGTCCCGCGTACCTTCCAGCTTGGTTTCAGACAGCGAGTCCTGGGCGTCGTTCGCGTCATCGACCACCCAGATATCGGCACCTTCGCCGGTCAGCTTCGAGCCAGTACCCAGCGCGATGCGCTCGCCCCACTTGTCGTTGGCGTACTTATCTTGCCGGTCGATCTTCGGGTTGATCTTGTAGCGGTTGCCGAACAGGTTCTGATACCAGCGGCTTTCGATCAACGCGCGGGCCTTGACCGCGTCGCGCTCGGCGAGCTTTTCGTCGTGCGAGGCAAACCCGAACCGGGTTTCCGGAAACTTGGCCCAATGCCACGTCGGCCACGCGACAGACACGATGCTCGATTTGGACGAACGCGGGGGGACGTTGATATTGAGCAGCTTGATCTGCCCGAGGGTTACCGCCTCCAGGTGCTCGCAGATCGCGCCAATGTGCCAGCTATCCACGAAGACGCGGGCACCCTCGATCTGGTGCCACGCCTGCTTAAAATACGCGTGAAGGCTTTGTTCGGCAGCTTGGTTGGCTTCCCATTTGGCCAGCAAATCATCGGCGAGAATCTTGCCGACGCGGACCTTGCCATCGGGGCCTACGGTGACCGGCAGTTCTTTGCCGCCGTGCTTGATTTTGCCAAGCGTCTTCAAAAAGCTGCCCCGCTTCCCTTGTCCCCATCAATGCCCGGCGCAGCGCGTGCCGGTCGGCCTGAGACATACAGGGAAGCTTGGTTTGCTGGGACTGGCAGCCGCCCCCAGGAGTCAGGCCGACGATGAGCCCGTATAGTAGCGAGACATTCTCCGGCCTACAAGGTCTTGCGCTACGACCGCGCGTGCCCATTCGGCTTGGGTTTCCCGTCACCGGTCAGCTTCTCCACGATAGCTGCACCGACCATACCGGCCAACACGACAAAAGCCAGCAACGGGATTAAACCCGGCATCTGGATCATATTCAAAAAGCTCGTCATTAGGCTCTCCTGTTTGCCCGCTCCACCGCGATCCGCCCCATCGCGGCCATTCCTTCGGTCGGCAGCCAAGCGGCGTACTTGGCTTGGTCTTCGTGCAGCACTCGCATCTCACGGCCGGGGCCATAAGCAGCGTCATGTGTCTCGTCCGTCGGACGGTTCCCGAAGACCGGCGTGTCGTGCCGCACAATCACATCGTCCACGCGGTTCCAACACGGAAACGTCTTCGCAACCAACTCCAGCCAGTCATCCGTATAGCTATGCCAGCAGCACGGCGGCCCAATAAAACCCTGCGCGCGGACCAGATCGCCGGACAGGAATGTCGCGCCACAGACGCGGCCTCCCTGGTACGCGTAGTTCCCGTCGCTGCAGGACACGATGCCCATCGGGTGCATCTGCGCCAACAGCTTCGTGTCCCAGTCCTGGGTCTGCGGGATCAGGTCATCCGCCACGAGCCCGAACCACGCCGCGTCTTTGTGCTGCGCGTAGCAAGCATTGAGCCCTTTGATCAGACCCATGTTTGTCTTCGCAGCACCACGCACCCAGCCCGGCGGCAGCGGGAAATCGTACCCCGCTGCATCGCCCTGAACCAGCATCACACCGGGAGCCTTCATCCCAGTCGCTACGGCTGCGTCAAAGAACCGCTTAGCCAGGAGCGGACGCCTGTATGTAACGAGGAAGATCACGTTTCTGCTGCCAGCTCCAGGTAGTCCTTGCCATTCATGCCGAACGTCCACGCCGCAGCGTCTGCTACCTTGCGCATTTCTGGCGGCACACGCAGGAAGTAGGTTTTATAGGTGCCGTCCGGTTCTTTGGACGAGTTCTGCAGCTCCAAGAGAACCGCTGCTTGTTCGGGCGTTAAGCCCCCTGCGCCTACCCACATCCCGGTCCGCGACATCATCATCTGCCGGTCATCCCCAACCCGCCAAACCTTCCGCCACAGCTTCGCGTTCTGCAGACCCTTCGGTGGATTATTCCCGAACTCCCTCACCGCATCGGACAGCAACACGAAATTGCCTTCGCGCACGTAGCGCTCGTAGCCCATCAGGCGCATCAGCTCACGGCGCTGCTCCGCGTTCTGTTCATTGGTGACCAAATCAGCAGTGATTTTCTCCGGCTCCAGCACATAGCGCTGCATCATCCGAACGCCATGCGAGCAATAGACCATGGGCATACCCGGCATATCGGGCCAAAAAATCGCGGGGGCTCGTTCGGCATGTGGCGCGTTTGCATCGTCTAGCTGGACCACCGGGCGCGTATACATCACTGGTGCTGGCATTTCTGGCGAAGACAGATAAAGCCACGCGCCAGCCTCAACTGCCTCCAACGAAAGGCGCATCGCCTCAATAACCCACGCCGCCGGCTTACCGGATGCCTGCGGGACAGGATAAGTTCGATGTCGATTAATCGCCTGTGCTTGGAACGTATGCGCGCAGATCGTATCGTGAAGACGGTCGTAAGCCCAATCGCCGCTCCCGTGCGCTTTATAAAACCTGCCATCGCCCACCGTAAACCCAGTAGACGCGACTGGTTCTACAGCCCTGATAATGGAACCAGCCACGACCAGCGGAACATGGTGGCCAACACCCGGCATATCCAGCACGACAGGCACGGCGTTCGGCACCGTCAATCCGTCGTTTATATGCAGCAGCAGCGCCTGGAGCGCCCGGCCGGCCGATACCGGATCGGCAGGGTGGCGCCAAAGGGCCATCGATGTAGGGCTCTCGAAGCGCGCTTTCAGCGCCATGATTTGATCGATCTCAGCCGTTGTCGCCGGCACAACGCGCAAGATTTGCGCAGCCTCCGCATAGTTTCCGCTCATTAAAGACCCCGGATTTATTTGCTGTTGACGCAGCAAATGTTCAAGCTGAACGGCAGCAAGGCCGCTCTGGTAAATCCCGAGCGAGCTGGAGGCAGTTTGTATCCCCCAGCCGCCCATCCCGTTAAACGTCATCTAGTCAGCCACGTACCGCTGGCGCGCAACCTCCTCGCTGTCATCGTACTCACGCTGGCGCACGACCTCGTACAACCCAGCCGGCACCTGGATCGTATCGTGCTCCTCGTGGACCAGCTCGGCAGCCTCGTCCACCTTCAGGTAGCGACCCGACAGCGCACCGTCGGCCATGAACATCGCCACCTTCGGCGAATGAAACGCGTGGCTATGGCCCGTAACCTCACCGTAGGCCAGCACGACACGGCCATTGTCGCGCTCGACAATCTTCGCTTGCCCGCTTTCCCAGATTTCCTGCAGTCGCGTATGCGTGGCGGGATTGACTTCGCGAACCATCACGTCGCCCTGGCGAGCGAGGAATCTCTTCGACATCGGCGCATTCTCCTGCTTGGGTTGGGGCTGCTGCGGCGCGACCTGCGTCAGCGCTGGCTCATACGGACGTGGCTTGAACCAGTCCGTCACCGTCTGCGCGAAGTCAGTCAATGAATTTTTGGAGTCCATGATTTCTCCACGTTAATGGGTTGGACGGCCCCGGCAAGAGGTGAGGGCAAAGACACCGGGGCCGTCCACTCGCCGGATCAGGGGGAGGTCACCGACGGGCGGACGAACGCTAGCATACACCGTTTCCATTTGCAACCATGTTGCACAGACGATATACTTCGATAATTGGAACAGCAGGATGCATAAGATGGCGACGACGCGCCCACGCACACCACGCCGCGAGCTACCTCGGCGAACACACCCGACAGCTGGCATGCGGTCACGCGAGCTTATCCACCTTGGCAAGAAGATTTACGGCGAAGACTGGCGCACGAAGATGGCGAAGGAGTTCGGCGTAGACCGGGTAACCGTCTGGCGATGGGCCAGCGGGAGGTCCACCATCTCCGTACCGATTGCCATCGCGCTACGATCCAAGGCTTTATGACGTGCCGACGGAAATCCGCTGCCCGTTAAGGCCAATCAAAATCGAGCTAGGCTGTGACTGCCTCGCTGGGCGGCTAGTGGCTGGCAACTTCAGTTACGACACGTCGCCACCACGCTATCCGCACACCTGCACAAAATGCGGCAAACGGGTAACACTTGATAAAAGCTACCCGTACATCGAGTACGTAGTAGACGACCGACCGGAATAGCTTTTCCCTCTTGCCTGACGCCCCGACCTGAGCCACAAATAAACGAACGCCGCGCCCACTGGCCGGGACGCGGCGCTCGCCAGATCGAACACTGCCGGAGAGCAGCGCTCGGTCATCTTGTATCATTCCAAACTACTGCGCACAAGCGCGGGCGGCCATGCATGTCAGGAGACGCGCGTGGGGGAAATGTTTGCCGACTTCGCTAGTTCCGGGATCAACCTGACTTATCGACATCCTGGCACCCGCAAGACCACCTGCCCTCGATGCTCCGCGTCCCGCAAAAACTCGCAAGAACACTGCCTGTCCGTCACCTTCAACACGCCGCAAGACGTGGTGTGGAAGTGCCATAACTGCGACTGGACAGGCGGTACCATCCGGAGAGAAGCACCCATGACCCAACAAGCCGTCGTAACCGTGCGCCCCAACATCACGCCGACTGAACCAACGCCGGAATTGCTGGCCTGGTTCCAGAGTCGCGGTATCGAAGAAGCCACCGTCAGACGGATGCGGATATTTCAGACAACGCGCGTCTTTAATGGACGCAGCCAGAAAGCCATCGCCTTCCCGTACTACCGCGACAACGTGCTGGTCTCGGTCAAGTACCGCTCGATGGAAGAAAAAGCCTTCACGACCGAAGCCGCATGCGAGCAAGCGTTCTACAACGTGGACGCGCTCAAGGGCTGCGACGAGGTATTCGTCGTTGAGGGCGAGGTGGACGCCCTATCCATGATCCAGGCCGGCTTCGACAACGTGATCTCCGTGCCCCGTGGCGCACCTCAGCGCATATCAGACGGCGTCCCGCCGCCCGAAGAAGACACAAACTTCCGCTACCTATGGCCCGCCTACGACGCGCTTCGCCGCAAAAAGCGCGTCATCCTTGCGACCGACAGCGACGATCCTGGGCACGCGCTGGCCGAAGAGCTGGCGCGGCGCATCGGCAAGGACAAATGCTGGCGGGTATCCTGGCCAGATGGGTATGGCGGCCAATGCAAGGACGCCAACGAAACCCTGACAATGCAGGGATCGGGCTCCATCGCATCGGCCTGTCTTCAAGCGGCACCCTGGCCAATCAACGGCATCTACGAGTCCAACGCATTCTTCGACCAGACCATCCAGCTATATCGATCCGGTCGCTCCAAGGGCTACTCGACAGGCTGGGCCGAGCTGGACGAGTACATGACCATCCGCCCAGGCGAAGTCACCGTCGTCACAGGCGTCCCAAACCACGGCAAGTCCGCCTTCATCGACGCACTCACCCATAACCTAGCTCAGTCACTCGGCTGGAAATTCGGAATTTGCAGCTTCGAGAACCCACCCGACGAACACCTGTCCAAATTGGCGGAAATCCACGATGGCCGCCCATTCCGTGAAGGCCCGACGATCCGCATGACCGAGCCCGAGCTGCGCCGCGCGCTGCATTGGGTGGACCGGCACTACTACTTTATCCGGCTGGACGAAGACGAAGCGCCATCGCTCGATACGATCCTGGAGAAAGCGCGGGGGCTGGTCGCGCGATATGGGATCAACGGCTTTGTCCTGGACCCATGGGGCGAGCTGGACAACGGCCGCGCCAAATTCGTCAACGAGACTTCGCACATCGCGCAGTGCCTCACCAAGATCAGGCAATTCGCGCGCAACCACGCGGTCCATGTCTGGATCGTGGCGCACCCCGCCAAGATGCAGCGCGAGAACGGCAAGACCCCGGCGCCGAACCTCTACGACATCTCGGGCAGCGCGTCGTTTTTCAACAAAGCCGACATCGGCATCGTCATCCATCGACCGGAACCGAAGTCCGCGATCAACGGCAGCGCGGTGGACATCATCGTGGAGAAGGTGCGCTTCCGCGCGGTGGGTAAGCAAGGCACGCTGCGGATGAAATTCAACAACATCAACGGCCGCTACTTCGTGCCGGAGCCGGAAGACGAACCGCCGCCGCGATCCTACGACAAGGACCACGACGGCGATACGCTGCATTAGATTGGAGCCGGCGGCAGGACTCGAACCCGCGACCTGCGATTTACAAAAACGCTGCTCTAGCCAACTGAGCTACGCCGGCATTCCTTCTACTTCACCGCCGCGAGCTGCTTCGCCAGCGCCGTAACCTCGGCCGTCACGTAGCCGATATCCCGGTACACGTCGCCGTCGAACGAACGCGCCCCGATGCTATCGAACTTCGGGCAAAAATCGCCGGCATGGGCGCAATCAAACCCAAACCAATGGGTATCGTCCTCGCCATCCGCACGATGGCAGATCGATCCCTGCTCGATCCACTCCGCCCAAGCCGCGTAGTCCTCCAGATACGGACGGTTCACCTTCACACGCTCGGCAGCATCCCCGCGCGGGAATTTCTTCGCTTCCTTTTCCCACGCCGGATAAGCCGCGCGCATCTTCTCCCACCCTTCGCGGGTCGGCTTGCGGCAGCCACCGGCAAACGTCAGGCCGCCGTGAACATCAACAACCGCCTCCGGCGACTTCTCGCGCTCCGGCGAGCCCCACTCGCCATTACCCGAGTAGCCCATCCCATGCCACGGGTGACCCTTCGGCACACCAACGTAGCCACATAACGCTCCCGCGCCATTGCGCACAATCAGGCACGGCAGCCCCGTCTCCGGGTCCTGCCACTGGCGTTTGTCGGGCTCGTTCTTCCACGGACCATCGGCCCAATCGCTCTTGTCCACGGTCCGGTATTCAATCGTTTCCATCATCTGCTCCCGTTGTTAACCTACGCATTGCCCGCTGGCTTAGCTTCCTCCAGCTCGCCGCCCATCTTCTCGTTCAGCCACCGCAGCATCTCGTCCACCCATTCCTGCTCTTCGGCCCGCATGCAACACGCGGTCAGCATACGCACAGCCACGGGCACGTTCGCCTTCGGGTCGATGAGGCCGCCATGGGGGTCGGGCAGCAACAGCTCCCAGCCGCACATGCCGTCCACGGTCACCAAGGCAGCTT
>Ga0075163_10006147_pt1 | contig 15934 bp, 17 predicted proteins | sample JI1023141ADNA_FD_71478 | JGI IMG/M metagenome (GOLD analysis project Ga0075163, IMG submission 71478) | Wastewater effluent complex algal communities from Wisconsin, to seasonally profile nutrient transformation and Carbon sequestration -... | ecosystem: Engineered > WWTP > Effluent > Algae... | reverse complement strand
CTGCAACTAAGCTGCAAAACCACTACAAGAAATGCGGTCCCTTGCCCCAAGGCGAGCTTGCTTAGCACACCAGCAATGCCCCAAGAGGCTGCGGCAACAATTGCGTAAAACACCGCTAGGGAAGTTCCTGTCAACTTCATACTGGTCAACTCTCAAACACGAACTCGCGGCAACCCACCGCTCAGGCGATTGTTGAGATCATTGATGCGGTTTCGGCGGGTTCCCAATGCGGAAACCCGTGAAAAACAGTGCAGAGTATTGGTTGTTTAGGCTCGGCTCGTCAGGCTCATAACCTGAAGGTCGTCAGTTCAAATCTGGCTCCCGCAACCAAATAAAAGCCCGCTGTCTCAATGAGATGGCGGGTTTTCTTTTTGTACCACACGGCTCGCAAATTCGCGCTGGGTAACACCTGGGTAACAGATGGAAAAGAAATTGCGGGATATCCACAGTACAGTCACGTTCTGAACGACGCTTACGGGCCGCTGACTCAATGGCAAAATATCAGGACTGTCTCTTGTGAGATGTAGCTCATAACCTTGCGAACAAATAAAGAACATGCTAATTGTCTGTTGACCACCCTGTTTCATAGTGTTGTGAACAACACCCAAAAGAGGTGCAGACTATATGTTCTTTACGCCCGGACAATTGCGCGGCTCCGTGGGCCTTTCGAAAGAGGCGTTTCGTCATTGGAAGCGCGTTGTGCCTGGGTTTGCTAACGGGAGACGGCATGCGCCAAGCTTTTCACCCGGCGACGTTCTGGCTTCTGCTGTGCTGCGGCGGTTGACTGATGCTGCTGGGGTGCGCATCGGACATCTCTCCGACATTGCTCCTGCTATTTTCAAAGTATGCAACGTTTCGAGTTGGGAAATACTTCAACACAAGTTCCTTGTTATAGATCTCCAGGCGGGCACTTGCGTCGCAGCCAGTGACTCATCACACCCGGCCGGCGATCTTTTGGTTGTCTGCGCACTTGCTCCTTTGGTCAAGGCGCTTCGTTGCGACCTACTCGATAGTGGAGAGCCTTCTGCTGGAGCGCCGTTTGAGCTCAAGTCCACTGAAAGAAGCGTTCGAAAGCAGGGACAACGATGAAAGACGTTGTCACCCTTCCTTTGAACGAAGTTTGGAAGAGACGCCTTGATCTTAATGGCCGAGACGCGCCTGAGCTTTATGAGAACGCCGACGCCGTACGGAACAGCCCGCATGCTGGAGCAATTCGTGCCACCCTTACTGGGTTGGGCGCTTCGGCCGTTTTCTGCGTTCAAGGTGTTCCGACAATCGTCCTTCTGAATTCAGAACTATACGAGCGGGACAGTGTCGTGACCCTCCATGCGGCCCTTTGGAATCAGGGTTTGGCCAGTTTGCTGCTGGTCCTGACCGGGAACACAGTGCGTGCATTTTCACTATCCCGAACGCCATACGCCAATCCTGGTGAAGAGTTCGAGCTGCGCTGCTTGGTCGAAACGCTAGATGCTTCCGCAGATGCGTTAGCTCTAAAGAACATGGTGTACGGCGCGGAATCAGGGCGGTTCTGGGAAGAACATGCCGAGTTCTTCAAACCCAAAGAACGGGTGGATCAAGTCCTGCTGGAGAACCTGACCGACTCACACGATCAGCTTTGCAATGCAGGTCTAGAAACTAGTGCGGCACAGGCACTTCTCATACAAGCGATGTTTATCGCTTACCTCGAAGACCGTGAGATAATTGGCGAGGATTACTTCCGGTCGGCAACCAATTCCCGTACCGGAAGTTTCTTCACTCTTCTGGGCGCGGGCAATGTGACCTTTCTCAAGCAGCTCTTCGCAACGCTGCGGTCAGACTTCAATGGCGACTTGTTCGTAGCGCCAAGCTCCTTCGAGCCACATATTCATAAGGCAAGCATAGGCCGCGACCATTTAAGCATTCTGGCGCGTTTTCGCAATGGGCAAGAAGAAATGGCGTCGGGACAACTCCGTTTCTGGGGCTATAATTTCAAACACATCCCTATCGAACTTATCAGTGCTGTCTATGATCGGTTTCTTGGCGAGCGCGAGGCGGAACGCAGAGAGCATGGCGCATACTACACGCCAATGTTCCTTGCTGATTGCGTTGTATCGCAGGTCTGGGAAACATTGACCGCAGATGCAAAAGAGAAGGGCGAATTTCTCGATCCAGCTTGTGGTTCGGGTGTTTTTCTAGTCCGCTCGTTCCAGCGTTTGTGCGAAAACTGGCGTGAGAAGCACAATGCACGCACCATTCGTTGGGATAGCCTGAAAAATATCTTGCTCCGCCTACACGGATGGGACTTGAATAGCGGAGCAGTGCGCGTTGCTGTATTCTCACTTTACATTGCTCTTCTTGAACAAGTCGATCCTCCAGATATTCGCCAACTCATAAAGAAGGGAAAAGTTCTTCCCGAACTGTGGGGCAAAACACTCAAGCATCAGGATTTCTTCAGCGTTGAACCGGATGATGCCCTTGTTGATGTGGTGATTGGCAATCCGCCGTGGACAAGTCGACGCGGCCCTGATCGATCATCGACGCGATGGTGTATAGCTCACAATCTGCCGATGCCAGGTAAAGAAGATGCGTGGGCGTTTACATGGAAATCAATGTTACATCTTCGCGGCAATGGTCTTGTGGCATTCTTACTGCCTGCAATGGGATTTCTGCACAATCATGCTAACACTTCTGTCGCAGCTCGCAATCAACTGATTGTGAGCACACAGATAAGACGTGTCATAAATTTTGCGGATTTGAGGTTCCAACTCTTCGAAGGAGCTCTACGTCCAACGTCTCTCATCATTTTCGGGAAGGCGGATTCGGATAGGCCCCCATATCGCTTCGACTATTGGGCACCCAAGGCGGACTTGAACTTGAAGGTGAAGCGCTTGATCACGCTGAGCAGCGCCGACCGGTGCTTTGTAACATCCAAAGAGGCTATAGCGGACCCGCTTGTTTTTAAGCGGCGGCTATGGATGTCCGAACCAGATGCGAAGCTGTTTGGCTACTTGGCAGGGTTGCCAAAAATTGGGGATCTGATCGCCGACTACGGCAGTCAAAGTCGCAGCGGCACATCGAGTGCTGACAGATGGATGATTGGACAAGGGTATCAGCCCTACAACGCGACCAGCGGAAGCTCATACCAAATGAGCAACTACGTCGGAGCTTTGCCCAATCTTCCGATTGGTGCATTCACCCCATTGGCTCAAAGTTCCGATGGTCTTTCACCTTGGCATTCTTCTCGTGTACGAAGAAAAGGATTCGAACGAGGTTTTGAGCAGAACGCACGCATTCTCATTCCTCGCGGCATTGCGCAAACGCGCTTACGCGCAACTTATGTCGAGACGCCACTCACATTCCAACACATAATTCAGGCAATTGTGCTTCCAGCGGGCCAGGAGTTGCGGGCCAAGATTTTGACTGCGCTCTTGAACAGTAAGGTTGCGATTTGGTACGCGTTTCATGGAACTGCTTCGTTTGGGTCCGATAGGCCTGAAGTACAGCAAGCGGAGTTGATGCGTTTGCCGTTTCCAGATATTGCTGACATGCCAGAGCCTGAGCGGGCGCGAAGTGCATCAAAATCGCTCTTGGCAATTATCGATAGTGCAATGTCGTCAACCCACAAGGGCTTTGCACTTGCTAGCGAAGATGACAACATTTTCAGAAAACTTGATGATCACACTTACGAATACTTCTGCCTCTCGCAGGACGAGATCACACTCATTGAGGACGCGGTGCAGTTCATTCTTCCGGCCGTACAGCCTCACCAAGGCAGTTTTCCAGAAATCTGGAAAACCACGACGAAAAGCGAGCGCAGTCTTTATGCAGAGACGCTAGTCCATGCTCTCATACCGTGGCTTGAGGGAAGTCAAACTGTAAATGCCCAGCTGGAAGCGCACAACGCTGATCTTGCAGTAATTCGTTTAACCTTGTGCAATCAACGAGACACGGCAGCATACAAGGAGCGCAACAACAGTGCTGTCCGCGAAGTGCTGGCCAAGCTCTTCGAGCAAGTTCATCAACCATTGCCTGGGAACTTTCAGCTACTGCCGGATTTCAGGATTTTTGATGGGAAGCACCTTTATCTTGTCAAGCCAATGCAACGCCGCTTTTGGCTACGCTCATCCGCGTTGGCAGATGCGGGAGCAATCGCGCTTGATCTACAGGATTATGTAGGTTCGCCGAAAAGGCGGAGCCACGCTTAATGGTGGTGGGCGATCCGAGCGAGTGGGCGAAACATTTCAACTCTATTGATGATCGCCTCATGGTACGCATCGAGGCGTTGTGGCCTCAATGTCTCGCAGTGCTACCCCCGAATCCGGAAGAAGACAAAATAACAATTAATCTGAGAAGCCTGATGGTAAAGGATTCTGAGGCGCGGCGCATCTTTCATCACTTGGAGTATCAGTTTGAACCTGAGGGTTTCACAGAGGATGGGCTCGCGTTCAGCAAAGGCAAAATCGATTTGGCCGTTTTGCTAGACCAAGGCTGCACGCATTATCTCGCTTATGAGTGCAAGCGTCTAAACGTTTTCCATGGTGGTTCTCGCCAAAGCCTCGCCACTCCTTATGTGAATGAAGGAGTCAGGCGGTTTGTTACAGAGCAGTATGCAGAAGGCCTGCCGGTCGGATGCATGTTGGGATATGTGCTGGACGGTGACCTACTGTTCGCAAGAGCAAGCATAAACACTGCGATTGATGCGAATAAGCTTGGGATAGGATTGAGCACTGGGCCTAATGGCATGATTGCTATTGGTGTTGCGGAGCGTTTTTCGACAGATCATCTACGTCCGGGAAGCGGAAGCGCAATACACGTAAGACATTCTCTGCTGCCCTTCCCAAAAACCAACAAAGGATCTCCAAACCGCAACTGATCAGAATGCGGCAATCATTCCCTAGCCAAATGGAATACTACTTTACCTTAGCAACTACCCTTATCGCTTGAGCTGGATCAAACGCCAGTACGGTGGCAAGTTCAATCAACTCTACGACATCAATGCGTCTCTGGCCGCTTTCGAGTCGAGCCACGAAGGACTGGTACTCTCCAAGTTTTTCTGCAAGCTGGGTTTGAGTCAGGCCTGCGGCTTCCCGCTTCGCGACAATGAGATCGACCAAAACATTGTGACGCGCCGATCCAAGTGTCTTTCCCAATTTGCCCGCCTCATCCTGAGAGGGCAATTGAGATAATCTGAATTCCAGATTATCTTAAAATCAGATAATCAACCATCTTGGGCGGACTGTCATTGAAAGCACCTCGTAACCCACATCAACTCTCGTGCACTCTTGAACTTACGGCCAATCAAGAGAACGAGCATGATGACACTGGTGAAGCTGTCATTCGCATTGCGACACCGTCAGGGCAGAACTTGATATCGCTGTCGATCGCGCGTGAGATTAGCCAACATATTACCTCCGCACGCGCTCAAGCAACGCCATCAATCAATATTGATGGCAGTGTAACTGTGATATTCGACGATGACGTTCAGCAGACAATTCAGGTGGTAACAGTAGAACTCGAACTACTTGTTGCAGAAGCCATCGCCCCTAAAATGCTCGAAGACGAACCGGAGGCCGCACAAATGCTGTTCAAGTTCCGTGACCGCCTGCTCAAATCCCTGGAACATGTGGAGCAAGCCATCGCGTCGCCACCCAAGGACTGAACTCAGGTTTTCCTGCGCCAGACAAAGCTGAGCTTGCCATTGTCCTCAAACATGGCCCCGCGCAAAGGCTCTGGAAACGTCGGATCATCAATCGTCGCACTGAGATAATCCCGTGGCTCCGCCTCATGGGTCTTGGCCTTCCAGGCCGCACCCACGTCCTGCATGCCAAACAGGATCCGAAAATCTGGCCCGTCTTCTTTCGTCTTGTTGTCGATGGCTACCAGCCGCAGCTTCACATGCAATGTCAGCGTCCGGATCGAACCAACATAACCATCGGTGTCCGGCACAAAGTGACCTATCACAGTCATGACCCAGCCTCCTCATTTGTATTTTCAGCGGTTCGGCTACGCTTTGCTTTCTTGGCGACGAGCGGCAAGGCCATTGGCTCGGCCTCCAACTCCTTCCGCCCTTTCCTGAATCCCGCGTCAGTTTTCAAGAAACTGTCCAACATGAAGGGCACCAGTTCCACCACGGGCTCTTCGGCCCCATAGGTGCGGGCATAAAGCGCAGCGTAATCATCAAGTGCTTTTTTCAAGTCTGGCGGCAGCGTGACAGTGAGTTTGACCGGCACACGGTCAGGCAAAGGCTGGAGCTTCAACATGGCTATCTCCTTGGAATTTGCGGGACGGGTTCGAGAATTAGATCCTTGTGGACGATGATTCTGAGTGGCCAGCCGGGACGTACCGTGAGGGTTGGCTGCACATCCAACTGCCGCTGCACAAACTGCTGCCCCGCCTGATTGGTGTTTTCCTGTGCCGATTGGCGGATGGCCGAGATGATGTCATTCTCGCTATTGCCAATAGACACCTCCGTTCCCACGCCCAACAGGGTCGCAAGGGCAATACCCTTCAGCAAAGCCCAAGTGTGATAGTCGACCTTGTCTTCGAGGCCAGCATAGCCGCCTTCATCGGTGGCCGGCAGATTGTCGATGACCAGTGACGTGCCATCGGGACGGATCAGGCGCTGCCAGATGACGAGCGCCCGCTTCTGGCCGAAGGCAACAACGCTGTCATACTTGCCGATGATCTTGGTGCCTTGCGGAACCAGCAGATGACGGCCCGTCACGGTATCATAAACATTCTCAGTCACCTGCCCAATGACAAAGCCCGGAAGGTCAGAATTGAGGCCTGTCACCAAACTTGCCGGAATGATCGACCCCGCCATCAAAGTGAAGGGCGAGACTGGCTTCTGCAAGCTGTGCTCATTGTAAATCGAGCCATCAGGTTTGGCATTCAGGAAGGCGAGCTTCTTGTCTTGGGCTGTCTTGGGTGCGGGTTGTCCTTGGCCCTGTAGCGCATCAAGCTGGCCAAGAGCAGTAAAGGGTGATGGCAGTGCCTGTGTGGCTGTCCCTTCCTCCTTGTTTGCGTCTCCGACCTTGCTTGCCGTCGCAACGGAATAGAACAGCTTGGATTCGCGACCCTGTTGCGCCAGCCGAGCGAGGCGAATGCGATCTGCCCTCGCAATGTCAGCCTCGGGGTCCGGCTGAAACGGCTTGTCACCAATCGGGAGTTCTGGCGGCGCATTGGTATCAGCCTTGTGCAAGGCGTCGCCAATATCGCCCGGCAAAGGTGGTCCGAGCTTGGGGATGGCATCATAGGTTGACGGCAATCCGTCCAGACCATCAGCCACGGGCTTCCGGTCAGTGTTATAAAGTTCCTGCACTTGCTGCCCACCCCGCAAACCCGGCGGATCAAGGGCGACAAGCACAGCACCAAACAACACAAGCGAGAGCAGCGCCGTACCGCCCATCAAGACCTTTCGATTGATGCGGCGGACAGGTCTTGGTCTCACCCGCAGTTCGATGTCATCGGGCGGCGTGCGCTTGTCCTCGTTCATGTTGGTGCGTTCTGACATCACTTGTCCCCTTGGCGTGAGAACAGGAAGCGGCGCTTGGGTTGAACGGCGTCAGTGCGATAAATCTTCACCACTGATTGCGGCTTGGTCCCGAGCCTGAGTTCCGCTACGGCAAAGAGTCGGTCAACGATATAGGTGTTGCCTTTGACGCGGTAATTGACGAGGGCGGGCTTGCCGTTGGACCCCTGCACAAACAGTGGCGGTGCTTCACCCTGCGGCAGGGATGACGGGAACTGAATATAGACCTTGGCGCCATCATCAAACACACGGGCCGGTGCGAAGGCTGCATCGCCAGAAATCTTGTAACGGAAGTTCAGATTGTCGAAGCTCTGGGCACCGTCCATGGCAATGGTATCGACGCCGGTAAGACCATCGTTCTTCTTGCGGATGGCAATGAGATCATCTGCCGGATAGGTCCATGACAGTGACGACATGTAAGTCGTCTCGGTTGATTCAAGCTCAAGATGATAGGTGCGGCGTTCGGTGGTGATCACCAGATTGGTCTTGAGATCAGCCGCAATGGGCTTGACCAGAATATGCACTTGTTGGACAGCACCCTCACCGCTTGTGGTGTCGCCAACAATCCAACGGACGGTATCGCCCGTTGAAACCGAAACCAGCTTCTCGCCCGGCTGCAAGGCCACATCACTGACCTGATTGACGGCTGAATACAGCCGATACAAGGCCCCTGAACTGTAGGGATAGACCTGGATGGCATTTATATATCCTGCCTTCACCGGCTCCTTGGTCGCCGCGAGATTGGCTTCATCGACGCGCATTAGGGGATCGTCGATCTCCTCAACTGCTTTTTTGCCTTTGCCCGGCAGCTTCTTCAACTGGCCCGGCAATGGCAGCGGCTTCACCGTTTCGACAATCTCCACAGGCGCATCGGGCTCATCGATGACCTTGGCTTCGACAAACGGTTCATCAGCGAAGGTGTTCATGGTGGCCTTGCTGGTGCAGGCTGACAGGGCAACAAGTGAAACAGTCAAAAGCAAATACTTCATGGGGCAAACTCCTGGGGTTATCGGGTGGAGGGGGACTTGGGTGCTGACGCTGATTCAAGTTCGCGCGACCAGTTGATGGCGTTGACATAGATGCCGAGCGGATTGGCCCGGAGTGTTGCCGCGTCACGCGGTGGCTTCGACACAATGGTCAGGACGCCCGTGAAGCTTTGCGTTCCGGCAAGTGAACCATTCACAAAAGCCTTTTCGCGCCATCGCAGTTGAAAGGACGTCGGCGAAGCCCGGACCACACTGGTGATCTCGACAGACACCGAGCGTTGCCCAATCTGGGCGAAAGGATCATTCTCGCGGGCATAGTCATTCAGCGTCAGTGCGGCGCGGTCGGTAGCGTAGTCATAGGCCTTGAGCCAGCTTTGCTTGACGACAACCGGATCAATCGACACGCCGCGCACATATTCAATGAAGCGGGCAAGTTCTGCCGCGATCTGGGCGTCTGAGGGTTCGTAACTTTCAACGGCAGGGGCGACGGCACGAATGGCACCGCCGCGCTCCACTTCCACCACATAGGGCGTGACGCGTGATGTGGTGGACAGCACGGCCAATTGCAGGCTCAAGCCGCCAACAAGTCCCAAACAGCCAAAGGCCAGAAGCCGCCAGTTCCGCGCTTGCACACGGGCGGAACCAATCCGCTCATCCCAGACCTGGGCGGCCTTCTGGTAGGGTGTGACCGGAGCTTCGGTCTGGCCATAGTGCAAATGCGAGCGTTTGAAGAGCATGGGGGAATTCCTTGTAAATTGTCGGGTCAGTTGTCGGGATTGAGGTCGGGGCCTTCATTGGAAGCACCCCGGTCACCCTCGCGGATGGATTGGCTGGCGACAGTGCCGGCACGGGTCATCTGATCACGGCGGCGAATGCGCTTGGCCCAATCAGGTTCACTGCCACCGCCACTGGATTTGCCTTTGCCACCACCTGATGGAGAGGAAGTGCCGGTACCGCCTGCCGCCTTGAAGCCGTAGGCGGATCCTTCGCGATAAGCGTCCTTCATGGGTGCGGAAGCTTTTGACGCCGCATCCTTCATGGGTTGGCCGACAGTAGCTTGCAGCGCACCACCCATGCCGCCCTGTTTGAAGCCAGCTTGGGCAGCTCCTGACAAGGACGCAGCCGATGTGACGGCGCGACCTGCACCTGACAATCCAGCACGCGCCAAAGCCCCCGCACCCGCCGCACCCGCCACACCAGCTGCGGCCAGACCTGCGGCTGTGCCAACAGCAGCACCGGCCCCCAATTGTGGCGCACCCGAAATCAAACCCGCTGCAATGCCGGGCGCAAAGATGGCGAGACCGAAGATGGCGATGGCTGCGAGGATATGGGCAGCTGCTTGTTCGAGTGTGATGTCACCTGTGGGTGCTGCTGTGATGGTACCGAACAAGGTGGAACCAACACCCACAACGATGGCCAAGACCATGAGCTTGATACCAGAGGTCATGACACTACCGAGGACCCTCTCTGCAAGAAATGAGGTTTTGCCGAACAGCGCGAAGGGGACGAGGATGAATCCAGCCAATGTCGTCAGCTTGAACTCGATGATGGTGATGAAGAGCTGCACCGAAAGCACAAAGAAGGCGAGCAGCACGATGATCCAAGCCAGCAGCAACACGACGATGGTCACGACATTGTCGAAGAAGCTGGTGAAGCCCATGAGGCTGCCCGCTTGATCAAGGAGAGGCTGCGACGCCGTAAAGCCCGTGCCTGCCACAAAGCCTGGCCGCATCAAGTCCGTGGCCGTCAGTGTCGCACCCGACGCCTTCAATCCCAGGCTGGCAAAGGAATTGAAAATGATCGTCGACAGAGACGCGAAATTGTTGAGCAACAGCGCAAAAAAGCCGACATAGAGGATCTTGCGGATGAGCTGCCCGATGACATTGTCCTCATGGGACATCGACCAGAACAGGCCTGCGAGGATCACATCGATGGCGACTAGCGTTGACGTCAGAAAACTGACATCCGGTGTCAACAGCCCGAAGCCTGAGTCAATGTAAGTGACGAAGGTCTGGGTAAAGGTATCGATGATGTTGAGGTCATTCATGTCAAAGTCTCCGCTCGCATTTGCATGCTCGCTTTGGTGACAGCTCATCCGTCACATGTGTTGCAGCACATGTGTTCTGTTCAGTTTTGGTGGTGCTACGATCACGTCCCAGCGAAGTTGCAAACTTCGCTGATCAGGACTTGATCCAATTATGGCGTATAGGCTTGGCCATCCCCGGCGAAGGTCTTGAACCTGAGCCGCGCTTCTTCCTGTGACGCGAGATTGCGCGCCTTCTCCAGGCTTTGTGCTCGCTGGTCAGCGGCCAGCATATTCTGCAATTGCAGTTGCTGCTTGACGCTGAGGCCCACAAGTTCATTGCCGGCTTGTTGCACTTGCAAATTGCCCACGGCGGTTGAGGATTTGGACAAAAGGTCAGCGAGGACGTCGCCATCTTCCATTGTGTTTTCAACGACTTTGGCTTCAAGGCTCATGCTGCGCTTGAAGGCAGACAGCGTTTCCGTCCAACGTGACTTCGCCTGTAGAAGGCTTTCGTCATTGGTCAGGGCCTTGGCATAATCATCCGGGAACAGGTCCTTGAGTTTGGCGTCAGTTTCCGAGACGGAAAGCGCCAGACCATTGGCCTGATCCAGCAGCGCCTTGATCTCGCCCATGGAGCTTTCAAGATCGCCGGCCACGGATGACCCCAGCTGTTCAAGATTCAAATCCATCTTCATCAACATCTGGGCCTCATTGGTGAGCTGCTTAACTTGATTGTTGATCTCTTCGAGACTGCGGATCGCCGTCAGCAGGTTCTCCTTGTAGTTCCAGGGATCAAAGACCGTGATGGCCTGGGCGGGCTTGGCCAGAAACGTGCTTGATGTAATGCCGGTGGCCAAAGCCAGACTGGCGGCGAGCACCAGATGGATCTTTGTGCTTTTTGTAAGTGTCATGGCTGTACTCCTGTACTGGGGTTTGCGTCGTCCCGGTCTTCCTGAATCTGCTGTGATGTTGTGCGCGTTGGCCGCAGCTGATGATCTTGCGTGGCGCGTTCAATCATCTCAGCTTCCGGCTCGAAGTCCTTGGCCCTGAGAAACGCGATGACGAAACCCACTTCGTCATGGTCTTTCAGCAACTGGTCCATCATCTTGTGATCGGGCAAAGTGGAGGCTGAACAGATGGCAAGCGCCAAGGGTCCAAGGTCAAGTTCAAACAGCCTGTTCCCCCGCGCCGTCTGGGCGTAATAGTCCTGCTTCGGTGTGGCCCTGGAAATAATCTCCACCTGCCGGGGATTGAGACCGAAGCGCTCATATATCTCGCGGATCTGCGTCTCGATGGCCCGGTCATTGGGCAAGTAAATGCGCGTGGGGCAACTCTCGATGATGGCAGGTGCGATTGAACTCGTTGATATGTCAGCCAGCGACTGTGTGGCAAAGACCACTGCGACATTCTTTTTGCGCAAGGTCTTCAGCCATTCGCGGATGCGCGTGGCAAACAAGGGCGAATCCAGAAACAGCCAGGCTTCATCGATAATAAGCAGAGTGGGCCTGCCATCGAAACGCGATTCCAGTCGGTGGAACAGATAGGTGAGGACTGGCAGCACCAAACCTTTGGTCTCCATCAAGCCCTCCAACTCGAAATGCATCACATCGGCAAAGGACAACCGATCATCCTTGCCATCGAGTAGACTGCCCCATGGTCCTTCCAGCGTGTAGGGCAACAAGGCTTGGCGTAACTGATTGGATTGCAGCAGCAGTGACAGTCCTGTCAGCGTGCGCTCCACCTTGGGGGCAGATGCGAGACTGTTGAGTGCCGTCCAGACTTGGTCCTTGATTGAAGGATCTGTGGCAATGCCCTCATGGGCAATCAAAGCCAGTACCCAGTCACGGGCAAAGGCGCGGGTGGCGGGATTGTCGATATCACTCAAGGGCTGGAAGGCAAGGCCCGAGCCAATGGAGAGATCAAGGGCAACGCCACCCATCATCAAGACAGCCGCCCGGGCTGAGCGGCCCTTGTCGAAGATGAAGACCTGGGGGTGCTCATAGCGCCGGAACTGCAAAGCAAGCATCGCGAGCAAGACCGACTTCCCCGCCCCCGTGGGACCGACGATCATCGTATGACCAACATCACCCACATGCAGGTTGAGCCGGAAAGGCGTGGACCCCCGCGTTGCTGCATATAGCAAAGGTGGTTGATCGAGATGGTCATTCCAGTGTGGTCCCGCCCAGACACTTGAGATCGGCATGATGTGAGCAAGGTTCAATGTATGGATGATGGGCTGCCGGACATTGGCGTAAAGGTTGCCCGGCAATGACCCCAGCCACGCCTCAGCTGCGTTGAAGCTCTCGCGTATCGTGGCAAAGCCACGCGCATTCACCACGCGTTCAACCTGCCGCAGTGCTTTATCAGCTTCAGTCTCATCGTCAGCTGAAACAGTGATGGTCGTGGAGACATAACCGAAGGCCACATCTCCGGACCCTAAATCTTCCAACGCCTCATTGGTCTCGGCGGCTTTGGTCGAAGCGTCTGTGTCGAGCAGTGCCGTTTCCTGATTGAACAGCACTTCCCGCAAAATCGCAGTTACAGACTTGCGCTTGGCAAACCATTGCCGGCGTTTGCGCGTCAGAAGTTTTTGGGCCTCAGTTCGGTCCAGGGCAATCCAGCGGGTGACCCAACGATAGCCAATGGCCAGATCGTTCAGCTCGTCCAGCAATCCGGGCGTTGTCGTCCCCGGCATGCCCAACACCGAAATTGTTCGGAGATGCTGCTCCCCCAGCTTTGGTGCCATGCCGCCTGTGAAGGGCGTATCTGCCAGCAATGCATCGAGATAGGCCGGTATGGTTGGAACCGAAACTGGATGATCCTTTGTCGAAACACAGGAATGCAGATGCGTCAGTGTCTCTTCATCGGACAGGAAACGGATCTCCGGCAGAATATTGGACAGCAGATCAAGCGCACGATCCGTCTCGGTCACAAAATAATCCCGCCACTCAAAGCCGCGTGACTCCGATGCACCACGCACATCATCACCACGTTCGATCAGATAGGCCCCGGCCTTGTCCTGGGTCTCAGCGGGTGGCAGCCAACAAAATGACAGTACATAGCCACTTTCAAAATGCCCGCCTTCGGTCTCGAAGCTTTTGCGGCGCTCCTCATCGACCAACAATGACACCGGGTCCGGGAAATTCGACATCGGATAATGGGAGGCTTGGACGCGTCGCGCCTCAAAGAACAAGGCCCAGCCGGAGCCAAACCGCTTCAGCACATTGTTGATGCGGGCCGTGACACCAATGAGTTCGGCCTCCGTGGCACTTTCAAGATCGGGGCCGCGATACTTCGCTAACCTCAAGAAACTGCCATCCTTGTTGAGGATGATGCCAGGCCCTACCAGAAATCCCCAAGGCAGATAGTCGGCCAGCAGTCTGGGCTTCTTGGCGTATTCCGTGAGGTTCAGCATGACAAGCTCCCTGGATGTCTGGCGTGACGGGAGATGACTTCTGCGAACTGCACGTCTTTCCGCGCCGCTGCCGCCGCAATGGCATGTCCCACCACCCAGACAATGAGACCGACAATCCAAAGGCGAAGTCCCAACCCCAAGGCCGCTGCCAGCGTGCCATTGAGAATGGCGATGCCACGGGGAGCACCTCCCAAGAGGATGGGGTCGGTCAAGGCACGATAGAGTGGCACTTCAAAGCCGGGGAGATGGGCGTGGGACATGAGGCGTGGCTTTCTTCAGTGTGTTTTGTGTTTTTGGGTCAAACCAATGCACCGCCGCCAAAAGAAAAGAAGGCGAGGAAAAAGGATGTGGCGGCAAAGGCAATGGAGAGACCAAAGATAATCTGGACCAGACGCCGGAACCCTCCCGAGGTATCGCCAAAAGCCAAGGACAAGCCGGTGATAATAATGATGATGACAGCGACGATGCGGGCCACCGGCCCTTCGATGGATTCCAGAACTTGCGTCAGCGGCGCTTCCCAAGGCATGCCGGACCCCGCTGCAAAGGCAGAACTTGAGTGCACGACAACGAAGGCTGTGCTGGCCAAAACGAGATTGCGAATAGATGTCATGGAATACTCCTCATGGGGGTTGAATGTTGCTTCGAGAAAATCGATGTGAGGTGGTAGTCGCCGTCGCCATCAAGGCCTTCGACCTTGGCGACTTCTGTCACCCTGCGGCCTGATCCCCGTCCTTCAATAAACACGAGGATATCGATGGCCTCAGCAATCAGGCGGCGCGGCACCGTGACAGTGGCTTCCTGCACCAATTGCTCGATGCGGTAGAGGGCACCCCGCGCCGAATTGGCATGCACCGTGGCAAGTCCACCTGGATGGCCAGTGTTCCAGGCCTTCAGCATATCGAGGGCTTCAGCACCGCGGACTTCACCGACGATGATGCGGTCTGGTCGCAAGCGAAGGGTTGAGCGCACAAGATCAGCCAATGACACGACGCCGTGCTTGGTGCGGAGTTTGACGCAATCTTCGGCAGCACAATTAAGCTCGCGTGTGTCCTCCAGAATGACAACACGGTCATTTGTGGTGGCGACTTCCGCCAGTAACGCATTGACCAAGGTGGTCTTGCCGGAACTTGTGCCGCCGACAACGACGATATTACCCTTGGCCAGAACCGCTTCTTTCAGCCATGACGCCACCTGTGGCGGCATGATCGATTGGTCGACATAGTCATCAAGACGATGCACCAGCTTGGCGGGCTTGCGGATCGAGAAACACGGGGCCGATGCCACGGGCGGAATCAGGCCTTCAAAACGCTCGCCTGTCTCCGGCAGTTCTGCGCTGACAATGGGCGAACGTTCATGCACTTCGAGCCGGATATGGCTCGCAACCAAGCGGATAATGCGTTCGACCTCAGACCATTGCAGCACGGTGCCTGAATCAGCTCGGCCTGTGTCCAAGCGATCCAGCCATAGCCTGCCATCGGGATTGACCATGACTTCGACAACCTGTGGGTCAGCAAGAGCTTCCGCGATCACAGGACCGAAAGCCGTCTTCAACATGGCCTTGCGACGGGCCAGGGCTTCTTCGCCAAAGGAGGTGACGGTCTTATCCATGGTCATCTCCCGAAACGGGAGACGAAGCACCCGGCGCAACGTCAGGAGGACGGGACGCAGTGTTGTGTCCTCGTTGCACCGGGGCTTCTCCCCCACGCCCAGGTCCCGCAGGTCTGGGCGAAGAAGGTGTTGGTGGCTGAGAGTTTGGTTTTGACGCGTGTTGGTGGATGACAAAGCCATCAGGACTCTGTTCATCAAGATCACGGGCAAAAAGGTCGGGATCGTTGGCGGCCACCCGCTCCATGACATCGCGCACCGTGCTTTGACCCGCTGCAAGCCTCTTGCCGATTTGTGCGACGAAGACTTCAAAACGCTGATTGCCAAGACTGCGCGCCGGATCCTGCTCTGACTTCGGCAGCGGAGGCGTCACTGTAAGATAGTAGCGAACA
>Ga0075163_10006146_pt1 | contig 15934 bp, 11 predicted proteins | sample JI1023141ADNA_FD_71478 | JGI IMG/M metagenome (GOLD analysis project Ga0075163, IMG submission 71478) | Wastewater effluent complex algal communities from Wisconsin, to seasonally profile nutrient transformation and Carbon sequestration -... | ecosystem: Engineered > WWTP > Effluent > Algae... | reverse complement strand
AGGCGCCGCTGGGGTTCGTGACGGGCATGGCGGTGTCAGCCCTCGGGGTGGTCGGCGGCTGCAACTGACATCGTCGTCCCGCCGTAGACCGCGCCTCGCGTAGGGTACGCCACGTCGGGGGCGTGACGGCTCCGGGCGGGTCGATGCGCTCACGGCCGCAGCGCATCGACCTTCTCCCCCGGTCCGCGCCCCGCGAGCCCGCCGTCCGGTGCCGCTCCTGCCCGCGTCCAGCTCTCGCTCGCCCACACCGGCGGCTTACGCGCCGGTTCCTTCGCCGAGATCCCCGCGAGCAACGCCCCGCGGACCTCCTCGTCGTCCGCGTCGAGCGCCTCGACGCACGCCCGCAGCCCGTCCCACGTCGCGGCGAGCGCCAGGAGGTCCGCGTGCTCCGCGACCTCGCAACGCGCCGCCGCACACGGCATCCGGGGGCGACGGGCGGGCGTCAAGATCGCCTGGAGGTTGTTGAATTATAACCTCCCCCCAGCTCGAAGTCCTTGGCCGGCGCGCATAGGATCGGCCCGAGTACGCCGCCCATCTTTCGCTCGTCGGGGCCCGACGTTCCCCATGTCAGGTCCGCGACCGACCTGGCAATCGCAAGGGTGCCGGCGACGCGCCCGTGACGCTCGACGCCTCGTCGGCGAAGCCGCGAGCGACTCGTCTTCGCCGGTCCTCGCCATCACCGGCGCGTGCAACCTCTTCCGGACTCACCATGCACTCCGCGGCCGTCGAATACGCCCGAATGACCCTTCCTTGTCGCCCGTGTGCGACTCGTGTAGGGTCGCGCGACCACACGGCCGTCGCCATGCACGAGTGGACCCCCAACGATATCCGGCAGGCGCTCGACAGCCGTGATCGCGTCCTGCTCGAGACGTTGGCCCTCGATGTCCTGGAGATCGCCGGCATTGGTCGCCGCTCGCTGGGGCGGCGCTGGGGGGTCGCCGCCCTGCGTCACCCGATCGAGGACGACCTCCAGGACGTCGTCGAGTACTTCTTTCGCGAGCAAGGTCGTCTCCTGCGCAAATACGGGGCCGTCGGCGACCATCACACCCGCCCGGACGGGTTTCGTCGGTACGCCTGGGGCGTCTCGGTGCTGTTCCTTCAGCAGCGTTATTCGCGCGACAAGACGCGCCACGAGAGCCCGGTGGACGACATGTCCACGTTCCTCGACGACGCCGAGCCGTTCCAGCGCAAGGAGCGAGACCTCGACATGGAGCGGCTCCTGCCGCTGCTATCGCCGGCCGATCAGGCGCTCTACGACATGATCTACGTGCAGCAGCTCGACAAGCACGACATCTGCGCCCAGCTCGACGTCAAGATCAACACATTCGAACAGCGCAAGTCACGGTTGAGCGCCCGGCTCGGCGAATTGCTGGCGACGAATCGGCGCGAGGTGAAGGGAGTTCCGCATGCCTGAACAGAACGCCTCCCCGCCGCCGGACGAGCTCGCCGGGCTCGACGAGATCGTCGGTGAATTCAGCCGTGAGGCGCTCGCGTCGCCGGACACGCCGGGTGAGACGCTGTCCTTGGCGGCGCGAGCCAGGATCGCCGAACGCGTGGTCCGCGGATTCCTCGGCGACACCCCGGCCGCACGCGATGCACCGACCACGAAAGTGGTCCGCCCGCGCCGCTGGTGGCCCGTCGCGCCGGCGTTGGCCGCGGCCGCCACGCTCGCCCTCGTGTTCCTGCGCTCGCCCTCGCCGTTGGGCGACGCCGAGGTCGCGGTGTCCTCTGCGGTGCGCGGCCAGCACGACGCGCCGTCGCAGCTCACCGCCGGTCAGTCGTTCTTCCTCGACTGTCACGTCCCCGGCGCCGAGTTGACGGTGGTCGGCCTGCGCGCGGCCCGGTCCACCGACAACTCGCCGCGCCACCTCGGCTTCACCGTCGACACCGCCGCCGCCGACGGCGCGAAGCTCCACGCGGTGGCCGACCTTCCGCGCGGAGACTGGTTCCTCACCTGCGGCGTGCAGACCGACGATGGCCGGTTCCACTGGCTCGCGCCCGCCACCTCCCTGACGGTCGAATGATGCTGGCGCACCTCGCCTTCGCGCTCGCCACCGTCGGGTCGCAGGAGCCATCTTGTCCGCCGGAGTACGCCGCGCAACCGTGGGAGGAGCTGCGCGCGCTGCGACGCGCGGCGCTGCGCGCAGATGCGCCGGAGCGGGTGCGCACTCTGGTGCGGTGCGAGCTCGCGGCGGCCCGCGGCGTGGTCGTCCGCCGCCCCGAGCTGGGGCTCGAGCCGGTGTGCATGCCGTTCGAGGTCGACTTCCACGTGTGCAACGAGCTCCGCCCCGAGTGGGGCTGCGCGCGCGACGTGTTGGCCCGCTACGTCGCCGAGGGCTGCCTCGCCGACCCTTACGAGGTCCGCCGTTACCACCGCCTCGCTAGCGCCTACTGGCGACGGCGCCTCGATCTCGTGCAGGCCAAGCGGCACCTCGACGAGGCGGCAACCAGCGTGCAGGCGCTGCTGCTGCGCCGCCTCCTCCTCCCCGAGGAGCGGCCGGACGTGACGCTGACCCACCTTCTGCGCGCCATGGCGATCCACGCCGGCGAGCGCGCCGAGCTGGCCGCCCTGCTGCGCGACGCGCCGGCGACGCGTCACCACGCGGACGAGGTCGCGGGCCTCGTCCCGCTGCTCTCGCCCGACATGGCACGCAATATTGCCGAGCTGCATAACCAAGTCGGGTGGAGCTTCCTCCTGGCCCGCGAGGCGCAGGTCGACGAGGGGGACGTCGCGCTCGAGCCGGAGCCGTGGCTGCACGCGGCGCTGCAGACGTTTACGGGGTCGGACCCCGATCCGCGGCGCGCCGACAACGTCCGCATCAACCTCGTCCTGGCCGCGCTGCAGCGGGACGACCTGGCGGACGCCCGCCGCTGGATCGCCGAGATCGTCGACGAGGAAGAGATGTCCGCCGAGGAGCGCATGTGGTACGACCTCGTCCGAATCCGCGAGGCCGCCGCCAGCGGGCGCACGGCGGACGCGCTGGCCCTGCACGCGCAACTGTTCGCGCGCCCGTTCGCGACCGGCGTGCCGATGGCGGGATGGCACGCCGCCGTCGTCCGCGGCCAGCTGCTTGAGCCCACCGATCCGGAGCAGGCGCTCGCCGCCTACACCGAGGCCGAGGCCACGCTTGAGGCCCACGCTCGAGGCCGTCCGGGCGCGTTCGGCGCGCTCGCCGACGGACGCTACATGTTCTTCGCGGCGGGCACGCGCCGGCTGATCGCGCTGCTGCACGCGCGCGACGGCGCCGGCGCGGCCCGGGTGGCCCGCCGCGCCCGCAACCGGGCCACGCGCATGACCCTCGCCGCCCGCTGCCCCGACGCGGCCCCCGACGGCGAGACGCAGCCACCCGACGGAGAGGTGCGCCTGCTGTTCACCCGGGTCGCGGAGCGCGGCGACACGACCACGTGGATCGGCTTCGCCGTCGACACAGACTCGGTGACCAGCCACGCGCTCGAACTCCCCCCGGTGCCGCGAGGCCTGCACACGGCCACCGACGACGCCCTGCAGCCGTGGTCGGACGCTCTGCTCGCGCCGTTCGCCGAGGTCCTCGATGCCGCGAAACACCTCGTCGTCCTGCCCACCGAGGAACTCCACGCGGTCCCGTTCCACGCGCTCCCTTGGGACGGCGGCCTGCTCGTCGAGGCCGTCCCCGTGACCTACGGCCTCGACTGGGCCGGCTGCGCCCACACCGGCGCGCACCCCGCTGCGACGCCGCACACGCTCATCCTCCGCGGAGACTCGCCGCGCCTCGCCGCCGAAGTCGACGACGTCACGGGCCTGCTGCGCGCCGCCGGGCAAGCCGTCACGCCCGTTGCCGTCGCCGCCGCCGCCGACTTTCAGGCCCTGACCGCCGCGACGTTCACCGCCGCGCACATCGCCGCGCACGGCGACCATCACCGCGCCCTCGGGCTGCTCGAGTCCGACGACCGCCTGATCTTCAGCGACGACCTCTGGCGATCCCGCGACGATATCCTCGCGCTTTCGCGCGTCCCGCCATTCGTGTCGCTCTCGGCCTGCCAATCGTCGTTCGTCGATACGGAGACCCTGGGCGGCGGCATCAGCGTCGTGCACGCGTTCCTCCTCGCCGGCGCTCAATTCGTCGCCGGCTCGACCCACGACGTCGACGATCTGGTCGCGTCCGCGTTCTCCGTCCAGCTGCACACCGAGCTCGCCGCCCACGGGCACGCCGAGGCGCCCGCGGCCTGGCAAGCCGCCTACATGCGCGTCCGCGACGAATTCCCACCGAGCCAGCACCCGAACCTGCGTATGCTCCGGCTGTACGTGCCCTGACGCCCGCTCCTCCGGGTCCAAAAAAATCGGCGCGACCCTGTCAGCATCGCTAGGCCGACGGCAATCGCTGGATAAGACGCCATGCCCCTGCTTCACCTCGCATCCGTACTGTCCCTCTTGTTCGCGCTCGACACGCCCATCAAGGATCCGATCCCCGGGGGGGGCGTATGCGAGGGCTGCATCTTCGACGCCGAGCTGTCGAACTCCCCCGGCCCGACGCCGCCACCGACGCCACTATTAAAAATGTGCGTCCGCAAAGGCGCGAAGTATCTTAACAGGTCACCCTCGCCCGCGGACGACCTCTCACTCCTCGGGCTCCTGACCGACACGACTGGGAAGACGGAGTGGTCCGCGGAGCTCCAGGTGACGAGCAAGCCCGGGACCGTGGAGTGGAGCCCGCTCTGCTCCGCGGGCAACTGTGTGGCGACGTTGCTGGGTGGGCACAAGTGGATGCAGAAAACGGACGGGGAGCCGAACGACGGCGAGGTCGTGACCGTGGCGATCGACAAGAGCCACGCCAACACCTCCGCGTCGCTGCTGCGGATCGTCTTCACGAAGATCGACGGCATAAAGCTGGGCGCCGGGGCGCCGGGGGAACTCCCCACGATCGAATCGCCCCCGCCGGACAAGGCCGAGAACTTCGACGACATCCTGAGCTGCAAGGTGCCCAAGGCGAAACCCTCCGACGCCAAGAACGACTTTATCAAGTCTGACCGCAGCATGAGCAGCACCGTCTATCTCGCCTACAGCTCGCAAGACGGCGGCCTCCGGACCTGCAGCGGCCGCAAGATCGCCAGGGACGCGGTGCTCACCGCGGCCCACTGCTTCGACGAGGTCACCCAGCCCGCGAAGCTGGCCGCGCTCGCCAAGGACCTGACCGTGCTCGTGAATGTCGCGAACGCATATACGACCCTACCGAACGCGATCAAGGCCATCGAGATCGTCAAGCACCCGAATTATCACACCAACTCGCTGGCGAACGACCTCGCTATCGTCAAGCTGAGCGTGACGGACACCGCCGCGTACAACCCCGAGTTCGTGCTCGGCGAGCCCACGAACACGACCTGCGCCGACGCCCTCTCATGGGGTTACGGGGTCCGCCCCGACGCCATGCAGTGGGATGAGCCCCCGTACTACGACACGGGCGTCCGCCACATGAAGTTCTTCAAAGATCAGTCGAAGGCCGAATGCAAGCCCGACGATATGCAGATCCAATGCGCCTCGCCCGCGTTCATCCCGCTCGCCTCCGGGAGCCATCAATGGTGCCACGGCGACAGCGGCGGCGCGGTGTACAAGGACTGTGGCGGCCAGCGCTACCTCGTTGGGATCGCGGCGGCCCGCGTCGACAAGTTCCTGCCGAAAAACCCGCTCGTCATCGCATCCCTGGCCAGCAAACAGACGCAGCCCTCGCGGTACGTACCGACGAAATCGTCGCAAATGATGATGAAGACGGACCCAGGTCCGCCGTTGTGGTTTAGCCAGGGCAACCGCTGCGGCAAGCAGGACAAGGCCATCGGCTTCATCGCTACCCGCCTCACGCCGCCCCTGGTCGTGTGGATCGGCGAGGTACTCGCGCAGCCGCCGAAGGGCCCCAAGTCCAGGGCACCCACCAAGTGAACCGCCGCTGACGCGCGGCGGCCCGTCGCGGCCCGGCCCGACGAGCGACAACTCTTCTTCCTTCGTCGCGCATACGCCGCAGCGGGTTCACGGCGGCCGCGGGCGGAGAATGTGCCAGTGTCCTAACAGCGATAAAAGGAGATGACAATGCGTACGATGACAGGTCCATGCATGGGTCTCGGCGTCCTCGTCCTCATCGGGGCGTGCGCCGGGCAGAACGACGATACCGAGATGTCCTCCGCGGGTTCGGGGATCTACAGCGTCTCCGCAGCGACGCTCCCGGCCGACGCGCCGACATCGACACCCGCGGAGACGACCGCGGGCGAGTCGACGACCTCCGGGAGCACCACGGACGGCGCGACTGAGGGCACGACGGAAGTCGGCGGCGCGACGTCGTCGACCGTCCCCGACCCGCCGGCGTCGACGAGCGGGGGGAGTAGCAGCACAGGGGACAACGTGTGCGTCGGCGTCCGCGTAGTGGCCGAGCAGAAGGTCGCGCCGGTCGACATCCTGCTCGTGGTCGACAACTCCGGCAGCATGGCGGCCGAGAACGGCGAGGTCCAGGCGAACCTGCAAGAATTCGCGGACGCGCTGGCGGCCAGCGCGCTCGACTTCCGGCTGATCCTCCTCTCGCAGTACCCCGTCGCCCAGCAGATCGGCATCTGCGTCGACGCGCCGCTGGGAAACGGCGAATGCCCGAGCTCGGACTCGAAGCACCCGTTCCTGCACATCGATCACTTCGTCGACAGCCACAGCGCGCTGAGCGACATCCTCGCCACCAGTGACCTGTGGCATACGACGATGCGCACCGACTCGCACAAGCACCTGATGGTGGTCAGCGACGACGAGGCGGCCATGCAGAAGGACACGCCGCAGGCCAACGCGGACGCGTTCCACGCGGCCTTGCTCGCCACGTTCCCCGAGTTCGCGGGGCGCTACGCGTTCCACGCGATCACCGGGATCCCCGGGGTTTCAAAGTCCTGCGGGATCGCGGACTACGGCGATACCTACGTGGAGCTCACCCAGTCGCAGGCGGGCGAGCGCAGCCCCGGCGTCCTGGCGGACCTGTGCGAGCAGGACTTCGACCCGGTCTTCGCCGCGATCTCGCAGAGCATCGCCGACGGCGCCGAGCTGCCGTGCGTGCTCGAGTTGCCGGACCCCGAGGAGGGTCAGCTGCTCGACCCCGACGAGGTCAATGTCCACCTGCACGTGAACGGGATGACCGTCAACCTCGTTCAGGTCAAGAACGGCTTCGACTGCGGGTCCGCCCCGGCCGGGATGGGCTGGTACTACAAATACGACCCCAACGATCCGGACGCGCCAGCCGCGATCGAGATCTGTGGCGACGCGTGCGTCGCGGGGCAGGCGCCCGACGCCGAGCTCGAGCTGGAGCTCGGCTGCGACAGCATCGTGCCGGGCTAGCCCGGGAATGCTGTGGATAGATTCGTGCGGCCGCGACGGCGTGGCCGCTGGTTGGAGATTTTCGACAGGAGATTCGTACCATGATGACTGTATCGTTCATTCACGCGGGGCGCTCCGCCCTGCTGTTCGGTCTGTTCTGCGCCGCCTGCGGCGACGACGACGCGGTGATCGACGGGTTCGGCGGCGCCTCGATGACCGAGAACATCACGACCGTGACACCGCCGACGTCGGGCGCCGACTCGACCACCACCGCTGCCTTCACCACCACGGGAGACGAGGAGAGCGGCGGCGAATCATCGACATCGAGCGCTTCGACGACCACGGGTGCCGACCTCGAGTGCCTGGACGGAGCCTGCACCGACACTTCGACGAGTCTCGACCCCACGACCAGCGCGGCGAGCACCGGCGAGATGAGCACCGGCGAAGCGAGCACCGACGAGACCGGGGCGGAGAGCACCGGCGGGGCATGCGTGCAGGACGTGCCAGATCCGGCGTGCACGGGTGTGGCCGAAGGGTACATCTACGTCGCCACGGTGGCGAACGGCGGGAGCGAGTTCCACGACGGGCGGAGCCCGGACAAGCCGGTCCATACGCTGACGGAGGCGATCGAGCAGGCCCAGGCATGCCCCGGCGGCTGCGAGGTCCTGGTCAGCGGTGGCACCTACAAGGGATCGATCGTGTTGGCCGCAGGCGTTGGCATTTTCGGCGGCTACACGCCGGGGACCTTCGTATACGATCCGACGAACAATCCCGTGGAGGTGATTGGGACGACCGCACGGGCAGTGATCGCGGACGGCCTCGATCAGCCGACGCGCCTCGTCGAGCTGATGATTCGCGGCACCGACTTCACCTCCGAGGGCAAGTCGAGCTACGGGTTGTGGACCCGCGGCGGACTCGCGTGGTCCCTCTCGGTCGAACGCTGCGAGATCTTCGGCGGTCACGGCGGCGACGGCCTGGACGGCGCGTCCGGCACGCCCGGGGCGAACGGCGGCCAGGGATTCAACACCCCGACGCAGCTCAACTCGCACGGCGGCGCACACGGCGTCAGCAGTTGCAGCGCCGATGGCGGCGTCGGCGGCTTCTCCAGCGGGTGCAAGAACGGCGCGCCGTGGAACGGTGAGCCTGGCCAGACCGCGTCCGGCGGTGGAAAGGGCGGCGCCGGCGGCACCCACGGCGCCGATCACTGCACGTGGGGCATTCACGACGACTCCGGCGGAAAAGGCGGGACGGGCCTGCCCGGCGGCGACGGTTCGTCGGGGCTCGCCGGCGCGAAGCCGGCGGGCGCGCTCGGGACCTTCGCCAACGGCCTGTGGAAGGGCAACTCCGGCAAGCCCGGCGACAAGGGGAAGGCTGGCGGCGGCGGCGGCGGTGGCGGCGCGGGGGGATCTGACGAGGACTTCAACGTCGAGAGCGGGGCTGGCGGAGCCGGCGGCGGAGCCGGCGGCTGCGGCGGCGGCGGCGGTACGAGCGGAGCGGCCGGTGGTGGATCGTTCGCTGCGGTGATCGTCGACACATCGGTTCGCTTCCTCGACACCGAGCTCCAGGCCGGCGACGGCGGCGCGGGCGGCAAAGGCGGGGCCGGCAGTGACGGCGGCGATGGTGGTAACGGTGGAAAAGGTGCCGCCGCCAAGAAGACGAACGACGGTGAGGGCGGAGCCGGTGGAGACGGCGGCCGCGGCGGCGACGGTGGTGGTGGCGGCGGCGGATCGGGCGGGTGCGGCGGTGCGTCGATCGGCGTCGCCCGCGTCGGCCTCGCCGACGCCGCGCTCGTGGGCACTCTCGCGTTCGCTGGCCAGCCGGGGCCGGGCGGCCAGGGCGGCCAGGGCGGCCACGCTGGCGGCAACGGGCCACAGGCGCAGAACGGCAGCGTCGGGTGCATCGGCGCCGGAGAGGACGACGCCGAGTTCTGACGCATAGGCCCGCTTGGACGCCACGAACGCGACGAGGCCGAACACCTCGGCCTCGGTCGCCGCTGCGCCGTGAAGGTCCCGCTCTCCGAGCACACCCCCGAGGAGGTGTGAGGCGAGCCGGATACTTGCCGATGCCAACCACGCGAAGAGCACGAGCAAGGAGCTTGAGGAAAAGAAGGAACACATCCTCGATGAGCTGGACCGCCCTACGAGGAAGGCAAAGGCAGCGGAGCGCAACCGTTAGGGCTTCTACTTCGGGGCCAAAAAAGAACCGGCGGGGGTTGATCTTGCACGCGCGCGACCGATGCTGCCGCCCATGTCTACCGACAACATCAAGATCAACCTGGGCCACACGGCCAACGTGAAGGACCTACCCGAGCCCGCCCGCGATGCCTTCTTGCTGGCGCGGAGCATCTACGCGTTCGCCAACGTCTTCGCCCCGGAGTTCGAGAAGCGCAAGCAGACTCCGGAAGCCGCCAAGGCAGTGGAGACCCACGTAACGGAGTTCAAGAGGGTGCGGGGTCTCGTTCAGAAAGCAGGGGTCGACGTCCCCGAAACAGAGATCGAGGACTGGACCCCCGCGGTGGCGAGGAAGCGCGCCCAGAACCTGTGGAAAGTGGGCCTGCTCGTCCTCCAGCGTCGCGCGGCCATGGGGGAGTGGTTTCCCGATCAGATCAACTTGGCTGACTCCCTGTACGACGATCCGGTCTTGTCCGTCCGAGCGGGCGGCGCGGTGCTCGTTCAGGGTTAGCTCCCGAGACTTCCCGGGACCTCCCGGCGGTGCCAGTCCAGTGCCAGAACTGCCCCCGTCCAGGGTTGGAGACCAGGGCTAAAAGGCCGTTTGGAGGGCCCTGGGCGGGGTTCTGAGATTTTCCGCATCGCCTGGCGGATCTTCCGCATCGCCTGGCTCATCAGCCGCGCCTGCCGGCCGAGGTGCTGGTCGTCCAGTCGCCGCCGGTGCGGGCTAGCGTGTCGACGATCGGATCGCAGGGTGGTGCACGAGGTGTGCTTAGCTCGCTGCGGAGGCCGGTGCTGGACGATCTGGTGGTGGGGCTCGGCCTCGGTGCGGCTCGTCGCTGGCGACGATCTGTGCCGAACTCGGCATCCACCTGCTCCACGCCGGACCGGGCTCGCCGGCCAGGTCCCGCGGACGACGGCCGACGAACCGCCCCTCACCTGGCCCACCGGCGGGCCACCCCGGCCAGCGGCCAGCGTAGGCGCGCCCGCGCGGGTGCTTCAACCCGCGGCGGGCACGCGCCACGAACCCGACCTCGTCGTCGAGCGAATCGCGGCAACGGACCGCGAGAGGCGCGCGCGCTGAAGAATCAGATGCTCGAGGTACCTACCCGAGATCGAGCAGATAGCCGCGGAACTTGATCGACGAGTTGCCCTTGTCGGCGCTCACTACGAGGCTGCACACCTGCGCGCCGCCCTCCGGCGCGCACTGGATCTTCCAGTACAGGAAGTCGTCGCTGCCGGCGTTGTAGTCCTCGACCGCGATCAGCGGGATCGCGTTCGGGTGCCCCGGCCATGACACCTTGGTCGTCGAGTCCGCCGCGACGAGCTTGTCCACCAGCATGGCCTCCGCGCTGCAGGGCAGCCGCAATACAGACGCCTGGACCTTGATGAAGCTGTTGCTGTTGTCGCCGCCGGTCGCGGTCCCCTCCACTTTCCAGGACTGCTGCGCGACCTGACTGACCTCGATCTTGAACGAGAAGTCGTCGTCCTCGGACGCCGCGTACGTCGCTGGCGAGGCGATCACAATGCTCGGCCCGGTGTCCACGCTGAGGGTGCCCAGCTGCTTGTTCTGCTGCTCGTTGATGACCTGCCACCCGCCTCCGCTGTAGGCCACATCGGCGTTCGCACCGAACCCGGCCACGAGCACGCGCCCGCGGACCACGCAGACGCCATTGTCACAGTCTGAGGTCGTCAGCGTGCAGGTGTAGGCCGACTGCGACTCGACGCACGACGACGAGTAGGAGTTGTCGTGCTCGCCCTTGCTGTCGTACTCGTCGACGATGACGATCGGCGTATACTGCGAGTAGCCGGCGGGCTTGTTGACCATGACCTGCTTCGTCGTGTTGCCGATCAGCGAAAAGGAGGATGACGCGATGCCCATGCCGCACTTGCTGGCGGTCCCCTCGTCGACGCTGTTGTTGCAATTGTTGTCGACGCAGTCGCACACCTCGGCCGGGACCGCCCCGCACGTCCCACACGCGTTCTTCACCCCCTCGTCGACGCTGTCGTCACAGTCGTTGTCCTTGTGATCGCAGATCTCCTTCGGCTCCGGCCCGCACGTCCCGCACGCGTTGAGCAGCCCTTCGTCCTTAAACTCGTCGCAATTGTTGTCGAGGCCGTCGCAGCTCTCGGCGACCGGACCCACGCCGGAGCAGGCCCCCCAGAGCCCCTCGCTGCAGATCTGGGTGCCGATGGTGCACTCGCCGATGTCCGTCCCGCAGTCGCGCACGTCGCTGTTCGAACACTCACAGGACCCGTCCTGCACGTCGTCGGGCGTATCGTTGCAGTCGTTGTCGAGTCCGTCGCAGACCTCGTTGACCGCCGCGACTCCCCCGAGGCACGCGCTCCAGGTCGCGTCCGGCTCGCAGACCTCGATCCCCTCCTCGCACTCGCCGATGTCGCTCCCGCACGTGCGCGTCTCCCCGGGGATGCACTCACACCCGGTCTCACAGGCGGGCATCGTGGTCGGTCCCGTGGCCTCCGCGGCCTCGTCGTCGGCGCCCGTCGACGCCGGCTCGCCGCCTGTCGTCGGCGACGTGGTGTCGCCGGGGTCGCCGAAACCACTCGACCCCTCGCTGTCGGCCGGAATGCACTTGCTCTTGTCGAACCCGTCGAGGTCCTCGATGCAATGCCCGGACTCGAGGAACTTGCAGCCGACGCCGAGCGCGCCGAGCAATGTGACGATGATGCAGGAACGGTGCATGGCTCTCCTCAGAATCGCAGGGACATGTGCACGAAGGCGGAAGTGGGCGTCGCGCCCGGGTACACGCTCAGGTTCGAGGGCTGCCGCGCCCTCTTTCGCGCGATCAAGATGCGAAAGGTCGCTATCATCACGGCCGACGCGGGCAGCACACCGAACGTGAACGCGTTGAAGCTCCTGCGCATGTGCGCGTGGCGGGCGCAGGCCTCGATCAGCGCCGCGCCCGCTCCGGCCGCCGCCACCGCCGCCGCCGCGTCGTTGCACAGGTCCGGCGACCAGGGGTCGTAGGTCCCGGCCGCGTTCGACGCCTCGGCGATCTGCTGGTTGACCGGGCCGCCCCGACGCAGCTGCAGCCCGAGCACGAGACTCGTGATCGCTGCGGCTCCGAACACCCCCGCGCTGACCCCGACGCCAGCCCAGAGGCCGCGATACCGCGGCGCCGGCGGCGGGACGAGCATCGGCAGCTTCTTCTTCGGGGGCTCCGTCTTCGGCGGCGCGACGGGCGGCTCTCCCGGATTGTAGTAAGTCACCAGATGACCGAGGATGGTGGTTACCTTGAGCAGGCTCTCGCGCCCCTGGACGTGGGTATCCGCCTCCCGCACCACCGCCGAGAACAACTCCAGGTGCTTCTTCGCGGAGATCCCGCAGATCGTCGGATCCACGACCCTGGCGCCCGACTTCATGTATTTGAGGTGGTACTCGCACGCTTGCAAGGAGTTCGTGACCGCGGTGACGAAGTCGAACGAATAGTCGACGATCCTCGTGTAAATCCGGGCCGAGTTGCGACTCTTGGCGCCCGTCTTCTTGCGCACCTCGGCCTCGTGCGCGACGACGACGACGATGCGATCGTAGTAGCGCTTCGCGGTCGCCTCGAAGCCGTCCATCGCCGCCTCGCAGGCGGATCCATCGACCTGAATGCAGTGATGGAGGTCCGCCTGCGCCTGGTCGTCGTGCTCCTGCTCCTGCCTGGCCTGCTCCTCCCGCTGCGCCTTCGCGAGCGCCCGCTCCTTCGCGGAGACGCCGGTGCCAGAGCGCGCCGGTGTGGTCTGGGCGCTCGCGGTGCCTGCGGGCAGGACGAGCGCCCCGACCAGCAGCACGACGACGGACCTGGCCCCGCGGGGCCGTGATTCACGGCTGCGCGTCAATCCTCGTTCCATATCTCGACCTCCATGGGGCTGCCCACGAGTGCGGTCGCCGCGGACCCGTACTTCGCAAGGAATCGTTCCGTCTCCGGCTCCAGGCATTCGCGGATCTCCTGCGCCTCCGGTTTAATAATTTTGAAGCTCAGCGGCTGGTCTTCGCCCGCACCACGGCTGAATTTAATCACGATGCGATGGCCGAGCGCGGTAAACCAATCTCCACACTCCTTGCGGTATCTCTTGATGAGATCCTGCTCGAGCGTCGCACGCGCGGGCGTTAGGGGGCACGTACGGATCACACACGCCGGACAGCGCGAGCCACCACCGCCGGACCCGGGCCGCTCCTGCGGCGGAGGCGGCTTGGTCAGAGATTCGACGACACGTCCCCGGCCAGCCTCGGCGTCCGCCAGCAAGGCCCGAAACCGCGGCGAGTTGACGAGTTGCTCGATCTCGTCGGTCCGCCCCGGCTCCTCGCAGCCCGTCCTCGACAGCGCGTCGAGCGAGGACTTGAGCACCTTGCGGGTCTCGTCGAGCTCCGTCATGTAACGCTCGATCTCCCGGCAAGCATCCTCATTCTGTAGCTTCTCGCAGACGGCCAGGAGCTGGGAGAGCTTGTTGTGCTCGTCGTCGAGCGGATCGGTGACGTCCTTCTCGAGGTTGCCGATCTTGTTCTTGCACACCAGATCCTGCTTCTCGCCGAGGAGGCTGTTGACGTCGATGCGGAAGGCGACGCCGACGGCGCCCGCGATCACGAACAGCACGGACATTGCGACCGCGATTTGACGCGGCAGGCGGCGCGCGCGGCGGAGCCCCGCGAGCCCTCGCTGGACCACAGCGATCCGATCGCGTCGATTCGGGCGCTCCCTGCGGAGGTTGGTGAAGAAGTCGTCGTCGAGCTGACCGCGCCGGCGCAATGCATCGACAAACTCGTTTGCGCGCTGATAGGGAGAGGTGCCCGACGCGACGTGTACACTGACCTCGCGATAATGATCGCGTATGAAACAGTCGAACTCGTTCATGTTGAAGAGCTCGAGCAGCAGCTCACGGATCGGCGGCTCGACTGGTTCTTCGTGGTTCGGCTGCGCCATCCGCTGCTGTGGTGAATCGCCGCGCTCCGCTCGATCAACAAAAAAAAAGTGAGAACTGTCACGGATACGCACAGTCTGGCTCTGGCCGCTCGCACAGGCGCTCCGGGCCGACGACGACTCGCCGGCCGTCGCCGAGTCCTCCGCCAGACCTCGCCCATCGGCTGAGCCCGCCTCCTCGGGGGTTTCCTGGAACTGTGCGGCTCGCCCGGCGGGCCGCACAGTTCCGGCCCTCGCCGCCTGCAACGCCGGCCGAAGCCTCACGGCAGCTCTGCACTCCTCGATCGCTTGCTCGGCCATCCGTGCCGACCCCCCTTCGTCGAGGTCCACCCCGACGACCGCACCCTCCTTTCCTACCCCCTTCGCTGACCAATGCGTAGACACCGGTCAGGCCCGCGTGAATCCAGCGGCGAGCGGGTGTCAGGTCTGCAGATGAGGAACTAAGGCCGACGAAGGGCCGAGGTGTTGGGCGGTCGCCGCTGTCCAGTCGCCTATGCACGCGGGCGACCGGGCGCGACCACCCGTTAAGTCGGCGAGATTGCTCGCATCGCACAGGCGCTTGACCGCCCGACTGTCCCGCCCGTTGGCAGACCCGACACACCCGCTGGCCACCACGATGCGCCACCCCGTCCCGCCCGTTGGTCTCTGCGACCCGCCTGGACCTGTTACGGCCCCGAGGTGGTGTGACCGACCCACGGAGCGATATCGCCACGCCGGCAGTCGCCGGCAGTCATCGTACAGCGGTCGACGGTGGCGACTCACGAGGTGCCACTCGGGGGCGCGACCGGGCGTTCATAGCCCCTCCAGCGGATCGTCCACGTTCTTTTTCACTGTTATTATCCGCTGGGTTCGGCCAGAAGGGGTCTTGTCGATCCGGATCACCACCTTGGAGATCCAAATCGCGCTATTGCAATCGAGCGCGTCGCTCACGACATCATCAATGAAACACACGTCTCCCTGGCACAGCTCGAAGATGGTGTCTTCCATCATGATGCTTGCGACCTTCCTGTCGGCAGGTTCGACAAACAGCGTGAAGAACAGTTCCTTGGCGGCGACACTCGCCTCCATATGTCCAGGGATCGCAACATCCCATTCCTTCCCTAATTTTCTGGATACGATTTTTGCGTAGAAGGGCGAGAGTTCGCTGTTGGTGAGAGAAACGATCGATGGATTGTCCGGTTTGACCAGCCAGCAATCCTGAGGAGAGCGTGGCATGGCTGCACGGTCCACAAGGATCTCCTGCTCCGGGCCGGGATCGGTGACTGGAGCGTCGTGGGCGAGAACGAACACGGCAACCACGCCAGCAATCGCAATCGAAAGGAGCACGGATGCACTCACGAGCAGTCGCGGAGACAAGTGTAGCCTGTGCACGGACACAATTGTTTCGGTACCCGGCGGCGGCAACGAGATCCCGAACAGGCGCGCAACATCCTCAATTTGCGCACGACGTCGAGGTCTAAGATGGGCCAGCGCCTCGAACACCTCGCGGATAAACAGACCGTGGGCATTGAGCGTGGTCACTACGGCATCAC
>Ga0075163_10006145_pt1 | contig 15935 bp, 15 predicted proteins | sample JI1023141ADNA_FD_71478 | JGI IMG/M metagenome (GOLD analysis project Ga0075163, IMG submission 71478) | Wastewater effluent complex algal communities from Wisconsin, to seasonally profile nutrient transformation and Carbon sequestration -... | ecosystem: Engineered > WWTP > Effluent > Algae... | reverse complement strand
TGCCCGCCCACCCCGATCATAATGCCACGCAGAGAACCGAAGTCACTCCGGTGCCCGCCACTGAGGCGCCGCCGGCAAAGAGCGAGGTGGTCATCACGCTCAAGGATAACCAACGCATCATCGTGGCGAACGGCCTGCCCGATCATCCGACCGGCCGCTTTCCCAATCGCGACAACCCCAACGGCATCCGCGCCCAACACTACCGTTACACCATGCCGGCCCACCCGGTGCCCAACCCCGTGGCCACGCCCCTCGTGCGTCAGCCCTTCGGCATCGCGGTCAATGGCGTGCTCTTCGATCCCGGCACCGCCGAGATGTGGCACAACGATCGCGACTCCGGCTGGCACTACGACGCCAAGGGCGGGGCCTTTTCCCTCGGGCTCGACACCAACAACGCCCACGTCCAACCCAACGGGGCCTACCACTACCACGGAGTGCCGACCGATCTGCTGAAACAGCTCTCGGCCGGCCACGAACAAATGACCTTGGTCGGCTGGGCGGCGGACGGCTTTCCCATCTACGCAGTCTGGGGCCACCGCGATGCGAACGACGCCGGCAGCCCGGTCGTCAAACTGCGCTCGAGCTACCGCCTCAAGAGCGGACACCGCCCCACGGCGAACGACCAGCCCGGCGGCACCTACGACGGCAGCTTCGTGGAGGACTTTGATTACCTCGCCGGGAGTGGCGATCTTGATGAGTGCAGCGGCCGGACCGGCGTGACGCCTGAGTTTCCCGAGGGTACCTACTACTATGTGCTCACCGAGGACTTTCCCTTTGTGCCCCGCGCCTTTCGCGGCACCCCGGACGCGAGTTTCGCCCGACGCGGTGGTCCCGGCCGGCCCGATGTCCCCGACGGCCGCCGCGAGCGCCCACCTCCAAGGAATTGAACAGCGAACCCGGTCCCTCGGGACATCCGAAAGGGATCAGCGAGTCCCTGGTGGCCAATTCACCAACTTCGTCACAACCTGCCCGCATGCGCCTCGACCGGCTCCAGTCCTTCGCCCTTTCGCTGCCCCACACCACGGTCGTCAAGCAATGGGGCGAGTGCCTCGTGCACAAGGTCGCGGCCAAGATGTTTTTGATCCTCGTGCTCGACGGCGGCGTCATCGAAGGCGTGATCTTCAAGTGCACGCCGGAGGAATTCGACGAGCTGACGGACAGCGACGGCATCATCCAGGCTCCCTACTGCGCCAAGCGGATGTGGGTGAAAGTGCTGGATCTCGCCGCTCTGCCTGAAGCGGAACTCAAGACCCGGATCCGCCGCAGCTACGACCTCGTCACCTCCGGGCTGCCCAAGAAGACCCAACGGGAACTGGGTCTGTTCTCGCAAGCTCACCCTCTTCGTTGAGTCGCGGACCGTGATCATTCCCAGAAAAGCTGCGTCACGGTTTGCACCGCTTCCTGTTCGTCTTCACCCACGGCCTCGACATCGAGGGGTGTTCCCATGGTGGCACACAGGGCCAGCACGCTGAGGATGCTCCGCAGATCCGCGATCCGTTCCCCGCATTTTAGAAAAATCCTGGCCTGAAACGACTGGGCCACCTTCACCAGCCGCACAGCTTGTCGCAGGTGCAGGCCTTCGCTCCAGGGAACCGTGACCTTGGCATGCTTCATCCCGCAGTATGACCGAGATGACCGGACTTGGTTCACAATTTTCGTCCGTGGTCGCGCTTTCAGTCACGGCTCTGGAGCGATGTTTTATCCTGAAATCCTCAGACCCGGGAGACACGAAGCGCACAAATCACCACCAATCAAAACGATCCTCCCGACGGCCAAGTCTGAAGCATTCTCCGGTGAGGTAAGGGAGGTGCAGCAGACAGGCACTCCAAATCCGTGAAGATTCGCGCCATTCGTGTCTCCGGCTGCGTCCTCCTTGTTCATCTACTCAGGGGTGGCCAGACCGGCCAGAGCGCGTCAACTTCCGCGCATGCCCGCAGTCATCACCGCCGAACGACCAGACAGCCCTGATGCCACCGCCTTGATCAACGAACTGCAGGCCCATCTCGGCTCGCTCTATCCGATCAAGAGCCAGCACGGCTTCAGCGTGCAAAAGCTCATCGACCAGCAGGTCATGTTCGTGGTGATCCGGGTCGAGGGCCGGCCGGCCGGCTGCGGTGGCGTGATGCTGGTCGGCCAGGACTATGCCGAACTCAAACGGATGTATGTGCGCCCGGAATTCCGGGGCCGAAAACTGGGAGAGCAACTGATCGCTTATCTCGCCGAGCACGCCCGCTCGCATGGCATCACCCGGCTGCGCCTCGAGACCGGTATCCATCAGGTGGCGGCCATCCGCCTGTATGAACGCGTGGGCTTCAAGCCGATCCCACCCTTCGCCGACTACCCCGAGGATCCCCTCAGCGTTTGTTTCGAGAAAGTGCTCCCGGCGCCTTCGCTTCATCGGACGACTCATTGAGCGCCACCCAAAGGAGTGATGGCGGCGACAGTAGGGCCAGTCTCTGACTGGCCTCCTCCATACGGGCGTCCTGTCCTCGCGCGCAAGCGGCCGGTCGCAGACCGGCCCTACCCTGCGCAACACCCGGTCAAAGGTGTTCCTGAACGAGAGGCGCTAGGGTTTCAGACCGGCTGGCGCCGACAGCACCTTGATCGCCGCTTCGTTCTTGTACTCTCGCGCAATGTCCAGGGCGGTCACGCCGGTCTTCGAAACCACCGCCGGATCCACCCCGGCCCCGAGCAAGAGCCGAATCATCTCCTCCCCTCCACTGGCCGCCGCTTCATGCAGAGGAGTGCCGCCTCTTTCGCTCAGCACCTGCGGATCCGCCCCGCCCGCGAGCAACGCCCGCGCCACGGCCACCTTGTCCTTGGCGGCGGCATGATGCAGCGGTGTCCAACCCAGGTTGTCCCGCTCATTGGGCCGGGCATGTCCGGCCAGCAATGCGGTCACGACCGCGACATTGCCCCGGTCTACCGCGAGGTGCAAGGGGGTGCGCTGACTCCGATCAGGAGCATCAACGGCGGCGCCGGCCTCCAGCAAAAAAAGAGCGATCTCGGTCTTGTTGCGCAAAATCGCAGCGTGGAGCGGCAACATCCCGCCCACCTTGCTTTGATTCGCACTCGCCGGATCGCGGGCTACATGCGCGCGCACATCCGTGAGGTCACCGCGCGCGATCGCTTCATCGATCGTGGCGTAACGGGGAGCCAACGTGGACCCGTCATCGGCCCACGCGGCATGGACCGCCAGTCCCACCACCAGAGCCAACAGGGAAATAACGTGATGCCAGTTTTTCACGGCCCCACCGTAGTCCCACCCCACCCCAAGTCGAGCCGCCGACCACGCCCTAACCGGATGCGGGGTCAGAAAATCACCCGGCCCACCCCATCGGTTTGTCATTTATTACATGACAAGCGACCTCCCCAGGTTTCGCAAGCCGTGGGCCCAAGCACACGAAATATCACTGGCCGAGGACCGCAGGTGCCGGTAACTTGAATCCATGCCAGTCATTTCCCGTCTTAACGATCTGCTCCCCGAAATCAGCGCCTGGCGGCGCGATCTCCACCAGCATCCGGAGCTGCTTTACGATCTCCCCAGAACCGCCGCTTTTGTGGCGGACAAGCTCAAGGCCTTCGGTTGTGACCAGGTCCAGACCGGCATCGGCCGCACGGGTGTGGTCGGGGTGATCAAGGGGCGCACGAACCAATCCGGCAAGGCGATCGGCCTGCGGGCGGACATGGATGCCCTGCCCATCACCGAAGCGACCGGTCTGCCCCACGCTTCCCGCAATCCCGGGCTCATGCATGCCTGCGGCCACGACGGCCACACGGCCATGTTGCTGGGGGCCGCGCAATACCTCGCCGAGACCCGCGCCTTCGACGGCACGGCGGTTGTCATCTTCCAGCCCGCCGAGGAAGGCGGGGCCGGCGGCCAGGCCATGTGCCAGGACGGCCTGATGAAGAATTTCGGCATCCAGGAAGTCTACGGCATGCACAACATGCCGGAATTGCCGATCGGTTCGTTTGCCATCCGGCCGGGCGCCTTCTTTGCCGCCACCGACGAATTCATCATCGAGGTCATCGGCAAGGGCGGCCATGCCGCCAAACCCCACGAGGCGATCGATCCCACCGTGACCGCTTCCCACCTCGTCATCGCACTCCAAAGCATCGCGTCCCGCAACCTCGACCCGATGAAGGCGCTGGTCATCTCGGTCTGCTCCTTCCGTACCTCCAGCGACGCCCACAACGTCATTCCCGACCGCGTTCGCTTGAAAGGAACGGTGCGCACGATGGACCCGGACGTCCGCAAGATGGCCGAGGAAAAGATCCGGCTCATCAGCACCCAGACCGCCCTCGCCTTCGGCGCCACGGCCCAGGTCGATTACCTGCCGAATTATCCCGTGATGGCCAACGCTCCCGCGCAGACCGAGTTTGCCGCCCGCGTGGCCGACCTCGTCGCCGGCGCGGACAAGGTGAACCGGGATGCGCCCGCCATCATGGGCGGCGAGGATTTTGCCTACATGTTGCTGGAAAGACCCGGAGCCTACATCCTGACCGGCAACGGCGACAGCGCCATGCTCCATCACTCGGCCTACGAGTTCAACGACGCGGCCATCCCCCACGGGGCAAGCTACTGGGTGAAACTCGTCGAGACTGCTCTGCCGAATACCTGAGCGGGTAGCCACGACGCCACCAAAGTTTCCGGCACCCTTCCCGCCCGCGCGCGACGGCGTGTCACCACGCGCCTTCGCGCACACCCTCGCGGCCACAGACTCGGGTGAAACCAACCCGAGGGTACATCCGTCAGTCGGATCGACCGCAGCAGTCTTCCTCGGAAGGCGCACACTACAGAACCGCGCGGGCCTTTGATCAGATCGCGGATTTCAGCAGAAACTCCCGCGCGTCAGCCGGGACGGCCGGGGACAGGTTGAGCACGACCCACTGGTACAACCGGCGGATCTCCTCCCCTTTTTCCTGGCTCGCCACCCGACCGGAAGTCGCATCGGTCCCGGTGAAAAACTCCAGATCCGCTCCGCCTTCCAGGCCGCGCACAAAACAGTCCTTCATCCGGAATTCAAAGGCGCTCAGGCGACGATCCTGCTTGTGCCGCCACAGGCTCAGGCGCGAGGAAATCTCCCCTTCAAAGCATTCCAGCAGATACCCTGATTCATCCGGACTCTGGGGACGCACCAGCTTCAGCGATGAGCCCAGCGCCACCAGATCGAGCAGCTGGTTGAAGGAATCCTCTATCTCTGAAGTAGGCAGAGTAAGCATCAGACCGCACCAGGTGACATCGTTCTTCTCCTCCACGTGTGCCACCGCGCACGGGACCTCCAGCTTGTATCCTTCGACATCCAGCTTGAGCAGGCCTTCGTCTCCCCGGCGCACCTGCACCGTCAGCGGCACCTGGATGCGCACGCCGCTCTTGGAAATATCCACCAACAGACCGGGCCAGTCCCAACCCCGGCCATCCTTGTTTGTCAAGGGATCGCCCGATTTGTCGCGTCCGGCGATGTTCAACACCGTTTGGATGGGAAACTGCCGGCTGACCGCAAAGCGCAACGCCTCACGACGGTCCGAAGCTACCGTGGGAGGCTTCCGCACATCCAGAACACGCTTGAAGAACAGCATAAGAGGGGCACGCGAACCGTGACAGGGCACGCGGCGGGTGCAACCCACGAGTAGCCTCGACCTCACTAAAGTGCACGGACGGTTGCTCCCGCGGATCGAACGCGAGCATCGTCACCACGCTCCCAATCGCTCGGAGAGCGACCCGCCGGCCACCGCCTTCGCCGGCAGGTCCATCAACTCCCAACGGCCTCGGTTCAGGCCGAGGGATCCGCCACAAGCAGGATGGGCAGTTCGATCTGGGCCGCCACGGGACGCCCGTCCAGCAGAGCGGGACTGAAACGCCATTGGCTGACCGCGGGGAGAAGGTTGCGAACCAGGTTCACATCCTGCGATCCCACCAGACCGACCTCGACCGGCTGGCCGGCGGCATCGAGGGAAAGCTTCACGCGGATGGTCTCTCCCTCGAAACGGCGCGCGATACCCGAAGGGGCGACGACCCGAGTCGGCGCCGGTGCAGCGTAGGTCCTTTGGGCACTGTCGATGGCGATGTCCGTTACGACGGCGGCGGTGGAAAGAGCAGGACCGCAAAGCAAGCCGGCGGAGACGGTGGCGAGGAAAAGAAGTTGTTTGGCATTCATGATGGGAAAACACCGCGCGAGGCGGAAGGTTTCGGATTATTGTGGTTGGTATGGGCCACGGATAATCCCGCGGCACGCCTCCACCATTGCATCACACATGCCAAATCCTCCGCGCAGCCATTACCCGCTGGCGGCAAACCACAAAAGGCAGAAAGGCCTCGATCCACCCCTCTGCGTTTTTTGCGAAAGCGCGAACCAGGCTTCCCATCTCCGGGAATTTTCCCGCCACTATTCAGGGTCGCGAAATAGACTGACGGAAGCAGGAATAACTTTCACCCCAGGCCCAACACACCCCGCCCCGTCGGGCACCCGCTTGGCTGAGCTCACGGCCTCGGCCCTCTTCGTAGAGGGGATTTCCGGACCAGTGGATTGGGTCCCCTCTAGGAAGAGGGGTGGCGCGAAGCGACGGGGTGTGTCAGGCCGGTACGCGAGCCTGAATAATCTTACCCGGCCGTGTTCGAGAATCGCGACGACGCCTGATGACGGGCCCGGCTGCCCTTTCGCGCGTCCGTGGTTGCGCCAACGAATGCGACGCTCAGGCCGCATACACCTGCATGAATGCGCGCACATCCGCCGGCACCGACGTGGGCAGATTGGGCACGACCCAGTGGAACAGGCGGTGAATCTCCGCCGTATGCTCAGGCGGCAAAGGCGCAGGGTTGGCTGTTTCCGTGGCGGGCAGGAATTCCAGCTGCTTGTGGCCTTCGTAGCCCCGCACGCGAAAATCCCCCAACCGAAACTCAAAGGCGGCGACCCCGCGGCTGCTGCTGTGTCGCCAGACGTCGATGCGCGCATCGGGCTCACCCGCGTATTGCTCCACGAGGTAGTGCGCATCCAAAGGCTCGGTGGCCCGGGCGGGCTTGAAAGTGGCACCGATCGCAATGAGTTCGATAAGCTCCGCGAAGTTTTCCTGCACGGCCGGGCTGATCGCCTCCAGTTTCAAGCCATAGACGTTGGAATCGCGACGCTCGATGAGGTGGGCGATTCGTCCCGGCAGCTCCAACTGGTGACCTTCAAGGTCCAGCTTCAGCGAACACGGGTCTCCGACTTGCGCGCAGATGGCGGGAGGCACCTGCAACCTGGCACCCGAGCTCGAAATATTGATCAACCGTCCGGTCCAGTCACGGCCGGCCCCGTCGGCCGTCCCCAGCGGGTGGCCAAATTGATCGCGACCGACGACGTGGATCACCGCCTTCAAGGGGAAGCGCGGACTGATGCAATAACGCCGGCCCAACCGGCGATCCGGCGGGGTATCGTCCTTGCCGAGGGCGAGGATACGCTTGAAGAGGAGCATGGGAAGAAATCCCGGCAGAGAGGATCCCCGGGTACCTTCCTCCATCGGCACGCTCCTCGTCGTGCTTTAATTCAAAACATCACCGGCGTATCGCCCGGGAGATCAGTTCAAATCTTTGTCCTTCCAGTATTTCGTTCCCTGGAGGGTCGCCTGCAGGGCCAGTCCGTTCTTGGTGATCTGGTAAATCTCGACGTCCGGAATGACCGTCTCCGCCGCCGCGACGGCCTTGCCCTTGTCATCCGATTTCGCCGCCGCATCAACCTGGCCGCCAAAATCCCAGCCCTTTTCGACGAAGGCCGCCAGCTTGGCCTTGTCCCGAAACACGAAGACCACCCGGAAATCCTTCACGCCCAGGCCGAGCCCGAGCCCGGCCGAGCCCATTTTCATGTACGTGCGCTTGCCCTTGCGATCCACCACCACGCCATGGCCGCCGGCAAAACTGGCGAACACGAGGTTCACACCGACGTTGGTGAACACGGCATAGCCGGCCCCCTTCTTGATCTGATCCTTGGCCAGCGGCTTGAGGGCATAAAGCTCCTCCAGCATGGTCTCCGCCATCTGGTCCACCTCGGCCCGCTTGTCCGCAGCCGCGCTCTTCGCCACGGCGGACGGCAGCCCGGCCAACACAGCCAGACCCAGGGCCAACGAAACCACAGTTTGCAGCATGGGACGTATAGTCATGAAGAGGACATTGGTCGGCCTGTCCGGCGTGTCAAACGATGACCCCGAGCCCAAGCGCGGCCGTATCAATGCCGGTGGAGCCCTGCTCTGACGTGAAAGGGATTCGGTTGCGATCATGGTAAACGGAACACGGCCTTCCTCGCGTCTTCGGAAGGGTCCGGCCGCGAGCTCGCCCGCGCCGATCGGATCCCATTGCGTAGGGACGCCATGGACGCACCGGAAACGTCGCGGACGGTTTCCTCCGGCAGTCGCCGACCAGACTCGGAGCTTGGCAGCAATCAGCCGCCCGGCCACGTTGACGGTGCGGGCCAACGCACTTCGTCATCTCAAGCTGCCGACTCTCTCCTGAGCACCCATGTCACGCACGTCGACCTCACGACCTCAAGCCCGCCTCCTCCCCCGCCCGATCTGCCTGTCCTTCTTCTGCCTGCTGGCCACCCTGTGCCTGACCCGGCTCCACGCGGATCCTCTGTCGGCCACGCCGCCGCATGAACGGCCTGACTTCGGACCGACGCCGGACTGGGTCGAGCCGACAACATGGACGGTTCCGGCCAAGATGCAGGTCAATCCCAGCGGACAGGATTTCCTGGTGCTCGATGAGCAGATGCGGTTGGCCAGCGAGGACAATTACCACCACCGGGTCTTTCAGATCGTTTCCGACGCCGGCCGGCAGAGCGGCTCCCAGGTGTACTTCACGTATGACCCGAGCTACCAGAAGCTGACCATCCACCACCTGCGCCTCGTGCGCGGCGAGACCGTGTCCGATCGCCTGGATGCCTCCAAGATCCAGGTAATCCAACAGGAACGCGACCTCGACCGGCAGCTCTACAACGGCGAGCGCTCCGCCCTGGTGATCCTCGACGACGTACGCATCGGCGACATCATCGACCTCGCCTACACGCTGCACGGACGGAATCCGGTCTTTGAGGGCAAATTCATCGACGGGGCGCTCATGGAGTGGGGCGTGCCGGTGCGCGACCTGCAGTACCGCTTGCTCGTCCCCGCCGGTCGCACGATTGGCACCAAGCTCGTGGGCAGTGCAACCGTCACCCCGCGCATGCGGATCATCGACGGAGAGCAGGAACTGACCTGGCACCGCACCAACCTGCCCATCGTCGAGAGCGAGGAGCGGGTACCCGCGTCCCATCAGGTCTTCACCTTCCTGGATCTCTCGGAGTTTGCCTCTTGGGCCGACGTCGTTCGCTGGGCCGAGCCCTTGTACGCCGTGCCCGAGCAGCCCGATCCACTCATCGCCGACGTGATTGCCGAGATCCGCGCGAAAGCCCGGTCGCCCGACGCGCAGGCCCTCGCCGCTTTGGACTTTGTGCAAAACGAGATCCGCTATCTCGGCATCCAAATGGGGCCGGGGTCACACCGGCCATCGGCGCCCGCGGAGGTGCTGCGGCGGCGCTTCGGTGACTGCAAGGACAAGTCCCGCCTCCTCGTCGCCTTGCTGCGCGGTCTCGGTCTCGACGCGGCGCCCGCCCTGGTCCACAGCACGCGACGCGAAGGCCTGTACGACCGGCTGCCCACACCCTACGCCTTTGATCACGCCATCGTGGCGCTGGATCTTCATGGCCAGCGCTACCTGCTTGATCCCACGCTTTCCTACCAACGGGGCAATCATCTGTCCCACCGGCTCCTCGGCCGCTACGGTCCCTACCTGCGGATCGGTCCCGATTCGGTCAATCGGCTGCAGGATGCACCGGCGGCGCCGAATGACTGCACCACGAGTGACATCCTCAATGATTTCACCGTCACGGCCTTTGATCAGCCCGCCGAGTTCACCATCACCACGACCGCCAACGGCCGGGCCGCCGAGCACCTCCGCGCCTATTTCGCCAACCGCACCCGCGAACAGATTTCCCGCGAATACCTCAATTACCTGACCCCCTACTACCCGGGTATCGCCCAGGCCAAAATGGTGGAATTCGCCGACGACGAACTGGCCAACCGCTGCACGGTCCGGGAGAGCTACCGGATCGAGCGTATCTTCACCCGGGAGGCGGACAGCAAGGTGCTGCGCGCCGAGTTCCAGCCGGCTTCCATGTGGGACTACATCCGGATGCCCAACCTCGCACAGCGCCGCTTTCCCTTCGCCCTCAGCCACCCGGTCAACATCACGGAACGGCTCATCATCCGCCTGCCCGAGGACTGGAAGATCCACCCGCAACAAGACAGCGTGGATGACCCGGCGTTCAGGTTCACTTTTGCCTCTTCCAACCCTGAGCCCCGGATCGTGAAGCTGTCCTACACCTGGGAGTCCAAGGCCGACGCCGTCGCGCTCGACTGCATGGCCGCTTTTTCCGCCAACATCGACAAGGCCCGCCGGTCTCTCGGCTACCAGCTCACCTGGGACACCGGCGCCAGCCCGGCCGCCCTTGCCTCCTTTTCTCCCAACTGGCCGTTGATCGGCCTCGCCCTCGGTCTGCTGTTGGCCGGCGGTTATGCCTCCTGGCGGATCGTGCGAAAACGCAACCCGGTCCCGCCGGTCATGCCGATCCCTCCGATCATCGGCGAAGCGCCCAAGCCGGTCGATCCCTACAGCTACAAGGCGCGCGTCTCCAAGGATCCCGAGGGACTCGGCGGCTGGTTGGCGCTCGTCGGATTTGGGCTCATCATCCGGCCCCTCTGGCTCATCCACGCTCTGTACGAAGGTCGCGCCGCGTACTTCGACGCGATCGTCTGGGAGCGGTTGACCTCCACCGGCAGCGAACTCCACAACCCGTATTTCAGCCTCGTCGCCCCGCTTGAGATGATGATGTACGTGTTCCTGCTGATTTTCTGCGGCCTGCTGCTCGCGCTCTTCTTCCGCCAATCCTACCTTTTCCCCCGGGCCATCCAGATCTATTTCGGATGCATGATCGCGGCCTCGCTCTTTTCCATCTGGGATATCGCCATGCTGCAACCGGGCACCGTGGGCGCGGAAGCCTACTCCACCCTGTTCCAAGCCGTCATCATTGCCGCCGTGTGGATTCCCTACTTCCAGGTCTCCCGCCGCGTGAAGCTCACCTTTGTCCGCTAGGACCGCGTCATCGGGGCGAATCTTCGCGCGTTTGTGTAACGTCCAGCCGCTTGCCTCCACCGGTCACTCAAGGCATCACTCGTCCTCGAACATGAAAACCGTCCTCATCGTCCTCGGAATCCTCGCCGCCATCGCGGTCGCCGGGTTCCTCTATCTGACCGGTCAGTACAACGGACTCGTCAACCGCTCCCAAGCCGTCGACGCGCAGTGGGCGCAGGTGCAGAACGTCTACCAGCGCCGCGCCGACCTGATCCCCAACCTCGTCGCCACCGTCTCAGGCGCGGCCAACTTCGAGAAATCCACGCTCACGGAAATCACCGAGGCCCGCGCCTCCGTGGGCAAGGTGCAGATCAACCAGAGCGGCACGCCCAATGCGGCGCAGCTTGCGCAGTTCGAGCAGGCCCAGGGGGCGCTCTCCTCCGCACTCTCCCGCCTGCTCGTCGTCGCGGAGAATTATCCCAGCCTGAAGGCCACGGCCAACTTCTCCGAACTCCAGGCTCAGCTCGAGGGTACCGAGAACCGCATCAGCGTCGAACGCGGTCGGTTCAACGATCTCGCCCGCGACTACAACTCCGCCATCAAGCGCGTGCCCGCCGTCTTCTTCGCCGGCCTGTTCGGCTTCGCCGAGAAACCCTACTTCGCCGCCAAGGCCGGTGCCGACACGCCTCCCGCGGTCCAGTTTGATTTCAACCGGAAACCGTGACGTTCCGCCGGCAACTTCTGCTGCTCGTCGCCATCCTGCTGGGCGGGAGCACGGTATTTGCCGCCGAGCGCATCCCGCCTTCCCCTCCGCGCTATTTCAACGACTATGCCGGCGTGGTCTCCCGGCCGGTCGCGGACCGCCTGAACGCCCAGCTGGAGTCATTCGAGCGCACGAACTCCAGCCAGTTGCTCGTGGTCATCTACCCGAAGATGGAGTCGGACTCCTCGGTGGAGGATTACACCGTGCGCGTCGCCCAGGCTTGGCGCGTCGGACAGCCGAACCGGAACAACGGGGCCGTGCTCTTCTCCTTCATGCAGGATCGTCAGCTCTACCTGCAGGTCGGCTACGGCCTGGAGCCGGTGCTCACCGACGCGCTCGCCAAACGCATCATCGAACAGGAAATCATCCCCCGTTTCCGCGCCGGCGACATCGACGGAGGAATGACGTCCGCCGTAAACGCCATGATCGCCGCCGCCCAAGGCGAGTATCAGGGAACCGGGCTGACCGTCGCGGAGAACCAGGCCAAGTCCCGCACGGCCACGCCGGGCGAAATACTGGTCATGGTGCTGCTCATGGTGATCATCGGCAGTTTCATGCTCCGTCTTTTCCTGAACGGCGTGCGCCGGGAACCCACCGTCTTCCTCAATCCTCGCCGCCGGGACGTCACCTCCAGCAATACCTGGTGGACCGGCGGTGGCGGCGGGTTCGGGGGTGGCGGATTCGGGGGTGGTGGCGGCGGCGGATTCTCCGGCGGCGGCGGCAGCTTCGGCGGCGGCGGGGCAGGAGGAAAATGGTGAGATGAAAAAAGCCGACTTCATCCAGCGTCTCGATCACCCGCTCATCGAGCAGGCCATCGCCCGGGCCGAGGCAGCCTCGTCCGGTGAAATCCGCGTGATCGTGATGCACCGTCCCGCGCCCGACCCGGTGGCCGACGCCCAGGCCGCCTTCCGTCGGTTGGGCATGGAAAAAACCCGTGAACGCAACAGCGTGCTGCTCTTCGTCGCCCCCGAGTCCCAGACTTTTGCCATCATCGGCGACGAGGCCGTCCACGGCAAATGCGGCCAACCCTTCTGGGATGAACTGGCTGCCGTCCTGCAGTCCGCCTTCGCCCGCGGCGAATTCACCGCCGGAATCGTGACCGGCATCGACCGCGCCGGCGCCTTGCTGGCCGCTCATTTCCCACCCCGGTCCGACGACATCGACGAATTGCCCAATACGGTGATAGAGCAATAGCTTGGCCTCGCGGGATCGCTCGTCACCACCAAGCTCCTTGGCGACGTGGGCTTTCTCGTGGGCATCTCCCCGCACGATCCGGCGGTCTTCGGCGGCATCACCGCCCTGCTGGTCGCCATCGGCCTGACCGCCTGCTGGCTCCCGGCGAGACGCGCCGCGCGCATCGCCCCGACCGAGGCCCTGCGCACCGAGTAAGCATCCGTTGCCCGCCCGGAAACCCATCGCCAAGAGAGCCAAAACTGGATGATGCGATTGAAAATGTCGTGCGCCATGCACGGGAGTGTAGCAGCCGAAACGCCGTTGCCATCATGGGGCGTTGTTGGTCTGATGCCGGCACTCCTGTTTCAGATGAAACCCTCCCCTCTGTCGGTTCGCTTTGCGGCTTTTCTGCGATTCCGGCTGCTCGCCATCGGCCTGTCCGGCTGGTTGCTTTCCGCGTCGGTCCTCGCCGGCGATCCGGCGCCGCAGAACTCCGAAACCCGACAGTCCAAGCTCCATCTCAACCTGCTCCCGCGCTCGTTGCAAAAGAACCCGCTCGTGGACCTGACCGTCATCACGGAACTCACCCCCGAGGGAAAGAAGCTTCCGGCCCCGTCACCCGCCCGCCCGGTCTACTATGTAGCCCAATCAGTCGGTCGCCATGCGGAAGGCCAGGGACCGAAAGACCGTCATCTGCCCAAGGAGGAGGAACTCGCCGTCAGTCTCCAGCGAGCTCTCGCGGTGAACGGCTACCTTCCGGCTACCCCGACACATCCGCCCACGTTGCTGATCGTCTACCACTGGGGCGCACACACCAACCTCGAGAGTGGCTCCCAGGAAGAAGGCGACATCGGCATTCCCGACCTCGATCACAAGAACCTGCTGAGCCGGGCCGCTCTCGTCGGCGGCACCCAATTTGCGGAGGAGCTGCGTCAGGCGCTGGAGAAACAGGATCTCGAGGACCAAGCCCATGCACTCACCGTCCCACCCCCGGATATCCCGTCGGACGACGTGTCCGAGATGCTCAAGGCGATGGCCGTCATTATCGGCCGCACGGGACCGCTCGCAAAATTCATCGAGCGCGACACCAAGACCGCGCAGCTCTTCGACGCGGCGCGCGCCGACTGCTACTATGCCGTCGCCTCCGCCTACGACTACGCGTCGGCGAGCCGCGGCCAGCGCCGGCTCCTCTGGCGATCGAAAATGACGGTCGACTCGCAAGCCGTCGCCATGAGCGACACGTTGCCCGGCCTGATCCTCAACGCCGGGAAATATTTCGGCGTCGACATGCCGGAGGCCGCCACGCTGTCCAAACGCGCGCTGGGCGAGGGCTCCGTCAAACTGGGTCCGTTGCAATTCGAGAATCCGCCAGAACCGCCGGCCGCCCCACCCGCCGACACGCAGCGCCCCTGACGCCTGGCCGCGCGCGGGACGGCTGAGTCCCCCTTTTGCTCCTGGACGGTTTGATTTGTCGCGCGGCGGGGCCATTGCCCTCCATCCCGTGACCGACAGGCAGCGCCGTTGAAGGCAACGGCCCCTACCTTCTGAGGATTCCTCAAAACGCCGGCCAACACCCAACCTGAATGTCGCTTTTACTCGGCTTGTTTCCCTGACTTGGATGCAGGCAGTTTGACGCCCGCGTCGCGCAGGAGGTTGTCGAGCTGGGAGGCTTTCTTGGCCTTGGGCGGACCGGGCGGACGAGCGGGACGGGCGGTGGCCGCGGCCAGCCGGGCGCCGGGCGCCTGCATGCCGCAGGGCGTGATGTGCGGCGGCGGCGTCACGTCCACCGTTTTCTGCTTCCCGTCGAGCAGGCGGGCGGCGATGTCGCCGAGGCCGAGGCGCGCCATGGATTTCCGCAGCGCAGCCTTCATCTCGGGCTTGTACCAGAAGAAGAAGCTGCGCTGCTCCTGCTTCTCCTCGGGCGTGCGGGCCACGCACACCTCCTCGCCGTCGTAAGGATGCACGCCGGTGGCGTAGATCTCGGTGGCGACGGTCATCGGCGTGGGCGTGAAATCCTGCACCTGCTCCAACCGGAAACCGAGGTCCTTGGTCTTGAGGGCGAGTTCGGCCATGTCTTCCGGACGCGAACCGGGGTGCGAACTGATGAAATACGGGATGATCTGCGTCTTCTCCTTGCCGGCCTTTTTCGCCGCGCGATCGAACTTCTCCTTGAACTTGTAGAAGAGCTTGAAGGTCGGCTTGCGCATGACGCGAAGCACGTGGTCGCTTGTGTGCTCGGGCGCGACCTTGAGCCGGCCGGACACGTGGTGCTCCGCGAGCTCGTCGACGTAGCGCTCGTGGCTCTCCTTGGCCTGGGGCGAGGCGCCCTTCTCGTGGAGAAACAGGTCGTAGCGGATGCCGCTCGTCACGAAGGCATGGTTGACGCCCTCGGTCTCACGCACGCTCTTGTAGATGTCGAGCAGCGCCGTGTGGTCGGTGTCGAGGTTGCGGCAAACATCGGGCCAGATGCAGCTGGGGCGGACGCACTCGTCGCAGATCCACTGCTCCTTGCCCTTCATCTTGTACATGTTGGCGGACGGCCCGCCGAGATCGCTGATTGTGCCGCGGAAATCAGGCATCTGCTTGATCGTCTCCACCTCGCGGAGGATCGAGGCCTTGCTGCGGCTGGCGACGAACTTGCCCTGGTGCGCCGAGATCGTGCAGAAGCTGCACCCGCCAAAGCAGCCGCGGTGCATGTTGATCGAGTGCTTGATCATCTCGTAGGCCGGGATCGGCCCGCGCTTGCGGTACTTCGGATGCGGCAGCCGCGTGTAGGGCAGGTCGAAACTCGTGTCGATCTGCTCCTCGGTCATCGTGGGAAACGGCGGATTGACCACGAGCATCCGGTCGCCGGTGGGCTGC
>Ga0075163_10006143_pt1 | contig 15936 bp, 10 predicted proteins | sample JI1023141ADNA_FD_71478 | JGI IMG/M metagenome (GOLD analysis project Ga0075163, IMG submission 71478) | Wastewater effluent complex algal communities from Wisconsin, to seasonally profile nutrient transformation and Carbon sequestration -... | ecosystem: Engineered > WWTP > Effluent > Algae... | reverse complement strand
GATTGTTGCCACGATGGGTCCGGCAACTGCTGATATCAAGGTATTAGAAGAAATGTTTGAAGCAGGTTTAGATATTTGCCGAATCAATTTCTCACATGGCGATTATAGCGCAGTGCAACAAACTGTAAATAATATTCGCGAATTAAATAAAAAATTAGGAAGGTTTGTTGGTATACTTGGAGATTTACAAGGGCCTAAGCTTCGTATAGGTATGGTAAAAAACAATGCTGTTGAGTTAGTTAACGGCAAAGAAATAATTATTACAACGAACGAGTGTGAAGGAGATGACCATAAAATTTATATTACCTACCCTCAATTTCCAAAGGATGTAAAGGTTGGAGAATTAGTTTTAATTGATGACGGTAAATTACATTTAAAAGTTGTTTCTACCAATGGAAATGATGAAGTTAGAGCAACCATTATATCTGGCGGAACACTTTCTTCTAAAAAAGGGGTTAACCTTCCGAACACAAAAATTTCTTTACCTTGTTTAACTCCAAAAGATTTACGCGATTTAGATTTTGTTTTGGAAAACGATTTTGATTGGGTGGGTTTATCTTTTGTTCGTTCGGTTACTGATATTGTAGAGTTAAAGGAAATAATTAAAAGCAAAGGCAAAAAAACACGTGTAATTGCTAAGATAGAGAAGCCAGAAGCTGTTCGTGAAATAGATAATATTATTGACGTTACTGATGGCTTAATGGTTGCTCGTGGTGATTTAGGTGTTGAATTACCAATGGAAGAAGTTCCTATGTTGCAAAAGATGATGGTAAAAAAATGTATTAATGCATCTAAGCCAGTTATTATTGCAACGCAAATGATGGAGAGTATGATTACTAGTTTTACTCCAACACGTGCTGAGGTTAATGATGTTGCTAATGCTGTTATGGATGGTGCCGATGCAGTAATGCTAAGCGCAGAAACATCTGTAGGAAAGTACCCAGTAAAAGTGGTTGAGATAATGAGAAAGGTAATTACTCAAGTAGAAAAATCAGAAGACATATACTACCGTGAGCATGCTCCGGAAATGAAAACAATTACTTATGTAACAGATACCATTTGTTACAGCGCTTGTACACTTGCAAAAACAGCAGGAGTAAAAGCAATAATTTCTATGTCTAATAGCGGCTACACTGCATATAAATTAGCAAGTCATCGCCCTAAAGCAAACGTATATATTTTTACCGATAACAATTCATTACTTACTGCACTTAGTTTAGTGTGGGGAGTACGCGGTTTTTATTATGATAAATACGAAAGCACTGATGTTACCTTTGCTGATTTACAGAAGTACGTTAAAGATCAAGGCTTAGTAAAGGATGATGATATGATTATTAATATTGCTAGTATGCCGATGAATGAGCGTGGCAGAACGAATATGATGAAGTTGAGTTATGTAATTTAAGAATAATGGCTTAATTGAAATAAAAAAGGCCTCTTCTTTATTGGAGAGGCCTTTTTTTATAATCAACTTTTTTATTTGAAGACAATATAATCTCTTAACAACTGAAGATTTTCGTTAAATTGAGTGATGTTCTTGTTAAAGAAATCAACCATAATTAATTCTTCTAATGTATAACGTTTGCCATCTATAAAACCAACAATCCACGCGTCTTTTTGACCTTTTGCAATTGTTTTTTGTCTTAGTTTTTCAGCATCAGTGATGGTGGTAAATTTTCCTTGTGTAAAACGAGTAATGCCATCAGGATAAGGAGTTTTCTCTGGAGTACCGAAAGAAGCTAAATGATCCCATTTGTAATTTTCTGGTTTACGATATGCAGCAATTTGTACTTTAAATTCAATTTTACTGCAAGATACTTTATCTCCTATTGCTAATAGCATTTTATAAATCGCAGGATCATTTAAACTTTTATTTTTTAGTGCAGAAAAATCAAGAGATTTAAATGCTGCACACATATCAGTTGTTTCAATTGTTGTATTAGTTACAGGTTTTGTTGTGTCTTTATGTGCAATTGTTTCAATAACTTTCAAAGAATCCATAATTTTATTATACGAAGCAACACTTGTGATTGTGTCAAGCATGGATGTAAGTATTTCGTTTAGTTTTTTTACATCTTGAATATGTGGATCAACATAACCATCTTTTACTAAATGAAAGTCTTTCCTAATTTCAACAAACTTACTCAAGCGCGCAATATCAAAATCCTCTTGGTAATCAGCAAAAGTTTCCGCTTTTATTTTGAAAGTGTAGTTTTCTCCAGGACTTAGAGCAACTAGGTATTTACCTGTTTTTTTGTTTGAATGGAATGGACCAATAACTTCACCCGAACTCTTTTTAATAATTTCAACAGAAGCTTCCATTGGAATATCATTACCATATATATTACCAATTACCATAGCTAAAACAGGCTTTTCACCAACAATTCCAGGAGTTACTGTATAAATATCTTGATTACCACCACTTTGTTTACTGTTTCTATTGGATGAAAAATAACCGCGATCACCTTTTGCTGTAATTACATAATATCTATCATCATCAGTAGTATTTAATGGATAACCCATATTAGTAGGTTCTATCCAACGCCCATCTTTTTTTATTGAATACATTATATCAAAACCACCAATACTTTTATGCCCTTGTGAACTAAAGAATAAAGTAATTCCATCAGGATGAATAAAGGGATCGTCATCATTGTACTTTGTGTTTATTGTTGGCCCAAGGTTTTCTGCTACTCCCCAGCTTCCATCTCCTTGCTTAGTTGAAACATACAAGTCTTTTTTACCATATCCACCTGGTCTTTCACTCGCAAAGTAAAGGTGCTTACCATCTGCAGTAATGGAACAGCTACCCTCCCAATATTTAGTATTAATGGTGCCGTTTAATGGCTCAGGCTTACTCCATGCTTCTCCTTCCAAATGACAAACATAAATATCCCCTCCGTTTTTTTCATCACTATAAAAAATGTATAACTCTTGCCCATCAGGAGATAACGCTATCGAAGCATCATTATGATTTGTATTGATGTTTTCTCCAATACTTGTAGGTTCTCCCCACAAACTATCATTTGCTTTTCTTGAAATATAGATATCCTCATAAAAAACACCATGTTCGTCTTTTTTGAATTTTTCATTTTGTAAGCCACCAATACTTTTTGAGCCTTTATAAGTATATATAATCATTGACTCATCCGCAGAAATTACAGGAACGTATTCATTGTCGCTTGAATTAAGCGGAGCGCCTAAGTTTTTTATATCGGCTTCAACCATAGTTTTGGTTAAGTTTATTCCGAATTGTGAGTTGGTTTTATATTGTTTTGCTTCTTCAATGTATTGTTCATCAACGGGACCACTTGCTAAATATTCATCAAAATACTTAATAGCACTTTCGAATTGATAATTATGATGGTAAGCTCTTCCTAAAAAATAAAGTACAATTTTATCTTCTGGACTTTCTTTTAATACTTCTTCAAATAATTTGATGGTTTCTTCTTTTTTATCTGCAAGCCTTAGTGCACAAACACCTTTTCTAAATTTAAAAAATGGATTCGAATTATCTATATTTATGATTTTATCATATGTCTCATATGCTTTATCCCAATCTTCATCTTCCATATATATTTCGGCATCTTCAGCCAAACGAGATATCTTCTCATTTTTCGGTTGCGCCTCCATTGCACCTACTAGTAGGAACAGAAAAAAGACTATGTAAATTCGTTTTAGCATGGGAGTATTTTGATAAGCTAAGATGCGAACATTAATAGCGCTTTATAAAGCACGCGATATTAACTTTTTTACATACTCTTGTTAATAACCTAAACAAAATAGGAAAAGAGGGGCCTGTATGTCAATAATAGTGGGCTAAGGAAGAGCAAGGATAAAATGGGATTTACCCAAAAATTGCAGAAAACACTTCTTCCATTTTGTACACACTAACTATTTCAATAGTTGACTTGCGTTTTTCCAATCCTTTGAGGTTATAACCTGATATAAATATTTTAGCGAAGCCTAATTTTTCTGCCTCCGCAATGCGCTGGTCAATTTTACTTACAGGTCTTATTTCGCCTGTTAAACCAACCTCCCCAGCGAAGCAATAATTTTGAGGAATATTCATATCTTCATTCGAAGATAAAATTGCACAAACCAAAGCAAGGTCAACTCCTGGGTCTTCAATTTTAATTCCACCAGCAATGTTTAAGAAAACATCTTTCACTCCCAATCTAAAACCACAACGTTTTTCAAGTACTGCGAGTAACATCGATAAACGGCGTAAATCAAATCCTGTTGAAGAACGTTGAGGTGTGCCATAAGCAGCACTACTTACCAAAGCTTGCGTTTCAATTAATAAGGGGCGATTACCTTCTAAACTTGCTGCAATTGCAACACCACTTGTAGGGTTATCTCTATTGGTAATTAATATTTCAGAAGGATTAGTTACTTCTTTTAAACCTTCTCCCTGCATCTCATAAATTCCCAATTCATTCGTACTACCAAAACGATTTTTGGTTGTACGTAACAAACGGTACACATGATTTCTATCTCCCTCAAATTGCAATACCGTGTCCACCATATGCTCCAACACCTTCGGACCTGCTAAGCTACCTTCTTTGGTAATGTGCCCAATCATAAAAACGGGCGTATTGGTTTCTTTTGCAAAGCGCAAAAACTCTGCAGCACATTCTCGCACTTGACTTACACTTCCTGGGCTGCTTTCAATATAACTTGTATGCAAAGTTTGTATCGAATCAATAATTACCAGTTGAGGTTGAATTTCATTTATCTGATGAAAAATATTTTGAGTATTTGTTTCTTGTAATATGAAGCAGTTATCAGTTGTTACACCAATTCTATCAGCGCGCATTTTTATTTGTTGCTCGCTTTCCTCACCACTTACATAAAGTACTTTTAAATTTTTCAATCGCAAGGCTAGTTGTAGCATTAATGTTGATTTGCCAATACCAGGCTCACCACCAAATAAAACCATACTACCTGGAACAATTCCTCCGCCAAGTACACGGGTTAATTCTTTTCCTGGAACAGCAATCCGAGGGTATTCGGCTGTGCCTATTTCCTGCAATAAAACTGGCTTATTAGTTTCGCCTTTTGCATTTTTGTTTCCAGTAAATAATTGAAGTCGATTATTTTTAGTGTCTTTTTGTACAATTTCTTCTACAAAGGTGTTCCACTCGTTGCAACTAGGGCATTTACCGACCCATTTAGACGATTGTGTTCCGCAATTTTGACAATAAAATGTTGTTTTTGTTTTCGACATTAGAGCAAAGATAGTTGTAATTTCAAATGGATTGTAAATAGATTAAAAAAGTAGCAAAGCATAAATTGTCTCCACAGAAATCATAAAATATTGTTTACTTTTGCACATGATTAATATTGCCATTTTTGCTTCGGGAAGCGGTTCAAACGCTGAGAATTTGTTTAAATATTATGCAAATTCAACCAATGTAAAAATTAAGCTCATAATTACAAATAACGAAAATGCGGGGATAGTTGAAAAAGCAAATCGTTACCGTAAAAATATTCAAATCATTTCCAAAACAGCTTTAGCAAACTACACTGAGCAGTTAATTGATTTTTTACAAACCGAAAAAGTTGATTTAATTGTGCTTGCAGGCTTTCTATTAAAAGTGCCAGAAGCTTTGGTAAAAGCATTTCCTAACCGCATTATTAATTTGCATCCTGCATTACTTCCAAAATTTGGAGGCAAAGGAATGTACGGAGCAAATGTTCACAAAGCCGTAATTGAAGCGCAAGAAAAAGAAAGTGGGATCACTATCCATTTCGTAAATGAAGAATACGACAAAGGTGAAATTATTTTACAAGCTAAATGTGAAGTAAACACAAATGATACTCCCGAAACGCTTGCCGAAAAAATCCATCAATTAGAATATGAATTCCTACCGAAGGCTGTAGATAAGGTAATTGCAGGGATTTAGTCTTTTTCTTTTTTATTTAAAACGTTTTGTATTGCCTGAACTATGCCCATTAAAACTAGAATTAAACCAGCAATTAAGCACGCAGTAACGAGTATTGTTGTAAATGTTGAGGCAGAATAAAAAGAGTTGATTGCAAGTAAAAAACTCCCAAATAAAAGAATGATTCCAATAATAATTTTTTTGAATGGTTTCATTTAGTATTTCAAAGATACCGAAAGAATCGTATATCCCTTTTTCTTTCTTCAATTTTTCCATAAGTCAGGCTGAGCCTGCCTATCGGCAGACAGGCTTGTCGAAGCCTCACTTTTCAATACCCACGATGTTTATAATTCTCTTAATACTATTTTTCACCCGCTAGTTAATACGCGTTTAGTTTTTTAACTTTATACAAATCTTATTTTATGTCGAGAGCAAATAAACCTAAGCAACGTTATCTTTTTGAAGAAGTGTTAGACCTCATGAAAAACAATGCGGGTAAAGCACTCAACTATAAGCAAGTTGGAGCTGGATTAGAAATTGACAATGAGTCGGAACGCTTACAGGTAATAGAAATATTAGAGAAATTAGTTACACAAGGTTTTATTGTACAAACCGAATTAGGTAAGTACATGTACAAAGAAAACAAACAGTACTTAACTGGTGTAATCGATTTTACTGCAACTGGAGCTGCTTATGTAGTAGTTACCGATATGGAAGATGATGTTTTCATTGCAGAGAAAAAAACAAAAGATGCCTTGCAAGGCGATTTAGTTAAGGTTTATATTTACCCTGGAAGCAAACGTAAAAAAGAAGGTGAAGTAAAAGAAGTAATAAAACGTAACAGAACACATTTTGTTGGAACTATACAAATAACCCCTAAAACATGTTTTGTTGTTGCAGATAGTAATAAGATCCATGTTGACTTTTATATCCCAGTTGAAAAAACAAAATCTGCTCAAAACGGACAAAAAGTATTGGTTAAACTGTTGAACTGGGATGCAGGTAAAACTAGCCCTACAGGTGAGGTAACTGAAATTTTTGGTTTCCCTGGCGAGCATACTACGGAGATAAATGCAATTATGGCTGAATATGGCTTACCGCCTGAGTTTCCAAAGGAGGTAGAAAAAGCAGCGAAACAAATTAATACGGAGATTACAGAAACAGAAGTTGCTCGCAGAAGAGATTTTAGAAAAATTACCACCTTCACCATCGACCCGCATGATGCAAAAGATTTTGATGATGCATTGTCTTTCTTAAAATTAGAAAATGGTAATTACGAAATTGGCGTTCACATTGCAGATGTAACTCATTATTTAAAACCGGATACTATTCTTGATAAAGAAGCTGTAAATCGTGCTACCTCTGTGTACCTTGTTGATAGAGTAATTCCGATGTTACCTGAAGTGTTGAGTAACTTTGTTTGTTCATTACGTCCTAACGAGGAAAAATATTGTTTTAGTGCAGTATTTGAAATGGATGAGAATGCAAAGATTGTAAAAGACTGGTATGGCAAAACAATTATTTTTTCCGACAGAAGATTTGCTTACGAAGAGGTACAAAAAATAATTGAAACAAAAGAAGGAGATTTTAAGGAAGAGATTTTAATATTAGACCGCCTAGCTAAAAAGCTTCGTGCTGAACGTACACGTAAAGGCTCTATTTTCTTTGATAAAGAAGAAGTAAAATTTAATTTGGATGATGAGGGTAAACCTTTAGGTGTTTACTTTAAAGTTCAACAAGACGCGCATAAATTAATTGAAGACTTTATGTTGCTTGCAAATCGTAAAGTAGCTGAATTACTAGGCAAACCTAAAGAAGAGAAGCGGGGTAAAAAAGAAGAAGGTAAACCAATGGTGTATCGTATACATGATGTACCTAATGAAGATAAATTGAATTCGCTCTCACAATTTGTAAATAAGTTTGGTTACAATGTAAGTTTAAAAGATAAAAAATCAACTGTTGATTCAATCAACAAATTATTAGTTGATGTAAAAGGAAAAAAAGAAGGTAGCATGATTGAGCTCCTTACTTTGCGCTCGATGCCAAAAGCTATTTACACCATTAACAATGCAGGTCATTATGGTTTAGGTTTTGAGTTTTACACACATTTTACTTCACCTATTCGTCGTTACCCAGATGTAATGGTGCACCGTTTATTACAAGCGCATTTAACAGGCACAACGTATTCGGATAAAAACGAATTAGAGATGCTGTGTAAACATTCATCTGACATGGAGCGCATGGCAGCAGAGGCTGAGCGTGCTTCTATTAAATTCAAACAAGTTGAGTTTATGTCGGATAAAGTAGGACAATCATTTAAAGGAACTATTACGGGTGTTACCGAGTGGGGAATTTATGTGGAGATAAACGAAAACAAATGTGAAGGAATGATTCGTATGCGTGATATGCGCGATGATAATTATTATTTTGAAGCAGAGAGTTATCGCTATGTTGGTCGCAACAAAGGAATCATATATGCTTTAGGTGATACAGTTTGGGTTGAGGTTAAGAAAGCAGATGTTATTCGTAAACAATTAGATTATGCTTTTGTAAGTGATCCTGAAAGCGGAGAAAAAATGCGCTCTGATGAAGGTAATGCTACATCGTATCGCAGCTCAGGTCCACGCCCACAAAGAAGAGACGAAAAGAAATCAGAAAAAAAATCGGATAAAAAATGGCCTTCAGGAAAGGCTAAGAAAAAGAAACGTTAAGTTTTAATTACGAATCTCTTTACGAATATACGAAGAGGATTTACGAATCAATACGAATATACTAATCCTTATACACAAAGCATTCGTACAAATTCGTAGCATTAGTATATTCGTACAGAATTTGTAATCTTAATAATTCTAATTCGTAATCACTTCTTTTTCTTAACCCCGTACAAGGCCTCACGTTGTTTTTGAACATCTTCGCTTGCTAAGTATTCATCATACGTACATGACTTGTCAATCATTCCGTTTGGAGTTAATTCGATAATACGATTGGCAATTGTTTGTGTTAACTCATGATCATGTGATGTGAAAAGGATGGTTCCTTTAAAATCTTTCATACCCTCGTTTAATGAAATAATCGCTTCCAAATCTAAGTGATTAGTTGGATCATCCATGGTTAAGAAGTTTGCGTTCATTTGCATCATACGCGATAACATACAACGTACTTTTTCTCCACCCGATAATACATTACACTTTTTCAAAACCTCTTCGCCACTAAACAACATTTTACCTAAGAAACCACGAATGTATGTTTCATCTTTATCTGTTGAGTATTGGCGTAACCAATCAATTAGATTATAATCTACCTGAAAGTAAGAAGCGTTTTCATTTGGTAAATAAGATGTGTTGATAGTTGTACCAAATTCAAAAGTTCCGCTATCAGCTTCTAATTCTTTATTTATAATTTGGAATAAGGAAGTAATTGCTAAATGATTTTTTGCAAGGAAAGCAATCTTGTCACCTTTACGAACATTGATGTGTACGTTTTTAAACAACACACCGTCAGCATTTGATTTACTTAAATTTTCGATGTGTAAAATTTGATCCCCTGCTTCACGCAATTGATTAAAGATAATTGCAGGATATTTTCTATTACTTGCAGGAATTTCATCTACAACTAATTTCTCTAATAATTTTTTACGACTCGTTGCTTGACTTGATTTACTTGCATTTGCGGAGAATCTTCTTACGAAATCTTGTAACTCTGCTCGTTTATCTTCAATCTTTTTATTTGAATCGCTGCGTTGTTTTAAGGCTAACTGACTCATGTGATACCAGAAACTATAGTTACCAGTATAACTTTGTAATTTACCATAATCAATATCACAGATGTGTGTACACACTGCATCTAAAAAGTGACGATCATGGGAAATAACAATAACGGTGTTTTGAAAATCTGCAAGGAAATTCTCTAACCAAGAAATTGTTTCAACATCCAAGTCGTTGGTAGGCTCATCTAATAAAAGGATATCAGGGTTACCGAATAATGCTTGTGCTAATAGAACTTTTACTTTTTCCTTACCGGTTAAATCTTTTACTTCTTTGTAATGGTAGTCTTCAGGAATTCCTAATTCAGCAAGTAAAGTAGCCGCATCACTTTCCGCATTCCAACCATTCATTTCACCAAACTCACCTTCTAATTCAGCTGCTTTTATTCCGTCTGCTTCACTAAAATCTTCCTTAGCATAAATAGCATCCTTATCTTTCATTATTTGAAACAATCGCTTGTTTCCCATAATAACAGTTTCTAATACTTGAAACTCATCAAACTCAAAGTGATTTTGTTTCAGCACACTCATACGCATACCAGGAAGAATATTTACATCTCCTTTGTTAGCTTCAATCTCTCCCGAAAGGATTTTCATGAAGGTAGATTTACCAGCGCCGTTAGCGCCAATAATACCATAACAATTGCCCGGAATAAATTTGATATTTACTTCGTCGAATAATACGCGCTTGCCATATTGCAAGGTGATGTTGGATACCGTAATCATGATAGAAATTTAAGGGCGCAAATTTAAGCTAAAAAAGCCAATTTTTCTAATATAAGCCCTAAACTCTGAAGCCTATGATACAAACGTCGTCTACTTGCTCATACTCCGATTTCCACTCTTCAAAGGCTTCATTTATTTTAATATGTTGCATTTGCATATTACTGCTATACAAACTCATTAAAAGGTCTTTAAGCGTTTTGTATTTAAACTTTTTACCTTGAGGACCACCAAACTGATCGGCATATCCATCCGTAAACAAATAAATGCAATCGCCTTCTTTTAATTGAATGGTATGGTTGGTGAATGGTTTACGGTAATCAAATTTACCTATTGGCTGTTTGTCTGCCTTTACTTCGATTAATTCTAGGCCTTCAATATCTTGTCGTATAATCCAAAGTGGATTGTTAGCTCCAGCAAATTCAAGTGTTTTGTTTTCTTTATTTATCGAAACTAAAGTAATATCCATTCCATCTTTTACTTCTTCTTCAGTAGTATCAAATGTTTTAATTACTAAGTCGGTAAGTTTATCTAAAATATCAGAAGGCTTGTGAAGCATAAATTCTTTTACACAACGCTCTAAACCATTTGCCCCAACCACACTTACCATTGCACCTGGCACACCATGTCCTGTGCAATCTGCGGCTGCTAATAAAATTCTTTCTGAGCCATCAGGTTCATTTACTTTTTCCATCCAATAAAAATCGCCCGCAACAATATCTTTTGGTTTGTATAAAATGAATGAAGAAGGTAAACTTGCATATACCGCTTGTAAAGTTGGAAGTATAGCTTGTTGCAAACGTTTTGCATAATTAATCGAATCTACAATTTCTTTATTTTTGTGTTCAACCATTTCCTTTTGTAATTGTAGGTCTTGGGTACGCTCTGCAACTTTTTCTTCGAGGTTGTGATTAATTTCTTTTAATTCGGCAATCAATTTTTTCATCGAGTGCTGCATTTTTTTGAAACTCATGGCAAGCACACCAATCTCATCTTTTCTATCAATTGTAATTTCTACATCAAAATTTCCTTTTTGCAATTGGCGCGCATCATAGGTTAATTCTTTAATTGGTTTGGTAATTTGTTTTGCAACAAACAAGGAGATTCCGAAAATGAATATCGCAAGTACAGATGCAAAAATTAAAATCTTATTTCTTAAATCGTAAACATGCTCAAATGCTTCAGCCTCATCAATCTCGCTCATTATAACCCATTTCATACCTTGGATTTTTAATGGTTTATATGATGATAGTACAGGTAGGTTTCTATAATCATTAAATATTTTTGCTCCAACCTCTCCATTTAATGCAGCTTTGGTGCCTTCGGTATTTATGTTTTGTAAACCAATGGTACTTTTAAAGGTTTGCATTTTAGAGATAGTAGCTTGCGGTACCTTAATAGAACGCATTAAATTAAAATAACCAACACTGTCTTCAATAAAAAAGCGTGATTGACTTCTTAATGTAAAATCTCCACCAACAATATAGGTTTCACCTGATTTTCCTAAACCAACACTATCCCATTGGTGTTTACTCGTCATGATATCATTAATTTTATCTATTGGCATCTGAAAAACTAATACTCCAATTTTTTCTCCGTTATCTATAATTGGTACCGCAATAAAGGATGCGTGCGAATTATATGAAGGATGGTAAGGCTTAAAATCTACAAACTGTACTTCATTATCGTTTTTCGAATAATCAGCATACCTAAAAGCATCAGCTAAATTCGTAGTTTTAAAAGGTCCGTTATGCAAGGAGGTTGCAAAATCTAATTCTTTAAAAACAGTGTAAACAATATTACCGTTTTCATTATCAATCAAGAAAATATCATAGTAGCCAAATTTGTCAAGGAAATTTTTAAAGAAAGGATGATAGGTTTTATGCGCAACATCGTATTCATTGTTTTCTTTGGTGTCAATTAATTCTTGTTTTTTCCCTGAAGGATTGGGATTGTTTACTATGTATTGATATTGCAACGCAATTCCTTTTGGATTAGAGCATAGTTCGCTTTCTAAGTTAGAAGCCTTATCTGTGTTTTTGTTTAGTTTGGGTAAGAACTCCGTTTTAACATACTCACCTAATTTAGTTTTTTTACTCTCGAAATCTGTTGTTGTATTTGTATTATTAAATCCACTCTTGAAACTTTTCATAGCTTCTATAACTGTTGGATCTTGCGAAAAGCTGCTTGCTTGGTCTTGAATTAATTTAAAATAGTCTTCTATTTGCGTTGCTTTCATTTCGCGCACAGCAGTAAGGCGGTTGAATGATTCTTGCTCAAGCGATTTTTTTCCTTTGTTGTAAGAGATATAGCCGATAACGATAACCGACAAAAAAGCTATAGTAAAAAACGTAACTGTAAGTTTAACCCCAATCTTCATAATCTCGAAATATTAATTAAATATACAATTTTTAACATCAGAACATACTTTTTTGCCAATCTTTAATTGTTATATTTGCTTTTCTTCGAGATTTGAAAAACACTATTAAAATAGCGCTATTGTTGATTTTCCTTTCTACCAAAGGCTTTTCGCAGTTGTACCCAAGCGTTACTAATTTACGGTCGAAAGTGTTGAGCAGTGCTGTTGTTCAAATTGATTATACCATAACTGCAAGTACTGGCTTTTACAACGGAGCAGAGTTAATGCGTTCAACCGATTCTATGTTTGGTTACATTACAGTTAATACCGTTTTTGGTTCGGTAGGAGGTAATGCGCAAGATTATTCTTATCAGGATTATCCACCCGACCCAACAAAAAAATATTATTACAAAGTGCGTTTAGGCGGCGCAGCCGAATCAAACATAATTGTAGTAAACATGGGAGATGTGTTTGGTAATTTTAAAATATTGCCACATCCTATTGTAGATTTTTCGAGACTAGAATTTGTTTATACGCTGGGGCAACACTGGGTATTAGAAATTGCAGACCCAAAAGGTTTTTTCATATATCGTGATGAATATGTGTATACTGGCTCATACCCATTAAGTCGCGCTATGTTCAGAGGAAATGGAGTTTATTTTTTCAGAATCTATCTTTCGGATGGAAGCCAATTGATTACAGGGAAGATGGTTGTGATGGGGGAGAATAATTAATTTTGCTAGTCTTTTATCGTTAGGATTATTGGAGAATGGTCGCTTAGATGTTTCCATTTATCGAATTGCTCAATGTCAAAGCTACCCAGTTTGTTTGCAAACTGTTTCGATGCAAAACAATAATCAATATGATAAGGTTTATTTAAATTGCGTTGATGGTAAAAAGTGGGCTGACTTTCCTTTCCTTGTTCTTCATTTGTCAGTTTGTGATATAAGCTTTCTATATTCAATTCTTTTAATTCCTTCACAACGTCAGAATGATTCCACCATCTATCCCATTCGTCCCAAATTACATTACTATTAAAGTCTCCCGCAATAATTATATTGTTAAAATGGCCTTTGTTTGTTTGAAGATATTTCCAAAACTGGCCAATATATCCAAAATTAGGCGAGTTATTTTGATGTGTCCAAACTGCAAGTAAATTGATGGCGTCATTGATTCTGCAGGGCAAGAAATGCTTTACTGTGTGGTCTTTGTAAGCATTAGACCAATCTAATCTACTTAATGTAATACCATGTTTTGCAAATACTCCAATTCCCTTATTCTTCGTATCGCCAATCCATAAATAATTTGAAGCCCAATCAATATATTTTTTGTCTTTTGATAATTCCGGATTTTCACATTCTTGAATAATATGGATGTCTGCATTAAAATCTAAAAGACTTTCGTACTTCTTTCTTAATGCTCCATTGCAATTCCAAGTAATGATTTTCAATTTTTTATTTTATGTGTTTTCTAGAACATCAACAATTAATCTCTTTCCCACTCATTCCAATCCATCTCGTCACCATTCATCATTTTTAGGTAATTGATGTAGCGCTCTTCGTTAATTGCCCCGCTTTCAACGGCAGCTTTAACGGCGCACTGGGGTTCGTTTTCGTGGATACAATTGTTGAACTTACAATCGTTCATGTGTTCGCGTATCTCTGGGAAGTAGTGGCCCACTTCTTCGCGTTTCATTTCTACTAAACCTAATTCTTTTATTCCAGGGCTATCAATTACAAAACCACCAAAATCTAATTCGAGTAATTCTGTAAAAGTAGTAGTGTGTTTTCCTTTTGAGTGTGCTGCCGAAATAATTCCGGTTTTTAAATTGTATTGTGGTTGCAAGGCGTTGATGAGTGTAGATTTCCCAACACCCGAATGGCCTGCAACTAAAGTGGTTTTGTCTTTTAAAATGTTTTTTACTAAATCTACATCTTCATTACTTAATGCAGAAACGCTGATGCAGTTGTAACCAATGTTGGTATAAATATCCATCATGGATTGTTGTATCTCCATCAACTCATCATTTAACAAATCTTTTTTATTAAACACAATGGTAACAGGAATGTTATATGCTTCACAAGTAACTACAAATCGATCGATGAAACCCGTTGATGTGCGGGGCATAAACAAGGTTGCTACTAAAACCGCTTGGTCTATGTTTGCAGCTAAAATATGTGTTTGTTTTGATAAATTTAATGAGCGACGAATGATGTAATTTTTTCTTTTCTCAATCGTTTGTATTACTGCATTTCCATCCTCGCTTTCCATCTTATACTCAACCCAATCGCCAACCACAACAGGGTTAGTAGATTTTCTTCCTTCTAAGCGTATTTTACCTGCCAAGCGAGCTTCAATGTATTCGCCTGCTTCAGTCCTTAGCAAATACCAACTTCCGGTAGATTTTGTAACGAGGGCTCTCATTTTTTCTTCAAAGCCTTTATTCTTTCTTTTGCAACTTGGTCTAACTCTTTAAACCACTCTTTTCCGTATGCTCTTATTAATGGGTCTTTCAAAAATTTGTAAACGGGCACATCTAATTTTGCTCCGCATTCGCAAGCAGGTTTGCACACGCTCCAGCTGTGGTAATTTACAGCATCATAATTTTTATGCTTAGTAATACGCACTGGATATAAATGACAAGAGATTGGTTTTTTCCAATCGATAACACCATCATTATATGCTTGTTCAATTGCACATTTTGCAATTTTGTTTTCATCAAAAATAACGAAAGCACATTCTTGTTCTTCGCCCACTAAGGTTGTGGTGTAATCGCCATCACTATCTAATACATACGGACCATGCTTTTTAATTGCTTTTAACCCTTTTGCGTTTAAGTATGGTTTTACTTTATCAAGCACTTCGGTTATGCGGGGCAACTCATCCACATCAAGTGGTGCGCCCGATTCGCCAGCAACACAACATTCGCCTTTGCAAGCATTAAGGTCGCAAACAAATTTTTTATCTAATACATCGTCAGATACGATGGTGTTTTTAATTGCTATCATTCTTTTAATTTCTATTGCAAAGATATAAATAACTTATTCTTTTCTTCCAATTACGGCAAGCATTCTGCCTGTTTTCCCATTTTCTTTTCTATAGGAGAAATAGCTGTCGTTATTGATTACCGTACAGGTTTCTGCAATTTCTATTTGTGTTAGGGGAATTCCAAAACCTTGCAATTGCTGTAAATTAGCCGCTTT
>Ga0075163_10006142_pt1 | contig 15943 bp, 15 predicted proteins | sample JI1023141ADNA_FD_71478 | JGI IMG/M metagenome (GOLD analysis project Ga0075163, IMG submission 71478) | Wastewater effluent complex algal communities from Wisconsin, to seasonally profile nutrient transformation and Carbon sequestration -... | ecosystem: Engineered > WWTP > Effluent > Algae... | reverse complement strand
CTGGTGTGGGTCCACCTCTCCAACATTAAAAGAGCGACTTGGGATTCCCCAGCCGATACGCGACACCTCGACTTTAATGCAGCTTATGTCACGTGCGTCGGATTCGCAGCAGCCTTTGTTGTGATCCTTGCATGCCTTACGAAATCCTATTTGACTGCAGCAATCGTGTTTTCGTTGTTTCAGCTCATTGCGACTTCGGGACTCATATCATAATAACAAGAATAATTCTTAAAACACCCCAACATATTCCCGCTTTACGCTCGCATCAAAACACTCCAACCACTCCAACCATGCTAAATCCTCTCTTGAGGAAAAATAGGCGATCACCAGATGCGGCTTGAGACGAATATATTTGTGGAGATCTGTCCACTTTGCTTTCCCCACATACTCGATCTTCTCAGAGATCAAATTGAGGGAAATCTCGGAAGATTTCTCTGCGCTGCCCCTGTCGACTAAAACAGCGTTGGGATTACTCAAGCAAATCTTGATCGCTTCGACACTTTTCTCGACAATGCACGTCCGGACGTACTTTTTCTCGAACCCCTCCTTTCCATAACGAGAAAATGTCATTGTTGTCTTCACCCACTCCATCTTTGCCAGCACGTCTTGGATGTAAGTCTGACACTCCGTAAACGTCCCAAACCGACGCACCTTGGGCTCGAGATCAACGGAAGGCGAAAGATCCTCGTCCCATACGAGGCGGCTCTTCATGAAAAACACAGGCAACTTTTTTTGATCAACGAGATGATCCGCGCGGAGTCTAGGGTTTCCCTTGTAGGAACTGCACGTCAACTTCTTCTCCTTGATATATGGAGAGCATGTGTTTGCGGTAAAGGCGCATGTTATGGAAGGGGGCATTTTTTCCTCCAACCTCGCCATCCACCCCAAGGCGATGTTTACATCGCCCTCATCTCCTACATCTCGGTATACAATGGCTTTTCCTGCGGCAAGCCGCTCTAGTGATGAGGCAAGGGGCTCTGACTCCTCAACGGCGATGCTTTTGCACATGTCCGTCGTGAGCCACACAGTCTGAAATTTCTTGCATAAATCCGTCAAGACATTTAAGTTGTACGCATCGCGCACCAAATCGTACGAAGCCCCGGCTCGCCGCAACACACAAGGATCTACACCACCGACGCGATACACCAAATCTCTCAGAGCCCCCTTCTTCACACTATGAGCAAACTTTTCTGCCGCGATGTGGGGGATGAGGGATTGGATATGGAAGTCTAAATCAAAGCGGAGCCACCGGACACACTCGGGCGACAACACCTTTGACTTTGGGTTGTTCTTCACATAAAATTCCGGGTCCCACTCTTCCTTAAAGGGAAGGTTGTCGAAAAATTGGGCGTGTGTTTCCTTGTTCCAAATTCTGGTTCCGTCAATGATCGTCGCATCGGGAGTCCGCTGGACAGTGTACTCAATCCCATACAAGATCGGAGTGTGCGATCCGATGTAGTTGAGCTCTCCGAAACGCCCATCCTTCATGCGAAATGTCCATGTATCGATACGAATTCGACGCACGAACACACCCACGACGAGGTTTGCGGAAGACATTTGTGAGCTTTATGGTTATGTGCTCAAAAACGAACGGATGTAACATGACACCACAAGGCAAGCGCAAAGACAAGAACAACGTATGGAAGACGCGGCGGAAAACGACAGACTTTCCAATTGGATTCGCCCCCCTCCACAAAGAAATACATCTCTCTTTTCACAAACCTTTGTTGGGAAAATGTCTGCGAAGAAACAAATGGACAAAAACTCCCTCCTCTACGGAACCCAGCTGGCGAAATCCATCTATCTGGCATCGATTAATTCAGCTGCCGAAATTGGGGTGTCCCCTTACTTGCCCAGAAGCTCAATTGTCTACAACGGCATCACTGTCGAGCCGTCGTTGCGGGACGGAATTTCGAAATCCGAGCTCTTCTCCAACGGCGACCCCCAAGCGAACAGAGGCGTTAAATCCGTAGCTGCGTGCACCTTTCGCAACTTATGTCAGGTTGATGGGTTTGGTATTGCCTGCCAATCGCTTTTGGATTCAATCTGTAATGATGTTGTCATCGACAAAGACCGTCTTATATGGAGTGGTATGGAAATCAGCGACTGTTCGCCTAATGGCCAAACCAAAACCAACTCCTTTTGGGACAAGCTATTATTCCTATCGAAAGCGATAAATGGCGATGAAGACGAGAACTACATCAACATTGATGAATTCAAAGAGGAGGAGGAAGAAACGAGTCCCCAAGACAAGGACAATGTGTTTAGTATCCGTTTGCCGTTTCGTGGGCTGTTTGTTCCCGCATCCAACTATCCGAATTTCCCCTTTGATTTGGTTTACGTCACCCATCCCGACCACAAGACGATCAAGAACGTCCCGATGATTGTACTCACGCGCAACGCAGAGGACTACGACACGGACATCGAGATGTACAAGAGCTTCTTCCGAGTTTTTATGTTCGATGTCATCGCCCATCTCATTCTTTCCGAGTCCGCTCCGTTCAAATCCCTTGGGCGCACACTTGGTCTTAAAATGCGAAATAATAACGACGCTCCGTTGAGCGATGGTACCAAACGACTAAAACCAGCAAACAATATCAAGTCCCGCAAGGACATCGCTTGGAATTTTTGCAACCGATTTGGGGACGCAATTGCGCTCTCTGGCCCCGGAACAGACGCTGGTGCAGACGGATACTTCCTTTATAAAGAGTATGTTCATGAGTCCGAATTACTTGAATGGAAGAGTCTGGTTCCTATCGATTGGATGCATCGTGGTGCCGACGTAGGTTCTGTTGAGGAGGGGAAATCGTGGTATGCGGACATCAGTCTCGCCGACGTAGCCAAGCGTTTCTCCGAGGCGAAAGAGAAGGCGAAGCTTAGGTTCCGATCCGTTGTCAACGAGATCAAGGCCAGGGGTGCGGCTGCTCGGTTTATTGGGAGTGAGATGAGGGAGAAGATTGCGCAACTTTTGCAGCCGCGAGCACAGGCTGGATCGCCAGCTGACATTCAAGCCGTTCTCGATGGGGCCAAAGAGGTGTCGGAGACGATGAGTGCAGAAAGCAGAGTGGTGCAAAATGGGGATAGTTCGGTCACCATCTACCCCTCTCCCCGGTCAGAAGGGAACAGTGAGGTGAACAAGATTGAGATCATCAGCCTCCTTTCCGACGAAAATGGTGTCCCAATCCAAACAAAGGAGGATTTGGACAAGACGTTCGTTCATGACGACGACGACATTTTCAACCAGTCGATGTTGGTTTTCGGCCGAGCCGGGTATGACTTGGGCAAGCTGGTGGAGAATTTACCAGAACCCGAGCAAACCAAAACCCTCAAGTCCTTTTTCAGGATGATCGATGAGGATGTCTCCACAGACGACAAGTTGGCGCCGCTCATCAAACTCCGAAACGAGGTCCTCTCAGGCGTACTAGATCTCCAAAACGAAGGGAGAGGGGCCATCGCAGCGCATAAAACCAGAGCTGCGTCTGGACTCTCTAATCAAGATTTCGATGACATGCTGGAGAGAATTCGGTCGAAAAAGCCACTTGCGGCCGTCGACAGTTCCGACGAAGAAGAGAGTTCTGAAGAAGAAGATAGCCCCAAGTCAGCAAAAAAAATATCATCAATCGCCCAGCGGAGGAAGATGGATCAGCAAAACAAAAGAAAGGCCAGGTATGTTCGTAAAAGGTCGCAGAAGAGATCTCGTAGAGACGAATCAGACGAAGAGGAAGAGGAAGAATTTGATGACAACGAAGACTCCAACCTCCGTCGATGCTGTGCTCGCGTGGGATGTATGCGAAGGACAATGATGACAAAGGTGCACAGCAAAACCAAGGTGAAGGATGCGAGCTTCTACGACATTCTCATTACTACGGCCAAGGTGTTGGCTTCCATCGCTGCGATCACAGCGGTTTCGGGAACGGTTGCAATGACGGCTGGAGGAATTGCGTTCCACTATGGTGCCATTGATGCAGACACTCCCGTCTTCCGAGCGTTTTTAGACTACATCCAGTCCGCGGCTTATGTTGCGGAATTAGTAAAGCAGAACAACGCAGAGGGGATGTATAGAGCGCAAGCGGACCACTTTATCAATCTCGCCCAACGCTTTGTGAATTCTGGTCTCAACATGGCTCAAGATGGCGTATACCAAACTGGCGGGCGTATGTGGGCCGGTGGCGCGGCTGGATGGGCGTACATGGCGGAAACGGCCCAGAGCATGCTAAACAACATGGCGGCTTATGACCAAGCTATGGGTGGCGCCTTTAGTGGACAAATGTCACCAGAGGAAATGAGGGCTTTTGGAGAAAGATTCCGTCCTGATGTTCCCAATGGGACTCCGATTGGTGGTGGAAATATCGTAGGGCGTTTGGGGGATGTTCGTGAGGATGGTATTGAGGATGGTATTGAGAATTTCAAGATCATTGTTGGCATTGTCAAGGGCGTTGGAATGAGGGTTGGCCAAAGTGGGCTCAAGCTAATTGGTAATGGAGCTGTTGGGGCGTTTGTCTTTATTGCTCAAGGATTCCAGCGACAACACCGCTTTAATGATTAAGATTTAATACAATTTACGTAATCCAACCGCTTAACCCCACCCCTCAACCTGCGGCGAGAACCCGTTGTTCCTGGGAGTCTGTACGTGTCTTCGAACAGCGTCTTGTCGATGGAATACCCCAAATCTTCCAGCGCCCCCAAAGTGATGGCCGACAGATGATTGCTCACGTTGCCGATGCTCACATACCCAGTCATTAGTTCATTGTCATACACTTGTTCGTCCCAATGAGCTGCCATAGTCCCGCTCCCCCCAGAATCTTCCACTCGAGCTCGCTCCCCCTGGCCTCCATACAAAACATGAGCCTCATTCGCTTTGGGGAGGAGGTATGGAAATCCAGGAAATCCATCGTCCGACAAGTCCACATACGCCCCGGCCGCCTCCCAAAGTGTCCCGATCCCCAGAACATGCCCGATCTCATGAGCAATGATTTCCGTAATCGTGTCTGGATATCTGGACAATTGTTGAATATAACGCTCGCTTATTTGAATGATACCAATTCGCGGCATTCCTCTGTCAACAAAACATATTCCTGCTTGTCCAAGAACGCCAGGTGTGTCTATTTTGACGACTTGAAACACAATCAAAATTCCTTTGAGTCGGAGCGAGTAGTCAGAAACCCACTCCCCCTCGCAATATGGCCCCTTGGGTATGGCGATTTCCTGATGGGTGTTTACGATAACGCTCCTCCACTGATGAATGGCATCATATAAACAAGATTGAACAAACAATGGAGTACTTTCCGTAAATACAACCTCGATTGGGAGCATCCCGTCGTCTGGAGAAAAAAGGGTTCCGTCAATGGAACGGGGAACAAAAACAACAACTCTGGTTATAAGAAGAGAAAGAAGGGACGACACAGCACAAAACAGAAAGATAAAATAGCAGATAAACAAACATGCATCATCTGCATCGGATGATGCAATGCGTCGTCGCTCTTCTTCTTTTTCCTTTCCCATCGTATTTGTGTCCATAGCGTTTTTGTCATGCACAATTCTTTCCCTTCACAAAAAGAACGCTTGGATGGAAGACGTCAATAAAAAGCAGAAGATCTTCGAGCCGCTCCTCATGCCTTCGAACGACCGTTTCGTAGGACAGTCGAAAAACTACCCCGAGGTGGCCAAGATGACGGACAAGCTTCTATCGTTGTTTTGGGCACCCAATATCATCTCGTTGAAGCAAGATGTCGTAGACTGGGGTAAGATGTCAGACAAGGAACGGAGCGTCATCAAGCGAATCCATGCATTTTTCGCTGCTGCCGACGGAATTGTCAACGAGAATATCGCAGGAAACTTCCTCGCTCGGATCCAAACATCGGAGCACCGATCTTTTTACGAGGCTCAAATCGGCAACGAAGTCGTGCACAAGATCACTTATGCTAACATCATCACGACGCTTGTTCCCAACACGGCCGAATTAAACGAGCTTCTTGGTGCTCTCGACAGAGACCCCATCATTAAAAAGAAAGCTGCGTGGGCGATGAAGTTCATGGATCCAAACGGCCCCTTGGCAGACCAAATCCTCGCCTTTGCGTGCGTCGAGGGAATCCAATTTTGCTCGAGCTTCTTGACTATTTTTTATTTTAAGAACCGAAGTCTCCTCCCAGGCGTCTCCAACGCAAACGAGTATATCTCAAGAGACGAAAGTTTGCACACGATCTTCGCCACACACACCTACCTAAACGACATCACAGAGCGTTCGACGCGAGAGGTTGAGATCATCCAAGAAGCCGTCGATCTGGAGTGCGAATTTGTCACGGACATGTTGGGGGAAGACGGGCTCCCCGGGTTTGCTACTAAAGATGTCCATCAATACGTCAAGATGGTTGCCGATCGAATTTGCCGCGACATTGGTATCCAACCCATTTACGGAGCCAAGAACCCATTTCCTTTTATGGACATGATCAACTTTGAGACGAGAAAGAGCTTCTTCGAGCGAGCCTCGACGGACTATATTGGCCGGGGTGCCATCGAGAATGATCCGGTTCTCGTCATCGATAATTCGTTTTAACACCTTTTATAAAACACACACCACCCGGTTCCTTTCGTATTTGTTCTCCCCTAAAACAAATCTTCTTTCAATCACAAATCCATTGAGATGGCCAGTACCACGGACCTCACAGAGGAACAACAGAGCGCAGTTCGTCTATTCTTCAGCCCCAAACCCAAAAATGCTATCTTTATCATCACCGGGGGTCCAGGGACAGGAAAAACAACCGTGTTGGAGCACTTGTACTCGCCCGTTCTCGGAATGAAGCACTTGATTTTGACAAAATCGTGGTGCGCAGCTTCCCATATCCAGTCCGTCACCGGTATTGATGCCATCGCCATCGACAAAATGGACTTTTCTTCTCCCCTGATATCGAGATACAAGCATTGCATTCTCATCATGGAAGAATCTAGCATGATTTCCGTGGAAACAGCCGCGTCGATTATTTCGGATCTCGAACCAATCAAGCTCATCATCGTTGGAGACGTAAACCAACTTGAGTGCCAATCAGGATGCTCTTTGTTGAGCACGATGCTGGCCGCCTCGCAAGAAGAGGGCGGGAACATCCCGGTGGTTCGACTGACAAAGAACCTGCGTCAGAAAGGGGTAGCGACAGCTTTGATCGAAAACATAGCATCCCTTGGTAAGGACGACTGGAGTGGTCCACTCGAGGACGAGACGTTCATCATTAAACGCTTCGCCACGACGGAAGAAGCGACTGCAGCGGCAGCGGGGGATTTCACTTCGGAATCTCAGATGATCGCGTTTACGAACTCCATTGTTGACCAACTTAACGATCAAACATCATCTCATAACATTGACAGAGTTATATGCACAAACACGGTGATTCAAAGGAAGAAGATCAAAGTCGCAAATGGGGTGATGGGGGTGCGATCGGAAGACGGGAACTCAATCAAGTTCAAGAATGGGTTCGTGGAGAAGAAGAATAGGAACAACGCTCCTTTTGTAAGTAATCCAGTCGCAGCTCGGTGCGTCACAACACACAGGCTCCAGGGGTCGGAGTTTGACGAGACTGGTCTGTTGGTACTTTCGTGGTTCAAAGGAGGGCTGTCTGCGAAATTGATCTACACGGCGATTTCTCGGTTCAAAAAGAAGGTTGTTGTATATGGCGAAAGAAGGCTAGTCGATGCTGCATTCAAAGCGAAATTTTCGCCCTCCAAGGTCGACATGGAAGTGGTATCGTTATTAAAGGAAATAGATTTGGATTAAAACGACGTTAATTCCCTTGTTTTATGGGATAAAATATACCTTTGATTGAAGAAAGAGAAAAGTTGATGAGGAACACACTAAATATGGCCAGAGACATAAACCATGAGAAGTGAACAACAATGAACGACACTCCGTTCGTCATGGGTCCAAGTGCCAGAGATATCGCCATAACAACAAGAACAAACAACCGAAGGATCATGGAATGGAAAAGATTTTGGAAGGTGCTGTATAATTCACGAGTTTCGGAAGAAGTATTAACTGCGGCGGAAAGATATATGACACCTGGTCTCGCGGAGATGATTGGAAACAATGTGAGGACACTGGCCATACCACACAACGTTCCATAAACAACATATGCCGTTGCAACCCTCGTGCTTAAGTCACCAGACACCAAATCGATAACTTGAACCATCAACCCAACGAACGTTATAAGCGTAAAGACGAGAATAGTTCCCTTGACGACAAAAAGTGGTATTATCCATAAATCAGATCGAATTCCTGTAAGACCACCGCGTGAAGTGGCAGAAAATTTCTGCATAATCTGAGCAAGACTTCCTTCGACAGTAAGCTGAGCGAAAAAAAAAACTGTCGAAAAAAGACCAATAATGGCTTCCGAATCACGCACAAAAAGCGAGAGCAGCGTTTCAACGAAAATCTGTGTGATAATAACCAGTCCAACAACAAAAACAACCATAGTTCGAGCAGGGTATGCTGCTGCAGAAGGATCTATTTCGCCACTCTCATCCACCTTTTCGTAATCTTTTTTCGTAAGCTTAATTCTTTTGTTCTTTAAAACAAGACGACAGCAAAGTCTACTAAATCGCCAAAGAGGGATTTCCTTCCAAATAAGGACAAGGGTTGATACAAAGAGAATTGAAGCAATCACCAAGTTCAAGTACAGGCGCGCATCTCGAGTACCCAAGACAGCAGCGCACGTTTCAGGCAACCCAAGCTCGTGCGTCAATTCGTAGGCGGGATGACACGTGCAATTAGCAGCGACGACATCGGGGGTGAATGGCGTGCAGAACATCGATGTTGACTTTTTGTTGTGAGGGGGAGAACGCCAAATTTTAACCATGAATTGCGAAATGAACTATTTTACATAAATAAGCTAAGAGATGCCCAAGAAATCCCGAATGTTGCGTTGATGTTCGTCATATTCTTCGACACACAGCTTTAGGATGTAAGGGATAACATCCTCTAACGAAGCAATTTCAACGGATTTGCCTGTGTATTTGGGTGGAAGAGGCGGGGAATCGGGCAAGCGAACGATGGTGCAGTGCTTGGGTATTTTCCATTTGGGAATACCATCTGCGTGTGTCCAAAGAAGGAACATAGCATCCACACGGTACTTTGCGGAGCATTTGGATTTGTTTTTTTCAAACTCAGCAAAGAGGATTCTCACCTTGTGCGCAACTTCATCTTGCGCTGTTTTATGAGGGTCGTACATGCGTGAGAAAATAGCATATTGCTCATCCTCGGTGGGGAGATTGGATAACAGACCGATGATCATGATGTTGTTTTGATCGCGAGTGAAACTGTGATTTGTGAGGAGAGAAAGAAGGGAGTTCTCACAAAAATCTCTTCGTAATTGATTCATGGCGCAAGTTGAGGCACCTACTACGTACACCGATCTTTTTCCCCATGGAGAGGGGATGAATCTCTTCAATTCGGAAAGAGCGAGTATCGACGTCAATCCATGGGCACCGAAACAAGGAGTGTTTTCGAGAAACATTGCGATTTTCCTCAACCCCAAAAACAAGAATTTGTTTGGGGAGGATGTGGAGTCTAACACGGCTCTCCTTCTTCGTCACGGAGAGTACTTGCTATCGGATAAGAAAAAGTTTGATGAGCTCATCATTTTCAAAAACGAGCACAGTACGGGGCATATCATGGACCAGATCCCTCGGTTGTGTCAGCGTAATTTCAACCTGTGGTCGAAGAAGCGGGAGAAGAAATACATCGTCGCCACGGACATCCAAGAAATCGACGATGTTGTCAGAAACCTGGATTCCGTGTATTTCTTCATCTCGAATGCCAAAGAGAGCAATCGAGATTTGAGCATGATTTTGTCGTTTCTCAATGCATCGCGACAAGGAGTGCGTTTTTGTATGGTTCCAGGAGAGTCGTTTAACACGACTGGGTTGGCGCTCTTTAAGAATTTGAAGATGATCTTCCTGAGTACATCGGTGGACACGGATTTCTTCCGTCATTGCGCAGACCCTTACTTCAGCGAGAGTGGATGGAAACCGTCACTCAGGACGGATTGTGGTATGCTTCCCATTGAAAAATATGACGAGTATGCTGCATACGCCCTCGAGGATGTGGCTGGGGACAAGGATCCGGTATCCAGCCCAGACCACCCTTCGTTTACTGGGTATTACTTTGAATGTGCCCACATGTACAACCCCATCATCGACTATTTGGATGTCGTGCCGAACCCTGATATTTATAAGCACGGAGTTGGGAATCACGACCACTTGGGTGCGAATTTGGTCGTCGTGTACGATCCTCCAAACAAGAACGATCCAGTCACGACAACGGTCGTGTGGGATGGAGAGACCCCAATCCAAGCATTGTTCCGACGCAATCCACACCTCAAGGCGGAGGACAACCGGTATCTCGATGTGGTGTATCGGGGGTATGACCCCAATACAGCAGCAACGAGAGATGCGTGGTATGAGCTTATCATGTTTACGAAATCTCGTGGTGCGCCGAGCGAAAAGTTTAAAAAGATGCTCCGTCGTATTCCAAGAAAGGTAGATCCCACGAAACACGCGTTTGTTGATGTGATGCCCAAATCGATGCCGGTTGCGCCAAAGGGTGGTGGCGACACAAGTTCGCAAAAAAAGGACACTTATGATGATGATCACAAATATGATGAAATGGATCTCATAACTCTTCAGAAATGGGAATCGGATCACAAAGCGACCATGAAGACTTTATTTGGGAAAGGGTCGAAACACATGTCCGTAGACGTATATGGACGAAGGAATTTTTTCGAGGCTTCGCGCGACCTCAAGAGTCACAGTGATTGGGCGAAGAGTGTGTTGTCCCACCACCACCCCAGCAGCGATGTGATTGAGTTTCTAAACATGTTCATCCGGTTGTGCATGACGTTGATGAAGGATGACGAGTCGAAATCATCGTCGCCCACGATGAAGTATCTCATTGGGTCGAGCGTGTATGCAATTTTGAGAGGGAACGAGTGATGTTCCACTTTATATATATACACACATTAAAATACAAGCTTGAAACAATACACATTTATCCTTTTTTGAGTCGCTTTAGTTGGTTCGCGGCGAGGACGGTGGCGGTCTTCTGGTGGATAAGTTTGAAATAAATATTCATGTTTTTCTCGACGGGCAGTTTCCTCGCAACCCCATCTTTCCCATGAACGATGACAAAGGTTGCATTCTTTAGCTCCGCTTCCATGACCACCAAGTCCTGGATGGTGTTTTCGAGGGTTGCTTGGTGGCTGAATATATGGAATCGGAAATGGGTCACGAATTTCGCATGTGTCATCACCATGACATCATAGTTCCCTCGCTCGATTTCCTTTTTCCTATATTCCTCATCATAAATAGCCATAAACAAGACAGCCATTTCCTCGGGAGGGATCGTACCCACATTTGTGTTATATACAGAAGCCATCTTCTTCATCACGGGGTCCTTCACATAAGTAGCGTCGGGTCGGAATTTAAATTTGCACAGCCAGCACTCTTCCGTGTGCCCAATCTTGTTCTGCCTTAGGGTTTCGAAATCTGCAATCTGCTGCTTACCAGCCTCGAAATCGTCCTCTACATCGCTCCTCCCCCCACTTGAGTCAGAGTCAGAGTCGTTTTCCTGGGTGACAATTGTAGTGCGTCTTCGTCTTCGGGCTCCAAGCATGTTTGTGCATGAACCAAGATTCGCGCAGGAATGGGCTTTTTCAACGATTTTTAAATGATTATTCACCCAAATTCACGTTCTTCCCCCGGTTCATTTGGCGCCTGATCTCCACAGTCAAGTCCGCGGGTTGCCACCCATCTGGTTTACAGATCTTCCCATCCTCACGTCTAATTTGAGTGTACGCGACCTTTTCCATATTCGCTTCGTGGACCTGGTCCATGAGTGGGTCGAGGTCAACTCCGGCCTTTGCTCCAGCATCCCCACAAAAGTAACAAAGATCGATTAAGGCGTCGAATTGCTCCACCATTTGCTCGATTTCCGTCTCTGGACGAGGTCTTTTCTTTCTCGTGGCAAATTCCGAGACGAGTGCCTGGACCAACTCGGTGGCTTCTTCTGGCGAAGAAGCTGTTGCATCGAGCAATTCGAACATCTCTTCCAAGAGAAACTTGGAGAGTAATTTGACGTCATCCAACGTCATTAAACGAGGCGACTCTGGGAGAGGATCCTTTGCCGCGGCTCGAGTAAACTTGGCAATATTGGCAAACATGTTGTGTGTGAATATGCGGACGTGCAGACGCAACAGTGTCTAAATGAAAGAAACTGTTCGTAAAAGGGGCGTATTGAACGTTATTAGGTGGAAACAGCGCACCTTACGGAATGAACTTGAAGAGTTAGCGACCATCGTTCCAATTCCGTCGTTGTAGACGCACACCTTACGTGACGAACTTTACGGAAGAGTTAGTCAGTCCCACAACCGGACCCCATTTCACTTCTGTTTCACAAACCCAAATTTCATGAACCAACACTACCAAAACTTGTTGTTCCAGCAAACTCTCAAGCAAATCGATGCGTGTAACCCTCCTCCAGATCTCGCAATTATTCTCAAGAACAACGCAGCACAAGTCCATGCAATGAACTCGATTGCATTCCACTTTGTTGAGCAAAACCAGCACCAGCGATTGTCGCCTTTGACGAGGGTCGGAAATACGTTCAATGTCAACTTTAACAACTTGAACAAGACGCTCGATCCTGGCTTATCCAATGCTACTATGTAATAAACAAACCACAATCGACATTTTTAGAGCCAAATATTTGCTGAGATAATCGAGCTTAAAATTCATCATCGACCTTTGCTCTTCTTCGCTCCTCCAAAAGTCGACCCTTTCCAATAGGTAGTAATTGTGGAGGACCTATGGAGCAGAGATTGGTCGTATTCGTATTTTTCTTCGCAACTTCGGCGAGAACGTTCGTTTTAGACAGCATATCGTAATTGAGCGATGCGTCTTGCATAAACAACGCGCCAGAAAAAAGAGAGTCATCCACACAAACATCCAAAAAACATGCAAATTCTAGTCAAGACGCTCACGGGGAAGACGATCGCGGTCACCATCGATATGCTCGATAAAATCTCTGATGTGAAGAAACACCTTTCCCTTACAGAAGGGATTCCGCCGGATCAACAACGATTGATTTACGCGGGGCGACAGCTTAGTTGCGATGACTGTACATTAAGTGACTACAACATCCAGCACCACTCAACACTTCATCTTGTGCTCCGCCTCAGAGGAATGATCAGCACTTTTACGAGCGTGGATATGAACGATCCGATGATTCAATACTTGATGAACGATGCCCAAGATCCAGCTCCCATAGATCTCATTCGTCAAACGTACGACGCATTACGCAAGAACGACCCAAATCCAAGCAGCATTGCACTCTCCCCAGTCAAAGAAGAGAGCTATGTATATGATACTACCTCCTCCATCCTCGAGCCTTGTCAAATCAAGCTTGTGTCGAGGTTTCTCGAGTTCCAACTCAAGCTTTATCCAGACACGAAGCGTGATTTAAAGCTAGTAGTCGACGATCCCGTTTTGACCAGAATCCTATCCTTGGTTGACCACAAGGTGGAGCAACGTAATCGCGCTACGTTGATTTACAAGAAGCTTATGCAGTTGCACGGAAGTTCAACACACCCCAAGCTTGCGATGCGAGTAACCCGCGGTCCTTCCGACGCATGCATTAATTTCCACTTTGATGGGGCATATGCTTCTTGCACAACTCAGATCACCATAAACGACCCCAAAGAGTGCGAGGGAGGACGCCTCGGGTTTTTTGTTGGGGATAGTGTTGAGTTTCCCGAGCGTATACCGGGATCCTTCACGAGACACAAACGAGGGGTGTTGCATGCAGTCACTGCGATAAAGCGAGGGACGAGGAAAAGTATGTTCATCCTCGATGAATCTAATGGGATGGGAGAATCGGATGTCCACACAGTAACAATGCAAGAAGCGAGCGCATTTGCATTGTTCCTCAAATGCTTCCCTCCGGTGGAATCCAATGCGAAGCGAATGCGGATCATCACGCCACCCCAGATTTACATCGACGAAGACGACTTGATTGATCTTCTGGTCTGTGAAATTGGGCTCGATGAAAAGGACGCGTCACATTACGCAGTACGAATGATCAACGAAAAGATGAACTCTTTGACTACACTACGTGCAGCCACAACAAAAGATCTAGATTGCTTCGATATTACCACACGTGGTGAAAGAAAACGTTTCATGGCATGGCAGAAAGCCCTTTCGAAGACCGAAAAGGAAGAAGAAGAAGAAGATTAAGAGCCATTTTTACTTATTAAAAAAGAGCCGAGCAACCGGTCAAAGTCGCGAAAGAGCTTTTTCATGGGAGATTGGGTGGCGAGGCGATGAATACGCATCGAGGCAAACGCCATCACTAAATTAACATCTTTCCTCAATTTAAACGCGAGCCACTGGTCGACGTTTGGTTGTAGGTGGCGTATGCTCGTGCCGAAAATTTTTATTTCAAAGATCTTTTCGTGGATGGCTGTGTGGGAAGAAAGAAGGATGTCTTTGTTTCTCGTGTCGGAGAGTGGATTATTGCTTAAATCCAACACTCCCAATTGGGGGAGACCAGCAACGAGGATGCCAAGGGACTGTAAATTTTTGATGCCATTGCCTGAGAGTTTAAGGTACAACAGATTAGGTCGTGGGTTGTCGCGAAAGTGTTCGGCAGCCAGGTCGAATCCATTTTGTCCCAAGGAACACCGACAAAGAATGAGATGAGTCAGATTAAAAGTCGTCGGCGAGCGAAGAAGTGTATGAAAAACGCTTGGTGAAAGATTGATCATGAGGAATTCCATCACGGAGAAAGTAGGAGAGCACAGTGTATTGAAAACGCGATGTAGATCCCCCGGGCGAAAAGAGGTTGCTGAGAGAACGAGTCTATATACTTTATGGGAAGGAGCTAATCCCTCGCAAATAGCATCGACTAACTCTGAGCTTGCAGAAAACCCATTCAAGATGAGATATGATGGATTGAATCGAAACATTCTATTGACGAGACATTTGCAAGAGAAAGGTTTGTCGTAAAGAATGTCTTCATAAAAATCCAGACCCCACCCAACCCCATGAAACTGCTCGAGCATCCTATCGACATCGCTTATTGTCATCCCGTCTAAATTACTCAAGCAATACGCGTTGGATCGATACTCGTTCCTCACCATCAACGCAATGTTATCATTACTGTCCTCACTGTCGCTTTCCATGGTACAATGGTTTGTGTGTGTATGTGTGATGTGTCGTATTAGGAAACGATATTATATTCATAAAGACGACGCGCCTCTTCTAAGAAACCTCATCGTCACCCTGTCTTAAATCAACAAGCAGACGGAACTTTTGGGTGATGGTTTGGAGAAGAACTTCGGAAAAGTCCTCTGGGGAGCTACAAGTAATGATCACAATAGGGTAAGATGCTTTTTGGTATAATCCTCTTGCGCCAAGATGAAACGAATATGACGATTGTTTATACACAAGTTCATGCGTAATGGAGTTCTTAATGCGCTCGAATATTTTTATGGCAGGATTGTCACTCTCAATGGCTATGGGTTGGTCATCCTCCACATCGGGGAGTGTTTTCGTACACAACTCGATCAACCGGACAAGAAAATATTTGTCAAAATCGTCAACAAAAGGTGATTTCGATAGGGAAGTAATTCTCTCGAGCCAATTCGATTCCGTGAAGATGTCTGGATTTGCCAACCCCCGAACGGAAGAGAGGTAGGGGAGAGATGCGCCGAAAATAGCCCACCCTCGAGAACTCATGTGTGTGTGTGAAGACGTACAAGATGGTTGTTGTTACGAAAAGAAACAATGTCAAAAACAAGAAAGAATTTTTGTGTACGTTTATAAAGAAGCAATATGGCATATCGGAAGCAACTAAAGAGGGTGTTTGGACAGCAAAAATCCATTCTTTTCCCACCATACCCGTCTT
>Ga0075163_10006141_pt1 | contig 15946 bp, 16 predicted proteins | sample JI1023141ADNA_FD_71478 | JGI IMG/M metagenome (GOLD analysis project Ga0075163, IMG submission 71478) | Wastewater effluent complex algal communities from Wisconsin, to seasonally profile nutrient transformation and Carbon sequestration -... | ecosystem: Engineered > WWTP > Effluent > Algae... | reverse complement strand
GTCATCGACGACCGGGAGCGCCGCGTCGAAGATCGGCGACTCGACGATCGACGCGATCGCGGCTTCGATCGCGTCCCGCGCGAGCCCCTCGCGCAGCAGCGCGTCGATCAAGATCGCGTCGTCCACCTCGCGGAAGAGGTTCTCCGCGAGCCAGAGGAGATGCCGACGTTCGAGCACGGCTCAGGGGTCGGCGTCAGCGGCAGCGTCGACGCTCGCGTCGATCGGAGGAACGCCCGCGAAGATCGGTCCGGCGTCGTGGTCGGTCCGAGGTCCCGCGTCCTGCCGTTCGGAGTAGCCGGGTTCGCCATAGGTACAGCCGCCGCATGCCGACGCGGAGACGATTCCGAGCGCCGCGATCGCGACGGCTCCGGGTCTTCGTCGGACGAACGCTCGCGAACGCGCCGAGGCATCGGACGGGATCGGAGTCGGTACGGAACGATCGAGCAGATCGAGACGGCGCATGATAGGGCCTCGCAGAAGTAAGTCGGATCGCATCCTATCGGACGATGACGAGGCCGAGTAGGGGTCCGTCGTCGATCCACGGAGTGAGATCGAATCGGCTTCGCGTAGCCCCCGACGTCGAATCGCGCGACGGACCGCAGCGCGCCGTCAGCGGACGCGTTCGTCGAAGCGCATGCCGTTCGACGTGCGGATGACGTCGCTCAGGCCCCGCTCGAAGTCGTTCGCCGCGCGGTCGACTCGCGTGTTGCTGCGCACCGCGGTCACGAACGCCCGCGCGGAGCCGATGAAGTTGTCGAGCCGGACCAGGAACGACGAATAGTGCATGGCGTTCAGCCCGGCGCTGGCTTCGGCCGGCGCGGTCGAGACGCGCGGCCGGATCTCGCCGAAGTGCGCCGCGAGCGATTCGACGGCGCGCGAGAACGCCTCGACGTCGAACGGCTCCGCGCCGTAGAGCTCCTGGAGCGTCATGGTCTCGCCGAGCATCGTCGCGTGGAAGAAGCGGAAGTTGCGGCCGAACTCGCGCTCGATCGACGCGAGCTCGCGCGCCTGTCGTGCGTTCGTCTCTTCGCGGAGGAAGCCGATGAGCTGCGCTTCGGCCGTGAAGTACTTGGCCCACGCCGCGGTGATGCGCCCGTGCAACGTGTTGCCGAGCGCACAGGCGTCGGTGGAGTCGACGTCGCGGTGGTAGTAGTCGAAGACCTCGTTCCATGTGGGCGCGGCGACCGTGGCGGCGTCGAGCATGTCGTTCACCAGCGCGTCCTGCGGCAGGCTCGGACGGCGACGGAGGCGACGGCGGAAATCGGCGACGGTGCCCGAGCTGTCCTGCCCGTGGAAGAGCTCACGCTCCGCGTTCTGCGCCGAAGCGCACGGCGTCGCGGCCGGATCGAGCGTGCCGAAGACCGCGCGATAGCGACTCCTCTGGCTGTCGAATCGGCTCGTGAACATGTTGTAGACCTCGATGTACACACCGACCTTGTCGTCGCGCGCGTCTGCCGACGCGGTGGCGGGAAGCATCGTGGCGACGGAAACCACGGAGAGAACGGCCAACCAGAAACGCATATGAGAAACCCCCTTCGAGCGGACGCAGCGTAGTCTGCCTACATCGTTCGACAAGGGAATACAGCGCGATCGATCACGTGAACCGTCCTGCCGTGGCGATCTGGAACACTCTCTCACGTCGTATCCGGGAACGACCTCATGAACGCCGTTCCGCAGGGATCCGCGACCGCAGCGCTCACGGACCGCGCGGGTTCGTGCACGTCCCGGCCTCCGCGCCCGCGCTCCGTGCGCATCGCGGACGGCATGCGGGGCAGTCCGAATCGACGACGCATCCGTTGACGCACTCCGAGGCGCCACAGCAGACGTCGCCGGTGCAGCCGAGCGGTCCGCCGAGGGCGTTGACGACGCATGCGCGGCGCTCCTCGCAGTCGGCGGGCGAGTCGCAGTCGGGCTCGGTCGGCTCGAAGGCGGAGACGTGCACCGGCTCGGGCTCGGGGAGGTCCGCGCGCAGGACGTCCGGCAGGAGCAGATCGCATCGCAGGGAGAACATCCCGACGCGCCGTTCGCGACGCATCACCGAGCCGAGGTAGATTCCCTCGCCGCTGACGACGAGCTCGAGCTCGCTCGGGAGTTCGTCGAGCGGGAAGGTGAGGCGCCCGGCGTCGAACACGTCGAGCGCGTCCGAGAGACCGGCGATCACGAGCGTCCCGTCCGTGGCCTGCGGCGCTCCGGCCTCGACCCAGGCGATCACGGGACGCTCCTCGTCCGAACCGAGCGCGAGCGAAGGCACGTGGACGCCGGCGCCCGCGAGTCGGTGCACGTCGATCGACCCGCTCGGGGTCACGACCGCGAACCAGGCGGACGAACGACCTTCCGCCGCCAATTCGGTCCAGGCGACGACGATCCGCGGACCGACGAACGCGACGCGCGGCTCCGAGACCGGCCCTTCGCGCGGGATCCGGAACTCGCCGGCGGCATGCGGCGAATCCTCGGTGAGGAGCCTCAGCACGACGATCCCGTGCGCGTCGCGGAAGGCGAAGGCGAGCGCGCGCTCGCTCGTCGCGGCGCTCATGCGCCCGGACCCGCGTCCGCCTACGAACGTCGACGCGGCCCCGCTCGTGTCGATCACGAGCGGGGCGAAGACTCCGTCCTCACCGCGAAACGGGAGCACCGCCCAGCTCACGCCGGACGCGGTGCGGATCGATGCTCGATCCCACGTCGTGAGGGGCGGGCTCTCTTCGGACGACTCGCCGTCGATCGCGACCGCGTCGCCGTCGAGCGACGCGACGTGCATCGAACGACCGAGCGCGTAGACGACGCGGCGGCCCGCGTCGTCGCGTCGCGACGAGAAGCCGGAGTCCACGTCGAGCTCGAAGCGTTCTCCGCCGACGAGCAACACCGAGCGCCCTTCGTTGGCGGTGAACGAGTGCTCCGCGTCCGGCTCTGCGAGCGTCGTGCCTCCGTCGGCGAGGACGCGGCAGCGCGCCGCTTCAGCGGACGAGCGTAGCGCCGGCGAGGGCTCATGGTCGGTCGCGACCCGCGAAGAGGGTGACGAGGCGCAGCCCACGAGAATCGCGATCGTGAGCGCAGCACCGCGCGTCGAGAGCATCGGACTCGATCGAGGAACGTGCACCATCACGAGACTCTACCGCCTCGGAGGGTCGAACCCGATCCGGACGAGCGCCGAAGCTCCTCCGTGCACGGACGATCTGCATGTACGCTCTTCGTCGTCCGTGGAGGAAAGGTCGAATCGTGCACGCTCAGACGTCGAATCCGAATCCGCTGCCGGGATCCCTCGGGACCCTGGTGCCCGCGCTCGCCCACCAACGCGGGGGCGCCCGCGCGAACTTCTATCTCCCCGTGCGCGACCTGCTCGCGGTTCAGGTCGTCGGGCACATCGACCTGGAGCTCGGCACCGCGATCCGCGACTTCAACGAAGCGCAGTTCGCCAAGGGCGTGGTGCTCCGGATCTTCCACGATTGGGAAGGAGTCACGGGCTACGACAGCGAGGCGCGGACGTTCCTCACGCGGTGGACGGTCGATCGTCGCGCTCACTTCCGGAGCGTGACGTTCCTCACCAAGTCGCGCCTCGTCGCGATGGGCGTCGCCACCGCGAACCTCGCGACCAGTCTGGTCGGACTCTCGATGCGCAGCACCACCGAGCGCGCGGAGTACGAGCGCGCGCTGCTCGAAGCCGTGCGGTCGTGACTCCCCCCTGCCGCGTCGGCGCTGGTCTCCTCGCGCTCGCGCTCCTCGCGCAGGCTTCGTGTGCGCACACGAGCGACGCGACGCCCGGACCGACCGAGCCCGGTGGCCTGACGGCCGATCAGATCCGTACCGTGATCTCGGCCGAGATCGATCAAGTGCAGAGTTGCTACGAACGCGCGCTCGCGCGAGACGCGACGGCCTCCGGACGTGTCGTCGTCGCGTTCGTGATCGCGCCGGACGGATCGGTGCGCGGCGCCGAGCTCGGCGAGAACGCCCTCGACCGTGTCGCTGGCGAATGCATCCGGCGCGCAGTATCGACGTGGCGGTTCCCGACCCCGGAGCCCGCGGGGGACGTCTCCGTCCGGTTCCCGTTCAATCTCTCGCAGAGCGGAGCGCGGGACGGACGATGACGCCCGAGACGCGAACCCACATCGACGACGTCGACGACGTCGTCGCGATCGCGGCGGCAGCGTCCGCGGACGACGCGGACACGCTGAGCCGCGACGAACTCCGCGCGATCGGCGCCGAGGTCGGGCTCGGGTCCACCGCGATCGATGGCGCGATCGAGACGCTCTCCGAACGTCGTGAACGCGAACGACGAACGCAGGCGTCCCGCGCGGCGATGCGTCGCCTGTGGCTCCGCCGTTCGCTCCTCGGCGCGTGCCTGGTCGCCCTCGTGACCGCGGCGACCGGCGCATACCGGGCGAACGAACGCTCGACGGCGCTCGCCGCTCTCGAGACGGCCTATGGCTTCGTCGACGAGCGCCGCTCGAACCTCGTCTCGGCGCGCGAGCGGAGGCTCGAGGTCGAGCGGATCGCCCCGACGCTCACGGATCCGCTCACCCGCGACGCGGAGCGACTCGGCGCCGCCAACCGCGTCAGCGTCGCCGAGCGTCGCTACGCCGAGGCGGCGCGCGCGTACGAGGCGCTCCTCGCCGACGGACCTGCCAGAGACGTGTGCGGCGGCGTTCGCGCGCCGTGCGCGATTCCGACGGCCGACGCGGTGGGTCGATGACGCGTTCGATCGTCCTCGCCTCGTGCTTCGCGCTCGCCCTCGCCGGACGTGCGCTCGCGTCGCCGACGATCGATCGCCCCGTCGTCGACGAGTACGGCGTCTTCGACCCGTCCGTCGCCTCCGCGCTCGAAGCGCGCTTGCGGGCCCACGCGGACCGCGGACTCGCCACGATCGCGGTCCTCGTGGTCGGGACCACCGATGACGAACCGATCGCGGACTTCGCGAACCGGGTCGCGACCGAATGGGGCGGCTCGCCCTCGGCGCGCGACGTCCTCGTGGTCTTCGCCATGGACGATCACCGATGTCGCGTCGAGGTCGGGCGCGGCCTCGAGGAACGCCTCACGGACGGACTGGTCGCGCACCTGATCGCGGACGTCCTCCCGCTCGTGCGCGCGGGCACGCCGATGCAGGCGATCTGGCAGCTCGTCGATCGTCTCCTCGTCGAAACCGGGGGCGCCTCGGAAGCGATGCCCGATCGTCCCGAGCGTGACCTCGCCTCGATCGACCGCTCGAGCGAGCATCCGCCCTACGAGCTCACGGTCCCGGAGCGCATCCGCGTCGAGATGTGGTTCGTGTCTCCGCTCCTCTGCTTCGCGTGGTTCCTGCTCGTCGCCGTGTTCCCGCTCCTCCGTTCGCGCGCGAGTCGGACCGCCCACGAGGGAGAGGCGGAGGCGCGGCAGCGGCGGCTGGTTCGCGGGATGCGGGTCGCGATCGTCGGACTCGTGGCCTGGGGAGCGATCGCGGCCGCCTGCGACAGCGAACCGTTCATCCGCGCGTTCGGCATGGTCGTCGGCTACGGAGTCGCGTCCGTGTTCGGCTTCGTGGTGAGCCAGTTCATCGCCCGGTCGGCGGGGATTCAGTCGCCGAGGAGCTTCTTCTTCGTGCGAGAAGCGTCCGGCGAGATCCGGCCCGGGACGCGGGACGGGCATTCCGACGGATATCCGTCATCGCATTCGTCGTCGCATTCGTCGTCGCATTCGTCATCGCATTCGTCGTCGAACGACTCGAGCTCGTCCTCGAACGACTCGTACGGGGGCGGCGGAGGATCGTTCGACGGCGGAGGATCCGGGGGCAGCTGGTGACCGCGACGCGCGCTGTCCGGCGCGTTCGTCCGCGTCGGGTCGGAGGGGGGATCCGCGACGCGTGGACCTCGCCCGGGATCGCGGGATCGGTGATCCTCAGCGCTGCTCGAGCTGCTGGATCCTCCGCTGCGCGGAGTCGAGCCTGTCCTGCGTCGCGCGCGCGCGCGCGCGAGTTCGCTCCGCTCGCGAGGATGCGCGACGACTGCGCGTCCGCGCGCGCGCTGTTGAGCTCGCGGGTGAGCGCATCGACGCGCTCGCGAAGGGCTCGAGCCTGGGCCCGGCTCCGCTCGAGCTCCGCGCCGCGCGTGAGGAGGCTGCGCGCCGCGTTCCATGCGCGGCCGAGCGCCCTGTCGCGCTCCGCCTCGGCCGCGATCCGTCGCGAGGACTCGGTCGCGCGGGCTCGGTCGGCGTCGCGCGCCCGCTCGCGCGTGGCCTCGAGCGACGTGCGCACGACCTCGATCGTCTCTTCGAGCTCCGAACGCGAGAGCCGCCCTTGCTCGAGCTGCAGCTCCGCGCGCGTGAGCCGCGTGTCGACGAGCGAGCGCTCCGCGCGCGTCTCTCCCAGCTCGACCTCGAGCGTCTGCGCATGTGCGGTCGCGTCGGCGGCCGCGCGACGTTGCGCGATCACCTCTTCGAGCCCCACGTAGCCGAACGCGCCGCTCGCACCGAGGAACACGGCGAGCACGGGGAGGACGAGCTGCGCGAACGCGCGACGCCGCGCCCGCTTCACCTCGGGCTCGAGCAGCGCGTCGAGCTCGTCCGCGAGTTGGTTCGCGTCGGGGCGTCGCGCTGGATCGACGTTCATCCAGCGCTCGAAGCTCGGGGCGAGGTACGCGAGCTCCCGGGACGTCGGCGGCTTCGGCGAGCCCATCGCGCGGCGCGCGATGAAGACGTCGACGCTCTCTCCGATCGACTCCTCGAGCGACGGGTCGAGCGCATTGCGCAGCGCGAGTGCGAGCGAGAAGACGTCCGCCTTCGGACCGACCTTCGGCGCGTCCGGGACGCCGACGAACCGCGCCGCGACCTCGGGGGCGAAATAGGTCGGCGTGCCGGCGATGAGGATCTCGGCCTCCTTCGCCGCGACGCCGAGGTCGAGGAGCACCGGCAGCTCGACGTCGGCGGCGGAGGTCTTGATCCGCGCGAGGAAGACGTTCTCGGGTTTGACGTCCTGATGCCGGATCCCCGCCGCGTGCATGGCCGCGAGCGCGCGCGCGAGCGAGGTGAAGATCCGATGCGCCGCGGCTCGACCGAGCGGCGCGCGACGGACGCGGGCCTCGAGCGACTCGCCCTCGTACCAGGGCATCACGAACCACAGTCGGCCCTCGAACCAGCCGTGATCCTTGAACTGGACGATCGATGGATGGAACACCGACGCGATGAGATGGAGTTCGCGTAGTGCGGTCGTCCGCATCACGTCGCTCGTCGCGGGTTGGTGCAGGAGCTTGAGCGCGACGATGTGCCCCGGGACGTGGGTATCGGTCGCGCGATAGACCTCGCCGAACGCGCCCTCGCCGACGCGCTTGTCGAGTCGATAGCGGCCGTCGAGCATGAGGCCGGTGAAGAGCCCCGAGGATTCCGAGGCCGACGCCTCCGGCTCGTCGAGATCGAGCAAGAGCGCGTCGTCGAGCACGCCGAGGAACGCGTTCACCGGCCCGCCGGCCGATCGCAGGATCGCGCTGAGTCGTTCGAGGGCGTCGTCGCTCCGGCGCGTCGCGTCCGCGAGCGGTAGATCGAGCACCGCCGCGATCTCTTCGAGGGAGAGTCGATGCAGGTAGCGCAGCTCGAGCAGCTCGAGCTCGGCGTCGACGATGCCGGCGCGGACGTTCTCGAGCAGCTCGGCGCCGTATCCCGACGCCTTCACCGCCCACGGCAGCTTCGGGCGCATCGCTTCGACGTCGAGCTCGAACTTCGCGCGCTCGGTGAGGGCGATCGCGCGCGCCATCTTCAGCAGGTGGGCGTGGACCGACGGCGAGGACGCGAACTCCTCGTCCGTCGTCGCGGAGACGGAGTCGCGCAGCGTCTGCATCGCGTCGCGCGCGCACGCGACGTGGGCGAGGCGCAGGACGAGATAGCCTTCGAGCGCCACCGAGAACTGCCGGAGGACCCGCATCCGGACGACATCGACGAGCGACACCGCGTCGCCCTGCGCGACGATGCTCCGGATCGCTTGATTCGTGACACTCGCCGCGCGCGACGAAGCGTGCTCGTTCATCCCGTGAGGTTACATCGCGCTCCGCGCGCCTGCTCGTCCGCGCTCACGGAATCGCGGAGGCGCGCGCACATCGGAAGCCGACGCCTTCCCGTTCGATCGCGGCGGATGCGGGGCACCTCCCCTCCGCGCAGAGGGCGGTGCGGAACGCGACGCCGACCTCGGCCGGGTTCTCGGGGAGCGTCCCGGAGGTGGGCAGACCACGCACGGCGCGGAAGCTCGTTCCCCCTTCGTGGACCCAGGATTCGTTCTCGCCGAACGCGTCGGCGCGATAGAGATCGCGCGTCCACTCGCGCGCGTTGCCGGCGAGATCGAAGAGCGCGCCGTCCTCCCACCGATGTGTGCGGTCCTGCGGACTGGTGGTCACGGGACGGACGCGCGCGTCGCGTCCGGCGAACGCGTGGGTGCCGAGGACGACGAGCTCCGCGCTCCCCCACGGGAACGGTTCGAGCGCCGGACCGCGCGCCGCGAACTCCCACTCCTCCTCCGACGGGAGGTCCGCGTCGAGCGTGCGGCAGTACGCGCGCGCGACCTCCCACGCGATCCCGGTCGCGGGCAGCGTCGCCCGCACGCTCTCGTCCGCGGGCACCCACGACGGACGAATCGATTCGGGATGCGTCGTCGTCAGGTAGGGGTCGAGCTCGGCCCAGCTCACTTCGTGCGCCTGGAGCTCATAGGGATAGATCGGCGCCGTGATCTCGCGCTCGGGCCTGAACCCCGACCGGTCCCGGCGCGACTCCGCGGGCACGCCGAGCACCAGGCCCGCCGGCGCCGCCGGGATGCGCACGAACGGGTTCGAGTCGATCGTCGCGATCGATGGATCCGAGAGCGGCGGATCCGGGATCGACGATTCCACGGTCTCGGTTCGCGCCGGGGGTTCGACGTGCCCCGGCCTGCGCCGGGTACGGAGCGCGAGACCGAGCGCGATGACGACGACGATCGCGGCCACGAGCGCGAGCGCGACGCCGCGCGGGCGGGTCGCGTCCGGCGCGACCGGCTCCACCGAGGGTGGCAGCGACTCGTACATCCGCGGCACCACGAACTCGGTTCGAATCGGCGCGGCGACGGGCTTCGGTCCGTCGAGCTCTTCGAGAATCGTCGCGAGTCCCCGCGCGAACTCCGAGGCGTCGGCGAAGCGATCCTTCGGCTTCTTCGCGGTCGCCTTGTCGAGGAACGACTCGAGGGAGAGCGGGATCTCCGGCCGTGAGGCGCGGGGCCTCGGCATCGGCTCGTGCAGGTGCGCGAACATCATCTGCGGGACGGAGCGCGGCTTTTCTCCCGGGGGCTCGAACGGATGATGGCCGAGGAGCAGCTCGACGAGCGAGATGCCGAGCGCGTAGACGTCCGCCGACGCGGTCGGGACGCCCCCGTCGCAGACCTCCGGCGCGATGTAGGCGGGCGATCCCTGGACCGTTCCCGGGCGGGTCATCCGCATCGAACGCTTGGACTCGTCGACGACGCGCGCGACGCCGAAGTCGAGCACCTTCACCGAGCCGTCCTTCGTGAGGAAGAGGTTGTCGGGCTTCAGGTCGCGGTGCACGACGCCCATCGCGTGCGCGGCCGCGACGCCCTCGCCCGCGTCGCGGAAGATGCGCACCGCGTCGCGCACGTCCTTCGGCGTGGTGGCCGACAGGAGCATCGCGCCGAGCGAGTGGCCTTCGAGGAACTCGAGCTCCATCACGACGTGGTGCTCTCCGTCGACGTCGCCCTCTCGCAGACCGAAGAACCGGACGATGTTCGGGTGCCGGAGGCGCTCGAGCATCAGCGCCTCGGACGCGAACCGAGCGCGGAGCTCGGCCGTGGCCCCGTACTCGGGTCGCACGACCTTGATCGCGCGCACGAGCTTGCGGTGCAGCGTGTTCTCGCCCCGGAACACGACCGCGACGGCGCCCGCGCCGAGCAGGTGCGTGAGCTCGAATCCAGCGAGCGTCCGGCCGAGGAGATGTTCGAGATCGCCCTGCATCACGCCCGGACCAACGACCGCCGGAGGTCGAGGAGGAGCTCGTCTTCGAGCTCGGACTTCACGCGCGCGAGCGAGCGGAGCTGCGCGTCGATCTGGTCGATCTCGAGCTGCGCCGCGGCGAGCATCGTCGCCGCCGCGGCTTCCCTGCGCGCGAGGAACTGCGCGACCGCGGGCGCGGAGACGCCCATCGCGACGCGGAGCGCGTCCTGCATGCTCGCCGCGCAGGCACGCTCGACGTCGGAGCGGAACCGATCGATCTGCGCTGCGAACGACGACTCGATCGACCGTGCGATCGTCGCTCGCGCCGCCGCGGTCGAGACGGCCTCCATCCGCCTGCGGGACGTCATGCCGCTCACCACCGCGCCGACGAGGGCGGCCAAGATCATGCCGCCGATCACGGAGCCCCGGACGAGCACCGGGGACTCCTCCATGAGCTGTCCGACGAGCGGGACGACGAGAAGACTCGCGAGCAACGCGATGACGTCGAGCCCGCCCTTGAACTGCCCGAGCACGACCTTCGCGAGCGCGGGGGATTCGTAGTCGGTCTGGAAGCTCGCGTCCGGGATCCGGATGCGGAACGAAGGAACGTTCGGCGGGGGGAACGCGGGATCGAGGTCCGCGCCGACGAGCGTCTCGAGCTCACGACCTCCGGCACGATCAGCTCCGCGACCTGCGCGTCGACCATCCGTCCGAGGTGCGCGGTCCACGCCTCGAGCGTCTCGGTCGTCCACCGATCGAAGCGGTCCCGGAACGCGCGCGTCGCGCGGATCGATTCGGCGACCGAGGACCGGACGACCTCGATCTCCATGTGCGTGAGCTCCCGGGCGAGCGACGCGAGGACGTCCTCGCGTTGTTTGTCGAGGCGTCGCGCCCATTCCACGCGCTCGTTCGCGACGCGCTGCCGCAGGACGTCGACGATCCGGTCCGCGCGCTCCTTGGACTCCTGCACCTGCCTGCGGCGGAGCGCGGGGGCGTCCTCGGCGGCGAATCGCGCCTTGGTCAGGCGCACCGACTCGCCGTCGACGTACGCCACCGCGCGGAGCGTGAGCCGTTCCGCGTCCGCGATCCGGGACGCCACGTGCCGGTCGCCGTCGCTCGCGCTGCGGGCGAGCAGGTCCGCGATCTCGGCGCGCAGGTCGTCCGGGACCGTGATCTTCAGCGGCAGGTCCCGGAGGAGCTCGAGCGAAGGCGTCGGCGGAGGTGACATGGGAGAACGCGCGCGGCCCGAGGCTACCATGCGGAGGGATCCCGTCTCAGGGCGCGGATCGGGAGGCGAGCCGCTCGCGCAGTCGCGAGAGCCGGGAGTACGCGGTCGGCGTGAGGTCGGGGCGCGCGAGCTCGTCGTCGATCGCCGGGAGCGCGACGGAGCCGTAGATCGACTCGAGCGCATCCGCGGCTGCGCGCTGGAACCGGCTCTCGCCCGCGAAGCGCACGAGGGTCCGGAGCATGCGCGGATCGCTGCGCGCGTCCGCGGCCGTTCGATTCGCCGAGAGGAAGAGCGCGATCGCGCGTCCGTCCGATCGATTGCGCGCGGCGTTCGCGGCGAGGAGCAGGAGCGGTCGCGGATCGTCCGTCGACGCGTCCGCGAGGCGCTCCATCGCGCGCTCGGTCGACGGCGAGAGCGTCTGCCCCGACGCGATGCGTCGATGCGCATTCCAGATCGACGGGAGCCTCGGCCGCGTATCGAACGGACTCGGTCCGAGACCGGCGTTCCCGGCGCCCTCGGCCGCTTCGGAAGCCGCGACCTCCGCCGGATCCGAGCCTTCGTCGACGGGCGCCGGATCCGGCTCGCGTGGCGGGGGATCGGGCGGCGCGACTCTCGCGGCCTGCGGGACGCCCTGTGGACGCACGACGTCGGCGGACGTCTGGATGCGATCGACGGCGACCCCGGCGGCGATCCCGAGCGCGGCGATCGCGCAGACCGCGATCGCGATGCGAGGCATCCGGCGCCGAGGACCCGCGTCCCTCCCTGGCGCGAGACCGACCGAGGGTCTCGGCCGATGACCGGGCAGCACCATCCACGCAGACGCGTCGGGGAGCGCGTCGAGCGCCGCGAGCATCTCGTCGGCGGAGGCGAATCGATCCTCGGCTCGCTTCTCGGTCGCTCGGCGGACGAACGCGTCGAGCTCCGGCGACGCGACGCGCGCGCCGTCGGCGATCTCGGGCAGCGGCTCCGTCATGTGGGCCTTCACGATCCGCGCGATCTCACCGACGTAGGGGCGACGGCCGGTGAGCAGCTCGAAGAGGATGATCCCGAGCGAATAGAGATCCGAGCCGGGGCCCGTCTTGTCTCCCCACGCCTGCTCGGGGCTCATGTACGTCGGCGTGCCGAGCCCCATGCCGGACGCGGTCAGCTGACTGCGCTCGGGATCCGCGTCGTCGCGTTCGATCAGCTTCACGAAGCCGAAGTCGAGGACCTTCACGAAGTCCGGCTCGGCCGGGAGATCGAGCAGGAAGATGTTGTCCGGCTTGAGGTCGCGATGGATGAAGCCGAGACGATGCGCGTGGATCAACGTGCCGAGGATCTGGCGCGCGATCCTACGCACGCGGTGGGGATCCGTCGGCCCTTCGGCGATGACCTCTCGGAGCGATCGCCCGGAGAGGAGCTCCATCACGAGGTAGGGCGTGCCGTTCCAATAGCTGTACTCGGTCCACGACACGACGTGTGGATGCGCGAGCGCCGCGAGCGCGCGTGCTTCGCGCTCGAAGCGCGGACGGAACTGCGGATGCGTCGCCAGGTGCGGCAGCAGCACCTTGAGCGCGACGTGGTGGCCGAGTTGGAGATGCTCGGCGCGATAGACCGCGCCGACGCCTCCGGCTCCGACGGTGCCGACGATGCGATAGCGCCCTTCGAGCACCTCCCCGATCATCGGGTGGGCTCCGTCACGCATCAGGTCCGGATCACTGAACTTCGACTCCGACACTCTCGACATCATCCATCATTCACCCCGGAAGGGGGAGCGCGCCGCGCCCCGCGGTCAACGATTCGTCGGGGAAGGTGCTTGTAGGGAGACCTCGGGTCGTGCGGCACTCGCGCCACGATGGAACCGCAGCTCCCACGCCGCCCGCCGAACGAAGTCTTCGCCGACGCGCGCGCCTTCGCGGTCGAGGACCGCGCGCGCACGGTGCGCGAGCTCGTCGTGACGACGCTCGTGTTCGCCCTCTGCCTGGGGCTCACCGTTCCCTCCTGGCCGACCGCGATCCGCGTCGTCGGCGGAGGGGTCGAAGGCCTCGTGCTCGTGCGCCTGTTCATCTTCCTGCACGACATCGAGCATCAGGCGATCTTCGTCGGCTCGCGGTGGGGCAAGGTCGTCAGCCGGGTCGTTGGCTTCATGACGTTGGTCTCGCCCTCGGTCTGGCGCGAGTTCCACGACGCCCATCATGCGAGCACCGCGATGCTCCTCGACGCCGACCTCTCGCAGTACCGCGGCGGTGACCGGGTGAACCGCGTCGTCGACGTGGACGCGTTCCGCGGACTCTCGCGGACCGACCGGATCAAGTACGGACTCGTCCGACACGGCGCGGTCTTCGTCTTCGCGTGGATCGCCGTCTTCGCGATCGGCATCGCGCTCGGCCCCTTCAGCCGCGACCCGCGGCGGAACGCCGACGCGCTCTTCGTGCTCGTCGTGCACTTCGGCCTGCTCGCGGGGACCGTCCACGTCGCGGGATGGGCGACCGCCGGCTTCGCGTTCGTGCTGCCGCTGATCATCGCGTCGACGGTCGGCGCGTACTTGTTCTTCGCGCAGCACAACTTCCCGACGGTCGTGTTCCAGCCGCGGGCCGTGCCCTGGAGCGCGGTGGACGCGGCGCTCGACGGGTCGTCGTACTTCCGCATGTCCGCGCCGATGGCCTGGTTCACCGGGAACATCGGCTTCCACCACGTCCACCACCTGCACCCGCGGATCCCGTTCTATCGACTCCCCGACGCGATGCGCGCGATCCCCGAGCTCCACCATCCCGGCGAGACCTCCTTCTCCCCGAAGGACATCGCAGCCTGCCTCTCGCTCCACGTCTGGGATCCGACGACGAGCCGCCTCGTCGGGTATGACGAGGCCGAGGCGATCGCGCCGCGTGCGTAGTTCGCGCCGACCTCAGCCGAGCGCCAGCACCACGAGCACGCCCAACCCTGCGAGGACGAGACCGACGACCGTCACGATCGCGACCACGGCGCCGATCTTTCCCGACGTCGGGAGGCTTCCGATCGGCCCGGCGTACCAGCCGGAGCGCTCGAGGATCGCGTCGACCGGGCGCTTGATCTCGTTCGGGGTGTACGTGTAGTCGACCTGGCGACCGAACGATCCGTCGAGCCCGACGCCGTACTCGAGGCTCTTCTCGTAGCTCCACTGACGTCCGGAAGCGTACTGCACGCCGCCCGTGAGCCTCGCGGAACCGGCCGTCACCGCGATGCTGCGCGCGTAGTCGCGCGTGATCGCCTTGCCGTTCTTCGCCGTGACCTCGACGCCTCGGATCTCCTGGACGTGATGCGCATGGGCCCACCCGAGGAACGACGCATCGGCGAGGTCCGCCTGGATGGTGATCGCGTCGCCCTTCCGCGTGACGGCGTAGGGCGTGTCCGCGAAGTGGCGCTCGATGGCGTCATGGACCTCGTCGAACGTCCACGGCACCTCGGTGGGCTCTCGGTACTTCATCGGCCTCGGAGGATACGCGCTCCCGTGCTCGCGCGATCACGGACTCGAAGGCGCCTCGAGGTTCGTCTTGAGGCGCACCATCGCCCGCGTCGCGCGCTCGGTCAGGACGCGGCTCGCGAGCGGAAGGAGCGCGAGGCGAGCGAGCCAGCCCTCGTTCCGACTCAGCATGCGCCACGTCACCGAGCAGGCGGAGGGCCCGGACGCGCGGAAGAGGATCTCCATCCGCGGCAAGAGCGGCGAGAGCGTCCCCTCCGTCACGAAGAGCTCGTCCGTGCGGGCCTCGCGCACACGGATGCGCACCTCGCGCTGCCCCTGGAAGGGGATCGACACCGTCTCGAGGTACTCCTTGCCGACGACGCCGTGGTCGAGGGTGTCGGTCGAGACGATCCGGAGGACGCCGGGAAACCACTCTCCGAAGCGCTCGAGGTTCGAGGCGTATCGATACGCGGAGTCGACGCTGCACGCGATCGTCGCGCTCTGTTCCGTGAGAAGTCGCATGCAGGCCTCCGGGATCGCGTCGCGATGAACCCACGCCGCTGTCGTGCGTCGCGTGCCGCGCGTTACCTCGCCGATCGGCGCTCAGCTCCCGAAGGGCCAGAACCGCCACTTCTTCGGCGGCGGATTCGCCGGCTCACTCGCCGGCTCCTGCGCAGACGCACGGCCCTGGGCAGCCACGCGCGGCTGGGCGAGCTCGGCGATCGCGTCCGCGGTCAGCGTCCGCTGGAGATGGACCGGCAGGCCGGCGGGCGTCACCGCGAAGAACGGCAGGTTGACCTCGTAGTCACCGTCGGTGCGGATGCCCTCGATCGCGAGGAGGTAGTCGTTGATCAGCCGCGCGAGGCACTTTCCGTCGTGGACCGTGTCCGTGCCGTTCGCCGCGTCGAACTCGCCCGCGAGCGCGAGGCAGACGTTCGCGAACGCTTCGCCCTGCATGCCTTCGAGCTTCGCGCGCGCGACCGCGACGAGCGCCTCGTGCGCCGGAGCCCCCGCGCTCCGCGCCGCTTCGAAGGCCGCAGCCACGTCGTTCAGGAAGGACGCGTCGCAGAAGAGCCGCAGCGGATTCGCCTCGGCCGGCTGCGCCTTCGTGGCCCGTCCTCCCGCGAGGTCCGACGTCGCGCTGCAGTACGCGCACCGGATGAACGGCTGCGCGGCGGACTCCTTCACCGCGTGCTCGGGCAGCGGGGCTCCGCACCATGGACAGGTCACCGCGACGGCGTGGCTCGGGTTCATGGGGTCCATCGTGGGGAACGCACGCCGTCTCCACAAGCCGCGTGGCACGCGCGTGGACGCGCCGGCGTCGCCGGCGCAGCGCGTCGATCGAACCTATCGGTGCCCGACTCCACGCGCGATACGCTGCCG
>Ga0075163_10006140_pt1 | contig 15946 bp, 12 predicted proteins | sample JI1023141ADNA_FD_71478 | JGI IMG/M metagenome (GOLD analysis project Ga0075163, IMG submission 71478) | Wastewater effluent complex algal communities from Wisconsin, to seasonally profile nutrient transformation and Carbon sequestration -... | ecosystem: Engineered > WWTP > Effluent > Algae... | reverse complement strand
CGGGCGCGAGTTCGCCGCCGGCCAGGCCGCGGATCGCAAGAAGGACTGGCCGACCGCGATCCAGCACTACGTGCGCGCGAACGATCTCGCGCCGCACCCGAACGCGATGTTCAACATCGCCAGCGACTACGACAAGCTCGGCAACCTCCGCCAGGCCGCGGTCTGGTACCAGCGCTACATCGAGGCCGCGCCCGACGCTCCGGATCACGACAAGATCGTCAAGCTGCTCCGCGAGCTCGTGGTCCGCCCCGCCACCCTCACCGTGCGGACGATTCCGGCGGGCGCGAGGATCTCCGTCGACGGCGAGCTGCGCGGCGTCACGCCGTACACCGGCAAGATCAACGGTGGGCGTCATCGCATCACCTTCGAGCACGAGGGCCGCACCGAGCAGCGCGAGATCTCCGTCGAGTTCGGCGAGCCGGCGGTGCTCGATCTGACCCTCAAGGGCGAGGCCGGGACGCTCCGCGTCGTCGGCCCTCCCGGCGCCGTGCTCACCGTCGACGACATGCCGGCCGGCTCGCTACCGGCCTCGGTCGATCTGCCACCCGGCCCGCACACGATCAGGGTGACGTCGTACGGCTACGCGCCGTTCGAGAGCACCGCGGACATCACGCCGAATCGCGAGACCGTGGTCAACGCGCAGATGTCGCGCGCGTTGGGCACGCCCGATGGCACCAAAACCATCAAGGCCGGCTACCTGATCGGCGCGGGCGGGGGTGCCGACGCCAGGGGCTCCGGCGTCGTCGGGTTGTTCGAGCTCGGCGTCCAGGCGCTGCGCTACGACGCGGCCATCCGGATCGGCAAGGCCGGCGGTGGGACCGTGGTCGACTTCGTGGTGCGCTGGGCGATCGGCAACGCCAAGCTCGCGCCCTACATCGGCGCCGGCTACTCGGTGACCAAGCAGAGCGACACCGCGTCGACGACCGCCGAGTCGCAGGGTGGGTACGCGCTGATCGGCGGGCTCCGCTACGTGCTCGCGCAGAACGAGCGCTCGATGTTCGCGGCGGTCGCGGAGTCCGGGATTCGCTACTACCCCGGCGCCGCGAGCACCAGCGACGACGGTAGCGCGTTGATCGTCCCGCTGATGTTCACGCTGCAAGTCGTTTACAGGTAGCGCCTTCGGTTAACCTGGTCGACGGGTGATCAAGAACCGCACCGCGATCGTCGCACTGCTGACGGGGTTGAACTTCATCAACTACCTCGATCGGTTCATGCTCGCCGCGGTCCTGCCGCGCATCCAGGAGCCGATCGATCAGGGTGGGCTCGGTCTCTCGAACTTCGAGGGCGGCATGCTCGCCACGCTGTTCCTGCTCGGCTACTTCGTGACCGCGCCGATCTTCGGCAGGCTCGGCGATCAGATGAGCCGCAAGCGGCTGATCACGGTGGGCGTGCTGACGTGGAGCGTCGCGACGGTGTGCTCCGGGCTCGCGGGGAACCTCGCGATGCTGATCGCCGCGCGCGTGTTCGTCGGGATCGGCGAGGCGTCGTACGCCACGCTCGCGCCGACGATCATCGACGACATCACCCCGACCGAAAAGAAGGGCAAGACCCTCGCGATCTTCTTCCTCGCGGTGCCGGTGGGAGCGGCGTGTGGCTACCTGCTCGGGGGCATCCTCCAGGACGCGTTCGGCTGGCGCGCGGCGTTCTTCGTCGCGGGTGGACCGGGGATCGCCCTTGCCTTGCTCGTCCTGCTGATCGACGAGCCGGTGCGCAAGCCGCACGAGACGACCCAGAAGGGTGCGACCCGGATCCTCGCGCGGATCCCACTCTATCGGCGCGGCGTGCTCGGGTACTGCGCGCACACGGCTGCGATCGGGGCGTTCGCGTTCTGGGGGCCGTCCTTTCTGTCGAAGAAGTTCTTCAGCGCGTTCTCCGAGGATTGGTTCGTTCCGACGGTCACCGCGGCGCGCGAGGCGTTCGCGCAATGGTTCGCCGATCCCGCGCACTCGGCCGTGCTCCACGTCCGGTACTTGTTGCTCGAGAATCAGGCGGCGATGGGGGATGGTGCGGTGCTCAAGACTGCCAACTTCTGGTTCGGCACGATCACCGTGGTCGCGGGGGCGATCGGCACGCTCGTCGGCGGGCGCATGGCGGATCGCGCGGTGGCCCGGCTGCCCGCTGTCCCCGAGGACGCTTCGCATCTCGACCCTCGCAACAAGCTCGCGACCAACGCCCAGTTGCGCGTGTGCGCGATCGGGGTCGCGATCGCGGCGCCGGCCACGGCCGCGGCGTTCCTGTCGCCGCAACCGATGGTGTTCTTCGCGTTCGTGTTCATCGCCGAGACCGGGCTGTTCCTGTCCACCGCACCGATCAACACGATCATGATGCGCACCGTCCCGACGTATCTCCGCGCGAGTGCGATGGCGATGGGCATCTTCGCGATCCACCTGTTCGGCGATCTGTGGTCACCGTCAGCGCTGGGTGGGTTGATGGACGTCCTCCCGATCACGCTCGCGATGATGCTGTTGCCCCTGACGTTCGCGGTCGCAACGGTCTTATGGTGGCCTCGCAAGGCGGAGGCGGAGGGCGAATGACGAACCGGCACGAGGGACCTGGTCCCGATACTGGCCCCGATATCAAGCGCACGCTCGGGACTCGCGCGAAGAGCACGCCGGCAAGCACGACGCCGGTGCTGCTGCGCGGCCAGGAGTTCCGCGGCGTCAACATCCGCAACGTGCTCGGCACGGGCGCGATGGGCATCGCCTACCTCGCGAGTCACGCGAGCCTCAAGATGCCCGTGGTGATCAAGCTGTTCCGGATCACGATGGACGATCCGCTGGTCGAGGCGCACCTCGCCGCCCGCGTGATGTCGTCGGCCGTGGTGCCGGTGCTCGATGCCGGGCTCGAGAACGGCGTCCCGTACATCATGCAGCGGTACGTCGACGGCATCGATCTCGACGAACTGCTGCGCATTCACATCGAGGCCGATCGGCCGATTCCTCTCCAGGTGCTGATCCGCCTCGGGGTCGACGTCTATCGCGGCCTGTCGGCGATCCACGTCGCCGGCGTGGTGCATCGCGACATCAAGCCGGCGAATCTATTTTTGGCCGGCAGTGGGCGCGCGCTCGTCGGCGATTTCGGGATCGCGGTGGATCCCCAGAAGGCACACTCCGGCGAGCTCGCGGGCACGCCGATGTTCATCGCGCCCGAGGTGTGGAACGGCGAGCCGACCACGCCGCGCGCGGATCTGTACTCGGCGGCGGCGACGCTCCACACGCTGTGGCAGCGCAAGGCCCCGTTCGAGTCGCTCGACGTCACCACGCTCGCCACCATGCATCGCGAGCAGCGCTACAAGCCACCCGAGTCCACGGATCCGACGGCGGCGTACTTCGGCGCGGTGCTCGGCAAGCTGCTGGCCAAGGACGCCGGCGAGCGCCCGGCCACCGCCCTCGCGGCGTCGCGGATGATCGAGCGGATGTCGCGCCCGGCGCCCGAGTATCGAGGCCACGAGGATGGCTTCTCGCGTGTCGGCGACGTGCTGCTCGCCCTCGAGGTTCGCGACATCTGCACCGCGCGCACCGACGTCATCGTGTCGGCGGCGAACGAGGAGCTGGTGATGCGCACCGGCGTCGCGAACGCGCTGCGCCAGGCCGGCAGCGACGCGATGGAGCGCGATGCGATGGCGCAGGGTCCGGTGCCGATGGGCCAGGTGGTGTGGACGCGGCCGTACAACCTCGGCTGCAAGGAGGTCGCGCACGCGGTCGCCGCGATGGACGGCGCGATCTGCATCCAGCGCGCGATCCTGCGCACGCTGTTCGAGTCCGAGCGTCGCGGCTATCGCACGATCACGTTCCCCGCGCTCGGCACCGGCGTCGGCGGCGTGCCGCACGGGCTGGGGGCGCAGCTCACGCTCGAAGCCTTCAAGACGTTCGCCGCGTTTCAACCGAAGAACCTGCGCTCGATTCGCGTCGCGTTGCCGACGCCGGAAGCCGCCGCGACGTGGGGCCAGACCCTGCTCGCGATGGATGCGGAAGCAGTGCCCATGTGACCCAGCTCGAACAAATCCTCAACTATCTCGATCGCGAGGGTGTGACGGAGGTGATCGTTGCCGTCGGGCAGCCGATCCAGTTCCGCCGCAACGGCGCGCTCGTCCCGCTCACCAATGCGCAGCTGACGCGCATCCAGATCTCGGCGCTGATCGCGAACACGCCGCTCGCCGCGGTGTTCGGCAGGCGCGGTGAAGGCGACATGCAGGTCGGCAAGCGCGCGCTTCGCGTCACCGCCTCGGGCACCACCGACGCGCCGCTGCTGAGCATCGTCCGCGCCACCGGCGAGCCCTCGACGCACGCGCCCGGCCCCGCGGTGGTCACCACGACGATCACCGAGCGCCAGCGCCGGCCGTCGCGGCTGATGAAGTCGGAGCGCGCGCAATCGCCGAGCAAGCCGCCGCGCACGCGCACGTCGTCGAAGAACATCCCGCGGGCCGCCGAGGTCGCGCCCCCACCCGTCGCCAATCCGCCGAACCGGCTCACCAAGTCGGACATCAAGTTCGGCACGCCCGGCGCGCGGCCCGAGCCGCAGCCGCTGGATCTCGATCCGCGGCACCCCAAGCCGGAGCTCGATCCGCCGGCGATCGATCTCGGCGCACGCGCGAAGGGCCCCGTCCCGCTACACCTCGATCTCGGAACGCGCACGAAGGGGCCAGGTCCGTACAATCGACCGCTGCAGCTCGATCTCGACGATGGCATCGAGCTCGGCCTGCCGGGGGCGACGCCGCATCTCGGCAGCACGCCGGCGATCGATGCCGCGTTCGCGGGGCCGCCGAAGACGCTGCCGAGCGTGCCCGCGCTCGACGCGCTGGCCGGCCTGCCGAGACCTCCGAGCGTCGCGCATCACGCGAGCTCGCCGGCGATCGATGCCGCGTTCGCCGGGCCGCCGCCGCTGGCGATCACCCCGCCGAAACCGGCCGGCCCGGTCGTGTTGCCGCCGGCGCTGCGCGCCCTGCTCGAGGAAGCCGGTCGCCGCCGCGCCTCGGATCTCCACATCCTCGTCAACCGCCCGGTGTGTGCGCGCGTGCTGAGCGAGCTCGCGCCGCTCCGGCCCGAGATCCTCGATGCCAAGGCGGTCGAGGCGCTGCTGTTGCCGCTGCTCGACGAGCGCAACCGGAGCCACCTCGAGCGCGCTGGCTACGCCGATCTCGCGATCGAGCTCCCGAGCGGGGCCCGGCTGCGCACCAACATCGCGCGCTGCCAGGGTGGCTTGCGCGGCACGTTCCGGATCGGGCGCGCCCTGCCACCCACGCTCGACGAGCTCGGGCTGCCCAAGGAGCTCGCGAAGGTGGTCGCCCATCACCAGGGGCTCGTCGTGGTGTCGGGCCCGAGCGGGCACGGCAAGACCACGACCCTGGCGGCGCTCGTCGATCTGATCAACACCGCGCACGCGCATCACATCATCACCGTCGAGGATCCGATCGAGATCGTGTATCCGCGCAAGGCGGCGGTGGTCTCGCAGCGCGAGGTCGGCGCGCACACCAAGAGCTTCGCGGCGGCGCTCAAGGGCTCGCTGCGCGAGGATCCGGACGTCATCGTGATCGGCGAGCTCCGCGATCGCGAGACCGTCGAGATCGCGCTGACCGCCGCGGAGACCGGGCACCTCGTGCTCGCGACGATGTCGACCCCGTCGGCGGCCAAGACCATCGATCGCCTGGTCGACATGTTCCCGCCCGACGATCAATCGCAGGTGCGCGCGTCGATCGCCGGGGCGCTGCGCGCGATCGTCTCGCAGCGGCTGCTGCCCACCGCCGCGGGCGACAGCGTGGTCGCCGCGGTCGAGCTGGTCACCGGCGTGCTGCCGCTCGCCAACCTGATCCGCGACGACAAGCTGTTCCAGCTCCCGAGCCTGATGCAGCGAGGCAAGGCGTTCGGCATGATCCGGCTCGACGACTCGCTCGCCGAGCTGGTGCGCGCCGGCAAGATCTCGAACGAGACCGCGCTCGGCGCCACCGATAACCGCAAAGAGCTCGCGATGCGGCTGCAGCAAGGCACGTCGGCGATCCCGATCCCGGGGAGGAAGCCATGATCGAGACGCTGTTCGATCGCCTGCTCGAGAAGGGCGGCTCCGATCTCCACCTATCGCCGAACTATCCACCGATGCTTCGCCTGCGCGGGTCGCTGGTCCCCGATGGCGATCGGCCGCTGACCAGCGCGCAGATCGAGGCGATGTTGATGCCGCTGTTGAACCCCGAGCAGAAGACGCAGTTCCAGGCCACCGGCGATCTCGACTTCGCGCACCAGCACGGCACCAAGGCTCGGTTCCGCGCGAACTACCTGCGCAAGCTGACCGGCGTCGGCGCGGTGTTCCGCGCGATCCCGACCATCATCAAGACCCTCGACGAGCTCGGCGTCCCCGCCGGCATCCGCAAGCTCGCCGACATCAAGGCCGGCCTCGTGCTGGTCACCGGCCCGACGGGCTCCGGCAAGTCGACCACGCTCGCCGCGATGATCGATCACGTCAACAAGACGCGCGCCGGTCACATCCTGACGATCGAGGATCCCGTCGAGTTCGTGCACCGCTCGCAGCGCTGCACGATCACGCACAAGGAGGTCGGCGAGCACGTCCCGACCTTCCTCGACGCGATCCGCAGCGCCGGCCGCGAGAACGCCGACGTCATCCTGGTGGGCGAGCTCCGCGGCGCCGAGACCATGAAGGCCGCGCTCCAGCTCGCGAGCTTCGGCATCTTGATCTACGCGACCGTCCACACCAACTCCGCCGGCGCGACGATCGATCGCTACGTCAACGTGTTCCCCGCCGAGCAGCAGCCGCAGATCCGCGGCCTGCTCGCCGACTCGCTGATCGGCGTGGTCGCGCAGCAGCTGCTGCCCCGCGCCGACGGCAAGGGCCGCGTCGCCGCCCACGAGATCCTGATCGGCTCGTCCGGGCTCGCCGCGCTGATCCGCGAGGGCAAGACGCAGCAGGTGCCGAGCTACATCCAGTCCGGGGCCGGCGAGGGCATGCAGACGATGGACTCGACGCTCGAGCGGCTGACGCGCGAGGGGGCGGTCAGCCCGCAGACCGCGCTCGAGAAGGCGCAGGACAAGGAGGCGTTCGCGAAGAAGTTCGGGCTCGCGAGCTAGGATCGCCTCCGATGCCGAGCTGTCCGGATAGCGCCGCCTGGCGCCGTCGTCTTGGCCTCGCCGCGAAGCAGACCTGGCAGCTCGCGTTCGCGCTGGGCGTGACCGGGCGGACGCCGCCCGACGTCATCGACAAGCGCAACACGCGGATCGGCGTGTCCGTGCTGTCCTCGATGTGGCTGGTAGGTCTCTACGTGGGTGGCGCCGAGCGCGTGTGGTCACGCGACGGGAACGCGGAGGTCTCGTGCAGGACCGCCAGCCCCGGGTGGAGGAAGCTCGCGACGGAGGTGCGCCCGCCCGTGTTCGACGAGTTGCTGCCGTGGATCGGCGAGGTCGAGGCGGACCTCGGCCTGACGTTCGATCGGCACCACCCGCGCATCTGGTCGGACATCGCGGGTGGGGCGAAGGCGGTCCGCGCGTGGTTGCGGACGCCGTCGCCGTGAGTCGAGCGCTCGGACTCAGCTGAACGCGCCGTAGACCGCGATCGGGCCGTGCTTCCAGAAGCACTCGGGCCGCGCGAACCCGGCCTCGGCCAGCATCGCGAGCTCGTCGCGCAGCGGGTAGTACGTGTCCTCGCCTGCCCACTGCGCGAACAGCCGCGCGGCCTCGTCCGGTGCGATGCCGCCCTGCCCCATGTGCTCGGCCCACTGCGCGAACATCTCGTCGCGCGCGGGGCCGGTGGCATCGACGACCGCGTCGCCGATCAGCACCGCGCCGCCGGGTCGCAGCGCGGCGTGGATCCGGGCGAACAGCGCGGTCTTGTCGGCGCGCACGGGGACGTGATGCAGCGCGAGTGACGCGACCACCACGTCGCACGCCGGCAGCGCATCCTCGAACGCCCCGCGGTGGAGCTCGACGCGTGCGCGATGCGGCTCGGTCCGCGCGCCGGCCACCTCGAGCATCGCGGGGTCGATGTCGAGGAGCCGCACGCGCGCGGTGGGCACGCGCTCGGCGATCGCGCCGCCGAGGGCTCCGGTGCCGGCGCCGAGATCGATCACGTACGATGAGGTGCGTCGCGCGACGAGCCGCACGATGGTGTCGACCATCTGCTCGTAGCCGGGGATGTAGCGCCGGATCGCGACGTCGTAGTCGCGAGCCGCGAGACCGAGGTGTGCGAGGACGCGATGCTCCATCGCCGGAAGCGTCTCACGCCGGGGCGAGGTGCCGCGGGCCGACCCACACTGCACCGGCCGCGATCAGGCGCTTCTGTTGCTCCGGGTCGGCGCCGAGCTCCTCGAGGAAGTGCGTCGAGTTGGTGTCCTTGACGTCGTGGACCCAGACGCCACGGATGCCGAGCTCGTGGCGGGCGAGCCGATCGTCCGCGAGGGTCGCCGCGAGCTCCCAGTCCTTCGAGGCCACCGCGGCCGGCAATGCGTCGATGGTGATCCGCACCTTCTTCGCAGCCAGCGCCGCCATGATGCGCTCGAAATCCGCCTCCGCCATCGACAGTTCGTCCATGGGATCAGGGTACGCCCCTGGTCGAGAATTGCCCGCTGAATCGTGCCACGGTGGCGCATGACGCCCGGGCTTGCCGCGTTGATCCGTCCCCACCTCGTGGCGGAGGTCGTCGAGCGGCTCGCGCGCGACGAGGTCCTCGTTGTCCACGGCGTCGACGTCGGGATGTTCTCGGACGTGCCGTTCCTGGCGTCGCTGCCGGCGCTGCTCGGCTCGTGGCCCGACGTGGTGCACGTCCACCTGCCCGACGTCGCCGACGAGGCGAGCTCCGTCACCGCCTCGCCGCGCGACGCGCAGCGGATGTTCGCGAGCGGGATGGGCCTGCTGTTCGACGAGGCGCAGCGCTACGCGCCGCAACTCGTGCCGTGGCTCGACGCGATCCGTGGCGACCTCGGTCTGTCCGCGCTGACCCAGCAGCGCTGCCTCGTCTATGCGACGCCGGCCGGCAAGGGCACGGCCGCGCACTTCGACCACAACGTGAACTTCGTGCTCCAGCTGTCCGGCACCAAGGCCTGGAAGCTCGCGTCGAACACCCATGTCGAGCGACCGATGACGCGCCACACGATGCGGCAGAGCGTCGATCCGGAGCTCCAGACCTACGCGCACCTGCCGATGCCCGAGGCGATGCCGGCGGAGCTCGTCGAGGTCGTCCTCGAGGCAGGATCGTTCCTGGTCGTGCCGCGCGGGACCTGGCACTCGACCCACGCGACCACCGATGCGGTGTCGCTCAACTTCACGTTCACCCCACCGACGTGGATCGACCTGTTCACCGCGGCGCTGCGCAGCCGGCTGGCGATGTCGAGCGACTGGCGGGAGACCGCCGCGCCCCATGCCGTGGCGACCTTCGAGGCGCTGCTGCGCGACCTCGCCGACGATGCGCAGCATTGGAATGCCGTCGACATTCTCGCGGCGACCGAGCCCTGATCGTCGCCTGCGGACCGTGATACACCCGGCTCGATGAAGATCCACGAGTACCAGGGCAAGGAACTGCTCAAGAAGTACGGCGTGCCGGTGCCGATCGGCATCGCCGCGCAGAGCGCCGCCGAGGCCAAGGCGGCGATCCCGACCGTGCAAGAGCAGGCGAAGACCGAGGTCGTCGTCGTCAAGGCGCAGATCCACGCCGGTGGTCGCGGCAAGGGCGGCGGCGTCAAGGTCGCGAAGACCAAGGCCGAGGCCGAGGCCGCCGTCGACAAGATCTTCGGGATGACGCTGATCACCCCGCAGACCGGCCCCGAGGGCAAGAAGGTCCAGCGGATCCTCGTCGAGCAAGGGCTCGCGATCGACCACGAGTTCTACCTCGGCATCCTCCTCGATCGCGCCACCGCACGCGTCACCGTGATGGCGTCGCGCGAAGGCGGCATGGACATCGAGGAGGTCGCCGCGAAGCACCCCGAGAAGATCTTCAAGCACGCGATCGATCCGGCCACCGGCTGGCAGGCCTGGCAGTCGCGCGCGCTCGCGAAGCAGCTCGAGATGACCGGCAAGACCGCCGGCGAGCTCAACAAGTTCCTGGCGGCGCTGACGCGCTGCTACGAGGACATGGATTGCTCGATGCTCGAGATCAACCCGCTGGTCACCACCAAGGACGGCCGCGTCCTCGCGCTCGATGCGAAGGTCAACTTCGACGACAACGCGATGTTCCGGCACCCCGAGCTCGAGAGCTGGCGCGATCCCAACGAGGAGGACGCGTCCGAGCAGGAGGCCAAGAAGTGGGACCTCTCGTACATCTCGCTCGACGGCAACATCGGCTGCCTGGTCAACGGCGCCGGCCTCGCGATGTCGACGATGGACATCATCAAGCACTACGGCGGCGCGCCGGCGAACTTCCTGGATGTCGGCGGTGGCGCCACGGCCGAGAAGGTCACCGCGGCGTTCAAGATCATCACGACGGATCCCGACGTGAAGGCGATCTTCGTCAACATCTTCGGCGGCATCATGAAGTGCGACACGATCGCGCAGGGCGTGATCACCGCGTCGAAGGAGATCGGACTCAAGCTGCCCCTCGTCGTTCGCCTCGAAGGCACGAACGTCGAGCTCGGCAAGAAGATGCTCGCCGAGAGCGGGCTCGCGATCGCGACCGCGGCCGACATGGCCGACGGTGCCCAGCAGGTCGTCAAGGCTGCGAAGGGAGCGAAGTAACATGAGCGTCCTCGTCGGATACAACACGCGTCTCGTCGTCCAGGGTATGTCGGGCTCCGCCGGTGCGTTCCACGCGCGCCAGATGGTCGAGTACGGCACCAACGTCGTCGCCGGCGTCACGCCGGGCAAGGGTGGCGCGAAGGTCGAAGGCCTCGAGAAGGTCCCGATGTTCGACACCGTCTCCGAGTCGGTGGAGCACGCCGGTGCCAACACGTCGGTGATCTACGTGCCGCCGCCGTTCGCGGCCGATTCGATCCTGGAAGCGGCTGCGGCCGGCATCCAGACCATCATCGCGATCACCGAGGGCATCCCGGCGCGCGACATGGTCAAGGTCAAGTACGTGCTCGAGCACGACTACCCGGGCGTCGTCCTGGTCGGCCCGAACTGCCCCGGCGTGATCACGCCCGGCCAGTGCAAGGTCGGCATCATGCCCGGCTACATCCACAAGCCGGGCGGCGTCGGCGTGGTCTCGCGCTCGGGCACGCTGACCTACGAGGTCGTCGGTCAGCTGACCAAGCTCGGCCTGGGCCAGAGCACGGCGGTCGGCATCGGTGGCGATCCGGTCAAGGGCTCGGACTTCATCGACGTGCTGACGTGGTTCGCGGAGGATCCGGGCACCTCGTCGATCTTCATGATCGGCGAGATCGGCGGCGACTCCGAGGAGCGCGCGGCGCAGTTCATCAAGGACAACGTCAAGAAGCCGGTCGCCGCGTTCATCGGCGGCAAGACCGCACCTCCGGGCAAGCGCATGGGTCACGCCGGCGCGATCATCTCCGGTGGTAAGGGCGCCGCGGCCGACAAGATCGCCGCGCTCGAGGCAGCCGGCATCGCCGTCGCTGCGACGCCTGCCGAGATGGGCGCCACCCTCGCGAAGCGGCTGGCGAGCTAGCCCCTCAGGGATCGCGAGCCATCCCGGTCTCCGATCGGGTACGCTGGAGACCGTGTCTCGGGCGGGTGAGACGATCGCAGGTAAGTACCGCGTGATCGCGCCGATCGGCGTGGGTGGCATGGGTGCGGTCTATGCCGCGCGCCACCTCCAGCTCGACACGCCGCTCGCGCTCAAGTTCCTCACCAGCGAGGCCACCGGCAGCGTCGAGCGCTTCCTCCGCGAGGCCAAGGCGTGCGCCGCGCTGCGGAGCGAGCACGTCTGTCGCGTCACCGACTACGGGATCGACGGGGACACGCCCTACATCGCGATGGAGCTGCTCGAGGGTGAGGATCTCGCGGCGGTCCTGCGCGCCGGCAAGGTGCCGGTGGCCACCGCGATCGACTACGTGATCCAGGCGTGCCTCGGGATCGCGGAGGCGCACGCGCTCGGCATCGTCCATCGCGATCTCAAGCCCGGGAACCTCTTTCTCACCCGGCGCCCCGACGGCTCGCCGCTGCTCAAGGTGGTCGACTTCGGCATCGCGAAGGTCGACGTGGCCGGCGACGTCGCGTTGACGCAGACCGCGAGCGTGATCGGCTCGCCCGCGTACATGTCACCCGAGCAGGTGCGCTCGAGCCGCTCGGTCGATGCACGCTCCGACCAGTGGTCGCTCGCCGTGATCCTCTACGAGCTGATCTCGGATCGCTATCCGTTCAGGGGCACGTCGCTCACCGATCTCGCGGTGACGATCGCGACCGAGCCACACCTGCCGCTCGGCGAGGCGCCCGAGCTCGACGAGGTGATCGCGCGCGCGCTGCAGAAGGATCCGGCGCGCCGCTATGTCGACGTCGCGGCGTTCGTCGCCGCGCTCCAGCCGTTCTGCGCGAAGCATCGCGACGCCGCCGAGGTCTGCGCGCGCATCCTCTACGGGGACGCCGATCGTCCGACCATGCCGCGCGAGGCGGTGCGCGTCGCGCCGGAGGCGGTGACCACCCTCCAGCGCAGCACCGGACAGACCACGCCGCGCCCGCGTCCGCGGCGCCAGCTCGGCGTGTCGCTCGCCGTGGCGACGGGCCTGCTCGGCGGTGGTGGCGTGGCCTATGTCGTGATGCGCGAGCCCGCCCCCGTGTCGCCGCCCCCGGTCGCCCGGCCCGCACCGATCGTCGTCAAGGCGGTGCCCGTGCCCGAGCCGCCGAAGACGGGGCGCGTGATCGTGACGGTGAGCGGCACCGACGACGCCGCGATCTGGATCGACGGACAGGAGCGCGGTCGCGGGGTTCGCGTCGCCGAGGATCTGTCGATCGGCGCCCACGAGATCGAGCTGCGTGTCGTCGGGCGTCCGGCGATCCGGCAGCCCGTCGACGTCCAGGCCGGCATGGTCAACAGCGTCGCGATCGTGGTGCCCGCCACGCCGACGGCCACGCCCACCGTGACCATGGTCGCGAAGGCAGCCCCGGTGAAGCGCAAGCCGGTGGCGGTGGTCGCGCCCAAGGAGCCGCCGTTACCGCTCGAGGAGCCGGCGCCCGTCCCGACGCGCGTGATCCCGTCCGCACCGCCTGCCCCGGCACTCCTCAAGTGCGCGGTGATCGACCGCCTCCCGAGCGGCGAGTGTGCGGCGACCGCGAAGGAGATGCCCGAGCGCCTGTTCGCCGATGACTTCCTGGTCGAGATGCGCCGGATCTGGCCGAGCGTGCTGGCGTGCAACCAGACCGACGGCAACGTCCGCGTCGAGCTGCAGCTCGCCGTCGGCGCCGATGGCAGCGTCAACGTGGCGAAGGTCCGCAGCGCGGACGACCCGGCGATCGGAGCGTGCGTCGCAAAAGTGCTCCAGGCGGCGAAGTTCCGGCCGACGCGAATGGGCGGTTCGCTGAGCTATCCGATGACACTCTAGGTACACTGCAGCCGTGCCGACGGTCGGCGAGACCATCGCTGGGAAGTATCGAGTCGACCGCCAGATCGGCGCCGGTGGGATGGGCACCGTCGTGGCTGCGACCCACCTGACGCTGGGTACGCCGGTCGCGCTCAAGTTCCTGTCCGACGCGATCAAGGGCTCGGCGAACAGCGTCGAGCGCTTCACGCGCGAGGCCAAGGCATGTGCGGCGCTGCGCAGCGAGCACGTCTGTCGCGTCACCGACTTCGGGATGCACGCGGAGATGCCGTACATCGCGATGGAGCTGCTCGAGGGCATCGATCTCGCGCGGCTGATCGAGGGCGGCATGATCGACAGCGGCATGGCCGTCGACTTCATCCTGCAGGCGTGCGACGGCCTCGCCGAGGCGCACGCGCACGGCATCGTGCATCGCGATCTCAAGCCGGGAAATCTGTTCCTGACGCGCCGGCCCGATGGCACGCCGCTCGTCAAGGTGCTCGATTTCGGCGTCGCCAAGATCCCGCAGTCCGAGGACACCTCGCTGACCAAGACGTCGAGCGTGATCGGCTCGCCGGGGTACATGGCACCCGAGCAGCTGCGCTCGAGCAAGACGGTCGACACGCGCGCCGATATCTGGGCGCTCGGCGTGATCCTCTACCAGCTGGTCTCGAAGCGGCATCCGTTCCATGCCGAGGCCGTCACGGAGATCGCGGTGAAGATCGCGATGGACGATCCCGAGCCGCTGACCGAGGCCGCCGCGCCGCTGCGCGCGGTGATCATGCGCTGCCTCGAGAAGGAGCCGGACCGGCGGTTCCCCGACATCGCGTCGCTGGCGGCGGCGCTCGCACCGTTTCGAATTCACGATCGCGCCGCGGCGATCGCGTCCGCGAAGCTGTGGCTCGAGGCCCCGTGGTCGCGACCGCTGTTGCCGACGACGATCGGCTCGAGCTCGACGATCGGAACGAGCCCGACGGTCGCCGCGGCACCACCGCCCGGCCAGCTCGCGTTCCAGACCACGCACGAGGTCGGGCACGGCGCGATCGAGGCCAAGGTCAAGCGCGGCGGCTCGCGCGTCGCGCTGTTCGCGGTGGCCGGCGTCCTCGTCGCCGGTGGGCTCACCGCGTTCGCGCTGACGCGTGGGGGTGGTGGCGCTGCCACGCCGGTCGATGCCGCTGCGGTCGCGAGCGCACCTCCTCCCGTTGCTGCGCCATCCGTCGACGCGGCCGCGCCGATCGTCGCGTCGCCGCCGCCCGATGCTGCCGTCCTCGCGACGCCGCCGCCCGATGCTGCCGTCCTCGCGACGCCGCCGCCCGATGCCGCCGTCCTCGCGCCACCGCCCGTGATCGCCGACGTCAAGCCGCGGCCGAAACCTCCCGAGAATCGACCGAAGCCGCCGAAGCCACCGGCCGCTGGGACGGCGAAGCCGCCGACGGCGACGCCGGACAAGCCCAAGCCGCCGGATGCGCCCGTCGATCCGCGCACCCTCGCCGAGCGAACGCTGTCGCAGGCCACGTCGACGATGGGTGCGCGCGGGTTGACCTACGAGGACCTCGGCAACCCGGGCACGCAGCTCCGCGACGAGATCGCCCGCGGTCGCCGCGCCGCCGACTGGGCCGCCATGCGCGAGGCGGCGGAGAAGCTGTCGTCGCTCACCCTCCGGTTCACGGTGGACAGCAAATTCGTCGCGAAGAAGTCGGCGCGGCTCACCGCCCAGCTCAGGGCCAGCCGACCGAGCGCCGAGCTCGAGACCCGCATCCTCCAGCTCCAGAACGACTCCGAGGGCTACGCGAGGAACGGCAACTACGCCGGCGCGAACATGACGCTCAACCGCGCGTTCACGATGCTGCCGCTCGCGCCGATGCCGGTGCCGACCGCGCCGCCCCCGCCACCCGACCCCTATTGACTCACCGTCAGCAGCCGACGGGGTGGCTACTCGGGTTGCTCTCCACTCCTGACTGACAGCCGATCAACGGATAGATCGACGAACGACCCGAGGAGCTGGGGGTTGCACTGGGTGGGAGTTGTCCAGTTTGCCCCCAGGTCAACGGTCACCACGACCAGGTTTCCGACACATCCTCGCGGCACGTCGGTTGCTGAATGAGTGGCCATGCGCAAGGCCCTATTCCTAACGTTGTTCACCGTGGGGTGCAGCTCCGGCCCCCTGTCAGAATCGGTCGCGGAGCTCGAACAGAGAGCAGAGTCGGTCAACGACTGCTGCGAGATCGACACCAGCAGCATCGGCAAGGAGGACCACCTCGTCCGCCTCGGCTCGCGCGTCGTCCTGATCCACGACTGGGTCAAGCAGGACGGCGAGTACACCGGGTTCTCGATGACGGTGTCCGAGAACAGGTCGATGAGCTACCTGATCAAGCTCGGCACGCAGACGCTGTCCTCGGCCAGCGCGCAGTTCACCACCGACGGGCGCGCGATCACGCGGGTCAACTTCTGCGGTGAATGCGACAGCCCCGATGGCTGCGAGGACGGCGGCGGTGGCGATGGCCCCGACGGTGGCGACGGCGGCGGCGGATATGACGAGGGTGATGA
>Ga0075163_10006139_pt1 | contig 15948 bp, 10 predicted proteins | sample JI1023141ADNA_FD_71478 | JGI IMG/M metagenome (GOLD analysis project Ga0075163, IMG submission 71478) | Wastewater effluent complex algal communities from Wisconsin, to seasonally profile nutrient transformation and Carbon sequestration -... | ecosystem: Engineered > WWTP > Effluent > Algae... | reverse complement strand
TTTTTTTGAGCAGACGGGCATCCAATGTGCGATGTGAATTGCGCTGTGCCCAGAACGCGAACTCAGAACAAAAACCCAATTAGAAACAAAAACTGCAACTCCTACCGCTGGCGGCAGCTGCTTGCGGGCTGCGCGCTGGCGATCGCGCTGCTGCCCGCGCTCGCACTCGCAGAGCCGCAGGCGCCGTCCCCCGGGCCCGCAGCCGCGACCGAGTCAAGCGCCGCGGCGGCGCCGCAGGCCACCCAGGCACCGGCCAAGAGCGATCTCGACTTCGATCTGATGGCCGACTCGCCCAAGAGCGCCGGCCCCACCCCCGAGGAGCTGCGCCGCTCGCTGGAGCTCGACGGCAAGGTGCGGCTGCGGCGGCAGATGCTGACCGCGCACCAGGTCTTTGGCTTCGTGTCGCTGGCGGCGCTGGCGGCGACGCTGGTGGTGGGGCAGCTGAACTGGCTCGACAAGTATCACAGCGGCGACTTCACAGGGCGCTACGAGGACGCCCACCTGGGGCTGGGCATCGCGACCACCGGGGTGTTCAGCGTGACCGGCGCCCTGGCGCTGTTTGCGCCCAATCCCTACCCCAAGGCGATCCGCTTTGACACGGCGCTGGTGCACAAGGTCTCGATGATCCTGGCGACCGCGGGCATGGTTGCGCAGATCGTGCTGGGCCCGGTGATCACCGCGCGCGTGGGCAAGCTCGATCAGCCGAACATCGCGCTCGGGCACCTGGTCACGGGCTACGCGACGTTCGCATTCATGGCGGCCGGCACGGTCGCCTACTTTTTCTAGGCTGCCCCGCCGATTTGAACCAGAGACGAAGATGAAGATGAAGCTCCTGCACCCCATCCTTTTTCTCGCGCTGGGTCTTCACGGCGCGTGTGCGTCGGACGTCAATCTGGCGGCGGTTCCCGATGCGGTCGCCGGCTGCGAGGCGCCCACCGAAGATCTTCTGGTGCCCGAAGCGCCGATGCTTCCGGGCCGCCACTGCATCGCCTGCCACACCGAAAAGGGCCAGGCCGATGGCCTCAACTGGACCGCGGCCGGCACGATCTACGCAAAGCAGGGCAGCCGCTGCAACACCGGCGGCCTGGAGGGCGTAAAGGTCGAGATCGCCGACGACACGCGCAAGATCTTGATCACGCTCTACACCAACCGCACCGGCAACTTCTTCACGTCCGAGATCCGCGACTTTTCGCGCGTGCGGGTGCGCATCAGCAAAGATGGCGTGACCAAGGAGATGGTGGGCACCCAGCCCTCTGCCGACTGCCCCTCCTGCCACTATCCCGGCGGCCAGGCCCCCCTGGGACGTATTTATTTGATGGATTGATCGGCTGAATGCATGAACTGAATTAATGAAGGGAGTTGAGCGAATTCGCGCTACCGGGCATGCCCGGGCGAAAGGCGCGGGCGGCGAGCAGCGTCAGCGCGACCTGGCTACCGAGGCTGAGCAGGATGTTTACATCCTCGGAGCCAAAGGTGTGGCGGGTCGCATCGGCCTCCAGATACAGCACGCCGAGCAGCTGACCGCGGGCCAGCAGCGGCGCGGCCATGACGCTGCGCTCGGTGCTGGCGCCGTATGAGCTGACCGTGGTCGGGCGGAACTCGCGCACCACCGGCCGGCGCTTGGTGAGCACCGACTCGACGAGGTTGCCGTCGTGATCCGCAGGCGGCGGCAGCTCGTTCACCTCACTGCCGCGGGCATCGCGTCCGGCCGCCAGCTCCAGCTGCTCGGGCGCAATGCCCGGACGACACAGAAAAAGCAGCGCGCGCTCGGCGCTGAGCATGCGCAACAGCTCTTCGAGCGCGATCTGCGTGTGCTGCCCCGGCTGAAGCTCCTCTGCCGACGAGTAGGTCAGGTGCAGCATCGTGGAGAAGTCGCTCAGCCGCTTGTGCACTGCGCGCACGCGCCGCGCCAGGATCAGGGCCAGCGCGAGCATGAACGCGACCGCGCTGTAGTGCGCCACAAATGCGCTGCGCGGCAGCACGCCCAGGGCCTGCATCAATTCGTACAGCGTGATGAGGCCGGCGGCGAGCATGCCGACCCCGAAGATGCGCGCATCGGCATCGCCGCGCCACGACTGCTGGCTGGCCGTCACCACCATGCCGAGCGCCGCCAGCAGCCACAGATATTGGAGCGGCCGCAGCAGCGCCGGCAGCATCACCACATCCCCGACGAGCAGCAGCACAGCGACGGCAAACAGCGCCAGGAACGCATAGCCCAGCCACTGTAGGATGCCCAGCGGACCGCGCCCGAGGATGCGGATCATGAAGGCGCTGGCCGCGGCGCCGGTCAGGCACAGGCTGCCCAGCTCCAGGTAGTACCAGAGCGTGGGCTCCTCGAAGAGCAGCGAGCGGGCCGGCGAGCGGCAGATCATGTAGATGCCCATCACCAGCGACAGCAGCGCGTACAATAGATACGACAGCTCGCCGCGCTGCACCCAGTACAGCGTCAGGGCGCCCAGGCTCAAGGCCAGCAGCACCGCACCGACGATGAGCGGCGCCAGACCGCGGCGCGCGACATCCACCACCATCTCGGCGCGACCGCCGATGCGCAGCGGTCCGCGGATGCCGATCACGCTGAGCGGCGAGGTGATGCGCAGCGTCAGCATCTTTCCCGCGTACTGCTCGCCCAGCAGCAGATGGTGCTGGCGCCGCCCGGGAAAGCGCGTCCCGCCGCCCTCGCGCCGCCCGAAGTGCGCGATCAGCTTGCCGTCGAGATAGGCGTCGTAGCACTGCACGATCTCTTCGACGAACAGCACGGCGTCGCGCAGCGGCGGACCGCCGGAGGGCAGGTGCGTGCGCAGCCACAGCGGCTGGCTGCGCGGCCTTCCGGGCGGGCTGTTCAGCGTCGCGGCGCGATGCCAGCTGCCGTCGTCGTGGCCGGGCTCCGCCCACTCGGGCAGTCCGTCGGCGCTGGTCGGAGACTCGCCGTAGCGGTACTCCCAGGCGCCGTTGTAGATCGTCGCTGACTCGCTGGCCGGAAACTCCAGCCGATCGCCGGGATCGCTACAGCCCCCCAGCAGCAGCGCGGCGACCAGGCCGGCGAGTATGCCCAGGGTTTTTACCAGAGTGGGGAGGCGCCTCCCTGTATGGACCAGCCACCCGATCGCCAGTGCAGCTGCCGGCGAGAGGCGATCTAATTTGAGGTGCCACCGTCGGGAAGATCCCCGGGGCGCTGGGCGCATTGCCTGATTATATCCCAGTTTGTGGATCAGTGGTCCGGGGGCCGGGATCCAGTGCTGGCCGACAGGCTGCGCTTTCAGATCGTATCAGGGAAATTATTGGTACCTTTGGTAACCCATTCGCATTGGGAGGCCAGCTTCACATGATTCGATCCACCCGCCGCTTCACCCTCTTCTCTCTCGGTCGCTCGACGGCGCTCCTCGCCGGGCTGTCGTCGCTTCCGCTGCTGTGGTCCGCCTGTTCGGGGCCCCCGGCGGCGCCACCCTCGGCTGCACCGACGCCCTCGGCCATGGACGCGCAGATTGCGCACCGCGACCCGCAGCTCGGCGTGCCGACGTTCGTCTGGATTACCGCGCAGCCGGCACCGGGCAGCAGCGCCACCGCAGTGGCATGGCAGACGCTGCACGAGCTTGCCGCAACCTATGGCCTCGACGGAGAAGCGCTGAGCACCGCGCATCTGGTGCGGCTGCACGATGTCGGCCAGGGCGCGCTCATCGCCCAGTTCGAGCAGGAGGTCGCAGGACTTGAGGTCTTCCGGCTGACGCTCAACATCGCGATGACCCGCGAGCTCCAGCCGCTGGGCGCGACCGGCTACCTGCTGCCGCAGGTCAAGGCCATCGAGCCCAACTTCTCGCTGAGCGCCGACGATGCCGTGGCGCGCGCAGTGGCGGCCATGACCGGCGTGGCCATGCAGCCCACCGGCGGCGTCACCCCGGGCGCGGCCGGCTACAGCCTGCACACGCTGGGCGCCTTCAACGCTGCCGGCACGCGCTATCGCGCCGCCTCGCCGCCGCGCACCAAGAAGGTGTGGTACCCGACCGCCAGCGGGCTGGTCGCGTCGTATTACGTCGAGCTCGATCTGTCGCTGAACGATCAGCCCGACTCGACGATGCACGCGTACGTGGTCGCGGCCAGCGATGGCCGCATCCTGCTCGACAACGACCTGACGGCCAACGACTCGTACACCTATCGCGTGTGGGCCGATAACAGCGGCAGCTTCACGCCGTGGGATGGTCCGCACGGCAATGGCTACACGCCGCACCCGACGGGCAAGCGCGATGGCACCGAGCTCTCGTTTACCTCGTCGCAGCTGGTGACGCTGGCGAACGTGCCGTTCAAGACCAACGATCCGTGGCTGCCCGCCTCGGCCGCCGACGCCACCGGCAACAACGCGGTTGCGTACGCCGACATCGCAGCGCCCGATGGACTTTCCACCGGCGACGTGATGCTCAAGCCCAGCGCGCCCGGCGAGTTCAACTACAGCCTGGATGTCTCCAAGGACAATCCGGCGGCCAACTCGACCACGATCCAGGCCGTCACCACCAACTTCTTCTTCATCGTCAACTACCTGCACGACACCTTCTACGATGCCGGCTGGGACGAGGCCTCGCGCAACCCGCAGAAGGACAACTTCGGCCGCGGCGGCGTCGGCAACGATCCCCTCAAGGCCGAGTCGCAGGACAACTCGGGCCGCAACAACGCCAACGCTTCGACGCCCGCGGACGGCGCTTCACCGCGCATCCAGATGTACCTGTTCGATCCGCGCGAAGATGCGCTGCGCCTGACCGCGCCGACCGATCTGGCCAGGTCCTACGACATCGGTCGCGCCGCGTTCGGACCGAGCATGTTCGACGTCAACGCCGATCTGGTGCAGGTCGATGACGGCACCATGCCGCTTGCGACCGATGGCTGCGAGACGCCGTTCGTCAACGCCGCTGCGGTCAAGGACAAGATCGCGGTCATCGATCGCGGCAACTGCTTCTTCGAGCTCAAGGCCTACAACGCGCAGGTGAACGGCGCCAAGGGCGTCATCATCGTCAACAACGCGCCCGGCGTGCCCGGCTCCATGGCCGCGGCGACCACGCCCCCGCCGATGCCGGTGACCATTCCTGCGGTCATGATCTCGCAGGCCGATGGCATGGCGGTGTACGCGAAGATGAAGGCCGGAACCACGGTGACTGCAAGCCTGAAAGCGGCCATGGTCAATAACGACAGCTCGCTCGACGCCATGATCGTCAGCCACGAGTGGGGCCACACCATGTCGAACCGCTTGATCGGCAATGGCAGCGGCCTGGTCAATAACCAGGGACGCTCCATGGGCGAGGGCTGGAGCGACTTTGTCGCGCTGCTCATGACCACGCGCCCCGAAGATGCCACGGCCACCGCGAACCCGAACTGGAACGGCGCTTTCGCAGCCGCTGCCTACTCGACGGGACCCGGTGGAAACTCGGCGTACGAAGGCATCCGCCGCTACCCGTACTCCGCTGACATGACCAAAAATCCGCTGAGCTTCCGCCACATCGCCAACGGCACGGCGCTGCCCGCCATGCCGGTGCCGGCGTTCGGCCAGGACGGCGCCAGCAACGCGGAAGTTCACAACAGCGGCGAGGTCTGGACCACGGCCCTGTGGGAGTGCTACGTGGCGCTGCTTCGCGACACCGCGCGCTACACCGTGCCGCAGGCCTCGCAGCGCATGCGCGAGTACCTGATCTCTTCGCTGAAGCTCACCCCGCTCAGCCCGACCATGATCGAGGCGCGCGATGCGGTGCTGATGTCGGCGCTGGCCCGCGATGGCAAGGACTTCGAGCTCTTCGCGCGCGCGTTCGCCAAGCGCGGCATGGGCGTCGGTGCCGTGGCGCCGCCGCGCGGCTCGACCACGCACGCTGGGGTGGTGGAGAGCAACGCCGTGGGCGGCGTGATCGTGGTCGATTCGATCACGGTCGATGACTCCCGGCACTCGTGCGATCGCGACGGCATTCTCGACAACGCCGAGATGGGCTACCTGACGATCAAGCTGCGCAACACCGGCACCTTGCCCTACAAGGCCACTGCCACCGTGGCCACGGACAGCGGCGCCATCAGCTTCCCGTACGGCAGCCGCATGGGCTTCCCGACCGTGCCGCCGTTCCAGACCGTGACCAGCCACGTGGCCATATCGATGCGCGGTGCGCCGTCGAATCTGACGTTCGCGATCCAGGCCGTGGTCGATGCTCCGAGCCTCGCGATTCCCGGTCCGGTGGTTGTGACCAAGTCGTTTGAAGGCAACTACGATCTGGTGCCCGGCTCGTCTGCCCGCGACACGATGGACACCCAGTCCATGATCTGGACCGTCGGCAACGACCCCGCGCTGGACACCAACGAGCCCTGGCAGCAGGTGATCGATGCAAGCGGTGGCCGCTGGTCGATTCCGGGTCACGATGGCCCCTCGGATCAGTGGCTGATCTCGCCGGCCTTGAAGGTGAGCGCGAGCGGCAGCTTCGGCTTCACGCTCAAGCATCGCTACAGCTTCGAGTTCGACACCACCGCCAACTATGACGGCGGCGTGGTCGAGATCAGCACCGACGATGGCAAGACCTGGACGGACATCGGCGCGACCGCGTTTACCGCCAACGGCTACGGCGGCGCCCTGTGGGTCGAGAACGCGCCGCTCAAGGGCCGGCAGGCCTTTGTCGGCAAGAGCACGGGCTACCCGAGCTACCTGACCAGCACCGCCGATCTGAAGACGACCTATGCGGGCAAGACCGTGCGGCTGCGCTTCCGCCTGGGCACGGATCCGGCCGTGGGCACGCCGGGCTGGGATCTCGACGACATCGAGTTCACCGGCACCGACAACACCCCGTTCCCGTCGCACCTCGGCAACTCCCGCGTCTGCTTCTAACCAGCTCGGGGCACCTCCTGTGCCCCTTGCTGGTACCCCCTCAAAGTTTTGAGAACTTGACCGCTCCGAATCCCTCTCCCCCTCGGCCCCCTCGGGGAGAGGCTAGGTGAGGGGCGCCGTTTTGCGGCCCCTCACCCGGCCTTTCCCTGAGGGAGAGGGGATCGTGGGGGCAACATGTCCAGGCGCGCGGCGGTTCCTCTATAGGCAAATGTGGGTTCACGGGGGAACGCCCTAGGTGCGCCAGCGCCTCGGATGGCGAAGGCGCACCGTCGGGCAATAGATCCTTGTTTTTCGCAGCTTAGAAGAACTACAGTAATTTGACCCTCTCCGGGACAATCATGCGCAAACTGCTTATCGTCGACGACAGTAAGGTCATGCGTGACATGGTCGCAGCATGTCTCCGCCCGCTGGAAGGGGTGAGCTTCGAGTTTGCGGCGAGCGGCCTGGAGGCGATTGAGCGACTTTCGCTCAACGACTTTGCGCTGGTGGTCCTCGATCTGAACATGCCGGACATCGGCGGGGTCGAGGTTGTGGAGTTTGTGCGCAGTCAGGACAAGCTGCGCAGCCTGCCGATCCTCATCGTGACCACCCGTGGCGATGAGGCGAGCCGGCAGCAGGTGCTCGCAGCGGGCGCGTCCCGCTATATGACCAAGCCCTTTACCCCCGAGCAGATCCTGACTGCAGTGCGAGAGTTACTCCCGCTGACTGCCTAAATGAGCGATGTCATCGATTTAAAGCAGTTTCTAGGCGGCTTTCTGTCCGAGACCAACGAGCTCCTTCGGACCGCCAACACGAACCTGCTTGCGCTTGAGAGCTCCACAGCCAAGGGGCTGCCCAACGCGCGCTCGGTGCGCGAGCTGTATCGCGCCCTGCACACGATCAAGGGGCTGGCGGGCATGGTCGGCGTCAATCCGATCGTGGATCTGGCCCACGCGCTGGAGACCGTGCTGCGCGCTGCGGACCGCGGCTCGGGGCGGCTGTCGCGAGATGCCATCGAGCTGTGTCTAAAGGCGGTCAAGGCGATTGAGGATCGGGTCAACGCTGTTGCCAAACAGCGCGAGGTTCCGCCCGCGCCGGCGCGACTGCTGGAGGCGCTGGGGCAGCTGGAGCCGGTTGCGCCCAAGGAGCCAGCGGTCTCGGGCACGCTGGGGATCCATGCAGAGCTGCATGCCAAGCTCGCGCCCGCTGAGCTCCAGCAGCTTGCCGACGGGATTGCAGAGGGGTCCCGCCTCTATCTCATCGAGTTTCTGCCGAGCAAGGCGCGAGCCGCTGCGGGCTTCACCATCACCACGGTGCGCGAGCGCGTCGCCCAGGTGGGCGAGATCGTCAAGGTCGTCCCGCGCTCCATGAAGCAGTCGGCCGAAGCGCCGGGGGGACTGGCCTTTGAGCTGCTGGTGCTGACCCGGGGCCCGGCCGAGAAGCTGGCCGAAGCTGCGGGCACGCCCGTCCAGGAGCTGGCCGCGCAGCAGCCAGCAGCGCCGGAGCCAGCCGCAGCGCCAGCGCCGGTTCTGGCAGATTTTGACGAGCTCAGCGAAGAGGCCGAGCCGCTCACTTTTGTGCGCGTCGAGGTGGCCCGACTCGATGATGCCCTGAGCAAGCTCAGCGAGCTGATCGTCAGCCGCTTCAAGCTGAAGCGCGAGATCGCGGCGCTGGGCGAGCGCGGCGTGGACACCCGCGCCCTTCTCGATATCGATGTCCTTTACGGTCTTCAGCTGGACGATCTGCGGGCCGCCATCATGCGCACGCGCATGGTCCCGGTGGCCGAGCTGCTGGCGCGCATTCCGCTGCTGGTGCGCGGGCTTAGCCGCGACACTGGACGGGCTGTGCGGCTGGAGATTGACGCGCAGGATGCGGAGCTCGACAAGGCGGTTGGCGATCGCATCTTTCCCGCCATCGTGCACCTGGTGCGCAACGCCATCGATCACGCCATCGAGCCGCCAGAAGAGCGCGAGCGGCTGGGCAAGCCGCGCGAAGGGCTGGTGCGAATCTATTGCAATACGCGCGCAAGCAACCAGCTGGAGATCGTGCTCCTGGACGATGGGCGCGGCATCGACGCGGCGGCCGTGGCCAGGCGGGCAGGGCGCGAGGCTCCGCAGACCGATGCCGAGCTCCTGGAACTGCTGGCCACTCCCGGCTTTTCGACGCTCGATCAGGCCACCACCACCAGCGGGCGCGGGCTGGGGATGGACATCGTAAAGCGCATCGTGACCATGGATCTGCGGGGCGACTTGACCCTGCGCACCACGCTGGGCAAGGGCACCAGCTTTTCGCTGCGGCTGCCGCTGACCCTGACCATTGTCGATGTGTTTCTGGTGCAGTGCGGCAACGAGATCTTTGTGGTTCCGGTCTCTTCGGTGGAAGAGATCATCGAGGTCGAGCCGGCCAAAAAGCTGCGCGGCCCGCTGCCGCCCACCAGTCGCGGAATCTTCCTGTATGAGCGGCGGGAAGAGGCGCTCACGCTGGTCGAGCTCAGCACGGCGCTGCGCATCGCGCCCACCGAAAACCCCGCCAAACAGGGTCTGGTAGTTCGCCGCAGCAGCCAGGGGTTCATCTTCGAGATCGAGCGCGTGCTCGGTCAGCAGGAAGTTGTTGTCAGGCCCATTGAAGATCCGCTGGTGCAGGCCACGGGTGTGGCCGGAGCCACGGATCTGGGAAATGGGCAGCCGGTGCTGGTGCTGGATCTGATCGGGCTGAGTGTGGGTCTGCACCGAACGCAACCCCGGACCGAGGTAAGCCAATGAGCGTGCTGCATGTGGCATTCAAAGTGGGGGACGCCGAGTACGTCCTGCCCGCATCGGCGGTGCTGCATCTGGAGTCCTTCGCAGGCGCGACCAAGGTCCCGGGAACCGCCGACTCTGTGGCCGGACTGGTGCATACCCGAGGTCAGGTGGTGCCGGTCGTAGATATGCGCGCCCGCTTCGGGCTGCCTCCGCTCGTGCGCTCGCTGGACACGCGTGTCATCATCGTTCAGGTTGGCACGCGCACTGCCGGTCTGCTGGTCGATAGCGCCCGCGAGGTGCTGGACCTTGAGGCCGAGTCCTTCCGCGATCCGCCAGAGCTCATCGAAGAACAGTCCATGGGCCTGATCAAGGCCGTGGCCCAGACTGCTGAGCGGATGGTGATGCTCATCAATTTACCCAAGCTCCTCGGAGAGAAATCCCATGCCAAATAAAGGGCCGTCCCGAAATAAGTCCGCGCGCGTGCCCGCTGGCAGCCAGGGTCGGTCCGCCGCTGCAAAGCAGTCCCCCGCTGCCTCTTCCGAGCTGGCGGCGCGCCTGGATGAGTCGGGCCGCACGCTGTCGGAGCTCTCGCGTTCGCAGAGCGCGGTCAGCACCACGGCGCAGGAGCTGCTGCACGGCATGGAGGCGACCAGCACCGCGCTGCAAGAGATGGCGGCATCGGTCGCGGCCACGAAGAAGATGGGCGAGAGCCTGGCTGCCTCTTCCGAGACCACGGCCACCGGACTTGAGGAGGTCGCGCGATCGATCAAGGGCGTGAGCGCCAACGCCGCGGATCTGGCCTCGGCCAGCCAGCAGCTGCTGGGAACGTCGGCAACGACCAGCGCCGGGGTCGCGGAGGCGGCTGCGCGCGGGCAGGAGAACGCCACCGCCATCGAAGAGGTCAGCGTCACGATCGAGCAGATGGCCAAGGGCATCAACCGCCTGTCCGCCGATTCCAGAGAGGTGGGTGAGCGCATGGCCGCCACCTCGGCTGCGGTCACTTCGGTGCGCGAGATGCTGGAGCGCGTCGGCGAAAACAGCACCGAAATGATGAGCTCGATCGAGGAGACCGCGGCCACGGCCGAGGAGCTGGCGCGCTCGATTCGCAGCACGGCCGAGTCGGCCAAGGTCCTGGATGGCGCCGCTGCAACCAATGCCTCCGCCATCACCGAGATCGCGGCGTCAGTCGAAGAGGTCGCCGCCACCGCTGAAAAGAATGTCGCGGTGGTCGATAGCAGCGCCGCGGCGATCGAGCAGGTCGCGCGCTCGGCGCAGGGCGTTGCCGCCTCGGCCGTCGAGGTTGGAAAGCTCGCGACCACAAGCGCCAACTCGGCATCGGTGCTGGATGTCTCCTCGCGCAGGATCCTGGGAATCGTGGAGCAGGGGCGCCAGACCTCAGAGCGCGTGACAGCGTCGGCGCGCGAGGGCGGCGCCACGGTCGGCAAGTCCATCGCTGGCCTGGTGAAGATCCGCAAGTCCATGGGCGACTCGGCCGCTGTGATGAAAGAGATGAGCCGCCGCGTTGAAGAGATCGGGGACATCGTCCAGACCATCAACCTCATCGCGGATCGCACAAACCTGCTCTCGCTGAACGCCAGCATCGAGGCCGCGCGCGCCGGTGAGCATGGCCGCGGGTTCGCCGTGGTGGCCAAGGAGATCCGGGCGCTGGCGGATCGCGCCGCCTCGGCGAGCGCGGATGTCGCCAAGATCGTGCGCGGCCTTCAGAGCACCTCGCGCGAGGCCACGACCGCATCGGTGGAGGGCGTGCGGGTCGCCGAAGAAGGGGCCCAGCTTGCCGAGGCTGCGGAGCAGGGTCTCAAGACGATCCTGGAGGGCGTTGAAGAGCTGGATCGATCGATCAAAGATGTGAACCGGGCGAGCACCGAGCAGGCGCAGTCGGTGCAAGCGCTGGCGCAGGCGACCACGCGGCTGAACCAGGAAGGGCAGTCCATCGCGAGTGCGGCCAACGAGCAGATGCAGGCGACGCAGGCCGTCGCCAAGTCGGCCACCGAGCTGCGCACCATGGCGCAGCAGACGCGCAATGCCACCGGCGAGCAGGCGCGGGCGCTGCGCGATGTGGTGCGCGCCAACAGCCAGCTCACTGCAAGCGCCGAGAAGGTCTCGCGCGCAGCGGAAGAGCAGGCCACCGGAGCCGCGCAGCTGGCCAAGGCCGCGGCGCAGATGCGCACCCTGACCCAGAAGACGGTGCAGGTGGTGACCGATGCCAACCGCGCCCTGGCGACGGCCGATACCATGACGCGAGACGTGACCACGGCGACGCAGCGCACGGTCACGGCCCTGGCCGAGCAGGCGCGCGGCGCCAGCGAGATTGCGCGCACCATGGACACGGCGCGCAAGCAGGGAAACCACAACACCCGTGCTGTGGCCGAGCAGGCGCGTGCGTCCAAGGAGCTCGAAGCCGCTGCGCGCGAGGTCGCCCGACTGGGCAGCGAGGTGACGCGCGCCACCACCGAGCAGAGCCAGACCGCAGTGGCGCTGGTGCGGGAGTGCGACGACGTGCGCCGGCTCGCGCGACAGACGGTCCAGGCGGTCTCGCAGCAGTCCGAGGTGCTGGCAGGCCTGGCGACCAGCGCCGGCAAGCAGAGCGGAGCGCTGCAAAGCATCGCTCGGTCCACGTCCGAGCAGGCCGCGATCACAGCCCAGGTCGGCAAGAGCCTGAGCGAGGCCGATGCGCAGCTGCGCGCGACCGGCGGCCGCGGCGCGAAGCGGGCGAAGTCGCCGCCACCCAAGACCGCGGCGGGACCGAAATGACTCCAGCATTCGCTCCAGCCATCACGGATGCGGAGCGCGAGCGGGTCGAGCAGATCGATCGGTTCGTCGCCCTGGGTGAGCTGGGAGTTCACGGGCTCCTCGGCATGCTCTCGGATCGCAGCTGGAGCGTGCGTCGCGCCGTGGTGGCGGGCCTGGCAGCGCTGGGCGATGCGGCGGTGGCGCCGCTCTGCTCCTGGCTGCGCGAGGTTCGTTCAAGCGAGCGTGGAATCGCGGCGGCAGTGGATGCGCTGGTGGCCAGCACCGGGCCCAGCACCGACGCGGCAGTGCTGGAGCTTGCCGGCAGTCCGGTGGCCGCGGTGGTGGCCGATGCCGCCCAGATCCTCGGGCGCCGGCGCTCGGCCATGGCCGCCGATGCGCTGGGTAGGCTGATCGACCACCCCGACGACAATGTAGCTGTAAGTGGCATAGAGGCCATCGGCCGCCTCGGCGGCGCGGCGTCGGTCGAGTCGCTGGTGCGCGCAGTGCTGAGCGAGAATTTCTTCCGCACCTTTGCCGCCATCGGCGTGCTGGGCAGCGTCGGCGATCCGCGGGCCATTGCGCCGCTGGCCAGCCTGCTGAAAGACAGCCGCTACGCGAGCGAGGCAGCGCGCGCGCTGGGGCAGTCGGGCGACCGCGCCGCCGTGGAGCCGCTGGCCTCCCTGCTGGCGGATCCCGGCGAGTCGCTGGTGCGGGCGGCGGTGGTGGCGCTGGCCAACCTGATCGAGCTGCATCAGCTGCGATTCGGCGCCTCGGCGCAGCTGGATCAGTCGCTGCGCGAGTCGGTCGGCCCCTCTGCGCAGCGGCTCGTGCAGCTGGTGGGTCAGGTTGAGCCCACGGAGCAGGCGGCAGTGTGCGTGATCTTCAGCCGCATGGATGATCCGGCGCTGCTGCCGGCGCTGGTGGGCCTGCTCAGCGGTGAGCGCATGGTGGCCGAGCAGGCGGCGCGGGCGATCGAGCGCCTGGTGCATCGCTCGGACGCCGCGAGCCAGCAGGCGCTGCGCAGCGCCAACAGCGCGCAGCGGCGGGCGCTGCTGCCGCTCCTGACCCTGCCCCAGGGGGTGCTCTGCGAGGTCATGGACGACCCCGATGCCGAGGTTCGGGCGCTGGCGTGCGAAGCTGCGGCCCGCGTCGGCGATGTGAGCGTGGTCGAGCGTCTCTTCGCGCTGCTGGCGGATCCGCATGCCCGCGTCAGCCAGGCCGCGCTGGCGGCGATCCAGGGGCTGGCGGGAAGTCAGACCGAGTCGCTGGCGCTGCAGGCGGCGCAGTCGCCGATTCTTCACGTGCGGCGCGCGGCGCTGCGCATCCTGGCGGCGCTGGGCGTTCGCTCTGCGTACGATGTATTCCTGAAGGGTCTCAGCGACCCGGACGAGCGGCTGGTCGAGCTGGCGACCTATGGCCTGGCGTTCGTCGAGCATCCCGATGCCTTCGCCGCGCTCTGCCGGCAGGCCGCTGCGGCGGCGCCGCGGGTCCGGGCCGCAGCGATGCGCGGACTTGGCTACTGCGCTGGCGAGAAGGGGGCGCCCGAGGTGCTGCTGGCCAGCCTGGCGGATCCAGATCCGTGGGTGCGCTACTTCGCCTGTCAGGCGCTGGGCAAGATTGGCTGCGACTCTGCGGTCGAGGCCATTGCAGCGCGTCTAAAAGATGAGGCCGGTCTGGTGCGCATCGCCGCGCTGGAGGCCCTGGCGCAGCTGGGCTCGGAAGCGGCCTGGACGCTCCTGCGCGGTGCCGCAGATGCGGAGGATCCGGATGTGCGCCGGGCAGCGCTGGTGGGGCTGGGAATCAGCCGGCGGCCGGTGGCAATTCCGCTGCTGGTCGCGGCAGCGCAGTCTGGGGATCTGGCCACGCAGCTGGTGGCGCTGTCGGGGCTGGCCAAGTTTGCCGAGCCCGAGGCGCTGCGCGAGCTGGCGTGCGCTGGTGCCGCGCAGGACGAGCAGGTGCGCAGTGCCGCCGTGTCGTTCCTGGCCGAGAGCCAGGCGCCGGCAGCCGAGCTCTATCTGGTCGATCTGGTGGGGCGCGTCGATGCCCGCCATCCCGCGCATGCCGCCCTGTCCGCGGGGCCGCGCTCGCGCGTGGTGGCCATTCTCCAGGCCCTGCGCACCGCCGAGCCGGCGGCGGCGGTCGCGCTCACGTCGGCGCTGGTGCGCACCAAGAGCGAGGCGGCAAATGCGGCACTTTTTGAAGCGCTCACCTTGCCCAATGTGGCGGCGCGCAAGGCTGCGATCGGGGCTCTGGCAGAGCTCGGCGGCGGCGAGGTGATGGCTGCGCTGGGTCACGCGGCAGCCAAGGATCCCGATGTTGAAGTCCGCCGCATCTCCAGTGCGCTTATTCAGAGGGGCTGACCGTGGCAGTGCTGGAGATGTCCCCGCAGGTATTTAGCATTCTGACCGCCCTCATCGAGGAGCGCATAGGCTTGCACTATAGTAGTGTCGAGCGTGAGCTGCTTTGGTACAAGGTGTCCTACCGCGCCACGGAGGCTGGATTCTACTCCTTGCTCGACTACTACTACCACCTTCGCTACGACGACCCGAGCGGGACGGAGCTGGCGGCGCTCACGGATGCGCTGGTCATCAATGAGACCTATTTTTTCCGCGAGCTGCCGGCGCTGGAGCAGGTGATCGAGGCCCATGTGGTGCCGCTGTGCAGCCGCAAGGTGCGTCCGCGCATCTGGTGCGCAGCGTCGTCCACCGGCGAGGAGCCGCTGACGCTGGCCATGCTGCTTGCCGAGCGCGGACTTCTCGATCGGGTCGAGCTCATCGCCAGCGACATCAGCCAGCGAGCGCTTGCGCGCGCCCGCAGCGGCCTGCATTCGCGCCGCTCGCTGCGCGATGGCCACCCGGCTGAGCTGGCCGCCAAGTACCTTCAGGTCACGCCCGAGGGCGTGCGCGTGGATGCACGCATCGGCGCCGCTGTGCAGTTTCAGTGCCTCAACCTGCTCGATCACGCGGCCGTGGCAGCGCTGGGACCCTTTGACCTGATCCTCTGCCGCAATGTGCTGATCTATTTTCGCGATGAGCGCGCGCGGCAGGTGGTCAAGGAGCTGTCGGCGCTGCTCAAGCCCGGCGGGGTGCTTCTGGTCGGGGTGTCAGAGTCGCTGCTGCGGTTCGGCACAACGCTTGTCTGCGAGGAGCGGGCCGGCTCATTTTTCTACCGAAAGGAAGCGTGATGAGCCCGCGCCGCATCCGCGTGCTGGTTGTCGATGACTCGGCGTTTACGCGCAAGGTCATTCGCGACCTGCTGGTCGGCAGCGGTCAGGTCGAGGTCATCGGCATCGCCCGTGATGGTCTGGAGGCGCTGGAGAAGGTCGCAGAGCTTCAGCCGGACGTGGTCACGCTGGATCTGATGATGCCGGCCCTCGATGGGATCGGCTTTCTGCGCGCCCTGCCTGCGCAGGGCGGGCCGCGCGTGGTCGTGGTGAGCTCGCTGGATCTGTCCAGCGAGAAGGCGGTGGAGGCGCTGGCGTGCGGAGCGGTGGAGGTCATTCACAAGCCGACCGCGCTGGCGACCGATCAGCTCTACGAGCTCTCGGAGCAGCTGGTGCGCACGGTGCTGCTCCATGGCGGCAAGGAGCCGCCGCTGCCCGTGCCGCAGCCGCAGTTCAAGACTCGGGAGCGCCCTGGG
>Ga0075163_10006138_pt1 | contig 15948 bp, 14 predicted proteins | sample JI1023141ADNA_FD_71478 | JGI IMG/M metagenome (GOLD analysis project Ga0075163, IMG submission 71478) | Wastewater effluent complex algal communities from Wisconsin, to seasonally profile nutrient transformation and Carbon sequestration -... | ecosystem: Engineered > WWTP > Effluent > Algae... | reverse complement strand
TGGTACGCGAGCTGGGTTCAGAACGTCGTGAGACAGTTCGGTTTATATCCGGTGTGGACGTTAGGAAATTTGAGAGGATCTACCCCTAGTACGAGAGGACCGGGGCGGACGCACCTCTGGTGTATCGATTGTGGCCACCTGCTGCATTGTCGAGTAGCTATGTACGGACCAGATAAGCGCTGAAAGCATATTAAGCGCGAAACTGACCTCAAGATTAGATTTCCCTACGAGGACCCTGATAGACGATCAGGTTGATAGGCGCAAGGTGGAAGCGTAGCAATACGTGGAGCTGAAGCGTACTAATAGTCCCATTGCCTTTTTATGAATCATGATTTTTGCAGCTTCATACTGCAATTATCATGGTTTTGACTGATGTTTTGCTCATAACGAAGCATCAGAAGACAGGTCTTGACTAGTATTCGGTGAGTATCAATAGTATACTTACCTCAGTTAATTCATTTTGTACTTTACGAGAGAAAAAACAAGGTATCGTATGGATGCCGGAACCGCCTCATCGAGAGGCGTAGCAAATAGAATATCGCATAGAGGATGTGGCTCAAGCCATCTTCCAATAGCCATCTTCCAATAGCTGCGCTTCACTCAGTGAAGCGCTTTCGGTGTCCATGGCGCTGGGGAAACACCTGTTCCCATTCCGAACACAGAAGTTAAGCCCAGCAGCGGCGATTATACTGCTATGCGGGAAACTAGCACGATGCCGAATTATACAATAAGCCACCCTAACGGGTGGTTTTTTGTATAATTTTGTATTTGTTATTCTCACATAGCAGTAAAATCGCCGGAACGGCGAATTAAGAAACGACGAAGCGAGTGTTAAAAGTTTAGCTTGCTCAACTTTTACCGAGCGAGGATGTTTCGCCAGACAGCTTTAGCTGTCTGATACTGTGTTAGCGGGGCTTATTTTTTTCCATATTGTCACAATTTACTTTTTTAACAACACAATGCTAAACCAACGATCATTGTATACAACAGTAAATTTGACATATTATGATATCCATGATATTATGTACTAATACCGTTAGGAAAGCCCTAGCGGCGCACCTGATAGGAGAAGTGAGATGGCCGAAACTCTGGATCAGCTGGTTCAGCGGCTAAGGAACAGGTATACGGCCGAGACCGAGGTCAATAAGACCGACGACTTCGAAAACGGTAACCCTGAGTTTGAAGTTCTGCTGAAGCATGTTATCCCAACCGAAGACGGCGATGAGTTCGTCGACGACTACGAACGTTACTACGTTATCATCGACGGCAACGGCCTTGTTCTGCGTATCTGGGATGAATGCCAGAAATCCTGCGCGGACGGCGAATAGCCACTAGGGGACGACAGCGTGCACGACTTGCGGATTTTGGAGCGTTTTAGTTTTAGCGAATCGCGTTTTCTCTACAATTTAATATCAGGTAGTACCCGCTCGGGGGATATTCCGAAGCAGCCGCTCCTCGCCCGGTCAAAGGCGCAGGCGACCACCCCTCGGTGGTCGATTTCATTTATAATCATGTTAAACAAATGAAAAAACGACCCATCTCGCAGAGGGGTCGTTTCTTTTAGGTGAGGCCTGGTGTCACCTCAAGGTGCCTACAAACGAGTATATAGCACCGCATGCATAAACACAATAGGGTTTATGTCATAAAAAAGGTTATCGTAAGTATTGACATAATCACATTATCGTGCTAATGTAATATACATACACATATCGTGTGTGAGATAATAACGTAATGGGACAGGGGTAGACGGCGGCCATATGGCGGTCGTTTTCTATGTCTCGTAGGAGAATCCTCAACTATGGCAGGAACAAAAGCTGGCGGCCTGAAGGCTGCTCAAACTAACAAAACTCGTCACGGTAAAGACTTTTACGCCCGTATCGGTGCAAAAGGTGGCAAACTCGGTACAACAGGCGGCTTTGCCGCTAACCGTGAGCTTGCCCGCGAAGCTGGCCGCAAAGGTGGCATGATCTCTCGTCGCGGCAAAGCCCAAAAGGGTACTGCGATGGACATTGTTCTTCCTCGCTAGAGACGAATAGATTAAAATAACCGGCTTTTAAGGCCGGTTATTTTAATGGCGCGATAACACCTATTGTTCGTTGATCATTAATTTTTCATTGATCATTGATACATTTGTCGCTGCAACGATCAACGCCAAACGATCAACCAACGATCAAAGATCAACGTTCAATGATCAACGGCGCGTGCAGAGCGGCTACGGTTTCTCGCCCTAGAGCGTATATCGTCGTAGCCCGCACTGCCTGGCATCATTGGCATGCCAGGTGAGATCGCAGAGCATGCAGCGGTAGGCGAGTGAATCATGCGCCTGAGTGCCACTGCTCTCGCACTGTGGACAGCGTGAACGGTCGTGGAGCCAGCGGCGATAGCTATCGAGTGCGGCCGTGACGATATCGTCACTGATTGTGATGTCGTAGTCGTGAGCGATAGCGCGTGCCGTCTCCCAGGCCTCGCGCTCGCAGCGTAGCAGCTCAATGTCTTGATTGTAGTCATGATGACCTCTGATAGCATGGCCGAGCTCGTGGAGAAATGTAACCTTGTCGCGGGGAGTACGGAGCGGGCGAAAATACACCGTGTTGTCACGCGGTGACCAGTGGGCGACATGAGCGTTTTGGAAGGTGAACTGGGGGTAATCGTGACGTATACGCTTAAGCATCGAGCTGGTCGACGGCATAGTAGTAGCATCCATAGATGACGGCTTCTTCGGGGTGGATCGCTTGCCGTATCTCAGGCAGCGCTAAGTGGTCGTTCAGATAGTGTCGAAGGTGAGTGCGGAGAGAGTGATCATAACGGTCAAAATACGTACCGATGCTACCACCGATGATGATTATCTCGGGGTTGAAGAGAGGGATGAGGGCACCGAGTCCGCGGCTAATCTTGTCAGCGATCTGATCCCAGACGTGTCGGTCGTGGATATCGCGGGCAAATTTGCCGTAGGTTGATTTGATGCTGCGTCCAGAGGCGAATTTCTCCCATTCACGCATCCGCCCGTCGTATTCCAGCATCATATGCCCGGCTTCGCTGTTGTTGAACCCGGGATGTAGCTTGCCATCAACGATGATACCGGTACCGATACCAGTGCTGACGGTGACGTAGAGACAGACATCGGGGATATGAGCGAGAGCGCGTGTCTCGGCGAGGCCAGCGAGATTGGCGTCGTTCTCGAGGAATATCGGGCATGAGAAGTGTTTTTTCAGACGTGTACCGACGGGGACGTTTTCCCAGCCGAGGTTGGGGCACCAGACAGCGGTCATGCCGCGGACCATCCCGGGCACGGCGACGCTGATGGCGTCAAGCTCTTTGCCTTCTGAGAGCGTCGTGATTGTCGAGGCGACAAGCTCGATGTACTCCTGGGGGTCTTTGGGAGTAGGGAATCGCTCACTTTGCACGAGTTTGCCACGACGGTTAAATGTCGCAACAAGCGTTTTGGTCCCTCCGGTATCGACAGTGATGAGCATAATATCATTGTAGCATCCTATGAACTGATTGTAACAGGGTGAAAAAGGTGGTATACTACGTATATTGATAACGGGTGGCGTTGAGGAGCAACAGGGCATGAAATCAGAGCGTGGCAATATCGTCATCTACCTCCTGGTCGGGCTGGCTTTGTTTGCTGTACTGCTGACCGGTCTCTGGTGGGTCAAATCCCAGGCTCCCAAGACGGTTGCTGCCCCTGAGACGACACAGACGACGACTAATACTACGCCGAGCGTCGAGACAACGATAAATCAAGATGATCGTGGCGCGACGACGACGGAGCCAACCACTCCTGATACGAGCACGAGTACGACGACATCACCACAGACACCATCCCAAGATTATCCATCGCAGACCTCTAGTACCTCGACGACGACACCGTCATCGTCAGCTGCGCCGACGCAGCCTGAGTCGCAAACCCCTCACTCCACATCGACAGTCCCAGTTGCTGCGAGTGGTCCCGTTGAAGACAGCATCATGACGGCACTAGCTCTTGGCGGTGTTGCATACGTCACAACGGCTTACATTCGTTCACGCGGCCGTTCGTCAACGGTATAAGATATTCCTACTTATCACGTATCATCGCACCGACACCGATCAGGCGATTTACTTAATCTGTTAACAGTGGTACAATAGATATAATCTTTTTGGACGTGGCGTCAGTTGACGATCATTGGCCATGAGGAAATACACTATAGAAAAGGAGTCATACCTACTTATGACAAAAACAGTTACCATGGATGATTTGCTTGCGAGCGAAACAGTCCAACAATTAGCACTCGGCGAAACCGTCGAGGGCACAATTATCAGCGTGCACAAGCACGAAGTAATGGTCGATCTCGGCCCTCTCGGTGTTGGCATCGTCCCTCGTCGTGAGATCGGATTTGGCAAAGAGCTCAATCCTGGCGAAAGTGTCACGGCAAGTGTCGTTGAGACTGAGATGGACAACGGCTACAGTCTTTTGAGCCTGCGCAAAGCAGCCAAGGATCGTGGTTGGGACGAGATTCAGCGCATCATCGATGATGGTGAGACGATCGAAGTCTCTCCGTATGACGCCAACCGCGGCGGTCTGCTCATCGAGCTTGAGGGTGTACGTGGCTTCCTGCCAGTATCACAACTCTCTGCCGAGCATTACCCACGCGTGGGCGGTGCTGATAAAGACGAGATCCTACAGCGTCTCAACAGCCTGATCGGCAAGCCACTGAGCGTTCGCGTCCTTGACGTCGATCGCAAGGCAAACAAGCTGATTTTCAGTGAAAAAGAAGCCATCAAAGAAGGTCTCGCAGAGCGATTTGAGAAACTCAAAGTTGGCGATACGGTGACTGGTGTTGTCACGGGTGTCGTAGACTTCGGCGCGTTCGTAAACGTCAGCGGTATCGAAGGCCTGATCCACATCTCCGAGATTAGCTGGGAGCGGGTCAACAGCCCATCTGACTACGTCAAAGTTGGCGATGCGATCGAGGCCAAGATCATCGCTATCGACAAAGATCGACTCAGCCTCAGCATGAAGCAGCTCCAAGAAGACCCATGGCTCAAAGAAGTCGAAGCCTTCAAGAGTGGCGAAGAAGTCGAAGGCACGGTGACGCGGATCACGCCGTTTGGCGCATTCGTCCAGATCAGCCCTGCCGTCGAAGCACTGGTTCACGTCTCTGAGCTTGGCGAAGGAGAAGGTGCTGACCCTGAAAAAGTCTTTACCCTGAACGCCCGTAAGACATTTACGGTGCTTGAGATCGACAAAGACAATCGCAAGATTTCTCTGACGCTCAAAAAGACATCGACCAAAGCAAAGAAAAAAGAGTCATAGCGACTGAGAGCGGACGATACGACTCGTCCGCTCGATTGTCTCTATAGCATAAGAAAGGAGTCTCCGACTATGGCAGCAGAAAAGATTATCCAAGTCCCCAGCCAGATCACGGTCGGTGAACTCGCCGAGCTTTTGGGCTTGCCAGCGACGACACTTGTCGGTGAGCTGTTCAAAAACGGTATCGCAGCGACGCTGAACCAACGTATCGATGTCGAGACGGCACAAATCATCGTCGGTGAGCTCGGTATCGATGCTGAGTTGCAGCAAAAATCAGCCGATGAACCGATCAAAGCCGCCAAGCGTGAGCTGACTGACCGAGCCGAAGAGCGAGCACCGATCGTGGCTGTCATGGGTCACGTCGATCACGGTAAGACAAGCTTGCTCGACGCGCTGCTCGAGACCAAAGTCGTCGAAGGCGAAGCCGGTGGTATCACGCAGCACATTAGTGCCTACCAGACCGTACGCAAAAACCGACCGATCACGCTACTTGATACACCTGGCCATGAGGCATTTGCGGCTCTTCGCCAGCACGGCGCAGCGCTTACCGATGTCGTTATCATCGTGGTTGCGGCGGATGATGGGGTGAAACCCCAGACGATCGAAGCGATCAAATTTGCCCAGACAGCCAACGCCAAGATCGTTGTTGCGATCAACAAGATCGATAAACCCGCTGCCAATGTCGACATGGTCAAAGGCCAGCTCGCCACCGATCACAATCTCAACCCTGAAGAATGGGGCGGCGATGTCATCATGGTACCGGTCAGCGCCAAGACTGGCGAGGGCCTCGACAAACTGCTCGATATGGTACTACTGGTTGCTGATCTTGAGGAGCTCAAAGCCGAGACAGACGTGCCAGCCGAAGGCCTCGTTATCGAAGCCCACATGGAAATCGGTCGCGGGCCAGAAGTGAGCCTCCTCGTGGAGCACGGTGTGCTCAACACCGGTATGCATCTCGTTGCCGGCCTCGCGCACGGCCGGGTACGGACACTGGTCGACTATGCTGATCGACCGATCAAGCTGGCCGGTCCATCGACACCAGCGACCGTCACTGGGTTTAAAGAGTTGCCAAGCTTTGGTGATCGCTTCGTCGTCGTCAAAAACGAGAAAGAAGCCCGCCAGCTAGTAGCCAAACACCGTAGCGAACTCGAGCACAATGCTGTGAGTGCCAACATCACAGGATCAGATATCTTGAACCTCATGAAAAAACAAGACGAGACGCAGCAGCTGGATGTCATCGTCCGCGCCGACGTACAGGGGTCGTTGACCTCGCTTGTCGATAGCCTGAAACTACTTGATAACGGTGAGATATCGGTTCGTGTCATCCGCTCAGGTGTCGGTAATATCTCCGAAAACGACGTTCGTCTGGCCGAGAGTTCGCATGCCGTCATCTATGGGTTTAACGTCCAGCTACCGCCAGCCGTCAAACGAACCGCGATGCGTGACCACGTCATCATCCGTAATTACCGCGTGATCTATGAGCTGCTCGATGATGTGCGAGCCGTCATGACTGACATGCTCAGCCCAGAGATAGTCGAGACGGAGATCGGTGAGCTGAAGATTCTCGGTGTATTCCGCACAACGAAAGACAGCGTTATTGCCGGTGGAGAAGTGCTGCGCGGCAAAGTCGCTCCATCTCTGTTAGCCCGGGTCGTTCGTAGTAAGGAGCGCATCGCCGAAGCCGAAGTCAAGCACGTTCAACGCCAGCAACAAGACGCCAAAGAAGTGTTCGAAGGCGAGCAGTGTGGTCTCGAGCTATCGACGTCAGGCAAACTCGTCCTCGAAGTCGGTGACCGCCTCGAATTCTTCACCCGCGAGCTCAAGAAGCGCTCGCTGTAACGTAGTCTTCATCTGTTATTCTCGCGATTACATTACTTGCGAGCAGTCCCTCTTAGGAGTATTATTAACTATGAGCGTTATTTTCATAAAAACAAACATTTTAGGACGCTGCAGGATGGGAAGAGTATAAGACACACTATATTTGACACAATATAACATTTGTGCTAATATACAACCATATCTCTCATCAGGTAACGTTAAGGGGCGAACTACCCCAAAGGATCCACCACAATGGCACCCAAAGCACCCGAAGTACTAACAAGAGCCACAAAACGCGTAAAAGGCGTTTTGCGTACAGCTTACGAGAATGGTCTCATCGCGGCCCCTGACTCAGGTGACACAGTTTCTGATGCGCTGCGCGTAGAAAATGTGAAGGCTGAGGTCTTTGGTGCGCCGATCTATTTGCAGCCCGAGGCTTTTGAGGGTGAGTTTGTCGGCTTCTATGAGCGACGAAAGGCTGCAGGCATGAGTAATGGTGACGCAGCTGTAGAGCTCGCGGATGCCATAAAAGCATATATGGAGCTACACGGAGTCCAAACTGATGAGACTCAGGATGGATTTGACAAAGACGAATTTGAGAATGTAAATGAAATATTGGGTATCGCGGCAACGATTAAGGTAGGAGACTGGCAGACAAAAAACGCGGCAACAAATATATCTCCTCGTGGTCTTGTCCTTGCTGAATTACGCGATATATATAGCCAGCCGATCTGGGACAAGTGGGAGGAAGAACAAGCAAATGAATCTCTCGATGATGTGAAAAAAGAGTCAAGTGATCTCGCGAAGAAGTATGGCGAGCTACTGCGCAAGCGTGCAGACAAAGCCGGTATCTTTGAGCGAACCAAGAAGCTCGAATCGGCCCAGGAAGCTCACGAAGAACTCGTATCCGCACTCGCGACACAAATGATGGTCGAAAATGACGCTACGAGAGCTTTAAGCGAGGAAGATCTGAATACTGCCATCGCAGCCTTCATCGATGAGCAGACAAACCTGTTTATCGATCGCATGGAACAGTCTCGCGTAGAAAAGATCGGCGATCGCAACCGCGTGATGGGATTTGTGATGCGCAAATGGTCAGCATGGACTCCAGTTGATCCATCAGCCCAGGCGTCGCACCGTCTGCTCTCGATGCAGACACTCAAAAGTGCCGGTCGACGATTCCAATTTATATATTCGAAAGAAAATTACAAAGGCACGCTTGCTAAGAATGCTATTACTGCACTCGGTGGAGCGGCGCTCGGCTTCGGTGTGGCATTTGTGATGCCGGTTGCAGCCGCAGCCGGTGTCGTCGGTGCTGCAGCCGGCTTCGTCGGTACTCGTGCGGCTCGTGCGTATGCTATCCAGAAGATGAATTCTGCCGCTGATGAGCGGATCGCTACATTGCAGCGCAAAGATATCGAGGCGCGTATCACGACGCTTCGTGGTGAATACGATACGACTCATGAGACATTCAAGAATGAATTAGGGCGGATAGACACAGCGATCGAAGCTGCTCAGAATAGCGGTGACACAGATGCAGTTACAGCGCTGCAAACTGAGAAAGATGAGCTTGTCGCAAACGCTGACACTCGTTCATTGCACGAGATGATCGCCGATCTTACAGCGGAACGTGCCAAGGCAGCTCATGATTTCAACAGAAACCGTTTGTTGGGCGGCATGGCCGCGGGTATGTTCTTCGGTGGTGTCGGTGCACTCGTCCATGACTTCGTTCCTTCTGTCCCTTCGATGAACATACGCGTCCCTGCCTTGGTACCCGACTCTGTCAAAGAGGGTGTCGGCGACTTTATCGCAACGAACCCAGTAGCAGGGCCAATCAAGTGGGTATTCGATCATTTTAATCAAGGTGAGAACACCGCTGCCGGTCAAAGTAGTGATGGGTCGGTAACACCAGACGAGACCGCTCATCCGAACGAAGGCAGGCTACCGACAAGTGACCTACGGGGTGAAGGGTATGCTAAAGCTGGCACATTGACTAACGGTGGTAATACTGCTCCTACTCCTGCTCCCGGTGACACTGGCAGTAATGGCGTGAATCCTGTAGAAAAGGCTCCCGCAGCTCCGTTTGACGCTAAGGCGTTCCTTGATGAGAAAGACGTTGATCTGGCGCTGAAAAAAGGCGAAGGATTTTATAGCCTCGCAAAGCATTTCCCTGGGGTCTCTCAGGCTGAGATGAAGGCTGAGATGGTCTCGCTCGCAAAAGAACTCGATGCCAAATACCCGAAGCTCGTCTACTTCACAAATGGTGAGCCACGACTTAGTATGCCAGCAGATGGCAAACTACCTGAAGGCGCAGCCAAGATCATCGTCGAACATTTCCAGTCAAAAGGCATGCTTGATACTGAAGCGACGATGGCAGCCACAGAGGTAAAGGGCTCTGACGCTATCGGTATTCGCAAAGGTGGCGGTATCATCAGTGAAGCCAAAGATTACGGTATCAAGGACCTGACGGGCGATGAGGTCAAGGCGCTTGGTGACGCACTTGTTACGGAAGGCACAGGCTATAAGAGTGATAGTCTCGCCGATAGATTCGGTAGTCCGTATGGGATTAAGCTCGATGTTGTCGGTGACGATACGCCGTCTGGCCAGTTCCGCCCTGGAGCTGATGCGATATTCCGTGATTTTGCAGACGACCGTACGCTCAATAACTCTGTGAAGCTAGGCGCAGCGGACACTGCCACCGGATCGACAGCTGCACAAAGCAGCAACACTACTACAGGTCCTAATGTAGTAGTTGCACCGGCGGCTACATCTGAGCAGATGCGGATCGTAACTGATGGTATACGTGCACCGTATTATGAGTCGCTCAATCCCGCGACGGCTGGGATTATGGATACGTTAAATCAACTCGTATCCGAAGGTTCACTGCACCTCGGCGGTCTTACTGTCGGAGATTATGATTCATTGATCAATCGTGGTGATGTCTCAAGGTTTGTTAGCGAGCATGTCCCAGTGCCAAACTTGATCGCATCTGATTTGTCCGAATATGCATATTCAGATGGTAAGCCGATTATTCAGTACAACCCGATTCGTCAGCAGTATGAGTTCAATAGCCCTTCGGGTAATGATTCAGTCCTGCCTGATAAAGTTCGTACTATCGTACAGCGCGGTCTAACGGCTATGGCCAACCAGCTTCGCACAGCAGCCTAGTACATATAGTATAATGAAGACAAATACGTAAAAAGGGGATAAAACCACATGTTTCAACTCGACGATAACTTTCTGACTGACGTAGGCCTGGCGGCGTTGCCGGAAGACCAGAAGCAAGCATTTTTGCAGCATATCTATGAAGAGCTGGAGCTGCGCGTGGGGACGAAGTTGTCTGAAGGGCTAAGCGAACAGCAGATGGGCGAGTTTGAATCATTCGTCGATCAAGCCGAGGACAAGGTCCGGGCTTGGTTTGCTACGAACATGTCCGACTACGCGTCGCGCCAAGATTTTGTTCAGCTACAGCAGTCTGCGCCAGAGGGGACAAGCGAGCTTGCCGTCCTTTGTGAGTACGGATCACTCAAATGGCTCGAGCTCAATCGACCTGATTATCGTGATGTAGTCGCGGCTGAACTCGAAGCCTTGAAGACCGAGATCCGAGCAAACGCACCGACGATCCTCGGCGAAGGCGAATCAGCGCAAGCCGCGTAGGTAGGCGCTGCCGCTCATCGATTTGCCGTTCGGCGCGATCAGAGACTCCACCAGTAAGGTGGAGTTTTCGTTGCAGGCGATACAAAGTTCACTGTCGACAGGGGAATCAACTACTTTCGCTGATGTGACGATCACATCGTTATCTCGATAGCTGAGCTTTGATTTGGGGAATCCGAGGTAGGCACGGATGTGGCGTTCGATCATGGTCGCGCTATCTGTTATGGGGTCGATGATGCCATCGGACTTCACAATAGGTGTTGTATATGATACGTCGTCTGTTCGTTGTGCAATAGGCTGCAAGTGACCGGAGATGATATCTGGTAGTGAAGCAAAGAGCAGCTCCGCGCCGAGTGTGCTGAGTCTCTCATAGAGATCAAACTTTGTCTCATGACCAGTGAGCTCGATAGACTGCTGCGCATAGACAGGACCTTCATCCATGCCAGCGCTTAGCTGCATGATGCTGACACCAGCTACAGTATCGCCCGCCAGGATCGTTGTCTCGATGGGCGTCGATCCGCGGTGGCGGGGGAGGAGCGATGGGTGGATATTTACGATGCCCGTCGGAGTGAATACATCTATGATTCGCTGAGGGATGATACGGCCGTAGGCGGCCAGGATGGCGACATCGGCGTGCAACTCACGAAGCTCGGTTTCGATATCTCCGGGCTTTGCTGGCAGGAGAAGCGGGATATCGTGCTCCTTTGCGACCTCGGCCACCTCGAGAGTACGGGCTGTACGTGAGCGGGCGTCGCTGTGGCTCGCAACGATAGCGACGATCTCGTACCCGCGCTCGATCAGACCACGGAGGATGGGCGTATCAGTGTGCTTCAGGCCGCTAACGAGGCGCTCATTGCCGAAAAATACCACGCGCTTTGACGTCGTCATAGCTCAGGCTCTCCAATTCACCAGCAGCATTTAGGTTATAAAAAGCGTCATGATCATGATCGATATGGTCGATAAAGACGATGCCATTTGTATGATCGATCTCGTGCTGAAGGATGCGGGCGATGAAGCCGTCGGCTTTCATGCGGACTTCCTGGCCATTCACATTGAGCGCGCGGACACGAACTTTTGGAAAGCGAGGCACCATGCCATAGATATCGCTTACACTGAGACAGCCTTCATGTTCTAGTACGGGCGTGCCTTCTGATTTGACGATCTCGGGGTTGATGAGTGGTACGAATTCGCGATTCGTCTTGTCGTCGAAGTCAGCTCGTACGATGACGACTCGCTCGAGTCTATCGATCTGGACGGCGGCAAGTGCGACGGCGACTTCGTGGGGTCTAGAGTCCTCCCAGTCGAGTGCGGCAGCTGTCATATCGTCGATGAGCTGCAATGTCTCATCGGTAATCACATGCACGCGGGCTGATTTTTTGCGTAGATCAGCGTGAGGGAGGGTGATGATGTCGTTTCGCGATGCCATATTATGAATAGTATAACAGATGAGTGAGATCTTGGATGGCAGTTCTTTGAGCGTAGACAGCTACAGTAGGCTGGCGGGATCGAGTTCGTATTGCCAGTGCGTGGGCGGAAGATGAGATAGGAGGGTGATGAGATCGTCACGGACGGGGGATTTGACGACGATTTGCCAGCGGTAGGTATCGTGGACGCGCTCATAAAAAGCCGGCGTGGGGCCGAGGAGCTCGACGCGCGATGGGGCGATGCGGCGAAGTTCACGCGCCAGCGTCTGGGCGTTACGGATGGCGGTAGATTCGGTCTTATAGATACAGATTAGTTTGAGTAGATGGGTAAATGGTGGGAAATGAGCGCGTTGTCGTTCGGCAAGTGTCAGATCATAAAACTGCTTGTAGTCGCTCGCGATGCCGTACTGCACGGCGGGGTGAGTTGGCTGGTAACTTTGGACGACGACGCTGCTGGGGTGTTCGTTGCGTCCAACGCGTCCCGTGACTTGAGCGAGGAGCTGAAACGTACGCTCACTTGAGAGATAATCCGGCAGGGCGAGACCGGCATCAGCCTGGACGACACCGACCATCCGAAGCCGAGGAAGGTCGAGACCTTTAGCGACGACCTGGGTACCGATGATGATATCGATCTCGCCGTCGTATAACGCTTGATAATGCTTGTCGAGCGTGTTTTCGTTGTCGTTATCACCATCAAATCGCGCGATGCGCGTGCCTGGGAAGAGTTTTGCCAGCTCCTGATGAATGAGCTTGGTACCAACGCCTTTATGGATGACATTTGCTCTCCCGCACTCTGGACAGGAGGTCGGGACGCGTTCATGCTGACCGCAGATGTGACAGCGCAGCTCGAAACTATCAGTGTGAAGTGTGAGTGGGACATAGCAGCGCTTACAGAGAGCATTCCAGCCACAATTTTCGCACAGTGTGATCGGTGCAGTGCCACGACGGTTATGGAAGACAAGTACTTGATGTCCATGATCGAGGGTCGCTTTCATTGTGTCGAGCATTGTGTTTGAGAAGAGCGAATGACGTGAGAAATTGAGTTTTTTTGTCATGTCGACGAGCGCAACGCTTGGCTTCACGGTACCGAGTCGAGCAGGCTTGGTCAGCCCGATGATAGGGCGATCGGACTGCAGGGCAAGGTAATAGTCTGTAACATTTGGCGTCGCACTACCGAGGACCAGCCGGGCTTTGGCCGAGGAGGCGAGGACGGCAGCAGCGCGCAGGGCGGAGTAACGCGGTGACTGCTCTTGTTTGAACGTCATCTCGTGGCATTCGTCGATGACGATGAGACCGAGATCTGGGACGGGGCTAAATAGTGCCGAACGTGGTCCGATCACGACATAGGGTGATGTCGCACTGAGCAGTTTTTGCCATGTCGCGTGGCGGGCTGATTCGGTCATCGTCGAGTGCGTCACGACAACATCGGGGAAGTGAGGCATGAACTCTGCGATGAGCTGTGAAGTGAGGGCGATCTCCGGGACGAGGATGATCACCGAGCGATTGTCGGCGATCGCTTTCTTCGCAAGTTCGATGTAGATCTGTGTCTTGCCGGAGCCGGTAATACCATGAACAAGGCTGGTGCCGATGGGCCTATCTAGAATGCTTGTGATTGCCCGTTGTTGTTCGTTGTTGAGCACAATAGTTGTTCGATTTCGAATGGGGTGAGAAGCGTTTTGAGAGGTGATACGACGCTTTTTCTGGAGCCCGCGAGGAAGCAGAGTTTGCCAGACGGTGACGGGGTGTGTGGCGTAAAATCGGCTCATCCAGCCAGCCAAAATAAGGAGGCTCGAGGGTAGGGGTGTCGTCTCGATCACGGCGTCGATCGACTTTGTCGCAAAGGTAGGCTTCGTGACTTGCTGGATCACGATCCCGACGACGGTTTGCTTACCGACGGGTACTGTCACGATCGAGCCTGGCAGGAGCGATAGCTCTGACTGGTATGTCAAACTACCGTCACTACCGTGAACGATCTTGAGCGGAACTACCTCGTAATAATGCATAGTCTTAATTATAGCGGGCGAACACCTATCTACTTACTACTTTGTGCTGACTACACTATAATTAGCGTATGTATTTTCAATCACGGGCAGAGGCTGGCTATCGGTTGGCGTTCGAGCTGATGCAGTATCGATACGAGGATACCGTTGTGCTATGCCTTAGTGATGGCGCGGTGCTGGTCGGCCAGCAGATCGCAGCGAGTCTGCACGCGACACTGACGATGATGCTTGTCGAGGAGATCGATGTGCCGGGTGAGGGGGCGCTATTTGGCACGGTCAATCAAAGCGGCCGGTTTACCTATAACGGGATGTTTAGCATCGGTGAGATCGAGGAGTATTTCTCAGAGTTTCACGGCTATCTCGAGGATCAAAAACGGAGTGTGACGTCGCGGATAAATCGACTACTTAGCGATGGGGGGCTTGTCGATGAAACGATGCTGCGCGGACACAATGTTATCGTGGTAGCCGATGGACTGCCCAATGGTACCAGCCTCGATGCAGTCGCTGACTATATGAAGCCGATTCGCGTCAAGCGTCTTATCGTGGTGACACCGATCGCAGCGGTGGATGCTGTCGACCGGATGCATATCCTGAGTGATGAGCTGCATGTACTCGGGGTGACGACAAATTATATGGGGACGAATCACTATTATGACAACAACGACATCCCAGATCACAAAGAGATTATCTCGATCTTGAACAACACGATCTTGTCATGGCGATAGCGAATAAAGTACTGTTTATCACAGGACTTTTCATGGAAATTGGCTTGTGTTGCCGCGCGTTTAACTGTAGAATAATTATCAACAAGCAAATAAATGTAAGGGTGTAACGAGTCATTATGTTGGATGTCTTTATCACATCAAGGGTGCGTCGTAAAATCATCGTGGTCTACGCGAAGTATCCTGATTTTCGGACACACGTACGCGGTCTTGCCAAGCTAATCAAAGAAGACCCGGGTAACATCCAGCGCGAGCTTAAGCGTCTCGAGAAGGTCGGTTTCCTCACCAGCGAGAAGCAGGGAAATACCAAGATTTATAGCACGAACAAGCACTTTGTGATCTTTAAAGAGCTACAAAGTATCGTCATCAAGTCACAACAGCATCACCAAAACAAAACCAAACGCACAAGCGCAGAGTAGGTTATGACATCATCTCACGAGCGGATAATTCGTGAGATTTTGATTGGGCGCGGGTATGATACGACGGATAAGCGCCAGGCATTTTTAGACCCGCAGTATGATGACTATCGGCATGATCCGTTTTTGCTGCCAGATATGGAAGCGGCGGTGGCCCGGCTCGTCGAGGCGCACGATAAGAAGCAGCGGGTGGTGATCTATGGTGACTATGACATCGATGGCCTGACGGCGACGACGCTGTTGCTCGATGCTTTTGCGTCGTTCGGTATTTCGACCGGCGCCTTCATCCCGAATCGGTTCGTCGAAGGCTATGGGCTCAGTAGTGATGCGATCGAACGAATTGCCGCGGATGGTGCTGATCTGATCGTAACGGTGGACTGTGGAAGTCTCAGCTTCGACGAGGTAGCCCGGGCAAATGCCTGCGGCGTCGATGTCATCGTGACTGACCACCACTCGGTGGCGGAGACAATGCCGGATGCTGTGGCGGTGATCAATCCAAAGCGGTTACTCATGGAGCCCGCCAATGTTCGCCAATCTTCTTCGGAGCACTCTCTACAGGGCTCTGCGCCTGTGGCGTTCGGCTCTCAGCCTTCGGCTTCGACAGTCTCCTCAGAAGATCAG